>Ga0308167_1000277_pt1 | contig 107802 bp, 90 predicted proteins | sample PhyCR1_2_FD_202138 | JGI IMG/M metagenome (GOLD analysis project Ga0308167, IMG submission 202138) | Phyllosphere microbial communities from UC Gill Tract Community Farm, Albany, California, United States - DLSLRC.R1 | ecosystem: Host-associated > Plants > Phyllosphere > Unclassified | place...
GGACGGGAGGCGCGGGGCGGGCCGGTCCCGCGCCTCCCGTCGGGTGGGTGCGGACGGGAGGCACGTGACGGGCCGGTCCCGCGCCTCCCGTCCGGTGGGTCAGCCGCTGACGACCGGCAGGTGCACGCCGGCGGGGACGGTCCCGGTGGCGCCGGTGCCGCCCGCCGTGCCCGCGCCGCCGGTCGAGCCGCCCGCGTTCGACGCCGCGGTCACGGTGATCGTGAGCGGCGTCACGAGCACCGAGGCGCCCGACGCGTCGGCGAGGTCGAGCGTGTGCGCGCCGACCGGAGCGTCCGCGGGGATCACGACCGAGCCGGTCGCGGTGCCGTCCGGACCGACCGTGAGCGTGCCGACCGTGACCGGGTCGGACCGCAGGACGACCTGCAGGGTGGCGCCGGCGGGGAGTCCGGTGCCGGCGAGCGCGATCGTCTTCCCGGCCTGCACGGAGGTGCCCTCGGGGGCGGTCAGCACGCCGGAGACGACGCGGGCCTGCCCACCGGTCGAGACGACCGTCGCGGTGCCGTCCGCGCCGACGGCGACGGTCGCGCTCGTCGCGGCCGCGAGGTCGAGCCGCTCCCACGAGCCGTTCGCGGAGCCGGACTGGTCGAGGGGGTGACCCGAGGCGATCTCGGTCTGCGCGAGCACCTGCGTGCGCTGCGCGTCGGTCAGGGTCGGGAAGGTCGACAGGAGCAGGTTCGACGCGCCGGTGGGGACCGACGGGGCGAGACCCGCGGTGCCGGTCTGCGCGAAGCCGGAGGTCATGCGCTCGCGGTAGACCTGCACGGCCGAGGCCCGGTCGGTGACGACCTGCGCGGTGCCGCCGGGCATCGCCTGGCCGCCGTAGGGGTCGTCGGTGTAGGGCCGCTCCGCGGCGATGCAGTTCGCGAGGGTGTCGCCGCACGTCGCCTCGAGGTACGCCGTGAGCTCGGCGCGGGCCGGCTCGAGGACCTCGGTGCGGTACCGCGTGTCGGACCAGCGGGCGGCGAGGGCGGCCTCGCCGTCGATGCGTCCGCCCATGATGTCGAGCGGGTAGTGGACGCCGAGGACGATGCGGTCGTTGCCGGCCTCGGACGTGCGGGCGAGGATCTCCGGCGCGAGTTCGGGCACGAGCGTGGCGAGGGTGATGCCTGCCTGGTACGCCGTGGTGGTGTGCCCGGACGGGTACGAGCCGCCGGTGCAGATGCCCTTCTGGCCGTAGCCGGCGTCGAGCACGACGTCGTTCGGCGAGAACTCGTGCGTGGTGTCGGTCGTGGCCGGCACCCGTGTGATCGTGAGGTTGCCCTTCGCGTCCGCCCAGGCCGTGCCGGTGCGGTTCGCGGCGAGCGACGACGCGTTCACGGTCGCCGGGTTGCAGCTGGCCGTGTCGTCACCGGCGGGCAGCGTCGCCGCGGTGTCGGTCGGCAGGTACGGCCGCGGGTAGCTGTAGTGGGCCTTCGCGTCGCCGGTGCCGACGTAGGCGCCGCTCGTACCGTTCGACGAGTTGACGAGCGCGTCGACGAGCGGCAGGTCGCCGTCGTTGCGCCCCTGCACGAACAGCTTGCTCAGCGTCTCGCCGAGCCCCTGCGACACGGTGAAGGACTGGTCGTAGGCGGTGTTCGTCGCGTTGTCGTACTCGGCGTCCTGCAGCGCCCGGAACTGTTGCGCCGTCGTCGCGTGCTGGTTGATCCACGACGTCAGCTGGTCGTTCTTCGCCAGCGTCGCCGGGTCGTCCACGGTGCCGTGCAGGTCGTTCTTCCCGCTCGACGTCCAGTACTGGTCGTACCCGCTGAGCAGCGACACCAGGTCGGGCTCGGTGGAGTCGCTCGGGTACGTCGCGGCCTGCGCGGCGAGCGGCGACCCGAGCACGAGTGCGGTCGCGACGGTGGCGACGGTCACGCCGCGGACGGTGGATCTGCGCATGTGGTGGTGGTTGCCCGGGGGCGACGCCCCTTCCTGTTGTACCGGTGTGGAAACAGGGCGAACCTAGGGACGGGTGGTTGCCGGACGGCGAACGGTCCCCCACCCGGGGGTGAACCGGGTCGCAGGCTGTGCGCATTCGCAGCCCGTCGCCCTCGTGGACGAGTCGGTCCGGCGGCGCCCGCCGGGCCCGGCACCTGAGCGCGGGCGGTCGGGTCAGACGGCGGACGGGAGGCGCGGCTCGTCCCCCTGCACCGCGGGCGCCCCCACGGGCGGCACCGACCGCCACCGGCGCAGCAGGCGGCGACCCCGGTCGTCCCGCCATGCGACCACGCCGCCGGCGACCACCCCGAGGGCGAGCACCGCGAACGCGAACAGTCCGAGGAGCCCGACGGGCACCATCCGCACGAGGTCCTGCGTCGGCACGGTGGCCGACACCGCGATCGACCCGAAGTCCCAGAAGGCGTGCAGCAGCACGGGAGCGAGCAGGTTCCCGGTGAGCCGGCGGGCGAGGTAGAGCGTCGAGCCGAACGACGCCGCGAAGACGACCTGCACGACGGTCGCACCGACCTCCGCGCCGGCGAGGACGTTGAGGAAGTGCAGCAGCCCGAACAGCACGCACGACGCGATCCACACGCCGAACTCGGGCAGCCGCCGCCGGAGCCCGACGAGCAGCACGCCGCGGGTGAGCAGCTCCTCGAACACCCCCACGAAGAGGACCCCGACGGCGAGCAGCAGGAAGTACCGCACCGGCTGGGCGCCCCACTCGACGAGCGGGAGCCGGGCGACGCACACGGCTGCGATCAACGCCGGGGCCGTGAGCGTCCACCGGAGTGCCGTCCGACGACGGTCGGTGGTCGCGATCGGCCACCAGCCCAGCGCGGTGACGTAGACGCAGAGCACGAGCACCGCGATGCCCTCCGGCACCACGAGTGCCCCGAGGACGCCCTCGACGGTCTGCCCGAGCGTGCTGTAGTCGTCGCTCGGCCGCGAGCGCCAGGCGCTGACGGCCGCGAAGGCGACGAGCGGCGCGAGGCCGAGCAGGAGCGACGGGGGCACCGGCCAGCGACGGCGTCGGACGGGTGCGGTGGTGGTCACCCGCCGTTTGTACCATTGACGCATGCGCCTGCCCTCCCTGTCCGTCATGGCCCGGAGCGGACACTGCACTACGGCGGTGTCGTGATGCGCCTGCCCTCCCTGTCCGTCATGGCGGAGGACTACGTGAAGCTCGTGTGGAAGTCGACCGAGCGCGGCGGCGAGGGGCTCGCGACGCGGGACATCGCGGCGGCCCTCGGGGTCTCGGCGTCGACGGTGTCGGGGAACCTCCGGAAGCTCGACCGCGACGGCCTCATCGAGCACACCCCCTACTACGGCGTCGTGCTCACCCCGCTCGGGCAGCAGGTCGCCGTGGCGATGGTCCGTCGCCACCGGCTCATCGAGACGTACCTGGTGCAGCGGCTCGGCTACTCGTGGGACGAGGTCCACACCGAGGCCGAGGCGCTCGAGCACGCGGTGTCCGAGACGTTCCTCGAGCGGGTCGACGCCGACCTCGGCCACCCGACGCACGACCCGCACGGTGACCCGATCCCGGCGACGGACGGCTCGGTCCCGTCGTCGGCGGGCACGCTGCTCGGCTCGGTCGAACCCGGAGCCTGCGGGGTCGTGGACCGGGTGTCCGACGACGACCCGGCCCTGCTCCGGTACTTCGACGAGCTCGGGGTCGCACTGGGCACGCACCTGCGCGTCGAGCGGGTCCGCGACTACGCGGGTGTGATCGCCGTCAGCCGGCGGGCTCCCGACGGCGAGGAGTCCCTCGTCGACCTGCCGGCCGCCGCCGCCTCGGCCATCTGGCTCGCCCCCGACGCCGACTGACGCCAGCGGCGGCCCGCTCGCCGAGCGGGCACTTCCTGTCACACTCGGCGGCTCCGGCCGACGGATCCTGCCCGCCCGACGGGACGCGCGCGGCATGTCCTGCCCGTTCGATGCGGCTGGTGCCCACGAACGGACGGGAGGCCCGATGCCAGCCCGCCCCGAGCCTCCCGTCCCACGATTCCCGTCGCACGACATGCCGCTCACCTCCGCCGCCGACGGCACGTCGTGCGACCGGAACGGTCGCCGGCGGCACGTCATGCGACCGGAACCGCCGCCGACGGCACGTCGTGCGACCGGAACCGCCGCCGACGGCACGTCCTGCGACCGGAACCGCCGGCGCGCCCATCGGACGGGAGGCCCGGTGCCAGCCCGCCCCGAGCCTCCCGTCCCACGATTCCCGTCGCACGACATGCCGCTCACCTCCGCCGCCGACGGCACGTCGTGCGACCGGAACGGCCGCCGACGGCACGTCGTGCGACCGGAACGGCCGCCGACGGCAGGTCGTACGACCGGAACCGACCGCAGCCGCCGCGGCCGCAGCCGCCGCCGCGGCCGCGGGCGGAGCCGCGCTGCCACCTACGCGGCCGGAGCGCCGGCGGCGCCGGCGGCGCCGGCCCGCCGGAACGGCGCCCGCAACGTCGGCACGATGTCCTTCCGGTTGATCCACAGCACCACGAGCGCCGCGACCACGTGCACCCCGCTCAGCACCCACCGCCCGCTCGTGTCCGTCACCACGAACTGCACCGCGAACAGCGCCACGAGCGCGATCGCCGACCACCGGTGGAAGCGCAGCGCGATGATGATCGCCACGCCCAGCACGGTCTGCGACGCGGTGAGCACGAACTCCTCGACCTGCCGACCGTCGAGCGGCAGCCCGCCCGTCGTCCCGCCACCGAGCACGTGGGCGATCGGCAGCGACCCGACGAGCAGCGACCACTGGTTGACCTTCGACGCGATGAGCGTCCCGATCGCCGCGCCGCCCATCCCGCGCAGGGCGAAGAGCGCTGCGACGATGAACTCGGGCGCCTCGGTGGCGAGCGGCGCGAGCCACTGCACGAGGAAGTAGCTGTCGATGCCGAGCGCGCTCCCCGACTCGACGAGCGCGTCCGCGAACGGCTCCGCCGACGACAGGATGACGGCGGCGGCCACGAGGAACAGTGCGACGATCGTCCAGCGGCGCGCACGCTGCGGCATCGAGGCGATGTTCCCCGCCATGCCGACCATCTCCTCGTCGCCGCCGTCGTCCGGCGCCTGCGACGCCCGCCACAGGTACGCGACGAAGGCGGCGAGCAGCACGAACCCGAACCACAGCGGGATCGAGCCCATCAGCGGGATGAGGAACGCGACGACCGCCAGGAGCGCCAGGAAGCCGATGTCCAGCCGCGAGGACTGCTCCAGCTGCAGCACCTTCGTCGCCGACCGGGGCAGGGTGCCGGCGCGGACGTACCGGCGGGCGACGAGCAGCGAGATCACCACGACGAGGGGCCAGCCGAACCCGAGCAGCAGCCGGTTCGAGCCGGTCATGTTCGCGGCGGCGAACTGCTCGTACGACGGGTCGTACCCGGAGCGGAACGCGTAGTACAGGTCGACGGCGTACTCGGGCAGCACGGCGATGAGCGCGAGGATCGCGATGGCGAGCGCGCCGGAGATGTCCTTCTGCGCGGCCTCGGCGGCCCAGGCGAGCAGGAACGAGGCGGCGACCACCGCACCGCCGAAGACCAGCAGGTCGACGACGGGGTTCGGGGCGGAGCCCGTGACGCGGAAGACCACGGCGGGCAGGGCGATCACGATGCAGATCGCGATGCGCCCCCAGGCGCTGCGGCCCATGCGGGCGGGCGGTGCGTCGGCATCGACGACGCGGACGGGTGAGATGTCGATCACGGGATGGTCCCTTGGTCGGGCCGCACCGATCGCGCAGGGGTGGGGAGCGCTTCGGCACGGCAGAACGGCCGAAGGTCTCGCTCGCCCGCCGGGTGGGACCGGCAGGTGGTGCACCGGGCCGATCGTCGTGATGGCCAGTGTGTCGATGCACGCGCTGGGAGCTACTCCCCTTCGCCGTCCACCTTGGCGCGCTCCGATCCGCGTGCGCAAGCCGATCGGGCCTGTTCGTCGACCCGAATCCGGGTCTTCCGCGGCCCGCCCCGGAACGGCGGGACGCGCTCGTGGCGCACCGCGCGTCGGACGGGAGGCCCGTGGCGGCGCAGCCACGGGCCTCCCGTCCGTCAGGTGGTCACCCGGAGGCGCGTTTACCGCGTCCGAGCGCCATCTCGCGACGGGCGCGTTCGAGTGCGAGCGCCGACCCGGCGTCCGGGTCGGCGAGCAGTCGTTCGGTCTCGTCGACGTGCGCGCGGACGGCCTCACCGCGACGATCGGACGCGTCTGCCAGGACGGGGGCGACGACGTCCTCGCCGAGGGAGACCAGCGCACGGCTCAGCGCGAGTCGGGTCTCCCGGTCACCCTGACCGAGTTCGCGGGCGAGGCGTCGGGCGAGGGCGGGACCCTCCTCGGCCGGAGCGAGCAGGACGGCCGCGCGCCAGGCCGTCCGACGCACACCGGGGTCGTCGTCGCCGAGCCGGTCGGCCACCTCGGGGTACACCGACCCGTCGCGGATCTTCGACAGGGTGTGGAGCGCCTGCGAGCGCGCCTGCGCCTCGGGACGGTGCAGCTCGTCCGTCAGCCGGGGCACGACGGTCTCCGCCGGCAGCCTGACGAGCGCCCACGTCAGGGCCTCGCGCACCTGCAGGTCCGGCTCGACGGCACAGCGTTCGACGAGCACCTCGAGGTCGGACGGCCTCGCCTCGGTGCCGGCGGCCATCACGGCACGGAGTCGGACGGACGAGCGGGGGTCGGTGAGGTCGTCGGCGAGGGTGGTCATCCCCTCATGCAACACCGGGTACCCGCTGGTCACGTGCACGCAGGCGAGGCATAGCGTGGACGGGACCCGTACCGCACCGGAAGGACTCCCCATGCCCCGCATCGGAACCAGTGACCTGCACGTGTTCCCCCTCGCCCTCGGCGGCAACGTCTTCGGCTGGACCGCCGACGAGCAGACCTCGCACCGGGTGCTCGACGCGTACACCTCGGCCGGCGGCGACTTCGTCGACACCGCGGACGTGTACTCCGCGTGGGCGCCGGGCAACGAGGGCGGCGAGTCGGAGCGCGTCATCGGCTCGTGGCTCCGCGCGTCCGGGAAGCGCGACGACGTCGTGGTCGCGACGAAGGTCTCGCAGCACCCGCAGTACAGCGGGCTGTCGGCGTCGAACGTCGCCGCGGCTGCCCGCGCGAGCCTCGAGCGGCTGGGCACCGACCGGATCGACCTGTACTACGCGCACTTCGACGACCAGGACACCCCGCTCGAGGAGACCGTCCGTGCGTTCGACCAGCTCGTGCAGGAGGGCCTCGTCCGGTACACGGCGATCTCGAACTACTCGCGTCCGCGTGCCGAGGAGTGGATCCGCATCGCCAAGGAGAACGGGCTGGCGCTGCCCGTCGCGATCCAGCCGCACTACAACCTCGTCACCCGTGAGCCCTACGAGTCGGACATCGCCCCGCTCGCAGCGTCCGAGGGCCTGGGGGTCGTGCCCTACTTCGCCCTCGCCGCCGGGTTCCTGACCGGGAAGTACCGCACGAAGGACGACTTCGCCGGCAAGGACCGCGAGGGGCAGGTGTCGGGCTACTTCTCGGACGAGGGACTGGCCGTGGTCGACGCGCTCTCCCGCATCGCCGAGGCGCACGAGGCCGAGATCGCATCGGTCGCCCTCGCCTGGCTGCAGGCCCAGCCGGACGTCGTCGCACCGATCGCGAGCGCGCGGAACACCGAGCAGCTGCCGGCGCTCCTGGCGTCCGCGGACCTCGAGCTGGGCGCCGAGGAGCTCCGCACCCTGGACGAGGCGTCCGCGCGGGTCCCCGCCGCGTCCTGACCGGCGCCGCCCACCCCGCCCTGCGCCCCCGCGCCCGCGGCCCTGCGGCGCGGCTACCCTCGCGAAACGCAACGTCGGCGGTTGCTCGCAGCGGTACAACGCTGCGAGGAACCGCCGACGTTGCGTCTTGCGGAGAGGGGATCGGGTCAGGTGCCGCTCGGGGCGAGCGAGCCCGTCAACGGCTGGCCGCTCGAGCGCGTCGCGAAGCACGAGATGAAGGTGTTGCCGCGGTCCCAGGTCTCCTGGTCGGGCGCGTAGGTGCCCTGCACCTGCACGTCGCCGTACCGCGCCGCCGCCGCGGTGTCGACGGCCTGGGCGGTCTGGCACACCTGCGCCGCCTGCGCCGCCAGGTCGTCCGGCCCCGGCCACGCTCCGGCCTCGACCTGGATGCGGGAGGTCAGCTGCCCGGCGTGCGCTGCCGCGCAGTCGACCACCGTGAAGGACTGCGCCCAGGCGTCGGTGAACGGCGACAGGCACTCACCGCCGGCGAGCTCGTTCCAGGCGTGCTCACCCGGGGCGGCCTGGGTGGTCGCGAACTGCAGCGGCGGTGCGGGGGCCGCGGCGGCCTCGGTGGACTGCTCTGCCGAGGGCTCGTCCGAGGGAGCGGCCGACGCAGCGGCGGACGACGCGCTCGCCGCGGGAGCGCTCTCCTCGCTGATGGAGTTCCCGAGGATCCAGCGGGTGAGCCCGAAGACCGCCACGAGCAGCACCACGATGAGCACGACGGCGCCGATCACGAGCAACTGCTTGCCGCGCTTGCCCTCGCCCGCGAGCCGACCGAAGCCCTCGTTGATGAAGTTGTCCCGTCCGCCGCCGTCGCCGGGAGCCGTGCTCCCCGAGGCCGCGCGGTCGGGAGCCGTCCCACGGGTTGCTGCGCGTGCACCGGGCGTCCCGTCACGACCGGGAGCGCCGGCCGGAGCGGCGACCGCGGGCATCATGCGCGTCCCCGAGTCCTCGGGGTCGTACCCGGTGTCGCCGAGCTGCCCGACCGCAGCTGTGCCGAACAGGTCCTTGATGACGCTCGTGTCGCTCGTCTCGCGGCCGTCCCACTCGTCCTGGTCGAGGTCGTCCGGTGCAGCGGCGGGCAGGCGCTCGACGGGGTGCTCGTCGTACCGCTCGTCGTGGACGTCGTCCTCGTCGCGGCGGTCGCGGCGGTCGCTGCGCGCGTCGCGATCGCCGGCCAGCCCCCGGAGGTCCTGGCCGACGGACGGCGGGAGGTGCGCCGGGTACGCAGCGGTGGCGTCCGACGACGCCGGTTCGATCAGCGGCGGCGCCGCGGTCGGCGGCACGGTGGCGTCGGGCTCCGCCCACCAGGGGGTCGCCGCTGCGGCGACGGGCATCGGCGCGTCCGCAGCGGAGTCGTCACGTCCGACACCGCCCACGGCCGGCAGCGCCGTCGTCCGTGCATCGTCGTCGCGGTGTTCGCGGTCGCCCCGGTCGTCGTCCTGCACCGACGGCAGCGCCGTCGTCCGTGCCACGTCGTCGTCCTTCGCATCCTCCGGGGCCGACGTCGGCACCGGAGCGGGTACCGGCAGCGGTGCCGGCACCGGCGCCGCGAGCAGCCCGCTCGGGAGCCCACCGGCAGGCGTGTCGACCTCGCCCGCGACCACGTCGTCGTCCGCCTCGTCCGCGAGCGACCACGACCGCGCCCCGAGCGCCGTGGTGTCGAACCGGCCGGTCGTCAGCGTCGTCGGGACCTCGCCGGTCTCGTCGTCCCGGATCGCCCAGTCGAACGGCCGTTCCGTCGCGCCGGCCGGGGCAGCGTCACCCGCTCCCTGCAGGCGCAGCAGCTCGGTGAAGCTCGGCGGCTCGTTCGTGGGTGCCGGCGCGGGCGGCAGGACGTTCTCGACCCCGAGCGGCTGCGCGACCGGCCCGGTCGGCGTCGGCGCGGGCGTTCCCGGCTGTGACCCGGTGACCCGCCCGAGCCAGTCGACGTCGCTGCGCCCCTGGCCGAACGGGTCGGCACGTCGTCGCTCGTCGTCGACGGCGCGGTTCTCGGCAGCGCGCTCGTCCCGGTGGCGCATCGCGGTCGGCAGCGAGATCGAGGACGGGTGCGAGACCGTGCTCGTCGGCGGCACCGGCGCAGCGGGCGGGATGCGGTCCCCGAGCGTCTCGCGCTCGTGCTCGACCGTCGCCTGCGGGTTCTCCGACGGCTCGCGGAGCTCGTCGCCCATGTGGATCGCCTGGGTCGCCCCGGCATCCTCGTCGGACTCGGATCCGGACGCAGCCCCGGACGTGGACCCCGGCCCGGACCCGGCCTCACGGTCGCCGACGGGCGGCGCCGGCACGACCGGTGCGGGCGCGACCGGTGCGGGATCGACGGCCTCCGGCTCGAACGGCTCCGGCAGCGGCGCGCCGGTCTCACGAGCGGCCCGCTCCGCCTCGCGCCGCTCGCGGCGCGAGGGCCACTCGTCGGCACCACGCGGCGCACCGAAGATGTCGGCGGCACTGCGGAGACCGCGGAACGGAGCGTCCGAGCCGGACGCACGCAGGGCCTCCCGGTCGTCCGCCCCGTCTGTCGGGCCGGACGGACGGTCGGGATCGCGCGCGTCGTCCGGACGCTCCCCGGTCACGCGCTCAGCCCCAGGTCGGCCAGTCCGATCGCGGCGAAGTAGGGGTAGCCGGCCGCCTCGATCCGCTCCTTCGCGCCGGTGTCGCGGTCGACGACGACGGCCACTGCGGCGATGATCGCGCCCTCGCGCTCGAGCGCCTCCGCGGCCTTGAGCGGCGAGCCGCCCGTCGTGGAGGTGTCCTCGAGCACGACGACGCGCTTGCCGCGGACGTCCGGACCCTCGACCTGGCGGCCGCGGCCGTGGTCCTTCGGCTCCTTGCGCACGACGAACGCGTCGTAGGAGAGTCCGCGCGCCGCGGCCTGGTGCAGCACGGCACTCGCGATCGGGTCGGCGCCCATGGTGAGGCCACCGACGGCGTCGACGTCCGGCACCTGCTGCAGCAGGTCCGTCATCACCTGGCCGATGAGCGGAGCGACCCGGTGGTCGAGGCTCACCTTGCGCAGGTCGATGTAGTACGACGCCTGCTTGCCGCTGGTGAGCGTGAAGTCGCCGTGGAACACCGCGTCTGCGGAGATGTGCTGGATCAGCTGGTCGCGCGTGTCGGTCACAGCCCACAAGGGTAGTCGCTCGGCCCCGGAACGCCATCGCCAGGCGGCGTCACGGCTCGCTCGGTACGCTCCGCTCATGTCACCCGTCGCGCCCGGCCCGTCCGGCCGCGCTGCGGTCCCGGAGCCGGTCGCGATCGCTCCGGCGGGTCCGCCGTCGCGCCGCCGGTGGGTCGCGTCCGGCCAGGAGGCACTGGGCGCCGCCGTCGCGCTCGCCCTGGCCGTCATCGCCCTCGGCCACGTCCTGGTCACCGAGCGGGTCGCCCTGCTCTGGTACGACGGCGACTCCGTCCTGCTGCCGCTCGTCGAACGGTCGATCCGGCTCGGGCAGCCGTTCGAGTGGGCGATGTCACCGGCCCTGTTCTTCTTCCCCGAGCTGCCCGTCTACCTGCTCTGCTCCCTCGTCACCGCGACCCCGCAGCAGGCGCTGGCGCTGAACGGCGTGCTCGTGCTGCTCGCCGTGTACGCGCTGGTGCGGGCGGCGGCGAACGAGCTCATGCCGGCCGCACGCCGGTCGGCCAGGATCGCGGTGTCCGCCGTCGCGCTCGGGTTCGTGACCGCGATCGTGCTCACGGAGTACACCGCCACCGCGACCTCGCTCGAACTCGGATCACTCCTCCTGACGACGACCTACTACTACGGCGCTGTGCTCGCCATGCTCGGCACCGCGGTCCTGGTGCTCCGCGCGGTCCGGACCGGCCGCACCTCCGTCGTCGTCCTCGTCGTGACCGGCCTCGTCGCCGCGTGCACCACGGCGTCGAACCCGTTGTACGTCCCGTGGTCGGCGGCGCCCGTCGTCGTGACCCTCGTGCTGCTCTCGCTCGCGCGACGCGTCCCCTGGCGTCCGACCGGGTGGATGTCGGCCGTCCTCGTCGCCGGTTCCGTCGTCGGGTACCTGCTCCGGATCCCGCTCGCCCCGTTCGTGTCGCTCGACCCGTCGACCTACGTGCACCCGGAGCAGGCGGGCCGGACGCTCGCCTTCTTCGCGGCGCTGACCGACGACCGCGCCGGGTCGGCCCGTGGCGACGCCGAGCTGCTGCTGCTCTTCGCGGGCGTGGTGCTGGCCGTCGGCGGCACGGTCTGGGCCTGGCGGGTGCGGACCGCGCGGACCGTGCTCGTCGCGACCGTGCTGCCGCTCGTGACGGTCGTGGCGGTGTCCGTCGGGGTGGTCGTCGCCGGGTCGGAGACACCGCGGTACCTCGAGCCGATCGTGACCGCACCGCTCCTGGCGCTCGTCGCCGTCGCCGAGCTCGTGCGCTCCGCCGTCCGTCGGACCCGGGTGCACCGGCCGCGCCGCGGCGTGCAGCTCGCCGCGGCGATCGCCGCGGCGGTGGTCCTGCTGGGTGGGGCGGCCGTCGCCCCGACCACGGTCAGCACCGTCGCGACGGCCCGGTACGCGCCGGCGGACTGCCTGGACCGCTGGGCGGACGGACGGCAGGTCACCGGCGTCGGGCAGTTCTGGACCGTCCGGCCCCTGGCGGCGTACGCGTCCGACGACGTCGAGCTCCTGCAGGTCCGGGACACGTTCGAGACCTACCCGTGGCTCGTCGACCTCGGCGCCTACCGGGACGCCAGACCGACCTTCGTGGTGATCGGTGCCAACGACGTCTGGACGACCGCGGTCGAGGACTCGCTCGGGGCGCCGGCGACCATCACGCACTGCACCGGGTTCGACGTCTACGACTACGCGGGCACGGTCGGGGCGGCCGTCCTGCAGCGCGACGTGGTCGGCAGCGCGGACGCCATCCGTCGCGAGCGGGGCTTCTGAGGCGCGGTCGCGGCCCGCGATGCCGTCGGGAGTTCTCCACAGGCGGCGCGGCGGCGTGTCGCGCCGGCTGTACGGATGTATAGGCTCGACCCCGTGACTCGTCCCACAAGCCACCGCGTCCCGCGCCCCGCCCTCCGTCTCCGCATCGCCGCCACCGGCCTGGCCCTCGCCGGCCTGCTCGCGACGGTGCTCGTCGACGCGCCGAGCGCGAGCGCCGCGAAGTACCCCTCGTGGGACGAGGTCATGGCGGCCCGGGGGCAGGAGTCCGCGAAGCAGGAGCAGATCACGAAGATCCGCGGGGTCATCTCCGGGCTGTCGGACCAGGTGCAGGAAGCCGAGGCCGAGGCGAAGCGCCTCGGTGACGACTTCTTCGACGCGCAGAGCGAAGCGCAGGAAGCCGCGGCCACCGAGCAGAAGCTCCGTGCCGAGGCCGACGAGCACGCCGAGATCGCCGAGCGCAGCGCGTCGCAGGCGGGGCAGTTCGCGGCGCAGATGGCGCGGCACGGTGGCGCCGACGTGACGGCGTCGGTCCTGGCCGAGGGCGAGGACGCCCGCGACCTGCTGTACGACCTCGGCGCCCTGAGCAAGCTGTCGGAGCAGGCCGAGCGGGTCGAGGCAGCGGCGAGCGCCGACGCCTCGGTCGCCCGGTCGCTGACCGCGCAGGCCGACCGCGCGTCGAAGGCGCTCGACGAGCTCGCGGCCGAGGCCGAGCGCAAGATGCAGGCGGCCCAGGCAGCCGCCGACAAGGTCCAGGCCGCGTACGACGAGCAGCAGGAGAACAAGGCGCGGCTCGACGCCCAGCTCGCGACCCTGACCTCGGGGCGTGTGCGCACCGAGGCCGAGTTCGCCGAGGGTGAGAAGGTCCGCAAGGCGGCTGAGGAGAAGGCCCGGCAGGAGGCCGAGGCCGCACGGCAGCGCGAAGCCCAGCGGCTGGCCGACGCACAGGCGGCGGCAGCGAACCGCGGTGGCGGTGGCGGCGGCGGTGCGCCCGCTCCGGCTGCCGGCGGTGGCGGCGGGGGCGGCGGGGTCGGTTCCGGCTCCGGCACCGGCTGGGTGCGCCCCGGCGGTGGCTACGTCATCAGCCCGTACGGGTACCGCGTGCACCCGATCACCGGTCGCGTCACGAAGCACGACGGACTCGACCTGACGAGCGGCTGCTCGACGGCGATCGTCGCGGCCTCGTCCGGCACGGTCGAGTACGTCGGCTGGTACGGCGGGTACGGCAACTACGTCCGCATCAACCACGGCGGCGGTGTCTCGACCGCGTACGGCCACATCGTGAACGGTGGCTTCCGGGCCTCCCCCGGCCAGCGGGTCTCGGCGGGGCAGCTCATCGCCCTGGTCGGCTCGACGGGCAACTCGACCGGCTGCCACCTGCACTACGAGGTCCACATCAACGGCGCCACGATCGACCCGGCTCCGTTCATGGCAGCGCGGGGCGTCCGCCTCTAGTCCGGAGCGCACGGCGGGCGGCGCTCGTCACGCCGGCGCTGCACGGCGGGCGGCGCGCGTCACGCCGCGACTCCGACATCGCACCTGTCGATCGACGGGTGCGATGTCGCACACCCGGCCAGAGGCGTCGGGCCAGCGGCGTCGGGCCGGACGCGCCGGGTGTCAGCTCCTGGTCCGGCGCGAGCGGCGTGCCAGCCGTCACCGGTAGGTTCGATCCCATGCGCGTGGCGACCTGGAACGTGAACTCCGTCCGCACCCGAGTGGGCCGGATCGTCGACTGGCTGGTGCGCGAGGACGTCGACGTCCTCGGCATGCAGGAGATCAAGTGCAAGCCGGAGCAGTTCCCGGTCGAGGCGTTCGAGGCGGCCGGCTACCAGGTCGAGGCGCACGGGCTGAACCAGTGGAACGGCGTCGCGTTCGCCAGTCGCCTGCCGATGGAGGACGTCACCCGCGACTTCCCCGGTCAGCCCGGCTTCCTCAAGGGCCACGAGGGGCCGGACCTGCCGGTCGAGGCACGGGCGATGGGCGTCACCGTCGACGGTGTCCGGCTGTGGAGCCTCTACGTCCCGAACGGCCGGGAGCTCGGTGACCCGCACTACACGTACAAGCTCGACTGGCTCGCACAGCTGGCCGACCGCACGACCGAGTGGCTCGACGCCGAACCGGACACCCCGCTCGCGCTGATGGGCGACTGGAACGTCGCGCCGCTCGACCAGGACGTCTGGGACCTCCGAGTGTTCGAGGGCGCGACGCACGTCAGCGAACCGGAGCGTGCGGCGTTCCGCGAGTTCGAGACCCGCGGGCTGCAGGACGTCGTCCGCCCCCTCGTGCCAGAGGGCTACACCTACTGGGACTACAAGTCGCTCCGCTTCCCGCGCAACGAGGGCATGCGCATCGACTTCGTGCTCGGGTCGCAGGCGTTCGCGGACGTCACCGTCGGCGCCACGATCCACCGCGACGAGCGCAAGGGCGACGCCCCGAGCGACCACGTCCCGGTGTCGGTCGACCTCGACCTCGAGACCTCGCTCGACGACGATCGTCCGATGATCTTCTGACGCCGGCCCGGTCCCGGCCGACAGCCGGCGCCGCGCCCGCGATCTCCGAGCGCGCCCGCGCCCGCGATCTCCGAGCGCGCCCGCCGCTGACGTCCCCGAGCGCGCCCGTACCTGTCGTCTCCGAGCGCGCCCGTCCCTGTCGTCTCCGAGCGCGCTCGAGGCCACCCTGTGCCCGCTCGGACCACCGCGAGCGTGCACGACGTGCCGCGCGGTGGTCACCGACCGGGCTCGATCGGTCGGCCGACCCCGCTGACCGTGACAGGAATGGCCCGGTCGACATCGGCAGGCCCCGGCAGGGCACGCCCCGGCATCCCGCGGTCGGCGCGCCCGCGCGCTAGGGGTGCAGGAGCGCGGCGATGACGACCAGGACCGGGACGGCGCCGATCGTCGAGACGAGCACCACGTCGCGCGCCACCGGGACGGCCGCCTGGTAGCGCTGGGCGTAGTTGAACACGTTCTGGGCCGCCGGCAGCGCCCCCAGGGTGGTGAGGACGAAGACGTCCTGGTCGTCGAGCCCGAAGACGAACCGGGCGACGACGTACGCCACCGCCGGCATGACGAGCAGCTTGAGCGCCGAGGCCACGAGCACGTCCGGTCGTGTGGCACGGTCACGCAGCGGGGTCGCGCCGTGCAGGCTCATGCCGAACGACAGCAGCACCACGGGCACCGCAGCAGCACCGACCAACGAGAACGGTTCGAGCACGGGCGCCGGCAGCTCGAGGCGGAGCGCGGAGCACACGAGCCCGACGAGCGAGGCGATGATGATCGGGTTCCGGAAGGGTCCGACGACCCGGGACCGCCAGCCGCCACCGCCCGCCGTCGCCGCGTCGAGGACCGTCAGGGCGAGCGGGGCCAGCACGACGAGCTGCAGCAGGATGACCGGGACGACCGCGGTTGCCTGGCCGAGGACGTACACCGCGACCGGCAGACCGATGTTGTTCGCGTTCACGTAGCCGGACGCCAGGGCCCCGACCGTGGTCGTGGCGACGGACCGCCGGAGCACCAGGCGGAACACCGCGACGGCGACGAGCCCGACCGTGACGGCGCTGACCAGCGACACCCAGAGCATCGGGGAGAGCAAGGACTCGATGTGCGCCGTGGCGATGGTGTGGAAGAGCAGGCACGGCATGAGCACGAAGAACGCCAGGCGGCTCATCACGAACTGCGCGTGCGGACCGAGCAGGCGGACGCGCCCGACCACGTAGCCGGCGGCGATGATCGCGCCGATGATCGCGAACCCCGTCAACACGCCACCCATCGCCCCCATCCTCGCAGCCCGACGGCGCCGACGGCGACCAGGACGGCAACGCGTGCGGCCGACCGGCGCACATGTGACGTCACTCAGCCGGGAAATGCGTTCGCATCGAATACGGTTGCAGTCACCATGACCTCGACGCCCGACACGCTCTCCCGTTCGACCGACTCCAGCCAGCCCCTCGTGCCGCTGCTCGAGGAGCGCTGGAGCCCACGCTCCTACGACGACACCGCGACGATGACCGACGCCCAGCTCGACGCCGTCCTCGAGGCCGCTCGCTGGGCCGCGTCCGCGATGAACCACCAGCCGCGCCGCTTCGTCGCCGGCCGCCGCGGCACGGACACGTTCGCGAAGATCAACGACAACCTGCTCGGCTTCAACGCCGCGTGGGCCTTCCGTGCCAGTGCCCTGGTGGTCGGCATCCTCGAGACCACGACCGAGGACGGCGACGAGCGCCCCTTCGCACAGTACGACCTCGGCCAGTCCCTCACCGCGCTGACCGTGCAGGCGCACGCCGAGGGCCTCCACGTGCACCAGATGGCCGGCATCGACGCCGAGGGCCTCCGCGCCGCCTTCGACCTGCCCGAGCGCTTCCTCCCCTACACCGTGACCGCGATCGGCACCGTGGCGGACCCGTCGCAGCTCGACGAGAAGGCCGCCGAGCGCGAGGTCGCTCCGCGCACCCGCCTGCCCCTCGACGAGGTCGTCCTCGTCAAGGAGTAGCGACGACGCGCAGCAGCGCACGACGACGCGCACCGCTCCACGACGACGCGCAGCAGCGCACGACGACGGCCGGGACCCCGCTGCCCACCGGGCCTGACAGAATCGGTGTCATGACCACGCCCCGACTCGTCGCCTTCGACCTCGACGACACCCTCGCGCCGTCGAAGTCCCCGCTCGACCCGCGCATGCTCGAGACGTTCGCCGCGCTGCTCGCCACCGTGCCCGTCGCGGTGATCTCGGGCGGCAACTTCCAGCAGTTCGAGCAGCAGCTCGTGCACCCGCTGCGCGAGCGCGAGGGCCTCGTGCTCGACGACCTGCACCTGCTCCCGACGTGCGGCACGGCGTACTACCGCTGGTCCGGGTCGGACTGGGCCCTGCAGTACGCCGAGGACCTGACGGACGACGAGAAGGCCCGTGCCCTCGCGGCGGTCGAGTCGCAGGCGAAGGCCGCCGGCTACTGGGAGTCGGAGACCTGGGGCGAGATCCTCGAGGACCGCGGCTCGCAGATCACGTTCTCGGCGCTCGGCCAGTCCGCCCCGGTGGACGTCAAGAAGCGCTGGGACCCGACCGGCGAGAAGAAGGACCACCTGCGTCGGCTCGTCCAGGCGGAGCTCCCGGACCTCGAGGTCCGCTCCGGCGGGTCGACCAGCGTCGACATCACCCGGAAGGGCATCGACAAGGCGTACGGCATGCGTCGCCTCGCCGAGCTGACGGGCATCCCGCTCGACGACATGCTGTTCGTCGGCGACCGCCTCGACCCCGAGGGCAACGACTACCCGGTGAAGGCGCTCGGCGTGCCCTGCCACGCAGTGGAGGGCTGGGAGGACACCGACGCGTTCCTCACGGACCTGATCCCCACCCTGCGCTGACGCGCACACGGACTGACGGGAGGCCCGGTGCCAGCTGGCACCGGGCCTCCCGTCCGTCCCGTGGTGGCGTCAGGCGCGACGTCACCCACGGTCAGGGGATGCTGCGGACCGCCTCGACGAAGGAGCGGATCTTCGCGGCGTCCTTGACGCCACGCTCCGACTCGACGCCGCTCGAGACGTCGACGCCGTCCGGGTCGAGCGCCTGCACGGCGGCGACGACGTTCGCGGGCGTCAGACCGCCCGCGAGGATCCAGGCCTCGTCCACCCGATCGGCGAGCGTCGCCGGGTCGACCAGCGTGCCGCTGCCGGGCACCGCGGCGTCGAGCAGCAGCAGGTCGTGGTCGAACGCCGCACGCTGCTCGGCGGTCTCGCGCAGGTAGTCGTCGGCGGACACCGCGCGGATGGTGAAGAACCCCGCGTCGCGGGCACGGGCGAAGTCGCTGGCCGACTCGCGGCCGTGCAGCTGCAGGGTGGTGAGCCCCACCTCGGAGGCGATGCCCACGACCTCGTCGATCGGCTGGTCTCGGAAGACGCCGACGGCGTCGATGCCGTCGGGCACCCGCTCGACGAGCTCCTTGGCCAGGTCGGCCGTCACGGTGCGGGGGCTGCCGGCGGCGAACACGAACCCGACCGCGTCCGCACCGGCGTCCACGGCGGCGTCCACGGTCTCGGGCGTCGACAGGCCGCAGATCTTGATCCAGCGCTGGTCGGTCATGGTCCCATCCTGCCAGGGCCCACCGTCGGACGATGCCCTCGATCTGCGCTGTGGACGAACCCGCTCAGTGCAGCGTGCCCGCGACGTACGCAGCCGCACACGCGGCGAGCACACCGAACGTGGCGAACGAGCCGACGAGCACGTTCCGGCGACGCCAGCGGCGCACCGCCGTGAAGGTCCCGCGCTTCGCGTGCTTGTGCGCCGCGCGGTGCAGCTTGTGGTCACGCTTGTGCTTCGTGCGGTCCGGCCCGAGCGGCACGGGACCGGTGATCTGGGTCGACCCGCCGCGCAACGCGTTCGCGACGGCCACGGCCGTCGGGCGCTTCGCCGGGTCGCGGTGCGTCATCTTGGCAAGCAGGTCCTTCCACTCGACCCCCACCTCTGCGGGGACCTGCGGGTCGTTCCGGAGCCGCGCGAGGGCCGCCTCGATGAGGGTGCCGGAGTACTCCTGCTTGCCGGTCAGCGACTCGAGCAGCACCAGACCGAGCGAGTACACGTCGGTCGCGAAGCCGATCGGCTCACCGGCCACCTGTTCCGGGCTGAGGTACGCGGCGGTGCCGATGATCGTGCCGTCGTTCGTCAGGCGGGAGCCGTCGACGAAGTGGGCGACACCGAAGTCGGTGAGCTTGACCGAACGGACGAAGCCGGATGCGCCCTCGTCGTTGATGAGGATGTTCGCCGGCTTGACGTCACGGTGCACGATGCCGCGCGAGTGCACGTAGGCCAGGGCGTCGGCGAGCTGTGCGCCGAGGTCGGCGACCTCGTAGTTGTGCAGCGCACCGCCGGCGAGCCGACGGAGCAGCGTCGTGTCGGCGATGAGCTCCATCACGATGAAGCGGTGCGGGCCGTCCTCGAACTCGTGGGTCCCGGCGTCGTAGAGCGGGACGAGGCCCGGGTGCGAGAGCATGCTGAGCAGGCGGATCTCGCGTTCCTGACGGACGCGGTCGGCCGTGGTCATCGAGTCCGGTGTCGCGAACAGCTTCACGGCGACGAGCCGGTAGGTGTGCTCGTCGCGGGCCTCGTACACGGACCCCATGCCACCGGTACCGATGAGCTTGACGAGCCGGTAGCGGCCGGAGAGGACCGTGTCGGCTCGTGCGCTGTCGACCAGGGTCATGGTGCACGTCGTTCCGTCTGGAGCCATCGGGGACCGCGGCACACGCCGCGAACTGACTCGCCGTCAACGGTACGCGTCCCACCTCGATCCCGCAGGGGCGTTACGACATCGTGATGGGGGACAGATGCCCGTGGATCCGCGGATCTGCGGGGGTACGGTCCGGAGTCACGGAACCACACCCACTACGCAAGGAGGACATCGTGGCGCTGTCGAAGGGCGACGAGGTGCACTGGAACACCTCGCAGGGCAAGACGACCGGCAAGCTCGTCGAGAAGAAGACGAAGGACTTCACGTTCGACGGTCAGGACTTCAAGCCGACGGACGACGACCCGTACTGGATCATCGAGTCGGAGAAGTCCGGCAACAAGGCCGCCCACAAGGAGTCGGCCCTCACGAAGAAGTGACCGGTCAGTCGTTCGCGGGCGTCGCACGGCGGCGTCCGCGGGCGGCTCCGGTCGTCGCGCCGTCCTGCGCCGCCGCACGCTGCTCGGCCCGCTCGACACGGACGCGGCGGATGCGCCGGACCACGAACGTCACGACGACGACCGCGATCGCCACGTAGAGCACCCGGTCGATCCACTCGGTGTACTGCTCGACCTTGTCGTACTGCGTGCCGAACGCGGCACCGAGCAGCACGAGCGCACTGTTCCAGATGCCGCTGGCGATGATCGTGAAGACCGAGAACGGCACGAGGTGCATCCGGTCGGCGCCGGCGGGCAGCGAGATCAGGCTGCGGACGATCGGCACGAAGCGGCCGAAGAAGACCGCGCTCTTGCCGTGCCGGTGGAACCAGTCGGCGGCCTTGCGGAAGTCGTCCTCGTCGACGAGCGGCAGTCGTCCCAGCAGCCGCACGGTCCGTTCGAACCCGATCACCGCGCCGAGCCAGTAGAGCACGAGTGCACCGAGGTACGACCCGAGCGTCGCCAGCACCAGGACGAGGACGAGGTTCATCTGCCCGGCTCCCGCCAGGAACCCCGCGAGGGGCAGGATCACCTCGGACGGGATCGGCGGGAACACCGTCTCGACGAAGAGCATCAGCGCGACGCCCCACTCCCCCAGCGCGTCGATGAGCTGGAGCACGAAGCCCGACAGGCCACCGAGGTCCTCGGTGCCCTCCGGCCGGGAGCCCGCGGCGGTGGTCGTCGCGGGCAGGGTCGGCGGCAGCGTGAGGGCGGTCGTCATGCCCCGAGTCTCCCTGAGTGTCCTGACAGATCGCGGTGCACCCGCCCGCGCACGCGCCGGACGCCGGCGTCTCGCGGAGACGCCGGCGTCCGGCCGTCATCGGTGCCGCTCCCGAGACGCCGGCGTCGGACCGAGACGCCTCGTCCCCGTCGAGACTCCCCCGGATCCCGCGGCGTCTCGGCGGCGGGGCGGCGTCTCGCGGAGACGCCGGCGTCTCGCGGCGCGGCGACGCGACCCGGCACGACCCCGCGGTGCGAGCCGCACGACGACGGACGGGAGGCCCGGTGCCAGCTGGCACCGGGCCTCCCGTCCGTCGTGTGGTGACGACCGCTACACGGCGGCCGGCGCGCGCTGCCCGACCGTCTCGCCGGCCACGGCTGCCTGCTCGGCGGCGACGGCCTCGGCGGCGGGCGACTTGCGCACCCACTTCTTCAGCCCGACCAGGACCAGCGCGGAGACGACCGTGCCCGCCAGGATCGCGACGATGAACATCAGGACGTCGCCGATGGCGAAGAAGACGAAGATGCCACCGTGCGGTGCGCGCGACGTGACGCCGGCACCCATCGAGATCGCACCCGTCACCGCGGCACCGATCATCGAGGCGGGGATGACGCGCAGCGGGTCGGCCGCCGCAAACGGGATCGCCCCCTCGGAGATGAAGGACGCGCCGAGCAGCCAGGCGGCCTTGCCGTTCTCACGCTCCGGCTTGGTGAAGCCCTTGCGGTACAGCACGGTCGAGGCGAGCGCCAGGGCCAGCGGCGGGACCATGCCCGCGGCCATCACGGCCGCCATGATCTCGAACGGCACCACGTTCGTGGCGGTGCCCGCACCGAGGCCGGCGACGGCGAACGCGTAGGCCACCTTGTTGACCGGGCCGCCGAGGTCGAACGCCATCATCAGGCCGAGGATGATGCCGAGCAGGATCGCCGAGGCGCCGGAGAGCGAGTTGAGGAACCCGGTCAGCTGGGTCATCAGCCAGGCGATCGGGCCACCGAGCACGAGGAGCATGAGGCCCGAGGCGATGATCGACGCGAACAGCGGGATGATCACCACCGGCATGAGGCCACGGAGCCAGCGCCAGGTCGGGATGCGGCCGATCCAGTACGCGGCGGCACCGGCGATGAGACCACCGACGAGCCCGCCGAGGAAGCCGGCGTTCATGAACACGGCGATCGACCCGGCGACGAAGCCCGGCGCGATGCCCGGGCGGTCGGCGATGGCGTAGGCGATGTACCCGGCCAGGGCGGCGACGAGGAACCCGAGGGACACCCCGCCGATCTGGAAGGCCGCTGCACCGAGGTAGTAGCCGAGGCCCTCCGGCGGCAGGTTGAGGAGCGTGTAGTTCGTCAGCGTGTAGACGGCGTTGTTCTGACCGGAGTCGCCGTGCGGGAGCGCGATGGCGTAGCCGGAGAGCAGGAAGCCGAGGGCGATGAGGAGACCGCCGCCCGCGACGAACGGGATCATGTAGCTCACACCGGTGAGCAGCCAGCGCTTCAGCGCCTGCCCGAAGTGCTCGTCGGCCTTGTTCGACTCGGATGCGGTCGCGGCACCGCCCTGGACGCGCGCGGCGTTCGGGTCGTCGGCGGCGCGGATGGCCTCGGCGATCATCGCGTCGGGCTCGTCGACGCCGCGCTTGACCGGCCCGGACACGAGCGGCTTGCCGGCGAAGCGGCTGCGGTCACGGACGTCCACGTCGACCGCGAACACGACGGCGTCGGCGCGGGCGATGAGCGCGGGGTCGAGCGGCTCGACCTGCGAGGAGCCCTGCGTCTCGACGTGCATCTCGGCTCCGGCGCGCTCCGCGGCGGCGACGAGGGCGTCGGCGGCCATGTACGTGTGCGCGATGCCGGTCGGGCACGCGGTGACGCCGACGATGACCTTGCGGGCACCGGTGGCGCCGCCGGTCGCGCCGCCGGCTGCTGCGGCCTGCGCGGGCTGCGACGTGGTCGGACGGGAGGCACTGCTCCCGTTCCCGACACCGGCTGCGGCGACCTCGCCGCCCACTTCACGCTGCACCAGGTCGACGACCTCCTGCGGGGTCGAGGCGGCGCGGAGCGCGGCGGTGAAGTCCTCGCGGATGAGTGCCCGGGCGAGGGTCGACAGGACCGTGAGGTGGTCCTTGTCGGCGCCCTCGGGCACGGCGATCATGAAGACGACGTCGGCGTCCCCGTCCGGCGCACCGAACGGCACCTTCCGTGCGAGCCGCGAGAACGCCAGCGTCGGGCTCGACACCGAGGCCGACCGGGCGTGCGGGATCGCGATGCCGCCGGGCACACCGGTGCCGACGCTCGCCTCGCGCTTGATGGCGTCCTCGGCCAGGGTGGCGCCGTCGGCCGCGCGGCCGGTCGCGGCGACGCGGTCGGCGAGCACGCGGATGACGTCGGACGACGTCGCGCCGAGGTCCTCGTCGAGGCCGACGAGCTCGGCGCTGATGAGGCGCTGCGTCGTGTCTGCGGACATGGGGTTGCTCCTTTGCAGTGGCGCCGGGGGCGCGGGCAGTGCTGGTTCGGGGTGGTGCTGCGGGGTGGTGCTGCGGGATCGGTCAGGCGATCGGCGCCGGGACCTGCGTCGTGTGCAGGGTCCGGACCGTCACGCTGCCGGGGTCGGTGTGGTCGAGGGCGGGCACGTCGCTCCCGGGCAGTGCCGCGGCAGCGGCCCCCGTGGCGACGGCCTGGGCGAGGCGCTCGGACGCCGAGGCTCCGGCGACCTCGGCGAGCAGGTAGCCCGCGAGGGACGAGTCACCGGCACCGACCGTCGAGCGGGCGACGATGCGGGGTGCGGCGGCGACGTGGCTGCCCTCGCCGGAGACGAGGACGGCGCCGGCGCTGCCGAGTGTGAGCAGCACGGTGTCGACGTGCTTCTCACGCAGCCGGTGTGCGGCGGCGACGGCTGCCTCGAGGTCCTGCTCGTAGACCTCGGGGTCACCGCCGACGACCTCGGCGAGTTCCTCCGCGTTCGGCTTCACCAGGTCGATCCGCTCCCCCGACTGCAGCAGCGCGGTGAACGGGATGCCCGATGAGTCGACCGCGACGCGGACGTCGTCGCCGTGGCGCTCGCGCACGGCACGGACGAGCACGGCGAGCGCGTCGTCGGGCAGGCCCGGCGGCAGGGACCCGGCGAACACCACCCAGCGGGCGGACGGCCCGGTCGGGGTCGGTCCGGCGGCGTCGGCGACGAGCGCGGCGAGGTCCTCGAGACGACCCGCGAGCGAGGGCCCGGGCTCGTTGAGCTTCGTCGTCGTGCCGGTCGGCTCGGTGACGGTGACGTTCGAGCGGAGCGGGGCGCCGATCGGCAGTGCGGCGATCGGGATGCCCCGGGTCGCCAGGCCGAGCAGGACGGGGTCGAGCTCGTCGCCGGGCAGGACCGCGAGGGTGTCCCCGCCGCTGGCGACGACGACCCGGGAGACGTTGACGCCCTTCCCGCCCGGCTCGGCCGTGGTCCGGACGGCCCGCTGCACGGCGCCGCGCTGCAGCTCGCCGCCGAGCTCGATCGTGCGGTCGAGGGACGGGTTCGGCGTCACGGTGACGATCCGGGTGCTGGGGTGCACGGCGTGCTCCTGCTGGTTCATGCGACCACGACCTCCACGTCGGCGTCGGCGAGCGCACCGGCGAGGTCCGCCGGGGGCTCCTGGTCGGTGACGAGGGTGTCGACCTCGTCGAGCCGGGCGAAGCGCATGAGCGCCTCGACGCCGTGCTTGGCGGCGTCGGCGAGGACGACGCTGCGTCGGGCCGCGAGGACGTAGGCGCCCTTGACCCCGGCCTCGTACTCGTCGGGCGTGCTCAGCCCGAAGCCGGCGGACAGGCCGTTCGTGCCGACGAACGCGATGTCCGGGCGGAGCGCCGCGATCTGCTCGACGGTGGCCGTGCCGACGGCCGCGCTCGTCAGCCCGCGTACCCGCCCGCCGAGCAGGTGCAGCTCGACGTGCTCGCTGTGCTGCAGGGTGGCGGCGATCGGGACCGAGTTCGTGACGACGGTCAGGGTCGCTCCGGGGGTCGCGGGCTCCCAGCGGACGAGCTCGGCGGCGACGGCGGCGCAGGTGGTGCCGGCGTCGAGGGCGATGGACCCGGTGAACGACGACGGCACCAGGCGCATCGCAGCGCGGGCGATCGCCGTCTTCGCGGTGCCGTGCTGCCCCTCGCGCTCGGCGACGGAGAGCTCGACCACGCTGGAGCGTCCGACGGGCACCGCTCCCCCGTGCACGCGGCGCAGGAGACCGGCGGTCTCGAGGGCGTCGAGGTCGCGGCGCACGGTCTCGGTCGTGACGTCGAAGTGCTCGGCGAGGTCGGCGACGGACACCCGCCCGGCCGACTGCAGCGTGGCGGCGATGGCGTCCTGCCGCTCGGTTGCGTACATGCCGGAACTCCTTCGTTCTCGTTGGTTCGAGGAACTGTACGTCCGAAAGCAACACGAACGCAACTGTTTCGCGGCAGAACCAACACGAACGAAGGAACGCCCGACCTGCCGGTGCAGATCGGGCGTTCCTGTGGAGGCCGAATGGAGCGTCAGTCGTCGAAGGGGACCCGGTCGCTCGACCCAACCCCGGCACGCTGCCGGTAGGACAGGTGTCCGCCGAGGTACCCGCCGACGCTCACGACGGTGAGCCCGACGACGCCGAGCGCCTTGCCCGCCGCGGTGTTGCCCTTCCGTCGCTGCCACCACGACAGGCCGAAGAACGTGATGCCGACCCAGTTCACCGCCTGGTGCACCCACCCGGTCCGGCGCTGCTCGAGCGAGAGCTCCGCCCAGTCGACGTAGCCGGCGATCGAGGCACTGCCCGCCGATGCGATCCCGACCCCGGTCAGCGTCTGCGCCGCGCGCGCGTTGCCCTTCCCGCCGATCAGGTCGAGGACGGCCGCCGAGATCCAGGCGCCGAGCGGCACCTGCACCATCAGCGGGTGCAGGGGGTGTCCGAACGGCACGCCGTGCAGCAGCTGCCGCAGGGCCTTCGGCTTCGCGACCGCGCGGACGACGCGCGTGTCGAGGTCGACGGCCTTGTCGAGCACGCTGGCGTGCTCGATGGAGTCGGTGAGGCGACGGATGATCGGCAGCTCTGGCATGCCCTGGACGCTAGGCCGCCGGGCCCGGTGTCGGTTCCAGGAACCGGCACCGGGCCTCCCGACCGGTGCGCCCGGCGGACCACGCGACCGGTCAGACCGCGGCGAGCGCCGAGGTGGGCGGGATTCGCGCGGCGCGCGCCGCCGGGTACAGCCCCGAGACGCCGCCGATCACCACGGTCGCGGCGAGTCCGCCCCCGACCGCCCACAGCGGGATCGCCACCGGCCACCCCTGCGCGAGCGCGAAGGCGATCGTGACGCCCAGCCCGATGACCACCCCAGCGACACCGCCGAGGAAGGAGAGCAGCAGCGACTCCACCAGGAACTGGTCGCGGATGTTCCGTCGTCGGGCGCCGAGTGCACGCCGGACACCCACTTCTGCCCGTCGTTCGAGGACCGTGATCACCATCGTGTTCGCGACACCGATCCCGCCCACGAGCAGGGCGACCCCACCGATCCCGACCAGGAGCCCGGTGAACGAGTCGTCCGTCGCGTTCTTCGCCGCGAGGGCGTCGGACGGACGGGTCACCCCGACGTCCTGCGGGTGGTCGGGGCTGATCGCGTTCGCCAGGACGTCCCGCGCATCGGCCACCCGTTCCGGGTCGACGCGCGTGTAGACCGCGGTCGGGTGTCCGTCGAACCCGAGGGTCGTCGCGAGCGCCTGTGGGACGAAGACCTGGTTGTCGAGGTCCTCCGCGAGTTGCAGCGGCGCGAGGACGCCGACGACCTGCACCCACTGTCCGCCGATCCACACCCGGGTGTCCGGCCGGAGCTCGTCGATGCCGAGGTTCTTCGCGGCGACCGCCCCCAGCACGGCCTGGGCGGGGGCGTCCGGCGACGGGTCGACCCACCGTCCGGCCGCCAGGGATCCGCCGAGCACCGTCGGCACGTCACCCCAGACGGTCATCACGCCGATGCCCTTCGTCTCCGCCGCGGGCACGAAGGGGTTCCGGTAGACGCGGCCGTCCTCGGCCTCGCCGACGCCGGCGGCGTCCTGCACGTCGGACTGTCGGAGCGCCGACTCGACGGCCGTGCTCGGCAGGGGCGGGACGTCCCCGAAGCCCTGTGCCTTCGTGACCGTGAGGACGTTCGTGCCGAGTGCGTCGAGCACCTGGTCGAGGGCCGCCTTGCTCGACGACGAGATGCCGACGACGGCGATCATGGCGGCGATGCCGATCGCGATGCCGAGCGCCGACAGCACGACCCGGCCCGGACGGGTCCGGAGCCCGAAGACCCCGAGCCGGAGCAGGTCTCCGGCGCCGACCGTCCGCGGGCGCTGCGCTCGCGCCGTGTGCGCGCTCACCGTCCGGCTCCGACGATCGCGTCGGCGAGGGCACCCGCGTCCGAGGTGCTCGAGTCGTCCTCCACGGCCCCGTCCCGCATCCGCACCTGGCGGGGCAGCGAGGCCGCCAGTGCCAGGTCGTGCGTGATGACGAGCACGGTGGTCCCGGCGTCGTTGAGCTCGCGGAGCAGCCCGAGGATCTTCCGACCGCTCGCGGTGTCGAGTGCACCGGTCGGCTCGTCGGCGAGCAGGATCGTCGGATCGCCGACGATGGCGCGGGCGATCGCGACGCGCTGTTTCTCGCCGCCGGAGAGCTGCGGCGGGCGGTGCCCGACGCGGTGCTCGAGACCGACCCGTCCCAGTGCGTCGACCGCGCGCTCCATCCGAGCCCGACGCGGGACGCCGGCGTAGAGGAGTCCGTCGGCGACGTTCTCCGCCGCGGTCGCGCCGGCCTGCAGGTGGAAGTGCTGGAAGACGAACCCGATGTGCTCGGCGCGGAGCCGGGACAGGTCGTCGTCGCGCATCGACCCGACGTCGTGCCCGGCGATCGTCACGGTGCCCGAGGTCGGCCGGTCGAGCGTCCCGACGGTGTTGAGCATCGTCGACTTGCCGGAACCCGAGGGACCGACGACCGCGACGAGCTCCCCGGCGGTGACGTCGAGCGACACCCCGCGGAGCGCCTGCACGTCACCGTAGGTCTTCACCACCTCACGGAGGCGGACCACCGTCTCCGCGGCGCGTGGGCCGGCGACGGCATGATCGGCGAGGGTCGCCGCGCTCACGAGGGCACCACGACCTCGTCGCCCTCGTGCACGTCGCCGGTGACCGCCGCACGACCGTCGGCGACGAGCCCGACCTGCACCGTCACGCGCTTCGTCGTGCCGTCACGTCGGGCGACCTCGACGCTGTACTCGCCGGAGCGTCCGGTCGCGGACAACGCCTGCACCGGCACCGAGAGCACGTCCTTCGCGGTCTGCCCGGGGGCCTCCACCCGGACGGATGCCGCTGCGGGGATGCTCTGGTCGCCGGCGTCGAACGCGATCGTCGTCAGGACGGTCTTGCCGCCCGTGTCCGACTCGTCCGGCTCGGCGTCGACGACCTCGCCCTCGATCGCGTCCTCGCCGCCGTTCAGACGCACCCGGACCTTCGTGCCGACGGCGAGGCGCGCGGCGTCCGCCTGGGACACTGCGGCGTTCACGACGCGCTTCGTGCTCGTGACCTGGAGGACGTCCCCGGCGGCGGGCTGGCCGAGCTTCGCGACGACGGAGTCGACGCGGACGGGGCCGTCGACGAAGACGATGTCGTTCGCCGTGAGCGCGCCGGTGACCTCCAGCCCACGGTCCTCCTGCCAGCGCTGCACCGCTGCCCGGGTGCGCTTGCCGAACGTCTCGTCGATGGACACGTCGTAGCCCAGGGCGGCGAGGTCCTCGTTGAGCTGCCGGACGTCGGCCCCCTCGATGCCGTACTCGAGCGTCCGCCAGAGCGGGGTGGCGCCGTACATCGCACGGACCGGTCGCTCGTCGACCGCGTACACCGGCTGGTCCTGCTCGATGACCTGTCCGGGTTCGGGCAGCCAGGTCACGGTGCCGGACGCCGCGCCCGGGACCCCGGTCGGTGCGCCGTACCCGAGGGCACCCGCGAACAGCTTCGAGTCGGTCAGGTCCCCCTTCTCGACCGGGGCGGTGGCCTGCTTGCTGCGGGTCTCGGCGGCCGAGGACTCCGTCGGGGTCCCGCCGACGACCGCCCACGTGCCGACTCCGGCTGCCAGCACGGCGACCAGGCACGCACTGACGACGACGGTGCGCCCGCGCACGGTCCCGGTCACTTCGTCTGCACCTTCGCGCCGGAACCCTCGTAGCACTTCCCGAGGACGTCCGCGTACGCGGTGTCGCCCGCTGGGGCCCGGTACGCGTCCGCGCGCTCCGGGTCGTCCGGGTAGTCGGTGTACCCAGCCTTCCGCATGCACTCCGCGACCTTCAGGGCGAGCGCCCGGAACTCCGCGCTGTCCCGACCGCTCTCGGCCTCGCGCGCCGCCTCGGGGTCGTGCTCCCGCGTGCACTCCGCCAGGGCGTCCTGCTGACCCTGCACGTCTCCGGTCGTCGGGGTGAACCGGTAGTCGTCGTCGGTCACGTCGTAGCCCGCGTCCCGCATGCAGGACGCGACGGCGTGGTCACTGCTCGTCTCGGCGGGGCCCGTCGGCCGGCCGGGGTCCGGCTGCGAGGCGGAACAGCCGGCGAGGACGCCGGCGAGGACGAGGATCGCCGCGGCGATCCCGGTGCTGGTGATGGTCCGTGTCATGGTGCTCCTCGCGTCGTCGGGGATGGTGGTGGTCCTGGTGCGGCCGGTCATGATCAGTTGCCCCGCGTCTTCGTGTCGGGCGCGTGCTTCGCCAGGCACTCGTCGAGGTGGTCGTCGAACGCCGGGTCCTCGGAGAGGGCGCCGTAGTCGATGACCCCCGGCTTCTGCGCCGGTGCGTCCGGGTACTCCTCGCGCACGCAGGCGTCGGCCGCGGCGTACTGGCGCTTCCACTCGTCCTTCTGCGCCGAGTCGGCGGACTGCACGCCGATCTGCTGGTTGCACGTCTGTGCGGCCTCCAGGAAGGCAGCCTGATCGACCCCGGGCGGCGTGAGCACCGAGCCGCTGGTGACCTCGTCGTCGCTCGGGTCCTCGGCCTCGAAGCCGGCGTCCCGCATGCAGGACCCCCACTTCGACCCGAGCCCGCTGGACGCGGCGGTGTCAGCCGCTCCCGCCGTGTCGTGCGCGGTGCACCCGGCGAGGGCGAGCGGAGCGCCGACGACGAGCGCGAGGACGACGGCGGCCCGGTGGAGGATCGAGGGAGTCGGTGTGGTGGTGTGGTTCATGCATCCAGGACACCGGACAGGGTGTTTCGCGAACGGCTGCCCGCGGATTACACCGACGAAACACCGATCACACCGACGAGACACCGATCACACCGACGAGACACCGACGACGGCGCGGAGCCCGCCGTCGGCCAGGGGCTCGAGCCGGAGCGACCAGCCGTGCGCGTCCGCGATCGCGGCGACGATCGACAGTCCGAGGCCGCTGTGCCGCTTCGAGCCCGGGTGGTCCCCGCGACGGAACGGCTCGGTGAGGTGCTGGACCTCGTCCGGGTCGACGAGCACCCCGGTGTTCTCGACCGTCACCCCGTGCACGCCCGTGCGGACGAGGACCGTGCCGCCCGGTTCGTTGTACTCGATCGCGTTGTCGACCAGGTTGCCGACGAGTTGCCGGACGAGCAGCGGTTCGCCGGTCAGCCCGCGGGGCACGTCCTGCTCGTCGACGACGAGCGTGATGGCGGCGTCACGCGCAGCACCGGCGGCCTGCGCGACGACGTCACGGGCGACGGCACCGAGGTCGACCGCCGTCGACCGGTCCTCGAGTCCGCGCTCCGCCTCGGCGAGCACCAGGAGCGAGTCGACGAGGTGCTCGGTGCGACGGTTCTGCTCGAGGAGCTCCGCCCGGACCGCCGCGAGCTCGGCCGGGGTGGCGTCGTCGGGCAGCCCGATCTGCACCGACGCGCGCTGCACCGCGAGCGGCGTGCGCAACTCGTGCGCGGCCTGCGCCACGAACCGCCGTTGGCTCGCGAACGCCGCCTCGAGCCGGTCGAGCAGGGCGTCCACCGTGCGCGCGAGCCTGCGGAGTTCGTCGTCGGGACCGTCGAGCGCGATGCGTTCGTGGAGGGTCGACGCCGAGATCCGGTCGGCGGTGCGCGCCATCCGGTCGATCGGGCGCAGGACCTGGCGGCTCAGGACCCAGCCGAGCAGACCGGCGAGCACCCCCGCGACGGCGATGCCGACCGCCGACCACTGCCACTGCTGCTCGGCGGCGACCTGCACGAAGGCGACCGCACCGGAGGGCACCGCCGAGGGGTCGACGTGCGGATCACGTCCGACCGACGGCGTCGCGGCCGAGGACAGCGCCGTCGGTCGGAACTCGGTGGCTGCGCGGAGCGACCACTGGGACGCGAGCGCGACGAACACGAGCACGCCCGTGGTCAGGGCCATCGCGGAGACCGCGAATCCGACGGTCGTCCGGACGCCGATGCTCCAGAGCCGCGTCACAGTGCGTACCCGCACCCCGGGACGGTCCGGATCGGGTCCGGCGGCCCGAGCTTCTTGCGGAGCTTCGACAGGGTCACCCGGACGGCCGCCGTGAACGGGTCGATGTTCATGTCCCAGACCTTCTCGAGCAGCTCCTCGGACGAGACGATGCGACCGTCCGCGCGGAGCAGCACCTCGAGCACGCCGAGCTCCTTCGACGTCAGGTCGAGCGGTCGGCCGTCGCGAGTGGCGATCCGCCGGTTCGAGTCGACGACGATCCCGTCCCGCTCGAGCACCGGCGCGACCGGCGCGACGCTCCGCCGCCCGAGCGCTCGCACCCTGGCGACGAGCTCCGGGTACTCGAACGGCTTCGCCAGGTAGTCGTCCGCACCGAGTTCGAGCCCGTGCACGCGGTCCGCGAGCGTGGTCGCGGCGGTCAGCATGAGGATCCGGGTCAGCGAGCCCCTCGCCGCGAGTCGACGCGCGACCTCGTCCCCGTGCAGACCCGGCAGGTCGCGGTCGAGCACGACGACGTCGTAGTCGTTCACGGACAGGAGTTCGTCCGCCTCGTCGCCTCGGTACGCGACGTCGACGGCCATGTCCTGGCGACAGAGTCCCTTCGCGACGAGATCGGCCAGGGAGGTCTCATCGTCGACCACGAGTACACGCACATTCGACATTTCACATGCGATGTCTATGAATCCGCTGAGTCGAGGTGGACGGTTCCCCGCCGTTCGTCGAACCGCACGACGAACTCGGTCGTCTCCGCGGATCGGGTGATGAACAGGGGGACGGTTTCGACGGTCTGTGGTTCCATGCGACCACCGTCGCGCGTGCACTGTTTCGCGGCCGTAACGCTGCCGGGGGCGACGCAACGACCGGGAGGCCCGGTGCCGGTCCGTCGGACCGGCACCGGACCTCCCGGCCGCACCCTGCCGCGGGGCGGACGCGACCTACTCCTCGACGATCTCCGCGAGCTCGAACGGCTCGACCGTCAGCTCGTCACCGCCCGCGGCGACGTCCACGCGGACGGTGTCCCCGTCGCGGACGTCCCCGGACAGGATCGCCCGCGCCAACCGGTCGTCGATCTGCCGCTGCATGAGGCGGCGGAGCGGCCTCGCCCCGTAGACGGGGTCGTAGCCGCGGTCGGCGAGCCAGCTGCGCGCCGCCGGCGTCACGGCCAGCTCGAGTCGACGGTCCGACAGACGACGAGCCAGACGGTCGACGTACAGCGACACGATCTGGCCGAGGTCGTCGGTGGTGAGCGCCTGGAACACGACGATGTCGTCGAGACGGTTCACGAACTCGGGCCGGAACGCCTGCTGCACGAGCTCACGCACGGCCTCGTCCCGTTGCTCGTCCGTGAGCGTCAGGTCGGTCATGAACTGCGATCCGAGGTTCGACGTCAGGACCATGATCGTGTTCCGGAAGTCGACCGTGCGCCCCTGCCCGTCGGTCAGGCGTCCGTCGTCGAGCACCTGGAGCAGGACGTCGAACACCTCGGGGTGCGCCTTCTCGACCTCGTCGAGCAGCACCACCGAGTACGGGCGGCGCCGGACGGTCTCGGTGAGCTGCCCGCCGGCCTCGTACCCGACGTACCCGGGCGGGGCACCGATGAGCCGCGCGACCGAGTGCTTCTCGCCGTACTCGCTCATGTCGATGCGGACGAGGGCCTTCTCGTCGTCGAACAGGAACTCGGCGAGCGCCTTGGCGAGCTCGGTCTTGCCGACGCCGGTGGGGCCGAGGAACAGGAACGAGCCCGTCGGGCGGTCCGGGTCGGAGATGCCGGCGCGGGTGCGACGCACCGCCTCGGACACGGTGGACACCGCGGCGCGCTGCCCGATGATCCGACGGCCGAGCTCGGTCTCCAGGTGCAGGAGCTTCTCGGTCTCACCCTGCAGCAGGCGCCCCATCGGGATGCCCGTCCACTGCGCGATCACGGCGGCGATGTCCTCGTCCGTGACGCTGTCGTTCACCATGCGGTCGGCACTCTCGGCCTGCTCGGCCGCCGCGAGCTCGGCCTCGATCCGGGGCTTCTCGCCGTACTCGATGCGCGACACCGTCTCGTACTGCGCCTCCCGCTGCGCGCGCTGGCTGCGCATGTTCAGCTCGTCGAGCTGCTGCTTGAGCTCACCGATGCGGTTGAGGCTCGCCCGCTCGGCCTGCCACCGCTGCTCGAGCTCGTCGAGCCGCTCCTGGCGCCCGGCGAGCTCCGCGCGCAGGGTCGCCAGCCGCGCCTTCGACGCGTCGTCCTTCTCCTGCTTCAGCGCGAACTCCTCGACGCGCAGGCGGTCCACGCTGCGCTTGAGCTCGTCGATCTCGACCGGGCTCGAGTCGATCTCCATGCGCAGTCGGCTGGCGGCCTCGTCGATGAGGTCGATCGCCTTGTCGGGGAGCTGGCGACCGGAGATGTAGCGGTTCGACAGGCTCGCGGCGGCGACCAGGGCGGAGTCGTTGATGGTCACCTTGTGGTGCGCCTCGTACCGCTCCTTGAGTCCGCGGAGGATCGCCACGGTGTCCTCGACGCTCGGCTCCCCCACGAACACCTGCTGGAAGCGGCGCTCGAGCGCGGCGTCCTTCTCGATGTACTCGCGGTACTCGTCGAGCGTCGTCGCGCCGATCAGCCGCAGCTCACCGCGGGCGAGCATCGGCTTGAGCATGTTCGACGCCGCGACGGACCCTTCACCGCCGCCGGCCCCCATCAGCGTGTGCAGCTCGTCGATGAACGTGATGACCTGACCGTCCGAGTCGTCGATCTCCTTGAGGACGGCCTTGAGCCGCTCCTCGAACTCGCCGCGGTACTTCGCGCCGGCGATGAGGGCGGACATGTCGAGCGACACGAGCCGCTTGTCCTTCAGCGAGTCGGCGACGTCGCCGGCGACGATGCGCTGCGCGAGACCCTCGACCACGGCGGTCTTGCCGACCCCGGGCTCACCGATGAGCACGGGGTTGTTCTTGGTCCGCCGCGTCAGCACCTGGGAGACACGGCGGATCTCGGCGTCACGACCGATCACCGGGTCGAGCTTGCCGCTCCGCGCGATCGCGGTGAGGTCGACGCCGTACTGCTCGAGGGCGGTCTTCTGCCGTTCCTGCGAGTCGGGGGCGCCCTGGAGGTTCGCCATGCGGTCCGTCCTTTCCGTGCGGTGGTGGTGTACTTGAGTCTACTGCACTCAACTTACGAGCGCAGCGGTGCATTCCGGATCCCGACCGCGCTGACGACGGCTCCGGCGGCGAGCAGCAGCGCCATCACGACCATCGCGCGGTGCAACCCGTCGACGCTCACCCCGCCACCCAGGACGACGCCCGCCAGGGCCACCGTCACCAGCCCGGCGATGCGGGCGACCGCGTTGTTCACGGCGGACCCGGCACCGGCCTCCGCCTGCGGCACCGATCCGAGGACGGCACTCGTCAACGGCGTCACCATGGTCGCGATCCCCGCGCCGATCAGCACGAGCCCGGGCAGCACCGACCACCAGTAGCCCGCCGGGTCGTCGCCGGCGAGCAGCATCAGCAGCGCGCCGACCGCGGCCACGGCTGGCCCGGCAGCCATGAACCACCGTGGACCGTACCGGCCGGAGAACGAACCGACCGTGGTGGACAGCGCCAGGAGCATCAGCGTCGGCGGCAACGTCGCGAGTCCGGCGACCCACGCGGGGAAGTCCCACACCTCCTGCAGGAACAGGGTCACGACGAAGAACACCATCCCGAGCGCCCCGTAGATCGAGAGCGTCGCCAGGTTGCCGACCGTGAAGTTGCGCGCGCGGAACAGCTCCAGCGGCACCAGGGGCGAGCCGGCGGTCCGGGTCACGCGGAGCTCCCACGGCACGAAGGCCACGAGGGACGCCGCGCCGAGCACGAGCGCGGCGACGACGACCGGCGCGCCCCACCCGAGGCGCTCCTGCTCGATCAGGCCGAGGACGACACCGCCGACCCCGACCACGGCGAGCACCGCGCCGATCACGTCCACCCGCGGACGGTCGCCGGTGACCACGTCGCCGGAGATCCGCCGGACCAGGGGGATGGTCACCGCGATCGGCACGGCCGTCACCACGAAGATCCAGCGCCAGCCGATGCCGTCGACGATCAGCCCGCCGACGACCGGCCCGAGGATGGACGCGGCGCTCGACCAGGCCGTCCACGACCCGATCGCCTTCGCCTGCGCGGCGCCCCGGAACGCCGCGACGATGAGCGCCAGGGCGCTCGGGGTCACGAGCGCCCCACCGACACCCTGGAACGCCCGGGCGACGACCAGGACCTCGCCCGTCGGCGCGATCGCGCACACCACCGAGGCGACGCCGAAGACGACCAGGCCCCACCGGATGATCCGGACCCGGCCGAACAGGTCCGAGAGGGAGCCGGCGACCAGGATCAACGAGCCGAGCGTGACCAGGTAGGCGTCGACGGTCCACTGCTGCACGACGAGACCACCACCGAGCTCCCGGCGGATCGCGGGCAGGGCGACGTTGACGACGCTCGAGTCGAGCCCGACGACGAAGGACGCGAGGATCGCGACCACGAGGACCACCCGGCGGTCGTCACGGAGCGGGGCCGTTGCGGCCGGAGCGGTCATGCGCCCCATCCTCCTCGTCGGAGTGATCCGGCGACCGGTTGCGCCGACGAAACAGCGCGCTCGCGAGCATCGTCGACATGCAACATGTCAACGCCCCCACTCGTCCACGTCTCGCCGGCCTCGACGCCGCTCGCGGGCTCGCCGTCCTCGGCATGTTCGCCGCCCACGTCGGAGCGGCGGACACGCTCTTCGACTGGACGGATCCGTCGAGCTGGCCCGACCTCGTGAACGGTCGCTCCTCGGTCCTGTTCGCGCTCTGCGCCGGGGCCTCCCTGGTCCTGCTCACCACAGGTCCGGGGCCGGCCGGTCGGGTCCGCGACCGACGGCACGTCCTCGCCCGTGCCGCGACGCTCCTGGCGATCGGCGGGCTCCTGACCCTGGTGCCCGGAGGCGTGCTCGTCATCCTGCCGACCTACGCCGTGCTGTTCGTCGCCGCGCTGCCGTTCCTGCGGCTCCGGCTCCGCTGGGTCGTCCTCGCCGCCGTGCTCGCCCTCGTGGTCGGTCCCGTGCTCGCCCTCGTCGGACAGGCCGTCGTCGAGATGACCGGCGGCAGCAGCACCGCGGGGCTGCTCTTCACCGGGTACCCCGCCGTGTCGTGGTTCGGGGTCGTCCTCGCGGGCGTGCTCGTGGCTCGACTCGGGCTCGACCGCGCCGACGTCCTGCGCCGGGTGCTCCTGGTGGGTGTCGGGCTCGCCGCGACCGGGTACGGAGCCGGAGCCGCGATCGGCACCGCACTCGGCATCACGGGACCGGTCGGGACGATGATCCCCGTCGGCGGAGGCGGGGACAGCGGCAGCGGCAGCGGCTCCGCGCCGGTGGCGCCCGCCGTCCCGGAGGGCGGCCCCGGCATCGTCGCCCAGAACCCGACCTTCCCGCGGATCGACTGGGCACGCCTGCTCGACGTCACCCCGCACGCCGGGTCGACCTTCGAGCTCGTCGGAGCCCTCGGCATCGCCCTCGCGGTGCTGGCTGCGCTCGGGCTCCTCGGTCGGTACGCCCCGACGGTCCTGCTCCCGCTCAGCGCCGTCGGCCGTCTCGCGCTGACGCTCTACTGCGCGCACGTCCTGGCCGTCGGCGTCTGGTCGCGATCGGGCGAACCGGACCCGCTGCCGGCACTCGGCGGGTGGGGACCCTTCGTCGTCCTCCTCGTGGCCGCCGTCGTCGCCGCACTGCTCGTCCACCGCTCCGGTCGTCGGGGTCCCCTCGAGGCGCTCACCCGACGTGCCGCCCGAGCACTCGACGATCCACCGACCACGACGTCCTGACGTCGACCAGGACCAGGGCCGGAGCAGGACGTCGCCCGAACGCCGAAGCCCCCGCGACCAGAGTGGTCGCGGGGGCTGCCGACAGGACGGGGCTGGGTGTCCTAGTTCTTGGGCTCGGCGGTCGAGTGCACGTCGGGCTGCACCGAGGGGCCGGGGTTGACGACGGGCTGCGCGGTCGGCTGCGCCGTGTTCTGCACGGTCGGACCGGTCGTCGCCGTGTTCACGGTGCCGTCGTCAGTCTGCTTCTTGTCGTCGCCCATCTCCTTCTTGAAGATGTTGATCGACTGGCCCAGGCCCTTGGCGAGCGCCGGGAGCTTGGTCGCACCGAACAGCAGGATGATGATCCCGAGGATGATCAGCAGGTGGATCCCCGTCAGGTTTCCGAGCATCATGTCTCCTTGTTCTGGGTCTGGCGACGCCCGTCCGGTCATCGTCGACCGGGAGGGCGGAAGTCCGTCGTCCGATCATCGTAACCCGCACCCGACCGGAAGCCCAGGCGGGAGCGGGAACGGACACCGTTCGCACAGGCTGCACCGGACGACATGGCAGCACCCCCGGAGGCCGCTGCTCTCCGGGGGTGCGCCGTTCCGGCCGCGGGTCAAGGCGCGGCCGGGGTCGGTGGGGCGGCTAGTAGGCGCCGCGGGACCGCAGGACGGACGGGATCGTCCTGGCGAGGATCACGAGGTCGTGCACGAACGACCAGTTCTCGACGTAGTGCAGGTCGAGCCGCACGCCCTCGACCCAGTCGAGGTCGGATCGACCACTGACCTGCCACAGTCCGGTCATGCCGGGCGTGACGAGCAGGCGCCGGTCGGCGAAGTCCTCGTACACCGCGACCTCACTCGGCAGCGCGGGGCGGGGGCCGACGAGGCTCATCGACCCCGTGAGGACGTTCCACAGCTGCGGCAGCTCGTCGAGCGACGTCCGACGAAGGAACGCACCGACCCGCGTCACACGAGGGTCCCGCTGGAGCTTGAACAGGGGCCCGGAGCCCTCGTTGGCAGTGGCGAGTTCGGCGATCCGGGCCTCGGCGTCGACGCACATCGTGCGGAACTTCAGGATGGAGAACTCCTGCCCGCCTCGGCCGACCCGGCGCTGCAGGAAGAACACCGGGCCTCCGTCGTCGAGCCGGATGACGACGGCGATCGCCGCGAGCAGCGGCGCGAGCACGACCAGGCCGACGGCGGACCCGACCACGTCGAGCAGACGCTTTCCCCGACGGCACCCGTAGTCGGGCGTCTCGACGTGCATGAGCGGCAAGCCGTCCACGGGTCGCTCGTGGACACGACCCGACGCGATGTCGGCCAGCGGCGAGGAGACGACGAGTTCGACGCCACGCTCCTCGAGCTGCCAGCCGAGACGGCGCAGGCGCTCGTGGCCGCCGCGGATCGCACCGGCGACCACGACGGCGGCGACCCCGGTCGACGTCGCGACGTCGAGCACGTCGTCGATCCCGCCGACGACCTGCGAGGCGTCATCGCCGAGGGTGACCTGCGTGCCGAGGTCGGCGCAATCGGTGACCACGGCGGCGACCCGGTAGCCCGCGGCAGGGGTGGCGACGATGCGTCGTCCGACGTAGCGGACGTCGTCCAGGTCGCCGACGAGCAGGACGTCGAGCAGCTGCCGCCCCTGGACCCGGCGCCGGGCGATGACCGTGCGGACGGCCTTGCGCCCGAGCGCGAGCAGGACCAGGCCGAGCGGGAACGCGATCGCCACGTACCCCCGCGCGATGTCGAGACGGACCGCGTAGGCGATCACGGCGACTGCTGCGGCGGCGGCGAGGCTCGCGGTCACGAGCCGTCGGTACTCCTCACCACCGACGCCGGCGATGCGGGGGTCGCGCGTCCGGAAGCCGGAGAGCAGGGCAGTCCAGAGCACGATGATCGCGGGGGCCGTCACGACCTCGGTCCAGCCGGGGCTGGTCGCGAGGGAGGGCCCCTCCCACGGGAACCGGAGGGCGTGCGCGACGCCGAACGCGACGACGAGCAGCCCGAGGTCGAGCGCGCCGACGACGAGCGAGAACCGGTGCGATGCTCCTGCAGGGACACCTCGTCGAGGCGTGCTCGTCATCGGCCGACGCACTGCGAGCGACATCCAGCACCTCCGGACGATGGCCGGCAGGGGCGTTCCCTGCCGGGTCCGGTGACACCGGACCCGGCCAGTATATCAGTGCGGAGTGTGAGGTGTCGCGGGCAGCACAGCGTCCGTGAGCGACCAGAGCGCCGCGCCCTCCGTCAGGCGAGCAGCCTCGGCGTCGGACAGCCCGCGGACCCGGAAGCCCACGCGCTCCCCCGGCAGCAGCGTCATGAAGCCGCGGTCGACGGTGCCGGTCGGCGCGATGCGGTCCGGCTGCACGAGCAGGTCCCGCACGAGCGACTCGGCCTCGACGACCAGGTGGTGTCCGTCACCGTCGGCCGCGGGGGCGACCGTCGTGCGGTACCGCGCCGGCTCCCACTGCACGTCCTTGTCCGGCGACGCGGTCCAGACCGCACGACGCCAGTCCATGTCCGCCACGACGAGCTCACGCGTCGGGTCGTCCAGGACGCCGACCGACTCGGGCAGGTCGACGACGGCGACGCCGGCCTCCGACAGCCGGACGGGCAGCGTGACCTCGGCGAGGATCCTGCCGGACACGTGCATGCGCCGGACCCGCACCACGCTGTCGCGACCGCCGCGGGAGGACCGCACCGCGATCTCGACGGGCGAGTGCCCGAACGACCCGGGCGACACCCCGAGCGACAGCGTGTCGACGAGCCCTCCGGACTCGGAGGCGCCGTCGGCGGTACCGGTGCTCGCGGCGGTCCCGGCCGCCCCGTCGAGGGGAGCCGACGTGCCGACGTGGTCCGCGCCTCCAGGCCGGTCTCCGGACGACGTCGGAACCGCGTCGTCGTCAGCGGACCGACGCACGACGGGCCGGATCGCCAGCAGGACGTCGTCGTACAGCCGACGCAGCTCGTGGGCGAGCGGCTTGAGCCGCCCCGCGGAGTCGATCGCGGACCACGACGCCACCGGCCACAGGTCGTTGAGCTGCCAGACGACGACCCCGGTGTTCCGCGGCCAGTGCGTCCGCCAGTGCTCGACGCCGGTCGCGACGGCCCGCGTCTGCTGCAGCTGCGTCAGGTAGTGCCAGCGGTCGAACTCGGCCGGATCGACGACGCCGAAGCGCGGCTCGATCCCCCGTGCCAGCTTGCCCATGCCGTCGTCGGCCTTCTGGTGGTGCACGACACCGGGCGAGTCCACGCGCAGCGGCTCGTCCGTGACCGCGTCGCGGAGGGTGCGCCAGGCGGGCGGCGCCTGCCACCCGAACTCGGACACGAACCGCGGGACGGAGTCGCGGTAGTGGTCGTCGGACAGCCGGTTCCAGACGTCCCACGAGTGGTGCGTCTCGTGGTCGACGTCGTTCGCGGGCAGGGTCTCGGAACCCGACCAGGGCGAGGCGACCGTGTAGAAGCGCGACGGGTCGACCGCGTCGACGATCGTCGGGAGGAGGTCGAGGTAGTAGTCGAGCCCCCAGCCGCGGTCACCGAGCTCCTCGGCCCAGCCGTCCGCGTCGTGCAACCAGATGTTCTCGTTGTTGCCGTTCCAGACCACGAGCGACGGGTGGCCGGCCAGGCGTGCGACGTTGTCCCGGGCCTCGGCGACGACCTCGCTGCGGATCGGCTCGATCTCGGGGTAGGCCGCGCAGGCGAACGCGAAGTCCTGCCAGACGAGCAGGCCGAGCTCGTCGCAGACGTCGTAGAAGTCGTCGGACTCGTAGACCCCGCCGCCCCACACACGGACGAGGTTCACGCCGAGGTCCGCGGCGACGCCGAGCCGGTCCGCGGTCCGCGCGCGGTCCACCCGCGACACGATGACGTCGTCCGGGATCCAGTTCACGCCGCGGACGTCGATGACGGTGCTGTTCACCACGACGGTGAAGGGCTTGCCGATCGCGTCGTCCGCGGTGTCGATCCGGGCCGAGCGGAAGCCCGTCTTCGCCGTCCGACGGTCCAGGACCTCGCCGTCGACGGTCTGCAGCTCGACGGTCACGTCGTACCGGGGCTGCTCGCCGTAGCCGCGCGGCCACCAGCGCCGCACCTCGGGCACGCGCACCGTGACGACGGTCTCGTCGTCCTTCGGGGTCAGCTGCGCCCGGGAGCGCTGTCGGGTCGTCCCGCCGTCCACGGTCGGGCCGGCGACCGTGACGACGAGCACGAGGTCGTCGTCCTCACCGTCCTGGTCGAGGTCGTTCATCCCGGACCGCTCGACCCGCACGTGCGCGTCGAGGACGCCCTCGCCGGCCTCGACGTCGACCAGCGGCTTCACCTCGGCGAGCCGCGCCGTGGACCAGCGCTCGATCGCGACCGGACGCCACGGACCGCTCGTCAGCGCGGTCAGGCCCCAGTCCCAGCCGAAGTTCGAGGCCTGCTTGCGGATGTACGGGAACGGCTCGTCGTACGGTCCCGGCATCGAGCCGGCGCGGGCGGCGACCCGGCCGGCCTCGCGGTACGGCGACTCGAAGAGCAGCTCGAGCTCGCGGTCGCCCGCGGCACCCGGGACGTCGTTGAGGTCGAACCGGTACCGCCGGTGCATGTTGCGGGTGGTGCCGACGACCACGCCGTCGAGGCTCAGCTCGGCGACCGTGTCGAGCCCCTCGCACACCAGGTCGACGCGCTCGTGCCCCCGAGGTGCGACGTCCACCGTCCGCCGGTAGGCCCAGTCGGCCCGGCCGACCCACTTCGCGCCGTCCTCGTTGCGGTCGAACGTCGGGTCCGCGACGAGTCCCTCGCGTTCGAGGTCCGTGTGCACCTGACCCGGCACCGTGGCGGGGATCGTGCGACCCGTGATCCCGGCCGGTGCCCCGGTCGGCACCTGGTCGCCGGCGATCGCCACGGTCCAGTCGTCGCGGAGTTCCTCGCGCTCGAGGGTCATGCGGGTCCTTTGCTGGGCGGACGGGGAGGGCGGACAGGAGCCGGCGGCGGCTCGTGGCCGCCCCGGCACCGTGACACCGGCCGGCGGTCGTGCCCGTGGTCGCGTGAGCGGCCGGGAGGCACGGCACCGGTCGCCCAGGCGTCGTCGCGTCCGCGCGCGCGGACGAGTGCTCGTCGCGCGCGGGGGTGCTCGGCGATGCTAGTACGTCGACCTTGCCGGCGACCACGTCCGCGACGACGGACCGCGCGACGCGTCCTGACGGCGTCGGGCCCCGTCGGGTCGTGTCCGCCCTCCGGCCCTGCGTGGCAGGGTGGTGCGGTGATCACCGTCGAACTCGCCCGGTCGCTGCGCGACGCCGGACTCCGCTGGCACCCGGGGACGGGCGACCGGTTCGTGATCGACAAGCCCGGGGTCGACGACGACGTCTACACCGTCTCCGAGATGACGGTGGAGCGGCACGACCACCCCAGCGGCACCTCGCTCGGCTTCAACGGGACGACGGAGTGGGCGCTCGACTCGGTCGAGGCGTCCGAGTCGCTCTGGCTCCCGCGGGAGGACCAGCTGCGCGACCTGCTCGGACCGGCGTTCGTGTCGCTCGCCGCCGGGTTCGTCGTCACGGCGACGATCGACGGGGTCGCCCGGGAGTTCCGCAGCGACGACCCGGCTGTGGCGTACGGGGACGCACTGCTCGCGTACATCACGGCTGCCCTCGCCTGAGCGGTCCGGTCCCGCGAGCAGCGCGCCCGACTGAGTGTTGCCGGAATGCCTCCTGGGGGCGCTTTGGTTGCATGGTGACATGACCGTTCCGAACATCACCCTGAACGACGGCAAGACCATCCCGCAGCTCGGCTTCGGCGTCTTCCAGATCGACCCTTCCGACACGAAGGAGGCGACCCTCACCGCGCTCGAGGTCGGCTACCGCCACATCGACACCGCCGAGATGTACGGCAACGAGAAGGAGGTCGGCGAGGCCATCGAGGCGTCCGGCATCCCGCGCGAGGAGATCTTCGTCACGTCGAAGCTCAACAACGGCTTCCACGACCCGGCCCTCGCTGCCGAGAACGGCAAGAAGTCGGCCGACCTGCTCGGCGGGTACACCGACCTCTTCCTCATCCACTGGCCGCTGCCGACGGTGTCGGACTTCGTGCCGACCTGGAAGGCGATGGAGGAGCTCTACCACGCCGGCACCGCCCGCTCGATCGGCGTGAGCAACTTCCAGGCGCACCACCTCAACCGCCTGGCCGCTGAGACGACGATCACCCCGGCCGTCAACCAGATCGAGGTGCACCCGTACCTCGTGCAGGACGAGCTCCGCGCCTACGGCACCGAGCACGGCATCGCGACCGAGGCCTGGTCCCCGATCGCCCAGGGCCTCGTGCTCGACGACGAGACCATCACCCGCATCGCCGGCACCACGGGCAAGACCCCGGCGCAGGTCGTCCTCCGCTGGCACATCCAGCGCGGCGACATCGTCTTCCCGAAGTCGGTCACGCGCTCGCGCGTCGAGGAGAACTTCGCGATCTTCGACTTCGAGCTCTCCGACGACGACATGACGGCGATCACGTCGCTCGACAAGGGCCACCGCACGGGCCCGGACCCCGACACGTTCGACTACGTCCCGGCCTGATCCGAGGTCAGGTCGACGAAGCGCCCCGCCACCGGCGGGGCGCTTCGTCGTGCACGGGGTATCGCTCGCACGCGGAATAGTTTCAGTATGCGAAATACAACATGGGTGCTCGTCCGCTGTCACTGGTCGCGGACCCCACCGAAAGGAACCCATGCGCAAGATCACCCGTGCCGCCACCGGGGCGGCACTCGGACTCGTCCTCACCTCGTCGGGTTTCGTCGTCGCGACGGCCGCCAACGCGGCGTCCGACCTCCCGGCGATCCCGGGCGCGACGCACGAGCGACCCATCGCCGACAGCTTCACCGGCATCAACGAGATCCAGGGGGCGCGGAGCACCGGCGAGCGTGACGGGCTCAGCGTCTTCGAAGCGAGCCGTGCGACCCCGTCGGTCGCCGTGACGAGTTCGGTCTCGAAGGGCTCGCTCAAGGTCGTCGACCAGCAGGGCCACCTGCTCTGCACCGGGCACAACACCCCGGCGAACCAGCACCTCTACACCTGCGACCTTGCCGTCCTGCCGTCGGGTCCGCAGGTCATCACCGCAGCGGTCGTCAAGGCGGACGGGCACCACAGCGCTCCGGACCAGGCGCAGCTCGACGCCTACGCCGCCGACCCGGTCGTCTCGTCCGTCGACCGGAAGGGCGACGACCTGGTCGTCCGCGGCACCGCGAACCGCGACGTGCGCGTCGAGGCATCGCTCGACCGGGGGTCGATCGTGGCGAGCGCCCCGACCGGCGCCGACGGCCGCTTCGAGGTCACGATCCCGGGCGGTGCCGCCGCCGAGCAGGCCGCGCTCCGCGCCGTGAACGACGCGATCCCGGCCAGCACCCCGAACCACGACCTGTTCGCCGTGAGCAACTGGGCCCTGGTCGACACCGGCAGCACGCAGCCCGGCGACGGCCAGCAGGACGGCGGCGAGCAGCCCGGCGACGGCCAGCAGGACGGCGGCGAGCAGCCGGGCGCCGGTCAGGGTGACGGCGAACAGGGCGACGGCCAGCCGGGCGGCGGCGAGCAGCCCGGCGAGGGGCAGTCCCCGGTCGAGGCCGTGACGAACCTGCACGACGGTGACGAGGTCCGCACCTCGCAGCCGACGTTCGAGGGCACCGCCCGTCCCGGCGGCTCGGTGAGCATCGGCGGGATCACCGGCCCGGCGCTCGGCGTCGCCACCGCCGACGAGCACGGGCACTGGTCCGCCAAGCTGGAAGGCTCGCTCAACAAGGGCGAGAACCGGGTCGTCGTCCGCTTCCAGCAGGCGAACGGCGACTGGGTCGAGCGCCAGCGACTCGACATCACCTACACGCCGAAGTCCTCGACGTTCGAGCCGGCCCTGGCGAGCGGATCGACCGTCCACGAGGCGCGACCCGCGATCTCCGGCTCCGGCGTCCGTGCCTACAGCACGGTGGACCTGGAGGACACGAACGGCCGCACCTACGCGTCCGGTCGCGCGAACGCCGACGGCGAGTTCACGCTGGCCTTCTCCCGCGACCTGCACGAGGGCGAGAACGACCTGCACTTCCTCTTCGAGAGCCGTACGGGCGCCTGGACCAGCTCGGACTACGTCCTCACCTACTCGGCGCCCGGCGAGGGCACCGAGCAGCCCGGCGACGGCAGCGGCACCGAGGAGCCCGGCGACGGCAGCGGCACCGAGGAGCCGGGTGACGGCGCGTCCGACACCGCGTTCGCCGTCGACTCGACCCGCATCAGCGACAGCCAGGTCGCCGTGGACGTCCTCGGCCCGAAGGGCACCGAGGTGACCGTCGCGGCCAACGGCGAGACCAAGACGGTGACCCTCGGCGACGAGGAAGCGGCTCAGGTCGTCGTGACCGCTCCGAAGAAGCTCACCACGGTCGTCACCGCGACCGCCACGATCGACGGCGAGCAGGTCGAGCGCACGCTCACGATCGGCAACGGCGACCACGCCGCCGACCAGCTCGAGGCCCAGGTCACGAGCACCAGCGCCCTCTTCGGCACCGCGCAGATCACCGTGTGGGGCCTCCCCACCGGCATCGCCGGCCTGCAGGCCCACGAGGGCGAGCAGCAGCTCGCCGCGGGCGCGATCAAGGCCGACGGCGAGGGCAAGCTCTCCCTGTCCGGTCTCGCGAAGGGTGACCACGTGATCACCGTGACCGCCGGCGGCAAGCAGACCCAGGTGTCCGTGCACATCTGAGCCCGACCGCTCGCGCACGACGGCCCCGTCACCACGGTGACGGGGCCGTCGTCGTCCCCGCCTCAGTCGGCCCGGCGCGAGGCCGTCACCGTGAACTTCGCGGTCCGGACGACCTGTCGGGTCGGTCCGACGAGCCGCTCGAGCACGGGTCGGTACCGCAGGTGCGAGTTCCAGACGCACCACAGTTCACCGCCGGCCTGGAGGATCGTGGCCGCGTTGCGGAACATCGCCTCGGCCGCGTCGGTGCTCACCGTGGTGCCCTCGTGGAAGGGCGGGTTGCAGAGCACGAGCTTCGCAGACCCCTCGTCGAGCTCGTCGCCCGCGTCCGACCGGACGACCGTCACCCGGTCCGCGACGCCGTTCGCCACCGCCGTCGCCCGCGTCGACGCCACGGCGATCGCCGAGACGTCGGTCGCGACCACCTTGACGGCCGGGCGGCGGCGCGCCAGAGCAGTCGCGATGACGCCGTTCCCGCACCCGAGGTCGACCGCGACCCGCGCCGACGGGACGGCGTCGTCCATGACGTCGAGCAGCACCCGGGTGCCCTGGTCGAGCGACGTCCCCGCGAAGACACCGCCGTGCGCGACGAGCGTCATCCCGAGCTCGTCGACGTGCACGGACCGCGGCCAGGGGTTCGTCGCGTCCGCGCGCACCGCCGTCGCACGGAGCGGGTCCTGCGCGATGAGCAGCCGCGACTTGCCGCGACCCCGTGACGCGGTGACCTCGCCGAAGTACCGGCGCAGGACGTCGTTTTGCGACAGGTTCATGTGCTTCGAGACCCCGCCGCAGAGCAGGACCACGTCGGGCGCCGCCCACCGTGCGACGGCGCGGGCCAGCTCGTCGAGCCGGTCGTTCGACTTCGACAGCCGGAGGAGCACCAGGCGGACGTCGCGGAAGGCCTGCTCGAGCGTCTCGGTCAGCACGAAGCCGCTCCGGCCGAAGGTCCCGGCGTTCGCCTGCAGCGCCCGCACCCCGACGAGCGAGTCCTGCACGACCCGGACACCCGACGCGCCGTGCACGGTCATCGCTCCGAGGGTCAGCACCCCGTACCGGTCGTCGACGACGGCGACCTCACCGGGCTGCCGGAGCGCGTCCCCGTGCACGTGCGGTGCCTCGTCGAGCATGAAGCGGTCGGTGCCGTCGATCGCGACGAGGTCGGGCTCGTCGCTGACCGGGGAGCGCCGGAAGTGGTCGGCGAAGTCGAATGGCACGGCCCCAGGGTACTCAGACGACGGTGCGGAGCCGCGCCGGTGCGCACGGCAGCGGTATATCACCGGTGCCGGTGGTATCCCAAGCCCCTACGCTCGGAGGAGACCGTTGCGCGACGAGCAACGGCAGGACGAGCGAGAGGGGCCGATGTTCGCTTCGCCAGACGCCGGCCGGCGTCCCCGCCTGCGGGACCAGGCGCGGGAACGCCTGCGGACCGAGATCATGAGCGGGGCGCTCGCCCCGGGGACCCTGCTCGACGACGAACAGCTCGCGCTCCGGCTCCGGTGCTCCCGGACGCCGGTGCGGGAAGCACTGTCGGACCTCGGGCACCTCGGTCTCGTCGAGTTCCGCCCGAACCGGTACACGCGCGTCACGGTCCCCCGCCGCGACGAACTCATCCCGACGCTGCAGACCCTCGGGCTGCTCTTCGGAGGCGTCGTCCGCACCACGATCGGCGACCTCGGGGACCGCGACCGCGCCGCACTCTTCCGCCGCATCGGGCTCGTGCTCGACTGCATGGCGATGCCCACCTGGCAGTGGGGCTCCGATGCGATCACCCCGGTCTACCGGACGTTCCTGGCTGCATGCGACAACCCCCTGCTCGTGGCCGCGCTGAGCGGGACCCTCGACGGCCTGACCTACCGCCTGCGCCACGACGAGATCCGGAGCGCGCTGCCCTGGGAGCACATCCGGAACGGCCTCGTCGCGCTCCGCGTCGCGGTCGACTGCCGCGACGGTCGGCTCGCGGAGCGGGCGACCTGGACGGTCCACCTGCTCCCCGACCCCGACCGCGGGCGGTCCTGACGTGTGCGCGTCCTGCGTCCGCTCGGTCATCGACACGGTCCGGGCGCACCGTCCCGGCCGCTGCTCGTCCGAGGACGACCGCCCCTCACTCCCCCGCTGCACGGCGGTCGACGGCGTCCGTCGCGACCTCTTCGACCCGCCGCTCGACTGACGTCAGCGCTCCGGGCGGTAGAGCACCACCGCGGTGTTCCGCTGCGGTCGCATGCCGGCGCGCAGCGGGACCGCAGCGCCGGTCGTCGTCGCCGCGAAGACACGGGCGCCCGGGCGCGCGATGAGCTGATCGGCGAGCGCCCGCTCCAGCTCGCGCACGCGATCGCGGAGCACCTGGTTCTCGTTCTCGAGATCGAGCACCCGCCGGATCCCCTCCAGCGACACCCCCTCGGACCCGAGTCGCGCGATCTCGCGCAGCTGCGCGACGTCGCGCATCGAGTAGCGGCGCGAGCCGCCGCGGGTGCGGCCCGGCACGACCAGGCCGAGCCGGTCGTACTGCCGCAGCGTCTGCGGGTGCATCTCGGCGAGCTCCGCCGCCACCGCGATCGCGAAGACGGGCGAGTTCTCGTCCATGTCGGTCATGGCTGGTTCCTTTCCGTCGTCCGCGTGGTCCGGAAACCAGTCTGGAGGCCCGGTGACGGTTCCTGACGGAGCCGCACCGAGCCTCCAGACCGGTTGATTGCTGTGGTTGCGCAGCGTCAGCTGCGCGCCTTGGCGAGGAGGTCCTCGCGGGGGTCCTCGTCGGGCAGGACGGCGCGGAGGGCCTCGACGGCCTCGCGCTGCTTGTCCGACAGGTGCGACGGCACCGCGACCTGCACGGTGGCGAGCAGGTCACCGGTGCCGCTCTTGGTCGTGACCCCGCGTCCCTTGACGCGCAGGACGCGGCCGGACGGCGTGCCGGGGGCGACCTTGAGCTTGACGGGCTCGCCGCCGAGCGTCGGCACCTGGATCGTCGCGCCGAGCGCCGCCTCGACGAACGTCACGGGGACGTCCACGCGGAGGTGCTGCCCGTCGCGCTCGAAGACCGGGTGCTTGCGGACGGAGACGCTGACGACCAGGTCGCCGGCCTCTCCGCCGTCCGGACTCGGCTCGCCGCGCCCGCGCAGGCGGATCTTCTGCCCGTCGGCGACGCCCGCGGGGATGCGGACGTTCACCGGTCGGCCGTTGCCCTGCGAGAGCTTGACGGTGTCACCGGCGATCGCGGTGGTGAAGTCGAGCGTCGTCGACGCCGTGACGTCGCGACCCTTGGTCGGACCACCGAAGCCGCGGAAGCCGCCGGACGACTGCCCGAAGCCCTGACCGCCGCCGAACATCCCGCCGAGGATGTCCTCGAAGCCGCCGGCGCCGCCGCGAGCACCGCCCTGGCCGAAGCGCACACGCTGCCCGCCCTGCTGGCCGAACATCCCGCCGAAGACGTCCTCGAACCCGCCGCCCTGGCCCGGGCCACCCGCGGTGAAGCGGGCGCCCGAACCCATGGCGCGGACCTGGTCGTACTCGGCGCGCTGCTCCTTGTCGGAGAGCACCGAGTAGGCCTCGCTGATCTCCTTGAAGCGGGACTCGGCGGCAGCGTCACCCGGGTTGGAGTCCGGGTGGTACTGCCGTGCGAGCTTCCGGTAGGTCTTCTTCAGCTCAGCGTCGCTCGCCGTCTTGTCGACGCCGAGGACCTTGTAGAAGTCCTTGTCGAACCAGTCCTGACTGGCCATGAATCCCTACCTCCTGCCGTTGCTCAGGCCGGGACCGCGACGGCGACCTTGGCCGCACGGAGCACGCGGTCGCCGAGCTTGTAGCCCGGCTCCACGACGTCCGCCACGGTCTGGTCGGTCGCACCCGGCGTGGGCAGCTGCACGATCGCCTCGTGCACGTTCGGGTCGAAGAGCTCGCCCTTCTCGCCGATCTGCACCAGCTTGAACTTCTCGAAGCCGCCGCGGATCTTCTGCCCGATGACCTGCATGGGGCCCTCGGTCAGGTCGCCGTGGGCCTCGGCGCGGGTCAGGTCGTCCAGGGCCGGCAGCAGGGCGCGGACGACCTCGGCGATGACGGCGTCGCGGTTCGCCTCGCGGTCGCGCTCGACGCGCTTCCGGAAGTTCACCAGCTCGGCCTGCGCACGGAGCATGTCGGCGCGCATGTCGGCGACGAGGTCGCGGTCCTCGCTGCTCAGCTTGTCCTCGGCGATTCCGCGGGCGGCGTCGTCGAGGAGCGCCTGGTCCTCCGGTGAGAGGTCCGTGGGGACCTCGACGTCGGGGCCCTCGGCCTCGATCAGGTCCTCGGCGCCGTCGACGTCAGCCGTCGCGCCGTCCTCCGACCCGTCGGGGTGACCGGTGCCTGCGGAGCCGGCGGGCCCGGCGGAACCGTCCGCCGGGCCGCGCCCTGCCTGCGCACCGTCAGCCGAGCCTCCAGGCAGGTTCTCGTCCTGCGGGTCCGGGTTCTTGGTGTCGTCAGCCATGCGTTACTTCTTGTCCTTGTCGTCCTCGTCGTCCACGACCTCGGCGTCGACGATGTCCTCGTCGTCCTCCTGCGGCTGGTCGGCGGTCGGCTGCTCGCCACCGGCCGCGGCGCCCGCGTCCTGCTGGGCGTAGATGGCCTGGCCGAGCTTGCCCTGCGACTCGTTGAGCTTGTCGAAGGCGGTCTTCACGGCCTCGTCGTCGTCACCCGCGAGGGCCGACTTCAGGGAGTCGACGTCCGCCTGCACCTCGGACTTGACGTCCGCGGGGAGCTTGTCGTCGTTCTCCTTGATGAGCTTCTCGATCGAGTAGACGAGCTGCTCGGCCTGGTTGCGACGCTCGTTGGCCTCGCGGCGGGCCTTGTCCTCGGCGGCGTGCTCCTCGGCCTCGCGCACCATGCGCTCGATGTCCTCCTTCGGCAGCGACGAGCCGCCGGAGATGACCATCGACTGTTCCTTGCCGGTGCCCTTGTCCTTCGCGGACACGTGCACGATGCCGTTGGCGTCGATGTCGAAGGTGACCTCGACCTGCGGCACGCCACGGGGAGCCGGCGCGATGCCGGTGAGCTCGAAGGTGCCGAGCGGCTTGTTGTCACGGGTGAACTCGCGCTCGCCCTGGAAGACCTGGATCGCGACCGACGGCTGGTTGTCGTCGGCGGTCGTGAAGGTCTCGCTGCGCTTGGTCGGGATCGCGGTGTTGCGGTCGATGAGCTTCGTCATCAGGCCACCCTTGGTCTCGATGCCGAGGGACAGCGGCGTGACGTCGATGAGCAGGACGTCCTTGCGCTCGCCCTTCAGGACACCGGCCTGCAGGGCGGCGCCGACGGCGACGACCTCGTCCGGGTTGACGCCCTGGTTCGGCTGCTTGCCGCCGGTCAGGCTCTTGACGACCTCGGCCACGGCGGGCATGCGGGTCGAACCACCGACGAGCACCACGTGCGCGATGTCGTTGACCGAGACACCCGCCTCCTTGATGACGTCGTTGAAGGGCTTCTTCGTGCGGTCGAGCAGGTCGGAGGTCATCTGCTCGAACTGCGCGCGCGAGATGGTCTCGTCGAGGTTCAGCGGGCCCTCGGCGGTCAGCGTCAGGTACGGGAGCTGGATGTTCGCCGACATCTGCGACGAGAGCTCCTTCTTGGCCTGCTCAGCCGCTTCCTTCAGGCGCTGCTTCGCGATCTTGTCCGTGGACAGGTCGACGCCGTGCTCGTCCTTGAACTTCTTGACGAGGTGGTCGACGATGCGCTGGTCCCAGTCGTCACCGCCGAGGCGGTTGTCGCCCGAGGTCGCACGGACCTGGATCGTGGAGAAGTCGTCGTCCTTGCCCACCTCGAGCAGGGAGACGTCGAACGTGCCGCCACCGAGGTCGAAGACCAGGATGAGCTCGTCTTCCTTGCCCTTGTCGAGGCCGTAGGCGAGCGCCGCGGCGGTCGGCTCGTTGATGATGCGGAGGACGTTGAGGCCGGCGATCTCACCGGCGTCCTTCGTGGCCTGGCGCTCGGCGTCGTTGAAGTACGCCGGGACGGTGATGACCGCGTCGGTGACGTCCTCACCGAGGTACTGCTCGGCGTCGCGCTTGAGCTTGCCGAGGGTGCGGGCCGAGATCTCCTGCGGCGTGTAGCTCTTGCCGTCGATGTCGACCTTCCAGTCGGTACCGATGTGGCGCTTCACGGAGGCGATGGTGCGGTCGACGTTGGTGACGGCCTGGCGCTTGGCGGTCTCGCCGACCAGGACCTCGCCGTCCTTCGTGAAGGCGACGATCGACGGCGTGGTGCGGAGCCCCTCGGCGTTCGCGATGACGGTGGGCTCGCCACCCTCGAGCACGCTGACGACCGAGTTGGTGGTTCCGAGGTCGATGCCTACTGCACGTCCCATGTTGTGGTGCTCCTTCGGTTGGGTTCGTGGTCTTGCTGAAGCTTACGCGGAGTTGCGTCCGCTGCACTCAAGTTTACTCAGAGCCGGCCGCGCGTCAAGTCTCCGAAGCGGAAGTTGAGTCGATCGGGGGCAAGTTCATCGTAGTCATCACACTCGGCAGAACTTCAGGAACATGGGTGATATTTCTTATGTCCTATGACCAGTGCCCGGCGCGTCGCGCGTGCGTGGCCTCGATCCGAAAGACATCTCTTCACATGAAGTCATTCCTCCGGAGGGCCGTCGCGACCGGCGTTGCCCTTTCAGCCCTTGCCACCTTCTCAGTAGGCTCCCCAGAGGCCAGGGCAACTCCGGTGAGTCCTCGAGCGGACTCAGATAAAATCCAACTGATCTTCGAGAGCGGAGGTAGGTATTACACGCCGGCTCCCGGCGATTGTACCTACATGCCTTGCACGTTCTACGTGTCGTATGGCTCGCTTGCTGAAGCAGAGGCAAGAGCACCCTTTTGGAATGTTATATTCCACGACGACGGGCGCTTCGGCTTCGAGAGGAATCATTATTGCGTAGGCGCCATCGGCCGAGGCGCCGGGGGCCCGAATGGCGGGTTCTTCCCGGTCGTTCAGTCGAACGCCGTTTGCAGCGGCGAAGAATCGAAGTGGCGCTTCGACGGTAAAAGCCTGAAAACCAATTCCGGCCGAGGCATCGGAGGCCCTTCGGTATCCGGGGGCGCAGCAGCAGAGGGCTGGACGTCCTGGGAATACCGTTACCTCGACTACAGCAAATCGTCTCTTCCGCTCGTGAGCGATGTCAGCACCATCGCCCCTTCAGCAGTCGTCTCCTTCTCGGACGTGCCGGTCGCGGCGCCGGGGACGACGACGGGTTGGATCAACGGATCGATCTCGAAGAACACCAAGGGTGAGCTCGAGCTGAAGGCTCCCGCGGGCACGAAGATCGTCGAAGCACGCGGCGAGGGTGTCGGCAACGGCTCGACCATCACAGGGCAGGTCAGCAGCGACGGCCAGAGTGCGCTCTTCAAGGGCGACAACACCTGGGCCGATGACTACCGCAAGATCCAGCTCAAGCTGCGCGTGAACGACGACGCAGCAGCCGACACGACCCTGAACGGCGGCACCGCCACCATCAAGACGGCGGGGACGGACACGGTCGTCGGCGAGGGCTCGTTCTCGGCCAAGACCGGCTCGAAGGTCGCCTTCGACGTCCCCGCGACGCCCGCCGGGCAGACCACCGACTGGATCTCCGGCACGATGTCGTCCTCGGCCTCGCGACAGGGCGACGTCACGCTCCACGCCCCCGCCGGCACCAAGTTCGCCGCCGTCCGCGGCGGCGGCGGCAAGGGCAGCTTCGTCAACGGCACCGTCTCGGCGGACGGCACGACCGCGACCATCGAGAAGGACAACACCTTCTCGAACAGCTTCCGCAAGATCCAGTTCAAGCTCCAGATCCTCGACGACCAGAAGGCCGGCGACACCCTCACCGGCGGAACCGCCGACATCATCACGAGCGACACCAAGCAGATCGTCGCCCACGGCACCTTCTCCGCCATCGTCGCCGTCCAGAACGGCGGCGTCACCGCGGCTGCCTCGGACAGCACGGCGCTGGTTCGTGGTGGGACGGTCGACGTGCCGTTCAGCACGGAGGCGACGACCAAGTACACCGAGCTGAAGGCCTCGGTCGAGCTGACCGCGCCGTCCGGCACGACGTTCGCGGCGGGCTCCACGCTCAAGGGGCAGTGGCGCAAGAACAACAGCGAGGCCTGGCGCGACAGCGACTCGCTCGCCCTCAGCGTCACCAAGGTCGACGGCGACAAGCTCACCGGCACCTTCGACAGCTCGTCGTCCTACTTCGTGCAGGAGCAGGGCTACCAGCTCCGCTGGCTGGCTCCGGTGAAGGCTGACGACAAGACGCCGGACGGGGCCGGGGCCCTCGGCTACAAGATCACCGGCTCGACCAACCACGGCGCGGTCGCGATCGACGCGACCTCGCCGGTGAGCACGCCGGTCAGCCGCTCCACGATCACCTTCGCGGACGTGCCGGTCGCGGCGCCGGGGACGACGACGGGCTGGATCGACGGATCGATCTCGAAGAACACCAAGGGTGAGCTCGAGCTGAAGGCTCCCGCGGGCACGAAGATCGTCGAAGCACGCGGCGAGGGTGTCGGCAACGGCTCGACCATCACGGGGCAGGTCAGCAGCGACGGCCAGAGTGCGCTCTTCAAGGGCGACAACACCTGGGCCGATGACTACCGCAAGATCCAGCTCAAGCTGCGCGTGAACGACGACGCAGCAGCCGACACGACCCTGAACGGCGGCACCGCCACCATCAAGACGGCGGGGACGGACACGGTCGTCGGCGAGGGCTCGTTCTCGGCCAAGACCGGCTCGAAGGTCGCCTTCGACGTCCCCGCGACGCCCGCCGGGCAGACCACCGACTGGGTCTCCGGCACGATGTCGTCCTCGGCCTCGCGTCAGGGTGAGGTCACGCTCCACGCCCCCGCCGGGACCAAGTTCGCCGCCGTCCGCGGCGGCGACGGCAACGGCAGCACCGTCGGCGGCACCGTGTCGGCAGACGGCACGACCGCGACCATCAGCGGCGACAACACCTGGTCGAACACCTACCGCAAGATCCAGTTCAAGCTCCAGATCCTCGACGACCAGAAGGCCGGCGACACCCTCACCGGCGGAACCGTCGACGTCATCCCCGCGAAGACCGATCAGGTCATCGCGCACGGCACCATCTCCGCCACCGTCGCCGAACCGGTCATCGAGAACGGCGGCATCGCATCGACGGCGCTCGGGTTCGACACCGAGGTGAAGGTCGGTGAGCAGCAGGACGTGTTCGCGGGCCTGGAGGCCACCGCGGACCTGACGTCGCTCACGGGCACCACGTTCGAGGTCACGGCTCCGGCCGGCACGAAGTTCGTCGCGGGTACCGCGAAGGCCCAGACCTCCGCCGACGGCTCGACCTGGCAGACGGACAGCCGGTCTTCCGCGACCGTGCAGGTCAAGGACGATGGTGCGAAGGCCACCGTCACGGTGAGCACGGCTGCCGGCTGGACGCTTGCCAAGGGTACGAAGACCCGCTGGAGCCTGCCGATCGAAGGCGTGACGCCGGGTACCGGTGACGCGACCTTCACCGTCTCCGGCTCGAGCGACCACGGCGCCTTCACGGCATCCGGGAGCTCCTCGGTGACCGTGACCAAGCCGGCCGGGGTGTCCCGCCCCTTCTCGGTGCAGAGCCCGGAGGACAACAGCGCCACCGCGAACCGCACGCCGTACTTCATGGGCTGGGGTACCGCAGAGTCGACCGTCCGGATCCAGGACGGCGTCGGCGGGCCGGAGATCGGCAGCACCACCGTGGACGACAACGGCTGGTGGGGCAAGGTCAGCACGGCCACCCTGCGTGACGGCGTGCACACCTTCGTGATCACGCAGACGAAGCCCGGCGGCGAGACCGAGACGATCACGCGGACCGTCACCATCGACTCGATCCGCGACCTGACGATCGACTCCCCGGTCGACGGGAGCACGGCCTGGTACCCGAACCCGGCCCTCATCGGCTGGGGCACCCCGGGCGGTCACGTGACGATCACGGACGAGAACGACAACGTCCTCGGCAGCGAGGACATCAACTCCGAGGGCTGGTTCGGCGTGACGAGCGCGAAGGCGCTGGCGAACGGGCAGCACACGCTGACGTTCACCCAGACCGCGAACGGCGCGACGAACACCAAGACGGTCTCGATCACGATCGCGCACAAGCCCTTCCAGATCGACTCTCCTCAGGACGGCGGTTCGAGCTGGTGGCCGAACCCGTCGTACATCGGTTGGGCGACGCCGGGCGCTTGGGTCGACGTGTTCGACACCGACGGCACCACCCGTCTGGCGCACGTCCAGGCGAACGACGACGGTTGGTTCGGCATCGTGAGCGAGAAGGCGCTGTCCTACGACACGCACACGCTGCACTTCCGCCAGACGTTCAACGACGCCACGACGGAGACCTCTGTGCAGTACACGATCGCGGCTGACCCGCTGCGCATCGAGGCCCCGACCGACGGCTACACCAACTGGTGGCCGAAGCCGTCCTTCATCGGCTGGGCGACCCCGGGCGCGCAGGTCCGGATCACGGACACCGACGGCAGCGAGATCACCACGGTCACCGCGAACGGCGAAGGCTGGTTCGGTGAGATCAGCCCGAAGGACCTGACGGTCGGTGAGCACACGATCACCTTCACGCAGCTGCTGAACGACCGACCGGTCGGTGAGCAGCAGACCCGGACGATCACGATCACCGAGAACTGACGGTCACGACGAGAAGGCCCCCTCCGCACTGCGGAGGGGGCCTTCCCCGTGTCAGCGGCCGTTGCGGCGAGCCGTGCGGTCGCGCACCGACGAGGCGGACCAACGCAGCACCTCCAGGCCGTGCAACGCCGGACGGGAGGCGCGGTGCAGGTGGTCGACGAACGGTTGCGCCGGATCACCGGCGCGGGCCACGATCGCGCGGCGGTGCCGCTCGTTGGCCCACCAGTACTGCCACGAGGGGAACCTGCCACTGATCGTGTACTCGAGGACGACGTCGTCGTGCGGAAGGTACGCGCCGGGCGTCCAGCCACGCAGGAACAGGTCGAAGTCCTCCGCCACCCGGACCTGCTCGTCGTACCCACCGAGCGCCTCCCACCACGACCGCCGGAACGCGCACGCGGGGTGGTTGACCGCCATCCTGCCTCGGGCGAAGGCCTCGTCGACACCCTGCGGTGTTCCGGGCATCAGCGGCCATGGGCGCGTGCCCCCGGGGTGGACCCCGATCGAACGTCCGAACACGGCGACCGCGGACGGGTTGCCGTCGAGGGCGGCGACGTGCGCGGCGAGACGCCCGGAGAGCATCCGGTCGTCGGCGTCGAGGGGCACGATGACGGAGCCGCGGGCCGCCTCGATCGCGGCGTTCCGTGCAGCGGAGCGTCCGCGGTTCCCGTCCGACGACAGCACCTGGACCTCGGGACCGAACGACCGCGCGACGGCCGCGGTGCTGTCAGTCGACCCGTCGTCGACGACGAGCACCTCGAACGGCTCGTCGACACGTTGCGTCAAGCAGCTGGCGATGGCCCGCTGCAGGGTCGCCTGCGCGTTGTACGCAGCGATGACGATCGAGAGGCGGATCGGATCAGGAGGAATGGGGAGGCAACTCACTCTGATATACTAACATTTGCTATGCGAGACGTGATGGTGGTGCAGCCCGGGCAGGGGATCCGGACCGTCCACGCCATCACGGCGCTCGCGGCCCTGGTGGGCGTGCTCGCGGGCGTGACGTCGGTGCTCCACGTGGGGTCGACCTCGGTGAGCGGGATCGTCACCGCGGGCAGCGCAGCCGCATGCACGGCGCTCGCGCCCATGCTGATCGGGTCTCGATCGCCGGTCGCCGTCCCGGGTCTGCTGTTCCTCGCGCTCGCGTTCGGACGGGCCCTCTTCGCACCGGACGTCGACGGTCTGCAGAACGTCGCCGCCTACACGATCCTCCTCCTGCTGCCCGCCTTCGTCGCCCTCCAGGCGACCCCCGACATCGCGGATCGTGTCCTCCGGTGGTTCGCCGCCTCTGGCCTGCTCGCCACCGCGCTGTTCGCCGTCCAACAGACCCTCGGGCTGCTGACCGACGGCATCCGTTCGTACGCCCTCGCCGCACTGCCGATGCTCGCCGCTGCAGCCGCACTCCGCGCCGGACCGTGGCTGCTGCGGATCGCCCCCGCGGTCATCGTCGTCGGCATCGTCGCGAGCCTCTCCCGCACAGCGTCGGTGGTGGCTCTCCTCGTCCTCGTCGTCCTCGTGACCCGCCGACCGGTGGGCCACAGGATCCGCCTTGCGATCCTCGCCGTCGTCGGTGCCGGCGCGACACTCGCTGCCGTGTGGACGTGGGTGCCGTCCTACCGCGGCCGGTTCACCTCGGGGGACAACGCGATGCTCGGTGGGGTCGCCATCAACACGTCCGGACGCGCGAAGCTCTGGGACGTCGTGGCCGACCACGCGAGAAGCGCACCGCTGGTCGGCCACGGGCCGGGGAGCGCCGCGCGGCTCGTCACCGAGACGTTCGTCGGCATCCGGCAGCCGCACAACGACTGGCTCCGGCTCCTGCACGACACCGGTTGGATCGGCGTCTCCCTCTTCGCCCTCGCTGCCGTGACCACCCTCGTCCGGATCGCCCGCGCTGCGCAGCGCACCGACGACGCCGTGCACTGGGCAGCGCTCGCCGCGTTCCTCGCCCTGCTGGTCACGGCGGCCACCGACAACACCCTGATCTACCCGTTCGCGATCGGTCCGACGGCGGTCCTCATCGGACTGTCCCTCGGGTCGGACGCGCGACGGGACCCGCCGACGACCATCCCGCTGTCGGCTCCGACCACCCGCCACACGAAAGGTCCCTGACCATGACGCTCCACACCTCCACCCGTCGTACCGCCCCGGTCGCCGTCGGCCTCGCCCTCGTGGCCGGCCTCGCTGGCTGCTCGGCACACGGCGACACGCACCCCTCGCCCTCGTCATCCCCGTCCACGTCGGTCACGACGGCCGCGGCCGTCACCTGCCCTGACGGCAAGGCCGTGGTGACCGAGGACGACGCAGTCGTCCGACTCGACGGCTCCTGCAGCTCGCTCGAGATCCGAGCGTCGAAGACGCAGGTCACCGCGGGGCGCGATCTCGACACGATGACCGTGTCCGGCAAGCTCAACTACGTGCGGGTCGAGGCGGTCGGGGCGGTCTCGTTCGACGAGGACTCCGAGGGCAACCGCATCGTCACGCCGTCGCAGCCCCAGGTCGACGACCAGGGGCGGTCCAACGTCGTCGCCCCGGCGCCCGAGGGGTACTGACCCATCGAGGAGACACGAAGCGGGGCTCGGCTGGTCAGCCGAGCCCCGCTTCGTGTCTCGTAGAACGTCACACCAGTGCGGGCACGTCCTCGCGCAGACACCGGTCGATCCACGTCTGCAGGTCCGCAACACCGGCACCGACGGACCACCGCGGCGTCCACCCCAGGCGAGCGGCAGCGTCCTCGACGGTGCACGACGCCGCGCGGACGTCGCCGTCCCGGTACGCGCCTGTGATGCGCGGGGCCGGAGCGCCGTGGAACGCCGCGATCCGCTGCGCGAGGTCGAGGATCGTGGTCGCCACACCGGACCCGACGTCGATCGGCGCGCCCTCGACCTCCGGGCCGCCCGTGACCGCCGCGGCGAGCGCACCGGCCACGTCCTCGATGTGCACGAAGTCGCGGACGATCGCACCGTCCTCGTAGACCGGGATGGAGTCACCGCGACGCGCGAGCTGCGAGAACAGCGAGACGATGCCCGTGTACGGATTCGTCAGCGACTGGCCCGGCCCGTACACGTTCTGCAGCCGGAGGACGGCGAGACCCACACCGCGAGCAGCGCACCACGCACCCAGGACGTGCTCCTGAGCGAGCTTCGTCGCGCCGTACACGCTCGTCGGTGCCGGCACGGTCCGTCGTGCGTCCGAGGGCATCGAGGTCGCGCCGGCATGGTCCCACGCCCCGGCCTCGAGCTGGTCGTGCGTCCGCTGCCCGGGGCGGACCACGGCACCGGACACGGTGTCGAGCCAGTCGCCCTCGCCGTAGACGGCGCGGCTGCTCGCGAGCACGATGCGGGACGGGAGGACACCGTGACGGCCGAGGGCGTCGAGCATCACGGTCGTCCCACAGACGTTGACGTCGGCGTGACGGGTCGCCTCGTCGAGGGACTGGGCCGTCCCGGTCTCCGCAGCGAGGTGGACCACGACGTCCGGTCGCACCGTCGCGAGCAGTGCATCCCATGCATCGGGATCGGTGACGTCAGCGACGACGAGCTCGGCAGCCGGGTCGAGCGCGTCCGGGCGTCGGCGCTCGGCGTGCACCTGCGGGTGCAGGGCGTCGACCGCGATCCACCGCGCCGACGTCGGGGCGAGCACGCGGGACAGCGCACAGCCGATGAAGCCTGCTCCGCCGGTCACGAGCACGATGGGTCGAGTGGTGGTGGGTCGGGTGGTCATCTGGTCCTCCTGGAGATCGTGGAAGTGGTTCGGGGGTGGTCGAAGAGGTCCCGCCATGCCTGGACGTGGGTGTCCGGAGCGTGCCGGGCGGCGTAGGCGTCGAGTGCTCCCCGCCGTAGTCGCGCGGCGAGACCGGGGTCGTCGAGGATCTGCCGGAGGTGTGCAGCGAACGCCGCGGTGTCGCCCGGCTCGGCGAGGAACCCCGTCACGCCGTGCTCGACGAGGTCCGCGATGCCGCCGCGGTCGAAAGCGACCACCGGAGTACCGCAGGCCATGGCCTCGACGATCGTGAGCGGCTGGGCCTCGTCGAGCTCGGAGGTGAAGGCCAGCACGGTCGCTCCGCGGACCGCCTCCCACTTGGCGGCACCGTACGCCGGCCCGTCGAGGTGGAAGCGGGAGCGGACGGCGGACCCGGCGACGATCGATCGGACCGCCGCGGCGGTGGCATCGTCAGCGACCGGTCCGACCATGCGGAAGTCGACGTCGTGGTCGGCGAGGTCGGCAGCGACGTGCGCGAACGTCTCGGCACCCTTCCCGGGCATCAGGTTCGACAGCCAGAGCACGGTCCGCCTGCCCTGGACCTGCCGCTCCGCCACGCTGACGGGCGGCACCTCCGCCGGGGTGTTCCGGATGACCCGGACCCGGTCGGTGCGCACGAACGGTCGGACATCGGCGGTCAGGGTCGGCCCGAGGCACACCACTGCCTCGGCTGCTCCGAGCAGGCTCCGGACCGCAGCGGCGCCGACCGCACTCCTCGCCGCGATCCGGCGGAATCCCACCGAGTGGATGGTCAGGACGACGGGGACCCGCACCGCTCGGAGCAGGCGGACGAGGACGACGTCGACGCAGAAGGACGCCGTCCTGGTGGTCGCGAACAGCAGCACGGCGTCGGGGCGTCGGCGGATCACCTGCCCTCCGAGTCGAGCGGCGAGACCGACGGCCGCGAGCATCTTGCGCACACCGGGGGCGCCGACTTCGTCGATGCTCCGGCTGAACCTCCGGTCCACCAGACGCAGCATCCAACCGTCACGAGCGAGCAGGTCGAGGGTCCGCTTCGTCATGAGCGTCTGGCCGTGCACGGGCGGCGGTACCTGGCTGAGGACGACGAGATCGGGGGCGAGACCGCGCGAGGGCGTCACGAGCGGGTCCGGGACGCGAGCTGACGGAGCACCGCCCAGAGGAACACCGCGTTGCCCACGAGGTACCGTCGCCACAGGCGTCGGGGTTCGGAGCAGAGGCGGAACAACCACTCGACACCGAGTCGTGTGGTCCACGCCGGGGCCTCCGCCTTGGTACCCGCGACGAAGTCGAACACCACCCCGACGCCGATCGCGAGCACCCCGACCTCGCGCGCCAGACGCCGGGTCTCGGCGTCCTGCAGCGGAGTGCCGAGGCCGACCCACACGATGTCCGGGTCCGCGGCGCGGATGTCGTCGTCCTGCGCGCGTTGCTCCTCGTCGGTCATCGGTCGGAAGTACGACTTGTGCGTCCCGACGATCAGGACTCCGGGGAAGCGTCGCTCGAGTTCGCGACGCATCATCTCGAGCACCTCGTCCGTGTTGCCGAGCAGGTAGTGCCGGACACCCCGAGCGCGCCCTCGATCCAGCACGTCCGGGAAGAGCGACGGCCCGCGCACCTGCGACAACCGCGGACCCGGTAGCAGTCGGGATGCCCACGAGAGCGGCTTGCCGTCGGGGTAGACGGCGGCCGACTCGATCAGGATCCGGCGGTACTCGGGGTCACGCGCGGCGAGCGACATCACGTAGGAGTTCGCCAGGTGCACGTCACCGGGGCGGCCGGCACGTGCCAGGTCGATGAGGTGTCCGACGGCCTGACCGCGGTCGGCCACGACCACCGGGATCCCGGTCAGTGCGCGCCTGGGGAGCGCGTCGAATTCGAGGGGAGCGTCTGCTGTCATATCAATATCATACGATATACTCACACGGTGCGACAGTTCCGATGGCCTCTCCTCGCGCAGGTGCTCCTCAGCGTGGGCCAGGTGACCCTGACACTCATCGGCACGACAGCCCTGCCGCCGGAGCGATGGGGAGCGCTCGCCCTGGTCCTCTCGGTGCACTACGTCGCGCTCGCCACCCTCGCCGGGGTCACGCAGCCGGTGCTGACGTGGTGCGCAGGAGACCCTGCCGCCGCCGACGCACACCGCACCACCGGCCTCCGCCTCCAGGTCGCCGCGGCACTGCCAGCAGCGCTCACTGTCGGCGTCGTCGCACATCGGCTCGCGCTGGGGTGGGGTGCCGCGGCGCTCGTGATGGCACTGCTCGGTGCCTCAGCGTGGAACGCCGCCAGGACCACCGAGCTCGCCAGCGGGCGGTTCCGCCGCGCCGCCGCCGGGGACGCCGTCCACCTCGCCGTCCTCGCGCTCGGTGCCACTGCCCTCGCGTCCGGCCCCCCGATCGGCGAGCGCACGCGGATCGTCGTCGTGACGGGCTCCCTCGCGGTCGCGACGTGGTCTGCGGCCGCGACCCTCCTGCTCCGTCACGCACCCGGGACGCACATCGCGGTGCGCACGTACCTCCGGACCGTCGGCCGGGACATCCCGTGGATGATGCTCGACGGGTTCCTGGTCGGCTGCGTCCCGGCAGCCGTGGTCACGATGGTCGGATGGACGAGCGGGCTCGTCGAAGCCGGTGCGGTGCGGACCAGCACGACCCTCGTCGCCGGACCGCTGCAGATGGCACTGGTCGCCGCGTCACCACTGCTCGTGGCCCGTTTCCGACGCGAGGCGGACCAGGCGCGGGCCGGGAACCGTCCGGACAGGAGGATCGACGCACTCCGTTCGCTCGGTTGGGTGACTGCAGCTGCGGCTGCGATGGCCGTGGTCGCCGGGATGGCCGCAGCGGTGGCACTCCCCCTCCTGACGGCGCCGGGTGCGTTGCTCGCCGACCTCCGCGTCGCGCCGGCACCGGCCGTGCTGCTCCTCGCGGTGGCGCTCTGGCTGGCGTCGACGACGACTGCGTTCATGCGCTACCGCCGGTCGTGGCGCGAACTCATGGCACTGCGGCTGGTCACGCTCGGAGCCTCGCTCGGCACGCTCGTGGTCACCCTCACCGCCCTCGGCACCCCGGTCCCGGTCGCGATCGCCTCGACGGCCGCGCCCTGGCTGGTCCTCCCCTGGTTCCACGCCGTCCTGCGGTGGCGTCCTGTCGCCCCGACCGTGTGAGGTTCGTCCTCGTCCAGGTGACGCACCGGAGACGACGACGATCACACAGGGGAGGTCACGACGATGGAGGGCGGCACCGACCGGCACCGCCCTCCGCCATCATCGTCACTCGCCGGCGGAGCGCACGATCTCTCGCAGGTCCCGACGAGCCCGCCAGCCGAGGAGTCGTTGCGCTCGTGCGGGGTTCGCGACCATCGCCGCCGGGTCACCCACGCGCCGGTCGACCACCCGCGCCTCGGCCGCGGCCCCGGTCACCGCTCCGATGACGTCGATGACCTCGCGGACGGAGGCCCCCCTGCCGGTACCGATGTTCAGGGCGTCGTCGCCCGTGCGGTCCGATCGGAGCGCATGCACCGCTGCGACGTGGGCATCTGCGAGGTCCTCGACGTGGACGTAGTCACGAACGCAGGTGCCGTCCACGGTGGGGTGATCGGCACCGAAGACCTGAGCGGGCTCGCCCCGTCGGACCCGGTCGAGCACGATCGGGATGAGGTTGGCCGCAACGCGGTCCCGCAGGTGCCGACCGCCCGCGCCGGCGACGTTGAAGTAGCGCAGCCGGAGGGCGCGCAGCCCCCAGGCGCGTGTGGCGTCCTCGATCGCCCACTCACCGACGAGCTTCGAGCGACCGTAGGGGTTGATCGGGCGACAGGGTGCGTCCTCGTCGACGCTCTCGCTGTCGACGTTCCCGTAGACGGCGGCCGAGGACGAGAACACCAGGTCGCGCACCCCCGCTCGCCGCATGGCCTCGAGCACGTGCACGACCCCGAGGACGTTGACCCGGTAGTACCGCTCCGGGTCGGCGACGGACTCACCGACGTCCTTCAGCGCGGCCAGGTGCACCACGCTGTCGACCCGCTCCTCCTCGAGCACCGAGGCCAGTGCCTCGGAGGCACCGGCGCCGGCAAGGTCGAGTCGTGCGATCGGGACGTCGACGCGGTCGGCGAATCCCGTCGACAGGTCGTCGACCACGACCACGCGGTCGCCGCTGGCGAGCAGCGCCCGCACGACGTGCGCACCGATGTACCCGGCGCCGCCGGTGACGAGCGTGACGCTCATGCTCGCGACCCCGGTCGCGCGGGACCACCGACGACCAGAGCCGACTGCACCTCTGCCGCCGGCTCCGTCTCCTCAGCTCCGTAAGCGGCTCCGTAAGCGCCGTAGCGGTAGGGCTGATCACCCTCCGTCGGCCGTACGAGCGTACCGATCGACCCGATCACGTTCGCGCCCACCCCGCGGAGCGTCCGCATCGCCGCCGCGACCGTCGTGCGGCTGACCCTGCCGTGCGGAACCGCGAGCAGCACCGAAGCGAAGCGGCTGAGGACGGCGGCGTCGGCGACGAGCAGCACCGGTGGCGCATCGATGACGACGTAGTCGAAGTGCTGCTGCAGCTCGTCGACGAGCGCACCCATCGCCGGCGACCCGAGGAGCTCGGACGGGTTCGGTGGCACGGGGCCGGACGGCAGCACGACGAGGCCCTGGCGCCCCCACGGCTGCAGGACGTCCGACAGCTCGAGTCGTCCGATCAACAGGTCGCTGAGTCCGGCAGCCCCCTCGAGCCCGAAGCGCTCCGCGACCTGCGGGCGACGGAGGTCGCTGTCCACGAGGGCGACACGCGACCCGGTCTCGGCAAGGGCGAGCGCGAGGTTCGCCGCACTGTAGCTCTTCCCTTCCGACGCACCGGCGCTGGTGACGACGAAGGTCGCCCGCCCTTCCGGGAACCGGACGAACTCGAGCGCCGCGCGCACCCGACGGACCGCCTCTGCCGCCGCGCTGCGCGGGTCGTGCTGCAGGAGCAGGGGACGGACGGGTGCTTCGGGGTCGTGCAGGATGCTGCCCAGGTAGGGCACCTCGGTCGCGTCCTCGATCGCGGCGACGCTGCGCAGCCGGGTGTCGAGCACCTTGCGCAGGACGGCGAAGCCGACGCCCACGGCCGTCCCGAGCACGAACCCGGCGACGATGACCGGGACCGGGCGGGGAGCGGTCGGCGCCGCGGGGGCGATGGCGGGAGCGATGACCGTGCTGGAGACGAGCGGGCGGTCGCCGTCACGCGCAGGCTCGAGCTTCGACGTGAGGACATCGCCGAAGGCGACGGCGATCGCGTTCGCCGTCTCCGCCGCCCGTGACGGGTCGGAATCGGTCACCGCGATGTCGAGCAGCGCCGTCCCGTCCTTCGTCGTGGCCGTCACGCGCGTCGCGAGGTCTCGGGCGGACTCGTCGAGGTGCAGCTCGTCGATCGCGCGCTGCAGCACGAGCGGACTGGCGGCGACGCCGGCGTACGTCACGGCGGCCTGCACGGCGAACGAGTTGCTCTGCGTGAGTTCACTGGCCACCGCTCCGTCGCCCGCAGACGCCGAGATGTAGAGCCGCGTCGACGTCGTGTACTGCGGTGTGACCACCAGCAGGAACGAGCTCGCCGCCGCGATGCCGAGCAGCGCGGTGCAGGTGATCACCAGCCACGAACGACGAAGCAGCTGCAGGTACTCGACGAGCGACATGGAGGCCTTCCTGTTCCGATTTCACATGTCAGTATATCAGAGCACAGACGAACGGCAGGGCGATTCGGTAGGGTCGACCCCGTGCGATGGAGTCGAGTGGGCTGGCCCGGGGTCGGGTACGTCTCCCTCGAGGACGTCGAGGGCTACGCCGAGCACCTCGCCCGTCTGGTCACCGATGCACCCCCGTCCGTCGCCGCCCTCGCGTCCGTGACGTGGAACGAGGCCCGCATCGCCGAGTGGCACGAGACCGAGACGACGACGCCGACCGGCACCCCGGACACCGCCGGCATCGACGAGGCGCCGACCCGCACGGTCCGGGCCGTCGTGGTCGTCCGGACCGACGAGGTCCTCGACACCCCGGACGGCCTCTGGCGCCGCTGGAACCACGCCCGTGTGACGCTCGAGTTCCACCGCGCCGTCCTCGAGCCCGCGGACACCGCAGCGCTCGCGGTCCTCGCCGGCGACGTCCAGGTCTCCCGCGGCGAGATCGCCCACGTCGACGCCGACGTCTGGGAGCTCCGCCTGCTGCTCTCCCCCACCGGCGAGCTCGCGGTGCACTTCCGCGACGTGGTGATCGAGGTCCGCCCCGTCGCCGAGTCGGCGTGGTCCGACCTGGAGGCACGCCCCACCCACGGCTGGCACGGCCCGGTGCCGGACGGCTGGCTCGAGTGGGCCGCCCCCGCGGTGCGCGCTGCGGGTCACGGGGACGTCGGCGGGCTCTCGCTCGAGCTCGACGGGTTCGGCGCGGACCCGACCGGGATCGACGAGGTCGACCCGCGCTGGGGCTTCGCCCCGCTGCACGCCGCCGCCTGGTTCGACCGGCGCGGGACGACGGAGGCGCTCATCGAACGGGGCGCGGACGTCACGGTGCTCGACGCCGAGGACCGGACGGCGCTCGACATCGCCCGCGAGCGCGGGTCGCGCAAGGCGGAAGAGGTGCTGCTCGCCTGGTTCGACGCGCACGCCTTCGGCGAGGCCCACGTCGCCGACGATCCCTCGAGCGACGAGGCGACCCGCTGATCGAGGGGCCCATGGACGGACTGGAGGCGCGGTGCCAGCTGGCACCGCGCCTCCAGTCCGTCAGGGGATCGCGTCAGTCGCGACGCGTCTCGAGCGCGTTCGCCTGCGCGACCTTCCCGTACCAGCGCGCCGAGTCCTTCGGCGTCCGTGCGAAGGTCTCGCGGTCCCACGCGACGAGCCCGAAGGTCGGGCGGTAGCCGGAGGCCCACTCGTAGTTGTCGAGGAGGGACCAGTGCTGGTAGCCCAGGACCTCGATGCCGTCCTCGATGCAGCGGTGGATCCCCTCGAGGGCGCCCTGCGTGTACGCGACCCGGCGGGAGTCGTCGGCGGTGGCGATGCCGTTCTCGGTGATCATCAGCGGCACGTGGCCGGAGAGCTCCCACGCGCTGCGGAGCCCCTCGGCCGACGCCTCCGGCCAGAACTCCCACCCGGTGAGGGTCGTCTCGACGTCGTCCGCGACCGGCACCGGACCGGAGGCACCGATGAAGGTGCGGGTGTACGCCTGCACGCCGAGGAAGTCGTCGCCCGCGGCCTGCTCGAGGTACCAGTCGTCACGCGGGTAGCCGTACTCGCGGAGCATCTCCTCGGAGCCGGGCTCGCCGTTCGCGCGGAACGCCTGCGTGGCGATGGTCCAGCCGGACTGGAGCCCGGCGACCTGGGACAGGACCTCGCGGGACCGCTTGTGCGACGCGAGCAGCTGGTCCGCCACGTGCAGGTCCGGGTTCGGCAGGCCGTAGGCGACCAGGTTGGCGGCGTCCTCTCCCCCGGCGAGCATCGCGGCGATGTTCGGCTCGTTGATCGTGCAGACGTAGCGGACGCCGTCCTGCACGACCGGCAGCGCGGCCTCGGTGTAGCGGGCGAAGAGGTCGGCCGCGTCGTCGGCGCGCCAGAAGCCGTCGCGCTCGAACCAGCGCGGCACGGTGAAGTGCATGAGCGTGACGATCGGCTCGATGCCGGCCTCGTGGCAGGCCTCGACCATGCGGCGGTAGTGGTCGACCTCGGCGCGGGAGACGTGACCGCGCTCGGGCTCGATGCGTGCCCACTCGATGCTGAACCGGTAGGAGTTCAGGCCGAGGTCGGCGGCGATGCGTATGTCCTCGCGGTAGCGGTGGTAGCTGTCCGCGGCGTCGCCGGAGGGCTCGACGATGGTGGTGTCGGGCTCGTGCTCGTGCACCCACCAGTTGCTGTTGACGTTGTTGCCCTCGATCTGGTGGGCGGCGGTGGCGGCACCCCAGAGGAAGCCGTCGGGGAACTGCAGCGTGGTGATGATGGGTCCTTTCAGTGCTGCGACGAGTCAGTGCTCGTCAAGAACGAGTCGAAGAGCGCGATGGTCGCGGTCGGGTTCTCGACGTGGGGGCCGTGGTAGCTCGTGGGGACGACCTCGTAGCGGGCGCCGGTGTCCTCCGCCATCTGCCGCTGCCACGGGATCGGCCAGGCACCGTCCCACTCGCCGTGCGCCACGAGGACGGGGAGCCCGGTCGCGCGGAGCTCGGCGGACGAGTCGGTGTGGTCCTCGAGGATGTGCCCGCCGGCGACGACGCTCAGCGAGCTCGTGGCGTCGAAGCGGTCGCGGACCATCCGGGCGTCGTCGGGGAGTTCCTCGTCGGGTCGGTACGCCCAGAGCGGGTTCGTCGCGTCGAACAGCTGGCGGAGGTTGCCGTCGGTGTCGTGCAGGATCGTCAGCTCGGTGACCTTGCGGTAGGGCCAGCCGTACGGGCCGGAGCAGAACTGCACGAGGGACCGGAACGACTGCGGCGAGGCGATGGCGGCCTCGCGGGCGATGACCCCGCCGAGCGAGTGCCCGATCAGGTGCACGGGCGCGCCGTCGTCGAGCAGTGCCGCGACCCGGACGACGTCGGCCGCTTCCTCGTCCAACGCGTAGTCGGACGGTGCGGTCGGTGCCGCCGAGTCCGCCTGACCGCGGCGGCTGATCGCGACCGCGGTCCAGCCGGCCTCGCGCAGGAGCGGCATGAAGGTGCGCCAGTCCTCCTTCGAGCCGGTGTACCCGGGGACGACGAGCACGACGCCCTTCGACGGTCCGGACGGGACCACCCGGTAGGCGGTGAGCCGCCCGACCGGCAGGTCGATGCCGACGACGTCGACGCCCTCGGGCGTGGGGAGGTGCCCGAAGGCCGGGACGGACGGGAACTCGTGCACCGTGGTCATGCGAGCAGTGTCCGCCTCGGGTTCGGTACCGCGTCCAGCAGCGCGACCGTGTAGTCGTCCTGCGGGTGCTGCAGCACCTCGGCCGTCCGGCCCCGCTCGACCACGGCGCCGTCGTGCAGCACCATGATGTCGTCGGTGATGAGCCGCGCGCTCAACAGGTCGTGCGTGATGTAGAGGAGCGAGACGCCCCACTGCTCGCGCAGGTCCTCGAGCAGCGCGAGCACGCCGGCCCGCAGCGTCACGTCGAGCATCGAGACGGGCTCGTCGGCGATGATCACCTGCGGGTCGCTCGCGAGCGCCCGGGCGATGACGACGCGCTGCCGCTGCCCGCCGGAGAGCTGGTGCGGGAGCTTCTGCGCGAACTGCTCGACGGGGGTCAGGCCGACGGTCTCGAGGATCTCGAGCATCCGGCGACGGGCATCCCGCCCGCGGAGTCCGGTGTAGTTCGCGATCGGCCGGGACAGGATGTACTCCACCGTGTGCAGCGGGTTGAGCGCCGCGTACGGGTCCTGGAACACCATCTGCACCTCGGAGCGCAGGTCCTTGAGCCCCCGCCTCCCGAGCTTCGCCACGTCCGTGTCGCCGAAGCGCACCGTGCCCGAGGTCGGCTGCTCGACGCCGGTGAGCATCTTCGCGATGGTCGACTTGCCCGAGCCGGACTGGCCGACCAGGGCGAGCGACTGCCCGGGTTCGAGGGTGAACGACACGTCGCGGACGGCCTGCACGGGCTGCTCACCGCGGCGGGGCGCCGGGTACGTCTTCACGAGGTGGTCGACGACGATCGGGTTCCTCGCGGCACTGCGCTCACGCGACCCGACGGTGGCGAACGACGAGGTCGTCTCCTGACGGGAGACCGACCGCTGCGTCCGATCGGGGAACCCCGGCAGCGACACGACCTCCGCGCGCGGGTCGGCGTAGTGCGACAGGAGCATCTTCGTGTACTCGTCCTGCGGGTCGCGGAGGACCTCGAGCGAGCGGCCGTCCTCGACGATCCGCCCCTCGTGCATGACGAGCACGCGCTCGGTGGCCTCGAGCACGATGCCGAGGTCGTGGCTGATGAGGATCGCCGTGAACCCCTCGGAGCGCTGCAGCTCGATGATCGTGTCCATCACCGCGTGCTGCACGAGGACGTCGAGCGCCGTGGTCGGCTCGTCGAACACCATGAGCTGCGGCTCGAGCGACAGCGCGAGGGCGATCGACACGCGCTGCCGCATGCCGCCGGAGAGCTCGCCGGGGTACCGCGCGAGCATCGTCTCGGGCAGCTTCACCTTGCCGATCAGTTCCCGCATCCGCGCGTCCCAGCGCTCGCGCGGCACGTGGCCGTGGGCCTTGAACACGTCGATGAAGTGGTTGCGGATCGTGCGCACCGGGTTGAGCGCGTTCATGCCGGACTGCAGCACCATCGCGAAGCCGCCCTGGCGCTGCTGCCGGAGTGCCTCGTCGTCGAGGTCGCGGATGTCGGCACCGCCGAAGACGATGTTGCCGCCGTTGGTGCGCGCCGGCGGCTTCTGCAGCCGGGTCAGCGCGTAGCCGAGGGTCGACTTGCCCGAGCCGGACTCGCCGACCAAGCCGACGAACTCGCCCTTGCGCAGCTGGAAGGAGACGTGGTCGACGGCCTGGACGGCCGTCTGGCCGGCCGACTCGTAGACGACGGACAGGTCGCGGACGTCGAGCAGGACCTCGGCCTGGGTGCCGTCGGACGGGAGGCGCGTGGCGGTGCCGCCACGGGCCTCCAGGCCGTCGCTGGTTGCGCCGCTCATGCGGTGACCTCCTTGCGCTTGCGGCGCGCGCCCTCGCGCAGCCGCGGGTTGGACACGGCGTCGACGCCGAAGTTGATCAGGGTGAGGCTCATCGCCAGCAGGGCGATGCAGAGACCGGGGGCGAACAGCAGGATCCACTGGCCGGTGAGCAGTGCGTTCGAGTTCTGCGCCCAGTAGAGGATCGTGCCCCAGCTGACGATCGACGAGTCGCCGAGTCCGAGGAACTCGAGCCCAGCCTCGGCGAGGATCGCGCTGGTCGCCGCGCCGAAGAAGCTGCCGACGATCAGGCTCGTCATGTTCGGCAGGATCTCGCGGAACACGATGCGCGTCGCACCGTCGCCGGAGAACTGCGCGGCGGTGACGAAGTCGCGGCTGCGCAGGGACTGCGTCTGGCTGCGCAGGACGCGCGCGCCCCAGGCCCAGCCGGTGACGACGATCACGGCGATGATCACCGCGATGCCGCCGTTCTGCAGGTAGGCCGCGATGACGATCATGAGCGGCAGGCCCGGGATGACGAGGAACAGGTTCACGATGAACCCGATGACCTCGGCGATCCAGCCGCGGATGTAGCCCCAGCTCAGGCCGATCGCGACGGCGACGAGCGTGGACAGGAGGCCCGCGACCGCGCCGACGAGCACGGAGACCCGGGCGCCGTAGATCAGTTGGGAGAGGACGTCCTCGCCGGCGGCGGTGGTGCCCATCCAGTGCGCCCAGCTGGCGTCGGCATTCCGCGCGAAGCCGTTCTGACTGCCGCCGTAGGGGGCGAGGAGCGGGGCGAACAGGGCGATGAGGACGAAGGTGCCGAGGATGCACAGGCCGATGCGGGCCTTCGTGTTGCTCCAGACGACGCCGAACTGTCGTCCTGCTGATCGGAGCTTGGAGGGGGCCTGCTGGTCGCCCTGGTCTTGTTGCTTGTCTTGGGTCCGTACTGCGACGGTCGCGTTGTCGGTCATCGGCGCGTCCTCGGGTCCAGGACGCCGTACAGGACGTCCACGATGAAGTTGGCGATGAGCACCGACACGGTGATCATCAGGAAGAGGGCCTGCATGAGCGGGTAGTCCTGCCCGATCACGGCGTTGAAGAGCAGGTAGCCGATGCCCGGGTAGCCGAACACCTGCTCGACCAGCACCGAGCCGCCGACCACGCCACCGAGCGCCAGGCCGAAGCCGGTCAGGTTCGGCAGGATCGCGTTGCGCGCGGCGTACCGGACGGCGACCGTGCGACCGCGGAGGCCGTTGGCCTCGGCGAAGGTGACGTAGTCGTCACCGAGGGTGTTGATCATCGCGTTGCGCATGCCGATGATCCAGCCGCCGAGGCTCGTCACGAGGATCGTCACGGCCGGCAGGACCGCGTGCCGCAGGACGTCGCCGATGTAGGTGCCGTTCCAGCCCGGGACGCTCGTCGCGGACGACGCCCCGGTGGTCGGGAACCAGTGCAGGACGTAGCCGAGGAAGAACAGCAGCAGGAGCGCCGTCCAGAAGTACGGGAACGTCGACATGAAGCTGCCGGACAGGGTCGGGAGCGAGTCGAGCCACGTGCCGCGCTTCCACGCCGCAGCGACACCGATCAGCGTGCCGATGACGAACGCCAGGACCGTCACCGTGCCGACGAGCACGAGCGTGTACGGCAGTGCGCGGCCGACCAGGTCACCGACCGGCTGCGGGTAGAACGTGTAGCTCGTGCCGAAGTCGAGGGTGACGACCTGGTGCAGGTAGCTGACGTACTGGTCCCAGAGGTTGCCGCTGGGGACGCCGAGCTGGGCCTCGATGGCCTTCTTCGTGGCGTCGGTGACCGGACCGTTCTGGCTGAGCTTCGCAAGCGCCGCGTCGGACGGGCTGCCCGGCATGAGGCGCGGGAGCACGAAGTTCAGCGTGACCGCGGCCCAGAGGGTCAGGACGAAGAGGACGAGTTTCTGGAGGATGTACTTCACTTGCCCGCCTCCTTCTGCTGCGTCTTCTGCTCTTCGAGGATCTGCTTGCCTGCTGCGCTGTCACGGAGCCGGAGCTTCGTGAAGATGAGCAGCGGTGCGGAGTCGTAGTTCTGCGGAGCCATGTACGGGTCCTCGGCGCTCGGCCAGCCGACGAACTTGCCGGTGTTGAACAGGCCCCAGAGTCCGCCGTAGTACATGCCGATCACGGGCAGGTCGTCGTACACGATGGCCTGCAGCTGGTCCAGGATCCGCTGCTGCTCGGCACGGTCGGTCGTGCCGCGGTACTCGTCGAGGAGCTTCTGGGTGTCCGCGTTCCTGTACCGCTCGAAGTTGTTCACCGTCGACTTGCCGACCGGCTGGTAGAAGTCGCTCGACAGCAGCGAGTTGTAGGCCTGGAAGACGTCGCCGTTCCCCATGCCGCCCATCGCCATGTCGAACTTGCCGTTGTTGATGTTCTGCTGGTAGCCGGCGGGCTGCGGTGCCTGGATCTGCACCTTCACGCCGATCTTCCCGAGGTCACGCTGCACCTGCTGTGCGGCACGGAGCCAGTCCGAGTAGCCGTTCGCGGTCATCAGGTTGATCTCGAGCTGCTTGCCGTCCTTGACGAGCTTGCCGCCCTGCTGCTCGTAGCCGGACTTCGCGAACTCGGCGAGGGCGCGGTCGGTGTCCTGCGTGATCATCCCCTTGTCGGGGATCGACGGGTCGAGGTACTGCTCCTGGTTCGGCAGGATCAGGCCGGTCTGACCCGCGGCGCTGAGGTTGCCCTCGGAGGCGGTCTCGGCGATGCCGTCGCGGTCGAGCGCGTAGGAGATGCCCTTGCGCACGTTGACGTCGTCGTACGGCGCCTTCGTCAGGTTCGGGATGAGACCGATCACGCCGCCGGCGGGGAACCACCACTGGTTCGTGTCGGACGCGGCCCCCCACGTGCCCTTGACGTCCGAGATGAACGAGTACGCCCAGTCGTAGCCACGCGTGACGGTGTCGAGCTGCGTGTTCGTCGCGGGGAGCACGAGGTGCTCGATCGCGATCTTGTCCGCCTGCCAGTACGTCGGGTTCTTGTCCATCGAGTACTGCTGGTCGGAGTAGTTGCCCAGGACGAACGGACCGGTGCCGACCGGGTTCGGGTCACGCCAGGTGACCGGGTCCTTCACCTTCCCGTAGTGGTGCTCGGGGAGGATGTAGGTCGCGCCGATGATGTTGAGGCTCGGGACGTCCTCGCCGTTGAGGTGGAAGACCAGGTGGTCGCCGTCCCGCTCGATGCGGTCGATGTGCTGCCAGGCACCCTTGACGTCCATCGCCGGGAACTTCTTGAGCAGGTCGAACGTGAAGAGGACGTCCTCGGGGGTGAACGGCGTGCCGTCGGACCACTCGACGCCCTTGCGGATCGTCATGTCGATCGTCCGCGCGTCGGGCAGCTCCCAGGAGCTCGCGAGCCACGGGGTGCCCTTGCCGTCGAGCGGGTTGATCTCGATGAGCGGCTCGTACATCCACTTGCTCGCGGTGCGGGCGTTCGGGATGTACGGGTTGAAGTTGCGGTCGAACAGTGGGTTGCCACGGTCCGCGTTGATGAGCATCGTGTCCTTGCCGATGCTCGGGTCCGGCTGGGAGCGGACCTGGATGCTGCAGCCGGTGGCCACGAGGGCCACGACCGCGAGTCCGGCGATGGCGGCGGCGATGCGGCCGCGCCGGCGGGCGGGGGTGTGCGGCGCCGGTGGCGTCCGCCGTCCGTCCGGGCGCGGGTCGCGGTGCCCGCGCGTGCGCTGTGGGGGAAGCGTCATTGCTCGGTCGACCTCCGTGTCGAGTGGGTGCTCCGCCCAATGTATGCGCTTACATCGCGCTCCGCAACACGCGGTCCCTTCTGGTGGTCACCACGACCGAGGGCCGTCCAGGAGAGTTCCGGTCGCACGACATGCCGCCCGTTCGCCGTACAGACGGCAAGTCGTGCGACCGGAGCGGCAGTCGGCGGCATGTCGTGCGACCTGAGCCAGGGCCAGATCCCGACCCGGCGACGCCTACATCGAGGGCGGGCAGCTCTCGCGCAGCAGCACCTCGACCGGCAGCCGCACAGCGCGCGGGGGCCCGTCGCGCCGCTCGAACCGGTCGACGATCGCCCGGACGGCCGCACGACCGAGCTCCCCCATCGGCTGGTGCACCGTCGTCAGGGGCGGCGTCGAGAAGCGCCCGGCGTCGATGCCGTCGAAGCCGGTCACCACGACGTCCTCGGGGACGCGCAGCCCCCGCGCCCCGGCGGCGTCGAGCACGCCGAGCGCGGACTGGTCGTTCGAGCAGATCACCCCGCGGGGGACGTCGACTCCGTCGAACAGGGCCGACGCGAGCTCACGAGCCCGTGCGCGCCCGAAGTCGCCGTGCACCACCCGCACGTCGGACGCCGCCAGGTCGTTGTCGGCGAGCGCCTGGCGGAAGCCCGCCGAACGCTCGATGTCGTCCGGAGAGTCGATCGGCCCCGCCAGGTACGCCAGCGAGCGGATCCCGAGCCGACCGATCACGTGCGAGGCGAGCGTGCGCATGCCCGCGGCGTTGTCGACGCTCACTGAGTCGAAGCCGTGCGAGCGCCGGTCGTCCGCGAGCACCACGACCGGGATGCGCCGGGCGACGTGCTCGAGCAGGTCGTCGGGCACCGTCTGCGCGAGTACCGCGAGGCCGTCGACCCGACCCGCGACGTCGTTCACGATGACGTCCCGCGAGGACCCGCGCCCGGCCGCCACCATCAGGGCGAGCCCCCGCTGCCACGCTTCGGTCTCGGCACCGCGCAGGACCTCGTCGAAGTACAGGTTCGACGAGAACGGTTGCGTGACGTGGCGTCGGTCGTCGACGACCCGGACGCCACCGTCCGTGACGAGGTCTGGTCGCTCGTCCGGGACGACGTCGAACCCGGGCAGCAGCAGGCCGACCACGCCGGTCCGCTTGCCGGCCAGGGCGCGTGCGTTGCCGGACGGCACGTAGCCGAGGCTCCGGATCGCCGCCTGCACGCGGTCGCGGGTGCCCTCACGGACGGCGTCCGGCGTGCGGAGCACGCGGGAGACGGTGGCGATGGACACGCCGGCCTGGGACGCGACGTCGTAGACCGTGGGAGGTGCGGTGCGCTGCGCGCTCATGCCGTGCCTCCCGTCCGACGTCCACCCGGCCGCAGCACCGGTGCGCGGCCGCACCATCCTAGGCACGGGCCCGGCTCCGACTCCTCCACAGGCCGGCCGACACCCCTTGCGTTCCGCGGAGGGGCGAGCGCAGACTGTTGCGACCTCAGAACGTCCCGTGAGGAAGCGCACCACGACGGTGCCCACGCACACAGGAGGAACTCTCGATGTCCCAGCAGACGCGGTCCGGCAGCAAGCACGCCATCCGACTCACCACCGACGAGGCCGAGGTGCGCGACGCGCTCCTCGACCACACCGAGCACGGCGCGACGCTGTCCGCCCAGGAGATCGACGGGTCCGAGGAACCCACGACCAGGGCCTGACCAGCCCGGAGGCACGGGTCGGGTCCGCCTCGTCGGTCCGGCCGGTGCCTCCTGGCCGATCCCCCAGTGGCAGGCGTGGTCCAGCGAGCGTCGATGCGTGCGCCCGCTCCACTGAACGAGCGCTTCGACGTCCGACCCGGGATGTCGCAGGAGCGGGGACCACCTTCCCGCAGACCATCGGACAGTAGGTCCACCGGCAGCACAGGAACGGCAGCGATCTCCAGTCGTCCACGGGCGCCGTCCGCGCCGATGCGGCTCCTCGCAACGACACCGGCCGAGCGCTCAGGGAAACGTCGACGATGTTGAATATATAACATTTAACATGTACTCTGGTGCGATGCGCAACCAGCTCCGATCCGTGCAGGCTCTTCGGTTCCTCGCGGCGGTTCTGGTCGTGATCGTGCACGCCTGCGCGTACACCGCGCAGCGCTTCCCAGGGGTCTGGCTCAACGCCGAGGATCTCGGCCACGTCGGCGTCTGGCTCTTCTTCAGCATCAGCGGGTTCGTGATGGTCTTCGTCACCGATCGCGAGCTGGCGACGAGCGGCCAGGTCAGGGCCGCTCGCTTCCTCCGCAAGCGCCTTGCGCGGATCGTCCCGCTCTACTGGACGATGACCGCGGTCAAGTTGGTCCTCACCGGGATGTTCGCCTCCCAGATGACGAACGCCAAGTCGGATCCCCTGACGGTCCTGCGCTCGCTGCTGTTCATCCCGGTCCGCAACGAAGCGGGAGACCTCCAGCCGGTCTGGGGCGTCGGCTGGACACTCGTCTTCGAAGCATCGTTCTACGTGCTCGTTGCTGCCGCGCTGCTCCTGCGGGTCGATCCGGTACGACTCGCAGCCCCAGTACTCTGCGGCGCGTCCCTGCTCTGGCTCCTCCGCCCCGAGTCGGGCTCTGCGATGTGGTTCTACGCAGACCCGGCGGTCCTCTGCTTCTTGGCGGGCATGCTGATCGCACGGCAGGGGCGGAAGCCCGTCGTACACACCGTTGCCGCGATCGTCACGCTGTCCGCGTTCATCGCCCTGCTGCACTCCGTCAAGGAAGGCGAACCCAGCGCTTCCGCCGGCGTCTCCTTCTTCACGATCTCCGCGCTGCTCTGCGCTGCGGTTCGGTACGACTCCGCGATCCGCACGTACATCCCCCGATGGCTCGTGTACGGAGGCACCACCTCGTACTCGCTCTACATGCTGCATCCGCTGATCGGGCCGGGCGTCGTGTGGTTGGTCCAGGCGATCGCACCAGCGGCTCCGTGGCCGATCCCGGTGTCCCTCGCGGTCGTGGCACCCGTGCTGGTCGCTCCGCTGGCGTACCGACACCTCGAGCGCCCTCTCAACGCGCTGGTCGCGCACCTTGTACGAGGCTCAGGACATGCGCCCGACGCAGAGTCGACAGTCCATCCGGCTCCGTGCGCCGCGAGGCGCGGGACGAACACGAGCAGGACCATCGGTCCGTGACTGATCGGCCAGCGCAGCGCGGAATCGGCCACCGCGACCGACCGTTCGGGGTCGGAGCGGCTGCGTCAGCGCGCGTGCCGGCGCGCGTCAGTGCGCCTCGTGGTCAGTGCGCCTGGGTGGCGACCGGCTCGCCGTCGCCGAGCAGCTCCGGGCTGCCGACGATCGCCATGCCCGCACCGCGCAGGCGCCGACGCTCCTGCGCGATGAACGCGAGCAGGCGGTCGTTGGTCCCCGCGACGTGCGCCGCCAGCAGCTCGGCCGCGCGGTCGGCCTCGCCGGCACGGACGGCCTCGAGGATCGCGCTGTGCTCGTCCCACGCGGCCTCGCGCGCCTCTGCGGTGCGGACCTCGATCCACCGCGTCCGCTCGAGTCGAGTGAGGGCGTCGGCGATCGCATCGGTGACGAAGCGGTTGCCCCCGAGCGCGGCGAGGTCCAGGTGGAACGTCGACCCCATGCGGATTCCGGCCTCGCGGTCGGGTGTGCTGCGGAGCTGGTCGAGGTGCGCACGGACCTCGTCGAGCTGCTCGGCGGAGGCGCGCTCGACGGCGAGACGCGCCGCGGCGGGTTCGAGCACGCCGCGGAGCTCGGCGAGCGACGCGATCTCGTCGAGGTCGATCGGGGTGACCGTCCACGACCGCCCCTCGTGGAGGATGAGCCCCTCGCGCTCGAGCCGTGACAGCGCAGCGCGCACGGGGGTCCGTGAGGCGTGGAAGCGCCCCTCGAGTCCGCGCTCCGAGATCCGCTCCCCGGGGGCGATGTCGAGGGTCAGGATCGCCGCACGCAGGTTGTCGTAGAGCTGGCTCGTCTGCGACACGGGCACGGCGGTCTCGGTCGTCTCGGTCACGGCGGACCAGCGTAGTGCAGATCGACGCGTGTTGGTATACCGTCCTGGTACACCAACCGCTCCCCGATCGAGACGACGTGCCCGCGCAGACCACCACCGCCGCTCCGCCCGTCGTCCCCGCCAGGGCGTGGACCATGCTCGCGCTCGGCGTCGCGGCACAGGCCGCCGGGACCCTCGTCGTCTCCGCCCCGGCGCTGCTCATCCCGCACCTGCTGGCGCAGGGGATGCCCTTCGCGTCGGCGGGACTGTTCGCGGCCGCCCCGACGATCGGCCTCGTCCTCACCCTCATCGCCTGGGGCGCGGTGACCGACCGCGTCGGCGAACGGGTGGTGATCGCCGGCGGACTCGCGCTGACCACCCTGACCGCCGTTGCGGCGTGGGTCACGGCGGGCGACCCACTGCTGCTCGGGGTCGCGTTCCTGGCGGCGGGCATGACGAGTGCCTCGACCAATGCGGCGAGCGGACGGGTCGTGGTCGGGTGGTTCCCGAGGGAGCGCCGCGGTCTCGCGATGGGCATCCGGCAGATGTCGCAGCCGCTCGGCGTGACGCTCGCTGCCGTGACGGTGCCGCTGCTGACCGAGACGCACGGTGTCCGGACCGCACTCGTGCTGCCGTTCGTGCTGTGCGCGGTGCTCACCGTGCTCTGCGCCGTGGGCATCGTCGATCCCCCACGGCCCCGGCAGTCCCGGGCAGCGGTGACGACCGCGGCGATCGACGCGGGCCCCGCGAACCCGTACCGGGTGTCGGGGTTCCTGTGGCGGGTGCACCTCGTGTCGGTGCTGCTCGTCGTGCCGCAGTTCACGCTCTCGACGTACGGGCTGGTCTGGCTGGTGGGCCTCGGGTGGTCGACGCCTGCGGCCGGACTGCTGGTCGGCGCCTCGCAGTTCGTGGGGGCCGTCGGGCGCATCCTGGTCGGTGCCTGGAGCGACCGCGTCGCTTCCCGGGTCGGGCCGTTGCGCGTCGTCGCGGTGGCAGCAGCGGCCGTGATGGGCGCACTCGCGCTCGTCGACGTGTCGCACTGGGCGCCCGCGGCGGTGTTCCTCGTCATCGCCACGAGCGTCACCGTGGCGGACAACGGGCTCGCCTACACGTCGGTGGCCGAGGCGGCGGGGCCCTCGTGGTCGGGCCGGGCGCTCGGTGCGCAGAACACGGGGCAGTTCCTGGCGGCGAGCGCCGTCGGTCCCGGTGTCGGTGCACTCGTCGGGGTGCTCGGCTTCGCGGCGTCGTTCGCGATCGTGGCTGTGCTCCCCCTGCTCGCGCTGCCGGTCGTCCCGCGCAACGACGTCTCCCACGACTGACGCCCAGCACCGCCCCGGGCAGCTCGACGCCCGGCACGCGACCCGGAGGAGCCTCGCCCGCAACACGCAACGTCGGCGGTTGCTCGCAGGGGTGTACCGCTGCGAGCAACCGCCGACGTTGCGTCCCGCGGAAGGGGCGTCCGTGCGAGGGGCCTCCGCGGAGGACGGGGTCAGGCGGGGACGGCGGGACCGACCGGCCAGCGCAGGAGCGCGGACGCGGGGGCACCGCTCGGCAGCGACGCCGCGTTCACCAGGACGAGTTCGGCGTCGGTCAGGACGACCGCCCGGACGAGTGCGCACACCGCCGGGACCTGCCCCAGCACCGACGCCCCCGCGGCCTGCTCGGGAGCGGTGGCGACCCAGGGTGCGGCGTCGAGCGCGTACAGCGTCCGGTCGCCGAGGGCTCCGGCGTCGAGCGTGACGACGGCTGCCTGGGCCTGCTGCAGCGCGGACACGACGGCACCGATCCCGCTGACGCTCTCGTTGTCCCCGCGGCCCTCGTGCGTGCGGAGCAGGTCCTGCACGTCGTGCCGCCGCGACGCCAGGACGCGAGCGAGGGCGAGGTCGACGTGCTGCACGAGCGCCTTCTCGGAGGCGTCGTCGGCGCGCGGGTCGACCGCGACCTCGGTGACCAGCGCCCTGGTCGACGTCGAGAGCTCACCACGCAGGAGTTCGCGGGCACGGATGTCCCCGGCGAGCACGATCAGCCGGGGCGCGGTCGCCCGGACGGTCTCCTCGATCGCGGCCGCGACCTCGCCGGCGGTCTGCTTCCAGATCTCCTCGGCGTGCTGGTGCCAGTGCGGCTGCTTCCACCCGGCACCGGACTTCGCCTTGTGCAGCGTGTCGGTCCGGCCCTGCACGCGCTGCTCGTCCTCGGCGGCGCCGGTGGGGGCGTGCCCGAGTCGGTAGCTGCGGAAGCCCCCGCCCTCACGTCCGACGGTGACGACGAGGAACGGCAGGTCGAAGGGCCGGTGGGCGAGCAGGGGCAGCAGGTCGGGGACGGCGCCGGTGCCGATCGACTCCTGGCCGTGCAGGTGCCCGGGCAGCACCTCGCTGAGCACGAGCTCGTCGTCGCGGACGAGCACGTACCGGGCGACGGGTGCGGGCACGCCGGGCTGTTCGACGAGCTCCTCCTCGATGATCTGTGCGGCACGCTCGGAGCAGCCCTGCCCCGCGAGCGCATCGGAGACGGTCCGACGCTGGAGTGCGGCGATGCGGCGCGGGTCCTCACGGTTGCCCGAGGCGTCGACGTAGGCCCACGTCCAGGTGCCCGGTGTCTGGAGCGCCTGGACGATCTCGGGCTGCAGGGCGCTGGTCTCACGGGTGGTCTGGGCCATCAGCGGTCGCCCTCCTCGTCGGTCTCGGTCGTGAAGACGGCGTCCGATCCCCCGCCGACGCCCGACCCGTCGTCCTGCAACGACCCCTCGAGCTCGCCGTCGTACCCGGAGGCCGTCACCGTCTCGGCGTCGTCGGTGTCGTCGGGCACCGGTTCGGACTGCCGGAACTCCTCGACGTGTGCGTTGCTGCCGTGCCCCTGGACGATGCTCTGCGCCTCGTGCGCGAGCTGGTCGTCGAGCTCGGGTCCGTGCGTGCTGTTGCCGCGATCGGTCATCGCCTGCCCCTTTGCGTCGGTGCCGCCGACGTCGCTGTCGGGCCGCCTGCGGCTTCGGTGTTGTGCGTGCTGACCACGGTGCGCGCTCGGCGCTGACCACGTTCGGAGGTCGGAGCGAACACGCAGCCAGCGCGGTGCGGGGCGGCGACGGCCCGCTCCGAGGCTCGCGTGAGCGGACGGATTCGCGTCGCCGCGACCGCGAACGTGTCCGCGGGACCGAGTCTCGCGCCGGAGCACCGCGTCGCCGGACGCACCGGGCCACGGTTCGGTCACGACGTTCTGTGGATACTTCGGGAATGCACAGCCTCGCTCGGTTTTGTGCTTTGCTGGCTCCGACCCCGCTCAACGACGAACCGGAGCCGTGATGACACCCATCCCATCGAGAACCGTCCTGTCACGACGGAACCTGCTCGGACTCGGACTCGGAACAGCTGCGGCGGGGTTGCTCGCCGGGTGCGCCGTCCCGGGATCGACGAACGTCAACAAGGCTGCGCTGGTCCCCGCGGCCGCCGGTGGCGAGACCGTCCAGATCACCTACTGGGCGTGGCTCAAGGACCTCCAGAAGGTCTGCGACGTCTGGAACGCGAAGAACCCGCGCATCCAGGTCACCGCGAACTGGATCCCCGGGGGCAACGCGGGCGGGTACCAGAAGATGTACTCCGCGCTCGCGGCCGGCGGCGGTCCGGACATCGGGCAGGTCGAGTTCCGGCAGATCCCGGAGTTCATGCTCGCGAACGGCCTGGTCGACCTCGCCCGGTACGGCGCGAAGGACGTGCAGTCGAAGTACGACGAGGCCGCGTGGTCGCAGGTCGAGTTCGTCGACGGCGTCTACGGCATCCCGCAGGACACCGGCCCGATGGGCTTCTACTACCAGACCGCGATCCTCGAGCAGGCCGGCGGTCAGCCCCCGACGACGTGGGACGAGTGGCGCGACCTGGCCGACAAGGTGCGCGGCACGGGCAACGGCAACTACCTCGAGGTGTTCCCGGTCGCCGACGCCTCGCCCTTCGCCGCGTACGCGCAGCAGGCGGGCGCGCGCTGGTTCCGGACCGACGGTGACGCCTGGGTCGTCGACATGACCGACGACAAGACGATGATGGTCGCCGAGTTCTTCGACGGGGTCATCGACGACAAGTTGGTCGACACGAGTGCCGGGGCGTACTCCCCGGGCTGGTACGCCGCCGCCGCGAGCGGCAAGATCGCCGCGGTCACGAGCGCGAGTTGGGGCGACGCCCTCATCCAGTCCGTGCAGGGCGGCGAGGGCAAGTGGAAGGTCGCCCCCATGCAGACGTGGGGCGGCACCGGCTACGGCTCGAGCTCGATCGGCGGCTCGACGGCCGCCGTGCTGGCGAACGCGAAGCACCCGGCGGAAGCGCTCGAGTTCATCACGTGGATGACGACCTCGAAGGAGGGCGTCGACGCGATGATCAAGTACTGCGGCATCGGGTGGTCGCCGGCGAAGGACTACATCGGCAAGGCGCGCCAGCAGCCGTCCGAGTGGTTCTCCGGGCAGAACTACAACGAGGAGGTCTTCGTCCCCTCGGCCCAGGAGCAGAACCTGGAGTGGTCGTGGTCGCCCGTGACCCAGTCGGCCTTCACCAGCCTGCAGAACCAGTTCCGCCGCAAGCTCACCGGTGGGCTGAAGCTCACGGACGCGGTCGAGCTCGCCCAGCGGGAGATCGTCCAGTCCTTCAAGGACAAGGGCCTCAGCGTCAGGACCGCACGATGACCGCCACCCAGCCGGGATCCGGCTTCCGCACGAGCACCAAGGCCACGAGCGCCCAGAAGCGCGCCCCGTGGATCCTGCTCGCCCCGTTCCTCGCCCTGTTCGTGCTGACGTTCATCATCCCGATCATCAGCGCGCTCTTCCAGAGCTTCACCACCGTCGACCGCGAGGGCCTGTTCGGCGAGGACGGCGTCACCGGCCGCTTCGCCGGCTTCGACAACTACGTCACCGCGCTGAACGACGCCGGGTTCGTCGGCTCGATCTGGCGCATGCTCCTGTTCGGCATCGTGCAGGTGCCGGTGATGATCGTCCTCTGCACGATCCTCGCGCTGCTGCTCGAGTCGGCGAGCGCCCGCTGGCCCGCCTTCTTCCGCGCGGTCTACTTCATGCCGTACGGCGTCCCCGGCGTCATCGCGACGATCCTCTGGTCGTTCCTCTACGTGCCCGGCCTGTCGCCGATCGTGTCGCTGCTGCAGTCGATGGGGCTGCAGCCGGACTTCCTCGGCGCGAACAGCGTGCTGTGGTCGATCGCGAACATCGTCACGTGGACCTACACCGGCTACAACATGCTCATCATCGTGGCGCAGCTCAAGTCGATCCCCGGCGAGGTCTACGAGGCCGCGAAGATGGACGGCGCCGGCCCCTTCCAGGTCGCGTGGCGGATCCAGATCCCGCTCATCGCCCCGGCCCTGGTGCTCACGACGGTCTTCTCGATCATCGGCACGCTGCAGCTCTTCGCCGAGCCGCAGATCCTGTCGACGGTCGCGCCCGCCATCGACACCGAGTACACGCCGAACTACGCCGCGTACACGAACGCCTTCGCCTTCAACGAGTACGGCGTCGCGAGCGCGCAGGCCGTGATCATCGCGCTGGCCGCGTTCATCCTGTCGTTCGCGTTCCTCGCGCTGACGAACCGCGCGCCGAAGAACGAGCGCGACCAGAAGAAGCGGGCCAAGCGCGACGGCCTGGAGGCGCGGCGTGCGCTCCAGACGCGCGGCACGTCCGCCACCGGGTCGCGACCCGCCACCGGCGTCGCGGACCGCAGCACCACCACCGGAGCCGCGCCGCGCCTCCAGGCCGACAGCAAGGGGGCGGAAGCATGACCAGCGAAGCCATCGAGGCGCCAGTGACCAAGCAGGCGGCCGAGCCCGTCGACACCACGTCGATCACGGCGCACCAGCGCCGCAAGCTCGACCGCTCCCCCCGCTCGCAGATCGTCGTGACGGCCATCCTCGTCATCGTCGCGGTCTACTTCCTCGTGCCGCTGTACTGGGTCGTCATCGCGGCGACGAAGACCACCGGCGCCCTGTTCGCGACGAACGGGTTCTGGTTCGGCGGCGAGTTCGCGCTGTTCAGCAACATCCAGCAGGTGTTCTCGTACGACGGCGGCATCTTCGTCCGCTGGATCGCGAACAGCGTCCTGTACTCCGGCGTCGGCGCGGTCCTGGCGACCTACTTCGCCGCGGCCGGCGGGTACGCGCTCGCGAAGTACGAGTTCCGCGGGCGGCAGCTGGTGTTCGGCACGATCCTCGGCGGTGTGCTCGTGCCGGGGACCGCGACGGCGCTGCCCCTGTTCCTGCTCTTCTCGACGATGGGCCTGACCGACACGTACTGGAGCGTGCTCATCCCGAGCCTCGTCTCCCCGTTCGGGCTGTTCCTGTGCCGGGTGTACGCCGCCGCCTCGGTCGACACGGCGCTCCTCGAGCAGGCCCGCATCGACGGTGCCGGCGAGCTGCGGATCTTCCACACGATCGTGCTGCGCCAGATGACCCCGGCGCTCGTGACCGTGTTCCTGTTCCAGGTCGTCGGCATCTGGAACAACTTCTTCCTGCCGCTCATCATGCTGGCAGACCAGAAGCTCTACCCGATCACACTGGGACTCAACAACTGGCGGGCACAGGTCGATCGTCTGCCAGAGTTCTACCAGCTCACCACCGGCGGCGTGCTCGTCTCGGTGATCCCGCTGGTGATCGCGATCATCGTCCTGCAGCGCTTCTGGCGCGGGGGCCTCACGGAAGGATCGGTCAAGGGTTGACCATCGCTGCTCACTCGTCCTCCACCAGCACCACGCCCGAGGCGCTCGACGCGCTCGCCTCGACGGCACCGGGCTCGGACACCCGGCTCGCGCCGCGGGCCTGGTTGCACACCGACGCCCCGTCCCTGTCGCTCGACGGGGACTGGGACTTCCGGTGGTCGCCGGTCGCGGACGTCCCGCTCGCGGGGGTGGAGGACGGGTGGGGCAGCCTCCCCGTGCCGTCGCACTGGGTCCTGCACGGGCACGGCGCGCCGAGCTACACGAACCTGCAGTACCCGTTCCCGATCGATCCGCCGCACCCGCCGGAGGAGAACCCGACCGGCGACCACCGCCGCACGTTCGAGGTCCCCGCGTCCTTCGACGCCGCGGCCCGGGTGCTGCTGCGCTTCGACGGGGTGGAGTCGCACTTCCGGGTGTGGCTGAACGGGTCCCTCGTGGGCTGGTCGACCGGATCCCGACTCGCGACCGAGTTCGACGTGACCTCGCTGCTCGTGCCGGGGTCGAACGAGCTGCTCGTCCGGGTGCACCAGTGGTCGGCGGCCTCGTACCTCGAGGACCAGGACCAGTGGTGGCTGCCCGGCATCTTCCGGAGCGTCACCCTGCTCGCCCGACCGACCGCGCCGATCAACGACGTGTTCGTTCGCGCCGGCTGGACCGCGACCCTCGGCAACGCCGCCACGGCCGGTACGGCTGCCTCCGGACGGCCGGAGACCGGCACGGGGACGATCACGTTCCCGACCCTCGACGCCGCGTTCCCGGTGCGCTTCCGGGTGCCCGACCTCGGTGTCGACGTGACGTGGGCCTCGGCCGACGAGGTCGCGCCGACCACCCTCGAGGGCGTCGAGCCGTGGAGCGCCGAGGTCCCGAAGCTGTACGACGCGACCGTCTCCACCGGCACGGACGCGGGCGGCCGCGCGGGCGGCGAGACCGTCGCGCTGCGCCTCGGCTTCCGCACCGTGTCGATCGTCGGCGACCGGTTCCTGGTGAACGGCGAGCGCGTGGTGTTCCACGGGGTGAACCGGCACGAGACCCACCCCGTGCGCGGCCGCGTCTTCGACGAGGAGCACGCCCGCGCGGACATGGCGCTCATGAAGCGGAACAACGTCAACGCGATCCGCACCTCGCACTACCCGCCGCACCCCCGTGTGCTCGACCTGGCGGACGAGCTCGGGTTCTGGGTGGTCCTGGAGTGCGACCTCGAGACCCACGGCTTCCTCTTCACCGACTGGGTCGGGAACCCCTCGGACGACCCGGCCTGGCGTGACGCATACCTCGACCGGATCGCCCGGACGGTCGAGCGCGACAAGAACCACGCGTCGATCGTCATGTGGTCGCTCGGCAACGAGTCCGGCACCGGCCGGAACCTCGCCGCGATGTCGCAGTGGGTGCACGACCGCGACGACGAGCGCCCGGTGCACTACGAGGGCGACTACACCGGCGCCTACACCGACGTGTACTCGCGGATGTACCCGACGCTGCAGGAGACCGAGTCGATCGGCGGCGGCCCGGAGACCCCGCTGCTCGGGTGCGGTCCGGCCGAGGCCGCGCGGCAGCGGACGAAGCCGTTCCTGCACTGCGAGTACGTCCACGCGATGGGCAACGGACCCGGCCAGATCCAGCAGTACGAGGACCTGGTCGACAAGTACCCGCGACTGCACGGCGGCTTCGTGTGGGAGTGGCGGGACCACGGGCTCCTCGCCCGCACCGCCGACGGCCAGGACTACTACGCCTACGGCGGCGACTTCGGCGAGGTCGTGCACGACGGCAACTTCGTGATGGACGGCCTCGTGCTGCCCGACGACTCCCCGACGCCGGGGCTGGCGGAGTTCGCGGCCGTCGTGGCCCCGATCCGGTTCTCGCTGTCGGACACCACCCTGCTCGTCGAGAACCGGTACCACTCCGCATCGACCGCGGGACTGCGCTTCCGCTGGACCCTGTCGCGGAACGGGGTCGAGGAGGCCAGCGGCCGCTTCACCCCCGGCGTCGTCGCGGCCCGACAGTCGGCCACGGTCCCGGTGCCCGACGAGGTGCTCGCGGCAGCCGCGGACGCCGCGTCCCTGGCCCCCGGCGACGAGCTGTGGATCGACGTGACGGCGGAGCTGGCGGGGCCGACCGCGTGGGCGGACACCGGCCACGTCGTCGCACGCACGCAGCGGCTCGTGGCGAGCCGCGCGGCGGACGTGCCCCGGGCCTCCCGACAGGGATGGGACGGCGACCGTCTCGGCGAGGGGACCTTCACCGCCCGCGGTGACCTGGTGTCCTGGAAGGGGCACGAGGTCGCCGGGCCGCGGCTCGAGCTGTGGCGCGCACCGACGGACAACGACAGCCTGGCCTCGCAGGGCGGGTACGAGACGGCCGACCCGGTGCTGACGAAGGGCGTCGGCGACCCCACCGCTCCGGCGTCGGCGGTCCGGTGGCGCGAACGCGGGCTCGACCGGTTGACGCACCGGCTCGTGTCGGTGTCGCGGACCGACCACGGCCTCGAGCAGCGCGTCCGTGTGGCGGCGGCGAACAGCGGGTGGGGCGTCGACGTCACGCACCGCTGGACCCTGACCGACGACGGACTGCTGCTGCAGACCGACGCGGTGCCGTTCGGGGCGTGGGACGTCACCTGGCCGCGGATCGGCGTGCGGTTCGACCTGCCGGCGTCGCTGCTCGACGAGGACGCTTCGTGGTTCGGAACCGGACCGGCGGAGTCGTACGCGGACTCGTCGCGTGCTGCTCGGGTCGGCCGGTTCAGTGCGCCGGCGCGGGCGCTGACCGTGGACTACTCGATGCCGCAGGAGACCGGACACCGGCCGGGGCTGCGGACGCTGTCGGTCGGGCCGTTCACGGTGTCGACCGTCGGGGCGCACCGGGCGGGCTTCACGCTCTCGCCGTGGACCGCGCAGGAGCTCGGGCGTGCGATGCACCCGTACGAGCTGCCGACGCCGGAGCACGCGTACCTGTACCTCGACGCGGCGCAGCACGGGCTGGGGTCGCGGGCGTGCGGGCTCGACGTGCTCCCGGAGCACCAGCTGTGGCCGCAGGCGTTCTCGTGGAGCGTGGTGCTCGGGTAGGGGCGGCGCGGCTGCGGCGGCGGCGCCTGCGCGCCGCTGCGGCGCTGCGGCGCTCCGCGGCGCGACCTGCTCGCGCACAACCGGAAGCACCTCGCGCCACGGGTTCCCGTGGCGCGAGGTGCTTTGCGTTGTGCGGCGGCCGCAGCGCCGCGGGGGGCGGGCCCCCCCGGGGGCGCCGCCGGCCCCCCCCCGCGGCCGCGCGCCGCCGCCGCCCGCCCGCTACTCCCCGGCGGTGAGGGCGCGGAGCGCCTCCGGGTCCGACGCTTCGAGGAACTCCGTCAGGCGCTCGGGCTCGCCCGGCTCCTCGATCGCGGACGCCGCGCGGCGCAGGGCGAAGAGCGCGCGGAGCACGCCGCGGTTCGGCTCGTGCGACCACGGCACCGGCCCGGCACCGCGCCACCCCGCCTTCCGCAGGGCGTCGAGACCGCGGTGGTACCCGACGCGGGCGTAGGCGTAGGACTCGAGGGTCGCGCCGCGCGCCCAGGCCTCGTCGGCGAGGAGCGCCCACGCCAGGCTCGAGGACGGGTGCGACACGACGACGCTCGACACCGGGGCGTCGGCGGCGAGCGCGGCGGTCACCTCGGGCTCCTCCGGCAGCAGGGTCGCGGGGTTCGCGGTCGGGTTCGGCAGCAGGTTCTCCGGCATGCCCCCAGCCTGTCACCTCTTGCCGAGGAGCGGCGTCCGCCCTACGGTGGGTGACACCTCGTCGTCACGCGGGGCCGCCGGGGCGGGAGACCGACCGGCAGCACGGGTGGCGGACACGGGGGTCCCCGACGGAACGAGCAGCCTTGCAGTCGATCACCGGTACCGCGCAGTCCTCGCGCTGACACCGTGATCGTCGCGCCCCGTCGGGCGCCCTGGTCGTCGCGCCCCCTCGGGCGCTCCCGTGTGCCGACCCCTCCGGTCGCCGCGGGTCCGGTGTCGTGCGCCCAGCTCACGATCCGGGAGGCACCCCCATGCCCGCAACACCGTCCGTCGTCCTGCACGACCTCACCTTCACCTGGCCCGACGGCACCGTCGCGCTCGACCACCTCACCGCCGCCTTCGGCCGCGGACGCACCGGCCTGGTCGGGAGGAACGGCGCCGGCAAGTCCACGCTGGTCCGGCTCGTCACGGGCCGGCTCCAGCCCACGTCCGGCTCGGTCAGCACGACCGGTGCGGTGGACCACCTGCCCCAGCGGCTGCACGCCCGCCCCGGGGACACCGTGGCGGACCTGCTCGGGATCCGCACGACGCTGACGGCGCTCCGAGCCGTCCTGGACGGCGACGCCTCGGCTGCACACCTCGACGCGGTCGGCGACGACTGGGACGTCGAGGAGCGTGCCGCCGCAGCGCTCGCGGACGTCCCCGGGCTCGACGGCGACGACCTCGACCGACCCGTCACGACCCTCTCGGGTGGGCAGGCGGTCCTGGCGGCTGTGGCCGGCATCCGTTTGCGGGGACGACCGATCGCGCTGCTCGACGAGCCGACGAACAACCTCGACCGTCGGGCCCGCGCGGCCCTGCTCGACCTGGTCGACGGCTGGCGCGGCACCCTCGTCGTCGTCGGGCACGACCGGGAGCTGCTGGAGCACGTCGACGAGACCGTGGAGCTCCGCAGCGGCTCGGCGACGGTGTTCGGCGGGACGTTCAGCGCGTACGAGGAACACCTCGCCGTGCAGCAGGCGGCCGTCGCCCGCGAGGTCCGCGTCGCCGAGCAACGGCACCGCGCGGAGAAGCGGCAGCGCATCGAGGCCGAGACGACGATCGCGCGCCGGGCTCGGGCGGGCGAGAAGGCGGGTCGCTCGATGCCGAAGATCCTGGCGAACGAGCAGCGGAAGAAGGCGCAGGAGACCGCTGGTCGGCTCCGGACGGCGCACGGTTCGGCGGAGGCGCAGGCCCTGTCGGCGGTCCGGGAGGCCGAACTGCGCCTGCGCGACGACGAGCCCCTGCACGTGGCGCTGCCCGACCCGGACGTGCCGGCGTCACGGCGCATCGCGACGATCACCGTGCGCGGGCGGGACACCGTCGTGCAGGGACCGGAACGCCTCGCCGTGACGGGCGACAACGGCGTCGGCAAGACGACGTTGCTCGACCAGCTCGTCGGGAGCGCCACCGCACGGGACCACCCGGTCCCGGACACCGCGGCGGTGCCGCACGTCGACCGGATCGGGTACCTCGCGCAGCGTCGGGACGGACTCGACGACGACGCCACGGTGCTCGAGAACGTCCGGCGGGACGCCCCGCACATGCCCGACGGGGATCTGCGGAACCGACTCGCGCGTCTGCTCGTCCGCGGCGACACGGTGGACCGGCCCGTCCGCTCGCTGTCGGGCGGAGAGCGCTTCCGGGTGGCCCTGGCCGCGCTGGTGCTCGCGGACCCGCCGCCGCAGCTGCTGGTGCTCGACGAGCCGACGAACGACCTCGACCTGACGAGTGTCGACCAGCTCGTGGCGGCGCTCCGGGCGTACCGCGGCGCCCTCGTCGTGACCAGTCACGACGAGACCTTCCTCGAGCGGCTCGACCTGACGGGTCGGATCGAGTTGCGGTAGCCCTTCCGCGCCGGCCCGGGTGGCGGCTACCGCTTCCGGGTCGGCCGGATCGCGACCGACTCGATCGTGCCGCGCTCCGGCAGGTCGACGACGGTCCGGACGGCCGCCGCGACGTCCTCGGGTGCCAGGTAGTAGGCGGTGTCGTAGTCCTCGCCGAGCTTCTCGGTCAGGGCACGCTGCATGTCGGAGTCGGTGCGGCCCGGGTGCACGCTCGAGACCCGCACGCCGTTCGCCCGCTCCTCCTCGCGCAGCGCGTCCGCGAAGGCCCGGAGTGCGAACTTCGACGCCGCGTACACACCGCCGCCGGGACCTGCGGTGAACCCCGAGCCGCTGTTGATCGGCACGACGATCCCACGTGCTGCGCGGAGCGCCGGGAGTGCGACCCGGGTGAGCTCGGCGACCGCGAAGACGTTCGTCGCGAAGACGGTCTCCCAGACCTCGCGCGAGGTGTCCGCGATGCGGGTGCCCTGCTCGACCCCGGCGCTGTGCACCAGGACGTCGAGCGACGCCGGCAGGTCCGGCACGTCGCCCGCGCCGAGGTCGCCGACGAATGGTGACGCGCTCGGCAGCTCGGCCACGAGCGCGGCGACCGCGTCGGCGGAGCGGCCGCCCACCAGGACGTGGTGGGTCCGCCCGAGGTCCAGTGCGATCGCGCGGCCGATGCCGCGGGTGGCCCCGGTGACGAGCGCGGTCGGGCGGGCGGTGGCGGGAGCGGTGTCGGTCATGCGTCCCACCCTACGGAGCGGGCGTGGCGGACCGGCACCGCGCCTCCCGGCTGTGGAGGGCGGGGCCGGCCGCCGCCGCTGTGCAGGAGCCGGTCAGTCCTTCGAGCGCCCGGCGCTCTCGCGGATCCTGATGCCCTCGAGCACGTCCTTGGCGTGCTGCTCGTCCTGCTTCTCGATCTGGCGGGTGTCGCGCTCGGGGAGCTGGATGTCCTCCTCGGCCCGGATGCCGGCCTGCAGCTGGCGGCCGCGCTCGAGCTCGGCGTCGAACTCCGCACCGAAGAGCAGCGCGTTGTTCGTGATCCAGATCCAGAGCAGGAAGACGATGACGCCACCGAGGGAGCCGTACGTCGCGTTGTAGTTCGAGAAGTTGCCGACGTAGAAGCCGAAGCCGACGCTCGCGATGATCCAGATCGTGATGCCGACCAGCGCGCCGCCGCTCACCCACTTGAACTTGGACTGGCGGATGTTCGGGGCCCAGTAGTACAGCACCGCGACGACGACGATCATGATCGCGAGCAGGATCGGCCACTGCACGATCGAGACCACGAGCGCTGCGGCGTCGCCGAGGCCGATGACGTCGCCGAACGCCCGGGCCAGCGGTCCGGAGACGAGCACGAGGAGCCCCAGCACGAGCAGCACGACGGTGAACACCGTGACGCCGAGCATGGTCGGTCGGAGCTTCCAGATCGGCCGGCCTTCACGGACGTTGTAGATGCGGTTCATCGCACGGCCGAAGGCGCCGACGTAGCCGGAGGCCGACCACAGCGCACCGAGCACACCGACGATGAACGTGATCGGCGCCGCCGGGGAGCGGACGAGCCCCTCGACCGGGTCGCGCAGGAGGTCGGCGACCTGCCCACCACCGACGTTCGTGACGACGTCGAGCAGGGTGTCGATCGTGTCCTTCGGGTTGGACACCAGGCCGAGGATCGAGACGATCGCCAGCAGGCCGGGGAAGAGCGCGAGCACCGTGTAGTAGGTCAGGCTCGCGGCCAGGTCGGTGCACTGGTCGCTGGTGAACTCGCGGAGCGTCTTCTTCAGCGTGTACGTGAACGACGGCTTCGTGAGGTCCGTCGGGCTGTCCGGCTTCCGGGGGTCGTCCGGCGCCGGCTTGTGCTGCATCTCCTGCTGGAGGGTCTTGTCCTTGTGCGCCATGGTCTAGCCCTTCGCCTTCGCGAGGGCCTTCGCCGCCGCCTTCGACCGCGCGGCGGCCTGCTTCCGGTTCTTCGTCGCGCGGCGCTGGACCGCGGCGATGCCGGCCCGCTGCTTCACGCGGTTCTTGTGCACCGGGTCGCGTTCGAGCGACTCCTCGGCCGCCTTGCGCCGGGCCTTCCGCCCCTTCCGTCCGCCGCGCGCCTGGTCGGCGTCGAGCTCACCGCGCGCGCCGAAGGGCAGGAGCGCGGTGAACGCGGTCGACGCCGCCGGACGGTCGAGGTGCCCGGCGTCGGTCCGCCCGATGCGGGTGCCGAGGACGATCGCCGCGATGCCGGTCGCCGCGGTGACGCCCATCGCGATGAGCGGCGTCGGGTCGCGGTGCCAGCGCTGCCGGGCCTTCGCGAGCGCCAGCCGGGTGCGCGCGGGCACGTCGGAGCGCCGCCGGATCTCGCTGACGCTGTCCGTCAGGCGTTCGCGGGTCCGCACGTTCGCGAGCTCCAGCTCGGGGATGCTGTCCTTGGCCATGCTTCGTGCCTACCAGGCGGTCCCCGGCATGGCACCGAGCGACCGCGGTCTACGGTGCAGCCCATGCTCTTCCGGGACGTCGCCGAGGGGATCCACCGCCTCGAGATCGCACACACCAACACGTACCTCGTCGAGACGGGCGACCGCCTGCTCGTCGTCGACGCGGGGCTGCCCGCCGCGTGGCCGCACCTGCTGCTCGCCGTCCACGACCTCGGGTACACGCCCGCTCGGGTCGAGGCGCTGCTGCTCACGCACGGGCACTTCGACCACGTCGGCACCGCCGCCAGGATGCACCGCGAATGGGGCACGCCCGTCTTCGTGCACCCGGGCGACCGCGACCTGGCGGCTCACCCGTACTCGTACCGGCCGCAGACCAACCGCTTCGGCTTCGTCGCGGTGCACCCCGGCGGACTCGCACCGCTCGGTCGGATGCTGCTCGCCGGTGCGGCGACGGTGGACGGGATCGCCGAGACCCAGCCGCTGGAGTCCCGCGCCGACGTCCCCGGCAACCCGTGGATCATCGAGACGCCCGGGCACACGGACGGGCACGTCGCGCTGCACTTCGCCGACCGCGACGCGCTGATCGTGGGCGACGCCCTGGTCACCTTCGACCCCTACACCGGTGGGATCGGGCCGCGGGTGGTCGCGCCGGCCGCGACGGCGGACGTCGACGAGGCCGTCGCGTCGCTCGGTCGGCTCGAGGACACCGAGGCCCGGCACGTGCTGCCCGGGCACGGCCCCGCGTTCTCGCGGGGCGTGCGCGCCGCGGTCGCGCAGGCCCGGAGGGCAGCCGGCGCCGCGTAGCGCTGCCGGGCCCGAGACCCGGGCCTGGCGACGGCCCTCGCGTGCACGCGCACGAGGACCGTCGCGCAGCGCGAGTCCCGCGGCAGTGGTGCCGGGTGGACGACGGACGGGAGGCGCGCGGCGGCCCTGCCCCGCGCCTCCCGTCCGTCGTGACGTGCGTCCCCGCGCACCCGTTCCTTCCCAGAACGGTTGCGATGGCTGGTGAGAACGGGCGTACCTGGTCGAACGGATCGACCAGGTACGCCCGGATCGACCAGGTACGCCCGGAAGCACCCGAGCCCGCGACGCCCTACTCGGGCAGGACCACGTCCTCGGGGCGGCCGGAGGCTGCCGAGCGACCAGCGGCCTCCATCAGCGCCAGGCTCCGCAGGTTGTCCCGGCCGCTCGTCTCGGGAGCCGGGCCGCCCTCGACGGACCGGGCGAAGGCCTGCAGCCCGCCCTGCCGGTCGGTGTGCTCGAGCGTCGGGAGGTCGACGGCCTCGGCCTCGGCGTCCTGGTCGGCCCGCAGCGTCACGCGGTCCCCGGCGATCTCGCTCGGCGACCCGTCGCGGCTCGTGAACCAGATCTCGCCGTCCTCGCCCTGGATGCTCCACTCCCCCGCCCACGCGGTCCGCGGAGCACGCGAGAGCCAGCTACCGCGGTAGCTCACGACGAGACCGTCCTCGAGCTCGATGATCATCGACGTGACGGCCTCGTCCTGGTACTTGCTGTGGCTCGGGTACGACGCGCGGGCGTACACGCGGACGGCCTCGAGCCCGGTGATCATCCGGAGCAGGTCGAAGTGGTGGATCGCCATGTCGTTGATCATCGGGTGCGGGAACCGGTAGTGCGGGTAGGTCTCGACGGGCTGGTCGTTGTCCCACTGCCGGAAGTCGATGCTGATCGCGGACAGCTCGCCGAGCTCCTTCGCCGCGAGCAGCTCCTTGACCGCGCGGGGCGCCGGGTACCAGCGGTAGTTCTGGCTGACCTGCAGCACGAGCCCGAGCTCCTCGGCCCGACGGACCGCTGTGAGCGCCTCGTCGGTGGAGTTCGCGAACGGCTTCTCGACCAGGACGTGCTTGCCGGCCTCGAGGGCCTCGAGCGCGAGCGGCACGTGCGTGACGGCCGGCGCGGTGATGACGACGGCGTCGGCCTCGACCTCGGCGAGCGCCTCGGTGAGCGAGGCGAAGGCGGCGGATGTCGGCAGGTCGAGGTCCTCGCGCACGGCGTCCAGCGTCGCGGGGACCGGGTCGACGAGCCCGACCACCTCCACTTCGGTGACCTGCGGGATGGCGGTGCGGGCCCAGTTGCCGCCCCACCCTCCGAGACCGACGTGGATGATGCGGACCGTCATGCGTGCACTCCTTCGTGACCGGCGCGCCACGACTCCCGCGGCGCGTGCGTCCAGTCTGTCAGGCCGACGACGAGTGTCGTACAGCCGCACCCACCGCCCGTGCAGCAGCCTGCGTCAGTGCGTCCAGGCGTAGCCGATGAGGGCCATCGTGACGATGAAGCCCGCCAGGTAGTTGATCCAGAGGAACCGCTTCCACCCCGCGTTCGCCGCCTCGGCCCCGGCGTCGGTGATGTTCCACCACGGCAGGACGTTGAGCGCGTACGGCACGACGACGATCGCCGCGATCGGCCCCGGGAAGTCCGAGAACAGCAGCGCGACGCCGGCCACGAGGTACGCCACGAATGCCAGCCGGACCGTCGCCCGGGCGCCGATCACCGTCGCGACGGAGCCGATGCCGCCGGCCCGGTCGGCCAGCACGTCCTGCACGGCGCCGAACGCGTGCGAGGCCACGCCCCACAGGAAGAACGCGACGCAGACGGCGACGAGTGCCCCGGTCCAGTGCGGGCCGGCGAGCGCCAGCCCGTAGACCGCCGGTGAGACGAAGTGCGTCGACGACGTCAGCGAGTCGAGGAACGGCTTCTCCTTGAAGCGCAGCCCCGGTGCCGAGTACGCGATCACCGCGAAGACGCTGACCGCCAGCACGAGCCACGACCACGGTCCGTTGCCGCTCAGCGCGCCGAGCACCACGAGTGCGACGAGGAACGGGACGTTCGTGACGACGACCGCCCACAGCGTGGTGCGGTGGACGCTCTTGTCCAGCAGCGCGCCCTCGACCCCGCCCTTCCGCGGGTTCCGCAGGTCGGACTCGTAGTCGAAGACGTCGTTGATGCCGTACATGGCCAGGTTGTACGGCACGAGGAAGTACACGACCCCGACGAGGAACGCGACGAGCGAGAAGCCGCCGCCACCGTCGACGCCGACCCCGCTGCCGAGCAGGTACGCGGCGCCGAAGGGGTAGGCGGTGTTCACCCAGCTGATCGGTCGCGACGACACGAACAGGGCGCGCGCGGTCGACGGTCTGGAGGCACTGCTCACGGTCACGGGGTCTCCTCCGGTCGACGGGGTGGCTGGGTCGGCGTTCCGACCGTACCGGTCCCGCGTCCCGCCCCGCGGACGGTGGGGTGCGCGGACGACCGGGCCCGCGGCCGCTCGAGCAGGACCCAGCAGCTCGGCAGCAGCAGGGCGGCACCGAGCGAGTAGGCCAGGTCCTCGACCGGGAACAGGCCGACCCGTGCCCCGGAGACCAGCGCGTCGTCGTACGCGACGATGCCGAGCCCCACGATCACGTTGTTGAAGACGCCGGTCATCAGGAGCAGGACGACGCCGGCCGCCACGGCGCTGACGACACCGCCCACACCGACCCACCGGCGCCCGGCCCGCCCACGACCGGCCTGCCCGCGACCGGCCTGTCCGCGATCGGCTCCGCGGCGACGGGCCGCCACGACTCCGGCCGCCACGGCGACGAGCGCGGCGAACGTCAGGAACGGCACCGCGAGCAGGGCGTACGTCGCCGTGCCGGTCACGAGCGTCGCTCCTCGTCGGGCCCGACCCGGGACCCGGCACGGTCGAGCCGCCGGGCCACGACCGGACGCAGGGCACCGAACAGGTCCATCGTCGTCCAGCAGAGCAGCACGAGGAAGAAGACCTCCTCGAGCGGGACCTCGGGCGCGAGCAGCACCCCGGTCAGCAGGTCGTCCTGCCCGATGAAGAAGATGCCGAGGTGCACGCCCGCGACGTCCCACACGAGGAAGAACACGAGCCCGATCACCATCACCGCCGCGGCACGCAGGGGGCTGCGCCAGAAGAACAGCCGGTACCGGGCGTCGAGCACCGCGATGCCGGCGATCGACACCACGAGTCCGGCGAGGTACGCCCCCGGCATCAGCCCACGGTCCGGGCGGACCCGGCCGTCGACGACCCGGCGGGCCCCGACGACGGTGCCGGCAGTGGCGTCGGCAGCGGTTCGGTCGACGTGTCGCCGTGGATGCGCTTGAGCAGCACCTCGGCGCTGATCAGGCACATCGGCAGGCCGATGCCCGGGGTGGTCGAGGCGCCCGCGTAGTAGAGGCCGTCCACCTTGCGGGAGACGTTCGCCTCGCGGAAGAACGCGCTCTGCGCCAGCGTGTGCGCCGGCCCGAGCATCGAGCCGCTCCACGCGTTGTAGTCGTCGGCGAAGTCCTGCGGGCCGATCGTGCGGCGCACGCGGATGCGGTCGCGCAGGTCGGGCACGCCGGAGCGCTCCGCGATGACGTCGATCGCGCGGTCGGCGATGCGCTCGACCTCGGCGTCGCCGGCACCGTCGATGCCGCCCTTCCCGATGGACAGGTCGGCGGGCAGCGGCACCAGGACGAACAGGTTGCTCGAGCCCTCGGGCGCGACGGTGTCGTCGGTGAGCGAGGGCGCGCAGACGTAGATCGACGCCGGGTCCGGCACGTGTCGGTCCTTGCCGAAGATCGCGCCGAAGTTGGCCTCCCAGTCGGCGGTGAAGACCAGCGTGTGGTGCAGCAGCCCGGGCACGGGACCGTCGACGCCGAGGTAGACGAGGACGGCGCTCGGCCCCGGGTCGCGCTTCCGCCAGTGCGGCTCCGGGTACGTCCGGTGCTCCGCGTCGAGCAGGTGCAGCTCGGTGTGGTGCAGGTCGGCGGCGCTCACCACGAGGTCGGCGGGCACGGTGTGCTCCGCACCGGAGGCATCGCGGTGCACGACGCCCGTCACGTGCCCGTCCTCGACGACGATCCGCTCGACGGTCGCACCCGTGGTGATCTCGGCACCCTCGCGACGGGCGACGCGCTCGACCGCGGCGATGACCTCGGTGATGCCGCCCTTCGGGTAGAGCACCCCGTCGGCCAGGTCGAGGTGGCTCATCAGGTGGTACATGCTCGGCGCGGCGTACGGGCTCGTGCCGAGGAACACCGCCGGGTACCCGAGGACCTGCCAGAGCCGGCGGTCCCGCACGGCTTTCGCGGCGAACGACGACAGCGGCTGCAGCAGGAGCCGGGCGAGCTTCGGCAGCCGCCGGAGCACGTCCGGGGCGGCGAGCTTCGTCAGGTCCTGGAAGGTCGTGTAGAGGAAGCGACGGACGGCCATCGCGTAGGTGTCCTCGGCGGAGTCGAGGTACTTCCGCAGCCGCGCACCGGCACCGGGCTCGATCGACTCGAAGAGCGCGATGTTCGCCTCGCGGTCCGCGCGCAGGTCGATCGGTTCGTCGTCGCCCTCGCTGTAGACGCGGTAGCCCGGGTCGAGCCGGACGAGGTCCATCTCGGCGTCGGCGGTGGTGCCGAGCAGCCGGAAGAAGTGGTCGAACACCTCGGGCATGAGGTACCAGGACGGCCCGGTGTCGAACCGGAAGCCGTCCCGCTCCCACGACCCGGCGCGGCCGCCGAGCTGGTCGCGCTGCTCGAGCACGGTGACGGCGTAGCCGTCGCGGGCGAGCAGCGCGGCGGACGCGAGTCCGCTGATGCCGCCGCCGACGATCACGGCACGTCGGGCCGGCACCGCGCGCCGCGACGCGGGGGTGGACGGACGGGAGGCACGGGACGGGGTCATGCACGGCCTCCAGATCGGTGGTGGGCTGCGCGGGACGACAGCGGGGCGCGTCCGGCGAGCACGCGCGCGGCGAGCTGCGCCTTCACCGGGTTCGGCACGCGCACGCGCGTCGTCACCAGGCGGTCCGCCGGGCACGCGGCGATCCGGTCGTTGAGCTCCTGGAACAGCGCGTGCGCGAGGCCGACGGCCTTGCGCGCGTCGACGGGGAGCAGCGGCACCGTCAGCGCGGCACGGTCGAGGTCGGCCTGCACGTCGGCGACCAGGCGGTCCTTGGTGGCCTCGTCGAACGTGCGGACGTCGACCCCCGGGAAGTACGAGCGGCCGAGCACCTCGAAGTCGGCGTGCAGGTCGCGCAGGAAGTTCACCTTCTGGAAGGCCGCCCCGAGCGCGCGGGCACCGTCGACGAGCACGGCGTCGTCGAAGGTCGGCCGACCGGCCCGGTACACGAACGCGCGGAGGCACATCAGCCCGACGACCTCGGCGGAGCCGTACACGTACCGGTCGAACGACTCCTGGTCGTGCTCGGTCCGCTCGAGGTCCATGCGCATCGACGCGAAGAACGGCTTCGTGAGCTCCGGCCCGAAGCCCGTCGTGCGGGCGGTGCGGGCGAAGGCGTGCACGACCGGGTTCACCGAGAAGCCCAGTGCCATCGCACGCTCGGTGTCGGCCTCGAGCTCGTCGAGCACGGTGCGCGCCAGGTCGTGGTCGAGTCCGGCCTCGGTCGCGGGACCGTCGACGACCTCGTCGGCCACGCGGACCAGGGCGTACACGTTGCGGATGTGCTCGCGGGTGTCCCGGGTGAGGAGCCGGCTCGCCAGGCCGAACGAGGTCGAGTAGCGCTCGATGACGACCCCGGAGGCAGCCTCGGCCGTCGCGTCGTACAGGGGCAGACGCGGTGGTGCGGTCTGGGTCACCGCACGCGCTCCAGCAGTTCGGACACCAGGTGCTCCAGTCGTTCGGCGAGCTCGTAGGGCAGGGCCGCGAGCTCGGCTCGGGCGAGGGCGGCGTGCTCGGCGATCCGGGACTCGGCCGCCGCCTTCGCGCCGCAGGTCTCCAGGGTCGCACGGAGCTCGGCCGCGCGTTCCTCGCCGAGGTCGGGGTCGCCGAGGTAGGGCGCGATGTCGTCCCAGCAGTCGGTGGTCGCGGCGTAGGCGATGAGCATGGTGCGCTTGCCCTCGCGCAGGTCGCCGAGCACGGACTTCCCGGTCACGGTCTCGTCGCCGTAGACCCCGAGCAGGTCGTCGACGATCTGGTAGGCGATGCCGATCTCGCGACCGAAGGCACCGAGGGCGGCCACGACGGACTCGTCCGCGCCGGCGAGCACGGCACCGGACTGCAGCGGCGCCTCGAACGAGTAGACGCTCGTCTTCGCCCGCTCCATGGCCAGGACCTCGTCGACGGAGGGCATGACGCCCAGCGCGAGGTCGACGTCGGTCATCTCGCCCGCCGCACTCGCGAAGACCGCGTCGTCGAGGATCTCGAGCAGCCGGGCACGACGGTCGTCGACGACACCGGACGCCTCGACGAAGCGTGCGGCGGCGACGAGGGCGAGGTCCCCCGCGATGACGGCGGCGCTCACCCCCCGGTGCTCAGCGGTGGGCAGCGCGAGACCACCGGTGGTGCCGGTGTCGCGGAAGGACCCGGCGACGTTCGGCTCCCCGCGGCGCGACCAGTCGCGGTCGATGACGTCGTCGTGCACGACGAGCGCGGTGTGGAGCAGCTCGTACGCGGCGGCGACGTTCGCGGCGGCGTGGGCGTCCGTGCCGCCGAGCCCGGCGTACGCGGTGAGGACCATGCGGGGGCGGAAGCGCTTGCCGCCCATGCTCGCTCGACGGAGCACCCGCCAGAGTTCCTCGGACGGTCTGCCGAACCGACGCGCACGGGCCGACGACACCGCGAAGAAGCGTTCGATGCAGTCGTCGACCAGTGCGAGGTCGATCTGCGCCACGGTGGCCGCTTCCTCGCTCATTGGCCTAACCTATCGGGGCAGATGAACACTTTCCCGGAATCCGTCGTCCTGCTCGCCGAAGACCGCACTCCCATCGGCACCGCCGAGAAGTTCGCGGTGCACACCGAGGACACCCCGCTCCACCTCGCCTTCTCGTGCCACGTGCGGAACGCCGAGGGCAAGGTCCTCGTGACCCGTCGCGCCCTGTCGAAGAAGACCTGGCCGGGGGTGTGGACGAACACGTTCTGCGGGCACCCCGGACCGGACGAGGCGTTCGAGGACGCCGTCGCCCGCCGTGCCTCCCGCGAGCTCGGCATCACCGTGCGCGACGTCGAGCTCGTGCTGCCCGACTTCCGGTACCGCGCGGTCGACGCCTCGGGCATCGTCGAGAACGAGGTCTGCCCGGTGTTCCGCGCCGTGACCGACGACGTCCCGGCCCCCGCGGACGACGAGGTCGCCGAGTACGCCTGGCTCTCCGAGGACGAGCTGCGGGCATCGGTCGCCGCGGCCCCGTTCGCCTGGAGCCCCTGGCTCGGGTGGCAGCTCACGGAGCTCGAGCAGCAGGGACTGCACGTCACCCGCTGAGCGATCGCTCACTCGACGCACGTCCACCCTCCGGGTAACGTGGCCCGCTGGTCGCGCCCTGGCGACCACGGACGACGAGAAGGGCAGGTGAGGCGCGATGTCGGGTGACCATCCTCGATCGGGCCGGACGACCGCCCCGGTCGTCACCGTGCCCGTTCGCTGACGCACGCTCCGCACCGGCTCGACCGGTGCCCGTGCTCGCCCTGCTCCGTCGCGGAGCATCGCGCCTGCCTGCTCCCGAGCACGAGGAGCACGACATGGCACGCATCGACGACGCCGTCTACGTCGCAGGACGTCGCATCGGCGGTCCCGCGACCCTGTCCCGGGCCACGGAGACCGACCCGGTCACCACCACGGCGACGGCCGCGGACGGCACGCTCGCCTGGATCGGCCTGCTGCGCCCCGACGACGCCGAGCTCGAGGCCGTCGCCGCCGAGTTCGACCTGCACGAGAACGCCGTCGAGGACGCCCGCAAGGGACACCAGCGCGCCAAGCTCGAGCGGTACGGCGACACGCTCTTCCTGGTGCTCCGACCCGCCTGGCACCGCGCCGACACGAACGAGGTCGAGTTCGGCGAGGTGCACCTCTTCGTCGGTCGGCGGTTCGTGGTGACCGTGCGGCACGCCGAGGAGCCCGACCTCGCCGCCGTCCGCTGCCGGGTCGAGGCCGACCCGGAGTTCCTCGCCACGGGGTCCGAAGCCGTCACCGCCGCCGTGCTCGACGAGATCGTCGACGGCTACGCACCGGTCGTCGAGGTCATCCAGGACCAGGTCGACGCCATCGAGGACCAGCTGTTCGCGGGCCAGGTCGACCCCGGCGTCTCGAAGCGCATCTACCAGCTGCTCAGCGAGGTGCTCGGGTTCCAGCGCGCCACGGCCCCGGTGCCGGCGATGGTGCGCGGGCTGCTCCGGGGCGCCGACAAGTACGGCGTCGACGACGAGGTGCAGCACCGCCTGCGCAACGTGCTCGACCACGCCCTCCGCGTGACGGAGCGGGTGGACTCGTTCCGGGCGCTGCTCGAGAACGCCCTCACGCTGCACTCGACCCTCGTGACGCAGGAGCAGAACGAGGCGATGCGGCGGATGACGAGCGCCTCCCTGGCGCAGGGCGAGGAGAGCCGGCAGCTCGCCCGGGCCGCGCACCGCCAGGGCGAGGAGGTCAAGAAGATCTCGTCCTGGGCGGCCATCCTCTTCGCCCCGGGGCTCATCGCCGGCGTCTACGGCATGAACTTCGACCACATGCCGGAGCTGCACTGGCGGTACGGCTACCCGGTCGCGATCCTGGCGATGCTCGCCCTGGCGGGGATCCTGTGGCTGGTGTTCCGGAAGCGCAACTGGCTCTGACGCGGGTACGGCTGGCGTGCAGCGCGGGGACGTGCATAATGATCTGGCTCGGAATGTGAACGTGCACATCGAGGTGCCACGGCCCCGAGCAGGAGAGAGCAACGATGGCGTCACCGCGGACACAGCAACCGCGCTCGCCCAGCATCCGTGACGTCGCGCGGGTCGCCGGCGTCTCGCACCAGACGGTGTCGCGCGTGCTCAACAACTCGGACGCCATCCGCGCCGAGACCAAGGACCGCGTGCTCGCCGCGATGGAGCAGCTGCAGTACCGGCCGAACCGCGCCGCGCGCGCCCTGGTCACCAGTCGGACGCACACCATCGGCGTGCTCACCGCGCAGCGCTCCCACTACGGACCGGCCGCGACGATGCAGGCGATCGAGGACGCCGCCGTCACGCGCGGCTACTCGGTGACGACCGCGAACATCGCGGCGGCCACCGACGAGGCGGTCCGGGACGGTCTCGGGCACCTGCTCGACCAGGACGTCGAGGGGATCATCGTCATCGCGCCGCAGCAGCGCGTGTTCGACCTCATCGAGGAGCTCGGGATGCGGACGCCCTACGTGGCGCTCCGCACGAGCGGCGGGGACGAGCGCTCGACGCTCTTCATCGACCAGATGGAGGGTGCCCGGCTGGCGACCGCGCACCTGCTCGACCTCGGCCACGAGTACGTCCGGCACATCGCCGGGCCGCAGGACTGGATCGAGGCCGAGGCCCGCATGCAGGGGTTCCTGCGCGAGATGTCCGACCGGGACATGCCCGTCGTGCCGCCGATCCTGGGCGACTGGACCGCGGACTTCGGGTACCACGCGGGCCGGGAGCTCCTGCGGTACCGGGACTGCACGGCGATCTTCTGCTCGAACGACGCGATGGCGCTCGGGGTCATGCACGCGGCGCGGTCGTACGGGCTCGACGTCCCGGGAGACCTGTCCGTGGTCGGTTACGACGACATCCCCGAGGCGAAGCACCTCTGGCCGCCGCTGACCACGGTGGAGGTCGACTTCCCCGAGCTCGGTCGGCGCTGCGTCGAACTGCTCCTGCCGTCCGAGGGGCACACGCTCCGCCCGGTCGACCTCGTGCCCCAGCTCGTGGTGCGCGGATCGACGGGCGCACCCCGGCGCCGCTGACGCGACCACGCGTCGGCCTGGAGGCCCGTGGCGGCCCCGCCCCGCGCCTCCCGTCCGCCCTGCGCGACGCCCGACCACCCCACCTCGGGGGGCGTCAGGACGCGGATTCCGCCGGATCACGCGGGCCGTTACGAAAACGCGACCGAACCGAATTGACAGCCGCGACGGGGCTGTGCGTAAATTACCTCCGTTCCGCCGATGTGAACGGTCACATGGCCGTCACACCGAGCAGGACACCGGACGCGACAACGAGGTCCACGCAGGCACTCCTGCGCCCCCGATGCCGCACCTCACCACCCGAAGGACTGCCGCACCGCAGCGGCAGAAGGAGATGCACCGTGGCGTCAACCCCACAGGGACCGGACCTGGCCACCAGGTCCGTCACCAGCGCCGAGACCATCCTCGAGATGCGGTCGATCACCAAGGAGTTCCCTGGTGTCAAGGCGCTCTCGGACGTGTCGCTCAGCGTCCGCGCCGGCGAGATCCACGCGATCTGCGGCGAGAACGGCGCCGGCAAGTCCACCCTCATGAAGGTGCTCTCGGGCGTCTACCCGTACGGCACCTACAGCGGCGAGATCGTCTACGAGGGCGACGAGGTCCGCTTCAAGGACATCAAGCAGTCCGAGCAGGCCGGCATCGTCATCATCCACCAGGAGCTCGCGCTCATCCCCGAGCTGTCGATCACCGAGAACCTGTTCCTCGGCAACGAGCCCGGCCGCTTCGGTGTCATCGACTGGACCAGCGCCCAGCTCCGCGCCCAGGACCTGCTCGCCCGCGTCGGCCTCGACGAGGACCCGGACACGCAGATCAAGAACCTCGGTGTCGGCAAGCAGCAGCTCGTCGAGATCGCGAAGGCCCTGCACAAGGACGTCAAGCTCCTCATCCTCGACGAGCCGACCGCGGCCCTGAACGAGAACGACTCGCAGCACCTGCTCGACCTCATCGTCGGGCTGAAGTCCAAGGGCATCGCGAGCATCATCATCAGCCACAAGCTCAACGAGATCGAGCAGATCGCCGACGAGATCACGATCATCCGTGACGGCAAGGCGATCGAGACGCTCAACGTGAAGGGCGACGGCGTCAACGAGGACCGCATCATCCGCGGGATGGTCGGCCGCTCGCTCGAGAGCCGCTTCCCGGACCGCACGCCGAAGATCGGCGAAGTCTTCTTCGAGGTCAAGAACTGGACCGTCCAGCACCCGCAGGACGCCTCGCGCCTGGTCGCGAAGGGCTCGAACTTCCACGTCCGCCGCGGCGAGATCGTCGGCTTCGCGGGCCTGATGGGCGCCGGCCGCACCGAGCTCGCGATGAGCATCTTCGGCCGCTCGTACGGCAACTTCATCGACGGCCAGATCATCAAGGACGGCCGCGAGATCAAGATCGCGAACGTCCAGCAGGCGATCCAGAACGGCCTCGGCTACGTCTCCGAGGACCGCAAGGCCCTCGGTCTGAACCTGCTCGACACGGTGAAGCGCTCCACGGTCGCCGCCGACCTGCCGAAGATCTCGAAGGCCGGTGTCGTCGACTCCCTCGAGGAGTACGACGTCGCCGAGCGCTACCGCAAGATGCTCCGCACCAAGGTGCCGACCGTCGAGGAGAACGTCGGCAAGCTGTCCGGCGGGAACCAGCAGAAGGTCGTCCTGTCCAAGTGGATGTTCACCGACCCGGACCTGCTGATCCTCGACGAGCCCACCCGCGGCATCGACGTCGGCGCGAAGTTCGAGATCTACGGCATCATCCAGCAGCTCGCGGCACAGGGGAAGGGCATCATCCTCATCTCCTCCGAGCTCCCCGAACTCCTCGGCCTCTCCGACCGGATCTACACGATCTTCGAGGGCCAGATCACCGCCGACGTCCCCGCGGACCAGGCCGACCCCGAGACCCTCATGCGCAGCATGACCTCCGCGCGGAAGGGCGCACTGATCTCATGAAGAACCTGAAACTGCTGTTCGGCAAGGGCAACAGCATCGGCCAGTACGGCATGATCATCGCGCTCATCGCGATCCTGATCCTGTTCTCGATCCTGACGAACGGGCTCATCCTCGAGCCGACGAACATCATCAACGTGTTCCTGCAGTACTCCTACATCCTCATCCTGGCGCTGGGGATGGTCATGGTGATCATCGCGGGACACATCGACCTGTCGGTCGGGTCCGTCGCGGCGTTCACCGGCATCATCGTCGCCCAGTCGATGGCGCAGTGGAACTTCCCGGCGTGGGCCGCGATCATCCTCGGCCTCGCCGTGGGTGCAGCCGTCGGTGCCTGGCAGGGCTTCTGGGTGGCGTTCGTGAAGGTCCCGGCCTTCATCGTGACCCTGGCCGGCCAGCTCATCTTCCGCGGTGCGAACCAGATCATCGGCAACTCGACGTCGCAGCCGGTGCCGGACGACTACGCGAAGATCGGCTCGGGCTTCCTGCCCGACTTCGGCCCGGACTTCGGGTTCTCGAACGGCACGCTCATCCTCGGCATCGTCACCTGCCTCGTGCTCGTCTTCCTCGAGTTCCGCGGCCGTCAGCGTCGCAAGAAGATGCACGCCGAGCTCGTCCCGCTCTGGGTCTCGATCGTCCGCACGGGCATCCTCGTCGCCGTCACCCTCGTCGCGACCTACCTGTTCGCCGCCGGCCCCGCCGGCACGTCGATCCCGATCGTCGCGATCATCCTCGGTGTCCTGACCATCGTCTACGGCTTCCTGACCAAGAACACGATCTTCGGCCGCCAGGTCTACGCGGTCGGTGGCAACGCGAACGCCGCCGTCCTGTCCGGCGTCAGCGCCCGCAAGGTCAACTTCTTCGTCATGATGAACATGTCCGTCCTGGCCGCCGTCGCCGGCATGGTCTTCGTCGGCTACTCGGGTGCCTCGGGCCCCGCGGACGGCACCGGCTGGGAGCTCGACGCGATCGCCGCGGTGTTCGTCGGTGGCGCAGCGGTCGCCGGTGGCATCGGCACGATCTCCGGATCGATCATCGGTGGTCTCGTCATGGCCCTGCTGTCCAACGGTCTGTCGCTGGTGGGCCTCGAGTCCAACCGCGTCCAGATCATCCGCGGTCTCGTCCTGCTCGTCGCCGTCGCCTTCGACGTCTACTCGAAGTCGCAGGGGCGTCCGTCCCTCATCGGCGGGATGTTGAAGCAGTTCCAACGCAAGGACACCGAACAGAACACGGTGGCCGCGCAGCAGCCGCGGAGCATCGAGGACCAGCCCGAGAAGGTCAACGTCCAGTAACACGTGGCGGGCGGCCGCTCCGGTGGCCGCCCGCACGATCCCCGCACCACACAGCACCACTCCTCAACGAAGAGAAAGCAATCTCATGCGCAAGAAGCTCATCGCCGGCATCGGCCTGGCACTCGTCGCGGGTCTGGCCCTCAGCGGCTGCTCGGCCCGCGGCAACTCGGACGCCGGCTCGGACTCGTCGGGCGGCGCCTCGAACGTCCAGATCAAGAAGGGCGACCTGATCGGCGTCGCGCTCCCCGCCAAGACCTCGCAGAACTGGGTCCTCGCGGGTGCCGCGTTCGAGAAGTCGATCGAGGACGCCGGCTTCAAGGCCGACATCCAGTACGCCAACGCCGGCAACCCGGTCCCGGACCAGCAGGGCCAGATCCAGTCGATGGTCACCAAGGGCGCGAAGGCGATCATCATCGGTGCCGCCGACGGTTCGCAGCTCGGCACGCAGGTCGCCGCCGCCAAGAAGTCCGGCGCCGTCGTCATCGCCTGGGACCGCAACATCCTGAACACCGACGACGTCGACTACTACGTCGCGTTCAACAACTTCAAGGTCGGCCAGCTGCAGGGCCAGGCCCTGCTCGACGGCATGAAGGCCAAGAAGTCGAGCGGCCCGTACAACATCGAGCTCTTCTCCGGCTCGCCCGACGACGCCAACGCGAAGGTCTTCTTCAACGGCGC
>Ga0308167_1000280_pt1 | contig 106806 bp, 83 predicted proteins | sample PhyCR1_2_FD_202138 | JGI IMG/M metagenome (GOLD analysis project Ga0308167, IMG submission 202138) | Phyllosphere microbial communities from UC Gill Tract Community Farm, Albany, California, United States - DLSLRC.R1 | ecosystem: Host-associated > Plants > Phyllosphere > Unclassified | place...
CCGCGCAATTACTCGGGACGAGGAATGCGCTTCCGCAGAGGCCTCTCCTGCATCATGGTGATCGCCGGCAGCGAGGCTCTCACGACCCACATCCAGGGCTACCCCATCCCCATCTGCGTAATGAACCGCATTGCATTCGAACAGCAGCGATGCAGTGAAGGGTAGCGCATCACCGCCGCCATCCGCTGCGCGACACAGGTACCAGCTAGACCGGCACCTACCAATGTTTATTTTATGAAAGTGAAGCCTCTCACTGCTAATACAGATCGCAGTTGGCCAGCAGCCTTGGACGTACGCATCACTGCTAATAGCAAATATAGCCTTTGAACCCCGCATGCACTGGCCTGCTGGCTGGCAGCGAGTAGATTTAGCGCACTACACTGCTTATAGCCCGTAACCTACTCAAGCGCTGCAACATGTCGCACAGGAATTCACTGCTGATACAAGAAAGCCCCGTCAGACCATGCTGCACGGGGCTTTCGGACGCTAAAATCGGTTCAGATCCGTTCGGCACTGCTTATAGGCACTCAGCCTCTACTCTCCCGAATAGAGACCGCCATGATCAAGCGCTTGGTATCTAGACAGTTTCTTTTCATAAGCGACCAACGTCCGACGCAGCTGACGATTCTCGCTGGCAATGCTACGAATCTCAGCAAGACGCTCCTCAACCTGCAAAACCAGGCGGCGGTAAGGGTATTTAACAAACTCGAACGAGGAAGCCGGGTATTTGTGTTTGCCATTGCCCTTGGCAATAGTAAGGGGCGCGAATTTGTTTTTTTGCCCATGCAGTGGCACCAGTTTGCACCAGTAGATCGAGTACGCATTCGGGCTCGTTTGCTTGATTGACACGGCAGCTACAACAGATCTGGCCCCAGTCTTTTTGTACAGCTTCATGGACGCATCCACATAGCTTGTTACCAGGCGTCTCGCGTCCACCAACAACTGCTCATATTGCTGATCCAGCAAGGCGACTATCGCTTGCGGTTCTTTGCTCATGGCCAAGGCTCCAACTGCTTCTAGAGCCCAAATGGTGGCATCTCATCCGGTATCAAAAATTCGCTTTCAGGCGATTTTACCGTCAGAAATTTACGGAAGCGGAGTTGGCAATGCACCGCTGCCGCTCTGCCGCGCGTTAGATGGGCGGCAGATGACGACATTGCAGACGTACAGCAACATTACGTGCAAAGGATGCACAACAGACGACGACGGATGCCCTGGCTCGAGATTGAACAGAATCAACGAATGCCAAAGTGACGATAAGCAGGCAATGGCCAAGAGCTGATCCTTCTGATCGACGGCTTCCGCCCCAAGCCGGATCTTTACCGCTCGCGCTTCGAACATTGCGGTGTTGGTTCGCAAACATTCCCAACCACAAGCAGAATGGCAGTTGCGCAAAACAAAAACGGTTATGACCCGCCTTTCCCGACTGGCGAATGCAAAGTCGTAGGCAGCGCACGGGTAGCACGGAGTTCTTCCGCGATAATGGTCGCCTGCTGCAGAGCGGCACTGTCAAGAAACGAAGCGTTCAGATCGAACGTGATGGCATCGTCGTCGGAGCTTTCCTTTATCGCATAGGGCCCGAAGAGGATGTCGTTGCTTCCCTCAACATGGGGCTGGAAACGTGACAGGGGATTACGACTGTCGTTCCCATTGTGTATCGCTATCGCGGAACCATTGTCGCTATACATGGTACGCAGAACGGAGGGATCGCGCTTGCCGCTAATCCATTGCCGGGGCGTGACAGGATCGCCGTCCATTACTAGGGGCACGCGCAAGAGGTAAATTACCTCGTCCGCGTCCTCGAGCCTACTGAACGCAGCATCATAGTCCGGCTGCCTACCCAACACGCAGTCGATGTCCACCTGTATGTCGAAGAAGGCCACTTTGCCGGCATTCGCTCGCACGTCATAAAGGAGATCCAGAAGTTTTGGGCTACCTTGGTCAGCCGCGGTAGGGCAGAACGTGTACCAGCCGGAAATGACGGGCATCTCAACACCTATCACTGCTGGCGTAATAGCTGGCTCTGCCTGGCTCGGAATTGCTTTCTGGGAACTGTTTGCTGCCGGGGATGCCACAGAGCCTGACACTTCTGCTCCAGGAGGAGGTGCGCTGTCAACTGCAGGACCCTCATGCAACAAAGCCCATAATCTAGCCCAGTCTAGGGGGCTATAGATCGCCAGTCATCAGTAGCTCTCTCAGTATGCTGAGATTTTTCCTGATTTCAGCTTCTACCTTTCCAGAATAATCAAGTGCCTCAAGCGTATTCTTTGTTTGGTTCATTGCCTCTGCTATTATATCAATGGCAGTTTTTCTTGATGCTGCCATATTTTCTAGAGTCTGTTCCCCTGCATTTAGCATTGTTACGATATCTTGTTTGCTTAACTTATCATAATTCACGTTACGGAGTTGCTCTAGTATTAACTCTTGATCCGACATATATGATCCTCTTTATTATTATCGATTTGTTGTTTATGATAATATTAATTATTTCATTGTTCCAGAAAAAAACAGCTGGGATAGTGTATCATAAAAAATATATTTCGAGCGAATGGGGAAAGTCGGTCGAGCCATGCGCATAACCAATCCATGGCATTGGACGCACAGTATATCGTTACCGGTGGATAAATGAATTAACCGCTCAATCCACTAGGTTGCGACGACGCAATCAGTTCATGGACGGTGCGGTTTATCTATTACCCCTCTAGATAAATGAGCAGGGACAAACTTCGCCACCCAAGATGGCACTTTTTCTACCGGCATGGGTTTCGCAATACCATAGCCTTGCGCTACATCACAACCTAGGTTCATCAGCAACACTCCGTGCTCAACCGTTTCCACCCCTTCAGCAATAACCTCGCGGTTAAACGATTTCGCTAGGCCGATGATCGCCTTAGTCAGCCCCAAGCTGTCTTTATCGATGAGTATGTCGCGTATAAAAGATTTGTCTATCTTGATTGACTGCGTGGGCAGTTGTTTAAGGTAGCTCAGCGATGAATACCCGGTTCCAAAGTCGTCCAACGAAAATGTCACACCCAGATCCTGGCAAGCAATGAGGCACTGAGTGACATGTGATAAGTGTTCTATCACCACTGATTCGGTAATCTCAATATCCAACATCTGCGGCAAAACATTAGGGTGGCTGTCCAGCAAAAACTTTAGGGACTTTACAAAGTTTTCTTTTTTCAAATGTAATGCTGCAATGTTTACACTCACAGACCACGAATGACCCAAGTCCGCCCATTGTTCTATTTGACTGAGCGCCTGATCTATGACCCACTCGCCGATCTCCACGATCAGATCGCTCTGCTCAATCAACGGTATAAAATACTGCGGTAATATAAGTCCATCTCGCGGATGCTGCCAACGCAATAGTGCTTCAAAACCAATCACTGCCCCACTGCTCAAACTTATTTTTGGTTGATAATGCAAGCATAACTCACCATCATGTAACGCTTGGCGAACCCGTATTACGGTATCAAAAGCTGATTTATCCATCTTATCTTTTGATACATCAAACAAATAGAAACAGTTACGGCCACTTTGTTTAGCCTTATACATAGCCTGATCGGCATGACGTAGCAGTGTATCGGCATTCTCATTATCGTTTGGATAGAGCGTCACACCGATACTGGCGGAAATATTAATGCCTATGCCATCGATGATGTAGACGGCGGAAAGGGCAGCTAAAAGCCTCTGCAGGGCGCTTTCCAACACCTTGGGATCCCGCACACCCAAAATCAGCACGAACTCATCGCCTCCCAAACGGGCTACGGTATCTTCGATACGCATACTATGTTTCAGGCGATCAGCCACCGCCACTAACAGACGATCACCTATCTCGTGGCCATAGCGGTCGTTAATCTGCTTAAACCCATCGAGATCAAGCACGCCCACGGCAACCGTGCTGGACTGGCTCTTTGCTTTGACAATAGCCTGATCAAGCGCTTTGGACAGCAAAAAACGATTTGGAAGACCCGTCAGCTCGTCGTGCTCAGCCTGCCATTGCAAGGTTTCCAGAAACTTCCGCTTTTCGGTCACATCGAAACGAATGGAAACGTATTTCTGCACCCGCTGGCTGGCATCATCGTACATGGGTACAATGGTGCTCTCTACCCAATACAGGCTGCCATCCTTTTTACGGTTGCAAATTTCACCTTTCCATACCTGCCCACGTGAAACTTTTTTCCACATATCAATAAAGAACTCAGGGGGATGCTGCCCTGAGTTTAGTATGCGGTGGTTTTGCCCAATCAACTCCTGTGCGCTATAGCCAGAAATATTACAGAACTGCTCATTGACATAGGTGATTATTCCGGATTTATCGGTTTCCGAGAAAATAGCTGCCGCATCCACCGCTGCACGGTATCTTGCACTCATATATAAACCTAATTCACCAAAATAGTCATAAGGTCACTACCTGTTGAACCGTTCAACCAACGAGTTTAAACCACGGGATGTACTTTCAAGTTCGCGGCCACGAATCACGGCGGAGTTAGCATTCTTCGCTGTTCTCTCAACCGTTCCCGCTACGTTATTAATCTGCCGAGCAATATCTTCAGCGACACTAGCCTGCTCTTCTGAAGCGGCTGCCATTTGCTGGCTCATACCACTGATCCGTTCAACAGCATCGCGAATGCCTTGGAGAGCACACTGCGCCTCTATAACTTGCTGTACACCGTGGTCGGCCTCGCGAATACCGAGTTTGGCAATGCTCACAGCCTCATCTGCGCCTTTTTTAAGGGTTTCAATGACGTTTTGAATTTGTTGAGTCGATACGCGGGTTTTAGCGGCCAAGGCCCGGACTTCATCAGCTACTACCGCAAAACCACGACCCTGCTCACCAGCCCTAGCCGCTTCAATTGCAGCGTTGAGAGCGAGTAGGTTGGTTTGATCAGCAATGGCTTGAATCACCCCCGCAGCAGCCATAATTTGCTGGGTTTCATTGGCAAGGTAATCCACAGCAGTGCTGATATTCGTGACGGTACTGGCCAGCAACTGAATGGCCTCACGGGAAGTACCGGCGACTTTATCACCTTGTTCAGCCAGTTCATTTGCTGCTTGCGCTTCCATGGCGGTTTTTTGAACATGCCCTGCCACTTCGTTGATTGAGGCCGCCATCTCCGTCATGGCGGCTGCCGTCATGTCCGTTTCCGCTCGCTGCTCCAGCAAGGCATTTTCAGTTTGGTTCGAGAGTAAGGAGGAATGCGCAGCGGCTTCAGCCACTTGGCTGGCCAGATCGCTTAGCCGAGTCAGTGCGGTTTTAAGGCGTGCATCCTCACTAATCAATATCATTTCCAACTGCGCTGAAGGGCCATACGTATCGCTGTAAGTGATGGCGCTAATCGGATCTGAAAAAGCGTCAGGGGCGCATTTCATGATATGACTCAACTGATGTTCCAGCCGCGTATAGGACCACCATCCTGTAACGAGAAAGAGCACGGCAGTTACCGCTTGTGCTGCCAGGCTTGGCAGCACGCTAGCCGCACCTATTGCCAACGCAGCCGCAGTTGCAGGTAAGACCATCCTCCTCATGAATGCCGCATAATGACGATTTTGGGGAATGGAATTTTTACCTGCACGCAACCGGTCATACAGCTTTTGTGCGCGATCAATTTGCTCCCGAGTCGGCTTGACTCTAACGGACTCGTAGCCTGTTAAGCGGCCATCTTCGAGAATAGGTGTCACATACGCACTGACCCAATAGAAGTCACCATTCTTGCAGCGATTCTTGATGATACCCATCCAGCTTTTGCCAGCCTTCAGATAGCCCCACATCAGCCCGAAAACAGCTGGAGGCATGTCGGGATGACGAACCAAATTGTGCGGACTGCCCAACAACTCTTCACGAGAATAGCCACTTATTCTCATAAACTCGTCATTCACATAGGAAATATTCCCATTCGTATCCGTAGCAGAGATCAATCGCTGCTGGACTGGAAATATTTGTTCAACGGTTGTGACAGGCAGGTTCGAGCGCAAGATGAGTCTCCATGAGCAATAATGGCATTATGCCATAAGGCGTGACTAACGGGTCATGCGAAATAAAGGGAAATCACAGAGCACTGAGATGTTTGTACGCTAAGCCATGGTTCTCAGCTGCAACCATTATCTGACACTGGTGACTTCGGTTGAAGTCCCCCTGCCAGTGCGAATTAGGTTTTGTACGAAAAGTCGTTGTGGCTAAAATTGCCGCCATGACCGGTTGGAGGCCCGTATGGCAAGGCGTTACGAACTTTCTGATGCGTCATGGGAGCTGATCAAGGATTTGGTTTCTCCAGAACAGAAAATGGGCCGTCCTCGCAACGATGATCGTCAGGTTCTCCACGGAATTCTGTGGATCCTGTGCTCGGGCGCTCCCTGGCGCGACCTGCCTGAACGCTTTGGGCCTTGGTCAACGGTGTATCAGCGTTTTCGTGACTGGCGCGACGACGGCACATTCGAGCGAGTACTGGAGCGTCTGCATATTCGGCTGAACCGGGAAGGACTGATCGACTTGGACACCTGGATGATCGACTCCACCGCAGTACGAGCAACCCGAGCCTCTTCAGGCGCCGGGAAAAAGGGGGGCCTGAAGAACCGTTAGACCATGCCTTCGGGCGCAGTCGAGGCGGTCTGACCACCAAGATTCACATGGTGTGCGATGCCAATGGCGTGCCATTGCATTTCAGGCTTTCACCAGGACAAGCCAGTGATGTCTCCCACGCTCAGCCGCTGCTGGATGCTGTAAGAATTGCTGGCAAGCCAGGACGACCGCGTAAACGTAGCCGGTGGTTGCTGGCTGACAAGGGATACGATGCCGAGCACCTGCGCCAGTACTGCGACCGTTACCGAATGCAGCCGGTAATCCCATTGCGCGCTATGCCGCGCAAACCTCGACCTGGCTTGCCCCGACTGTTTGACCGGCCCAAATACCGGCAACGGAACATCATTGAGCGGATGTTTGGCTGGCTGAAAGAAAATCGCAGGATCGGCACTCGCTATGACAAGCTGGCCAAGAGCTTTGCAGCCATGGTCACCTTGGCCTGCAGCCTACGTTGCATGCGGCAATACTTTTCGTACAAAGCCTAGTCAGAAATCTACAAACCAGTTGTAAAATCGATACCCCGCGATAACTGACACTGCGCATGTGGTTAGGCTCAATAGAGGCCATTGTCCTTCAACGCCCAGCCACCACTGCACTTTGAACAGAAACGCTCCCATCAACACACAGGCCAGAACACCTAGAGCCAGGCCAATTAACGCAAATAGCCGAGTCCCTAACCCCGGATTTCCGCCATGCCAATTCTCACTCAGGCAAAAGGGACAGTGATTCGACGAAGGCGAATAGCCCCAGAAGCCACGGCTATATGTCGCTCTCGGAACCATCGCTTTGCCACAGTTTTGACAGGTAACCATCGAGTGTTTCATACCGCACCTCAGCTCAGACGTCCTAGATGAGCCCATGGTGCGCGACCGCGGAAAAAACCCAATTGCGTGGCCCGAGCTACCCAGCGCCCCGGCCTGGGCTAGGATCAAACCCTGGTCGCCAGATAACCGATACCATGCTGTGCACGACCGACACCATCTAATGCCCGCCGGTGACTGGCTAGCTCCGCCTTGTCGCAGAACGATAATTCAGGACGCCAGTTCAACTCCTCAAATAGCCGTTCATCGAAAATATGTGCGCGGGGGCACTTATGGGGGCACTTACGCAGAATACAAACAAAAATGCATTTTAAAACAGTAACTTAGATACAAATATTTAATCCCCCCGGCTCCACCAAATACTAGTTTTCACATGTTCCCACATGACCGGAAACACCCCAAGAAGCCCGCCCCGTGCGGGCTTTCTTGTGTCTGGACATCCCCGAATGAACCCACACAGCATTGCTCCCCGTGTATGCCTGCTTGTATGCTCGCCTCTAATTTGAAACTGAGGCATACACGCATGAAGCGTTCGGAAATTAAGCGCCGTCCGATGGCAGACACTACCCTGACCAGCCTTGAGCCAGAAGCCAGCACCTACCGGGAGCTCGATGGCGCTGGGCTCTATCTGCGAGTGAAGCCCACCGGCCAGAAATCCTGGGAGCTGCGTTACAAAAAAGCCGATGGCAAATGGTCGTGGCTAGGTTTGGGAGGCTACGGCAAGGGCAGCCACCAGTTGACCGGCGAACAGGCACGTCAAAAGGCGGCAGAGCTACGCGACAGCACAATGAAAGATGGCAGCATGCTCGCAACCCAGCGCGCCCAAAAGGCAGCGGAGCGCGAAGCCGCCAATAACACTTTCGAACATCTGGCACGCGAGTGGTACGCCAACAAGCGCAAAGGCTGGAGTGCGGGCACCGCGACCCGAACCATTGGCGCCCTGGAGCTGCATGTGTTTCCGGTCTTCGGCAAGCGGCCCTATCAGGGTGTTCTGCCAATGGAGTGGATGGAGTTTTTGCGCGGTATGGAGCAAACCGGCATTGTTGAACAGACCAGCCGAGTCCGTGGCATGTGCCGGGAAATTTACGATTTGGCCCGCGTCACTGGCCGCGCTACTCACAATCCGCTGGAGGGGTTGCACAAGTTTCTACTGACCAAACCAGCCGAGAACTACGCCCATGTTTCAATCGACGAGTTGCCACCTCTATTGAGAGCCCTCAGAGCGTACCCAAGTGCGGCAGACGTTCGTATTGGTCTGCACCTGTTGTCTATGCTCGCCTGTCGACCGTCTGAGCTGCGAGAGGCCCGGTGGTCTGAGTTCGATCTAGATGGGGGCCTATGGACTGTTCCCGCCGAACGAATGAAGCGCCGTCGTGAGCATGTGGTTCCCCTTCCGCGCCAAGCCGTCGAACTGCTGCGCGATCTGCAAAACATCACCGGGACTTACCTGCTGTTATTCCCCGGACGTAGCGACACCACCAAGCCACGCTCCAATACCGTTTTCCTGATGGCTCTGCGCCGACTGGGCTACGAAGGTCGGCAGACCGGCCACGGATTCCGTCATATCGCCAGTACGATCCTCAACGAACACGGCTTCGACGAAAACCACATTGAAGCCCAACTATCGCACGTAAAAGACGGAATTGCAGGGGTGTACAACAAGGCCCAATACCTGGCCCAGCGCACGACCATGATGCAATGGTATGCCGACCACCTCGACAAGTTGGCAATTGGAAATATTGTGTCAATGCAACGCGCATAACAACTTAGCAGCAAAAAACTTAGGGATAATTTTGTGCAAAATTACATCAGCGAACAGGACGCCATTGAAAGTCTTGAGAGGTTAACCGGTAAGAAAATAACTCTTAAAGACATTGAGCAATGCGCTCTTAGAGGAGTTATACCTGCTTATATGCAGTTCATGCCAAAAAACAAAGAACTGCATTACGGTAGTTCATTTCATCTTGTATGGGGTAATGAACTAAATTATAAAAGCCCAGAAATTCTGACGTCTCCCGCTCCAGGATGCCAAGAAGATTTTTGGGGAATTCTGCCTTTTCCGCTGCCAAATGACGGACTAGTAAAGACCACTACAGGCGTCCCCTACAGAGTTTTTGTGTTACGTAACGATGGTCACTTAGAGTCGGTCACAGACCAGCATTACACTAGAGTTTATAGCGATCAGGAACTCCGTCACACCGCTAAAAACGTAAAACGATATTTATCGAAAGGCGAAGTTCATCCCACCAATCATGGATGCTGCCCGACATGGGATATGGATCGCGATTGCGACCATGATTTAACGTCCGTATGGTTTGTCAGCCCCTTCGCTGACTGCGATAGCAATACAGATTCAATTGCAAATAATTTAGCTGTTTCACTGAAAGACAACCGCGAGCGCACAAGCCTGCATCTAATAATCGCCGCGCTAGCCAGCAAAGCGGGCTACCCCCTGGACAGCCCGAGCCAGGCAGAAACCATGCTGAAAAAGGATCTGGACGCCATTGGTCTATGTGGTGCCTTGAATGGGAAAGGAACCGCCGAAAAATACTTTAGAGCTGTTGCAGATTCAGTGAGGAAAGAAATAAATAAATCCCAAGACGATGCTTAGTCAGATTATTTTTTCCTAATAGGACACGCTCTGAGGCTGATGGCATTGAATCCGCTCCGCATCAACCACATTGTAAAGGACGCGGATAAATGCACCCGAATACCCCCCACACAAGCAAAGGGCTGATCCGTCAGCCCGCCCTCTGCCAATGGCTAGACGTAACTCGCTCTGGCCTCACCAAGCTCAGAGTGAAAGACCCCTCATTCCCCAAGCCCATCAAAGATGGCGACTCCCGCCAAGCTGCCGCTTATTACGTCGTGGCCGAGGTGGAAGCCTGGCTGCAATCCAAAATTTCCGCCCGAGACAAAGCCCAAACTGGTGAGCATGAGGATGCGAAACAGTGAGCAGCCCGAACGTTGTGCGCTCCAGTCGTGCCCTTTTTGTACAGTCGTGCCCATGCACAAGGCTGGGCACTACTGAGGGCACAAGGGCACGACTGCCGAAATTTTCGCTTGCCAGTGACAGGTTGGGCGGTTATCGTTTTGCTGTCGCTGCCAATTCAGCGACCGACCTTGGCGGGTCGAATAGTAAGCGGCGCAACAGCGCCCCCATTTCAATTGCAGGCGCTTTTTTTGTGCCCGCGATAAAGTGTTATGGCGGGCTGTGTGGGAGCACATTCCTGTGCGCCGGGCTCCGTTTACCCCGGTCCGCCAATCCCATGCAGCTCGCCACCCTCTCCTGCTTGGCGGCAGGATGTGGTGGCTCCGACGAAGTAAACGGAGCTACACCCATGCTTACCCGTCTTTTCAGACTCACTCGGTCCGAAGTCCAGAACAAGATCGAGCGTCACCGTGCTCGCGCTGTCGCCCAGCTCAAGAGCGGATCCAGCCTCAAGGTTCGCCACCAGCGTTACAACGCCGAAATGGCCCGCGCCCGTTTCTTTGAAGCCATGTTGGCCGGGGGCGCACAATGAAACGTCTGACTACTACCGAAGTCCGTTTTCTCTCACCTGCCCACGCACACAAAAAACAAGCACTGTTTAGCGTTAACCCAGACATTGATGCTCAAAACGCTTTGCATATCGCTTCGGATCTTCTTGGCAGTGTGATGGATACTCTCGCTGATGCAGCTTCTGGGGGAACTCCACTCGAGGGCAATAACGCCTTTATGGTGACCCACACAGTTGAAAGCGCCCGAGCCGCGCTTAATTCTGTGTTAGGAAAGTTTGAAAAAATTAACGACCTCAATCTAGGGGCGTAATCATGAAAACTTCAAATCAGCGCCAAGTTGCGCTGGCGGGATCGGCTTGCCTGGATAAAGTGCTTAGTTGCCTTGACAAAGTTAAGTCTGTTGGCACTAACAAGTGGAAAGCATGCTGCCCTGCACATGACGACAAGTCTCCGAGCTTGGCAATAACTGAAACATCAGAAGGTACTGTGTTACTCAAATGCTGGACCGGCTGTACGGCTCAGGACATTGTTTCAGCTATCGGGTTGGAATTGCGCGACCTATTCCCTGGAGAAAAGCGCGAACGCCGCGGCCCGAGCGCTGCGGCGATAAGACATGAGCACGCCGTATATCTGATTGGAAAGTCATTACTCGATGACGGAAAGTTGTCCGGAGTCGATCAACAGCGCTTCAACCTCGCCAAGCAGCGCCTGGGGGTCAAATGAGCGCTCAAGATCTTTATGCGGATCAGTGGGCGAAGACGGACAGCCCCGCCGTATGGAAGGTAAACGCCGTGAGTGCCGCGAGCATCAAGCCGGTGGCCATTCGCTGGCTGTGGCCCGGCTGGTTGGCCAAAGGAAAATTGCACATATTGGCGGGCGCTGGTGGCACCGGGAAAACCACGCTGCTGATTAGCCTGATCGCAACGATCACCACGGGTGGGCGCTGGCCGGACGGGAGCCGTTGCAGTGAGCCAGGTAACGCACTGATATGGTCGAGCGAGGATGACCCAGCCGACACGTTAGTGCCTCGATTGGCCGCTGCTGGCGCTGACCTAAACCGGGTGCACATCATCCAGGGCCGTATCAATGCCCAAGGAGAGGCTGACCCATTCGACCCGGCCAACGACATTGCTTTACTAAGGGCGACCGCAAATGAAATCGGCGGTGTGTCACTGCTGATGCTTGACCCCATCGTCAGCGCGGTGAAGGGCGACATGCACAAGGCAAATGACGTGCGCCGAGCACTGCAAGGCGTGGTGGACTTTGCCGAACAGAATCTTTGTGCGGTGGTGGGAATATCCCACTTTGCCAAGGGCGGCGCAGGTTCATCACCGGCAGATCGAGTGATCGGTTCACAGGCATTCTCGGCGCTGGCCAGGACGGTGCTAGTGGCCGCCAAGCAGGAAGGATCCGACATGCGGGTGTTAGCGCGGGCAAAGTCCAATATCGGCACCGATGAGGGCGGCGTTTCTTACACCATCGCGCCTTGTGACATCGATGGCGGGATCGAGACCACACGTGTGCGATGGGGGGATGTTATCGAAGGGAGTGCCCGCGAGATCCTCGACGACGCCGAAGCGTGCGACGAAGAACGCCTGGATGACAGCGACAATCCAGCGGAAGCCTTGCGACGAATCCTGAGCGCTGGGCCACTGACGGGAAAAGAAGCGAAAAACCTGATGGTGGGCAACGGGTATACGCAAAAGCAGATCAGGAATGCGCGAGAAAATCTGTCGATCACTACTGCCAGGACTGGGTTTGGTGCAGACACCGTGGTCACCTGGTCACTCCCTCAAGCGACGGGTGATTACGTCGCCTTTCCTTACAGGGAGAAAAGGCCAGCAATGGATACCCCCGTGCAATCCGAGCTTAATGCGGATGAGGTGGCGATATGAGCACCGCCATCGACTATTTAGCGCAGCACGGCTTGTCGGCACGCCAGAATGGAAATCGGGTGGTGGTATCGCCCAAGTCGCGGGTCACGGATGAACTGCAAAAATACATCCGCACTCATCGTCTTGAGTTGCTGGCCGAACTGGCAGCGAATGATGGGATTGAGCGCCGCTGCCACTGGAGAGTAGTTCGGGGCGAAAGACCTATATGCACGATGGTGGGTGTACCCGTTACGCGTAACGAAGCGCTGGCTGAGGTTCGTTGGCGCTGGCCCGATGCGGAGGTAACGCCGTGAGTATTGAGGACGAAATCTACACCCGCCTGCAGCAGATGGAGGTGGTTCCTCTGCTCGGTGGCCTGGTGCCGGAGAACGCCACCGCCAAACTGTTGGGATACACGCCTTCATATTTCCGGCAACTGGCGTCGGCCGGTCAAACACCGCTTGCGTATGTACGACGAGGCAACCGAAGGTTTTATAAAATCGCAGATATCAGCAAATTCGTTACGGAAACCGCATAAAAACGAAGGTTTACCGCGTTGAGCGGCCATGGCTGTTTCTCCAATGTGTGCGTTCTCACATTGCTGACATTTATCAGCAACTCAGAAAGCTCACGGAGAAACCCCATGGCCGAAAAACGCATGACAATTCACCTAGACGAGGACTGCATTCGCGACCTCGAACAACTCAAACGCCGCCTTGATGCCGAGGCCGGTGAGCATGCTCCACTGTTCTCCCTACCCGCCCTGGCGCGCCACGCTATTCGCAAGTGGTGTGACCATGCCGCTGCTCCGATGCCTCGTCCCTGGGAGCAACAGCCAGACAACGAGGGTTAAGCATCGTGGACATTTTCATCTATGACGTGATCGATGACGCCACCGCCCGGCAAGTCAAGACGGCGATGATCGGCTGCAAAGACTCGGTAACCGCCTACATCAATAGCCCGGGTGGCAGCGTGACGGACGGCCTAGCCATCTACAACATCCTGCGCCATCACTCAGGACGTGTCACCGCCATCATCGATGGTTTGTGTGCCAGCGCAGCCACTTTTGTGGCATTGGCCGCTGACGAAGTCGTGATGGCTGAGCGCAGCTTAATGATGATTCATAACCCCTGGAACGTCGCGCAAGGCGATGCAACCGAGATGCGCAAAACAGCCGATCTCCTCGACAAGGCATGCCGCGAAATAGTGGCGCTCTATACCGAGCGTACGGGGCGCAGCGAGGACGATGTGGTTGCGTTGTTGGACGCCGAGACCTGGTTCAACGCCTATGAAGCGGTAGAGGCTGGATTCGCCCATCGCGTAGACGACACCGAGCGAAGAAAGCCACGCCAGACAGCCACGGCAATGGCGTTTCTTTCGACAGTTGTCAGTACACCTGATGCGGCAGCCCGGAGCCTCCAGCGCCTTACCGACAGCAAAGAAAACCACCGCAGCCAGATCCACGCGCTCATTGCGCCATACGCGAAACATGGCAACGTCAGCAAACTATTAGAGAGTAAAGAAATCATGACCTACACCACCGCTCAAGTCCGCGAAAAACTGCTGGCCGCTTTGGGCGAAAGTACCACCCCGAGCGCCACCATCCCCACCACCCACTTTGGCTACATTGGCAATGGCAATATCGTCCGCGACGGCATGGTCGATGCATTGTCCGCCCGCCTCGGTATCGCGCAGTCCCAGGACACCCGCAATCCTTATCGAACCATGTCCCTGCTGGATATGGCCCGCGCCTCACTCACCGAACACGGTGTGGGCGTCGCGTCCTACGGCACCAAAATGCAGCTGGTGGGCGCGGCCTTCACCCACACCACCGGCGACTTTGGTAGCGTGCTGATGAGCATTTCTGAAAAGGCCATGCTGCGTGGCTGGGAGAACAGCGGCGAGACGTTCCCGCTCTGGACTAAAAAAGGCTCACTGACCAACTTCCACCCCGCCAAGCGCGTCGGCATGTCGGGTTTCCCAGCGCTGCCCAGGGTTCACGAAGGGGCGGAGTACAGGCATGTAACCTGCTCTGACCGGGGTGCGCCTATCGCCCTGGCCACTTATGGCGGGCTGTTTGGCATCACCCGCAAGGCGATCATCAACGATGACCTGGGCGCGTTCAGCACGCTGCCTACTCACCTTGGCCGCTCAGCCCACCGTACAATTGGTGACTTGGTGTATTCGTTGCTAATCAACAACGAGAAGTTCATTGACGGCAAACCACTGTTCAGCGCTGAGCACGGCAACATTTCCGAGAGTTCTAGCGTTATGTCACCGGAGATCCTCAGCGCTCTACGCTACAAGATGCGTTTGCAAAAAGACGACTTCGGTACTGCACTGAATATCTCGCCCGCCTTTGTCATTGTCCCGGCCGGCCTCGAAACGGCCGCCCTGAAGGTGCTCAACAGCACGTCATTGCCTGGAGAAAATAATAACAGTGGCATTGCCAACCCGGTCAGCAAGATGGGCCAACTGATCGTCGAAAGCCGCTTGGATAGCGCACCATCCTCCTACTGGTTCGTGGCGGCCGAACAAGGCGCTGACACGATCGAGGTGGCGTACCTGGACGGTGCTGACGTTCCGTACCTGGAGCAGCAGGAGGGCTGGACCGTGGACGGCGTCAGCTTCAAGGTGCGCATCGATGCCGGTGTGGCGCCCCTGGACTATCGCGGCATGGCTCGTGCGACACACGGCAACTAAATGTCGCGCTGACACGAAGCCACCGCCGATGCCCCATTCCGACCTCAAGACCCTGACGGTCGCGATCAGTGATGCCGAGATTCGCCGCCATGCCGGCGGCGAAGTTCGTCAACTGCGCGATATCCGTCACCCCGAACTCAGATTCCGCTACTCCACCACCGACCGTAACAAAGGCGCTTGGCACGTCGTGGTGCGCGGCACGTGGGGTAAAGCCGGTAACTATCCTGGCATCAATGCCAAGCTGATGATGAACACGCTGCCAACGATTCTGGCACGACGCGCCGTCAACCCCAAGGCAGTCTCCACCACCACCGCTTGGCACACAGTGGGTGAAGTGTTGACCTGGTACACCGACCGTATGGGCCGCGACCGGGGATTGTCGGCCAAACGTAAAGCCAGTGCGCAATCAGCGTTGCGTTGCCACCTGGCTCCACGTCTTCAGGATTTGACGCTGGCAAGCCTTGACCGCGCCAACCTCGACCGCCTGCTGATGTGGCCTATGCAAGAGCGTTATGCGTTGTCATTCGTGCGTTCGGTGTATGGCGTGCTGGCGGTCGCCTTCCGGCAAGCCATGCGCCTTGGCCTAATCACCGTCAACCCCATGACCGACCTCAAGTACACCGACTTCGTCCAGACCCGGATTAAGCCCAAGCCCGCCCGGTTACGCGGTGACGACCTACCAACGCTACTGCACAGCCTGACCGAACGGATTGAGCATGCGCCGCTGGAATCGATGCTCGCTCTGATGATGCTCTGTCATGGCACCCGACTGGGCGAAACCCGGCAGGCTCGCTGGAAGAACCTCAACGTCACCACGCGCCAATGGTTTATCCCTGCGCCGGACACCAAAACCAAAGCGGAACACACACTGCCACTGACCGCCCAGGCCTGCGCCCTGATCGAGCGTTACCGTACCATTCAGCAGGTCAGTGGCTATCAGGGGCCGTTCCTGTTCCCTGGACGCGCTGGCGGGGCTATCAGCACGACCATGGCCAGCACCCTATTCAAAAGCATGTCCAAGGGTGAATGGTCGAGCCACGATCTGCGCAAGGTGGCCCGCACCGCCTGGGCTGATCTGGGCGTCGATTACATGGTGGGTGAAATGCTGCTGAACCACGCCATGAGAGACCTCGACGCGACCTACATCCACACCACCGCAGAGGGCATGAAGCGCAAGGCCCTGGAGACGTGGCACGACCACCTCGACCACCACGGCTTCACTGCCTTGCACGGTGGGACATATCCGAGACAAGCGGCAGCCCCATCACCCATGCAGACCACAAGCGACATGGCCTGTAGCGATTCCCCGTATCCATCCCAAGGGAGGATGCAAATCGATGAGATCCGCGATTCCTCAAGACCTGATGCAGGCCCGGCAAACTGGGGGAAGCCCACCTGCTGGATTTAGCGTTGAGCAGGCCTTTTTTCCCAGTCGTGCCCTTGTGCCCTCAGTTGTGCCCACCCTTTTACATGGGCACGACTGCATAAAAAGGGCACGACTGGAGAAGTCAGGGCATCACTGGCGCTCTCGATCCGGCCACGATTCGGGCGATTCGATAGACGAAGCCCAAAGCACCGACCGCCCAAAAAACCAAAAGGTACTCCCGGCCACACCCCCGCCTAGGGGGTAATTTGGGCCCCGCCGTATGTCTATGTATGACCTATTTCCAGAGGTTGGTTGTTGTTTCGTCAAAAGGATCAAAGCCCCAACCTATAAGGGTTTCACCCCAGATTCGACACAACGGAGACTGAATTCGAACCCCTGACACCACAACCAACAGGTTGGCCTGAGTTGGTTGGTTTGTTACGCAACATACTTTTTGAATGTCGGACGCGGGTTCAGATGCTTAACGAGGATTCCAACCGCCAACGTTACGCGTAACGATCAGCCGTAGGAGTGTGATTTAAGGTTATGGCCTTACGAATACTCATCACTGGTCATTTTTCCTGCCTGATACGGCACAGCAACGAGCAGCATGTATGCCTCTGTGTATGCCTTTAGTGACACGCCCACACCAAGCCCAATGATTACAAGGTCATTACAGACCAGTTCAAAGGTCCCCGGCACGAAAAAAGACGTCCACGGACGTCTTTTTTCGTGCCCGCAATTCAGTGAAATCAAGGGTTTCAGGGCCATTGGCTTGCGCAGAGGACTTTTGAATTCCAGGCGCTTGGGTACCCCATTTGGTATCCCCGACCCACCGCTGCTTGTTTGAGAGACCCCATCGGTGTCGGAGGTAGCTCGCCTACCTACTAATGCAACCCGCCTTTCAGACCGCCAACTCAAGGCCGTCAAGCGACTCTCCCAACGCATCAGCGAAATCATTGACTACGGCGTTAACTGCGGGCTGGTTTTCGCGAACCCGTTCAGCGGCATTCGAGCAGCCCTCAAGAAGCCGCAAAAAACAACATGCCGACAGCACTTTATCCCTAAGAATAACCTGACCTGATGCTGGCGATTGCCAACGCCAGCATCAAACGCATCACCCGTCCTGCAGAAGCGGCCGGGACGGCGTGGACGGCGCGGACAGAATTCCACACACCCACGCCAACAACCAGATCGCGAGCATGACGCTAAACGCATGGGTTTTCAGGATCGGTGGGGCAGCCATGGCGACCGACATGGGAACGTCGTACCGATACGTTGAACGGATAGCCGCCCCTGGTGGTGATGCAGTTGGGCGTCAGATGACCTGAAGGTCTCGCAACGCCTCCGGGTGCTGGCTGGCACCCCGCAACGTGCGCTGGCTGACGCCCACTAGCTCCGCAAATGCACTTTGCGACACGCCAACTTTAGCCCTGGACGCGGCCGAAAGCTTCACCTCAGTTGTACGTGCGGCCTTGCCAGGCTTCATTTGACGTACCGAAGCCAGCAAGTCCTTCTGAAAGCTTTCCATTTCATGGTCCATTACTGATTTCCTCTTTCAATTGACTTCAAGACGGCGCTCGGCAGGTTGTCGAACTTCGCCTTGGTGTAAGCGATCAGCCGCGGTAATCCCCCCCCCCTAAAAAAGCACGTATCGGATTTACCGCGAGCTGGAGCTGAACCTGCGGATCAAGCCGCGCAAACGTATCGTGCGCGAGAAGCACGAGCCAGTGGTGGTTCCTGAAGCCAGTAACCAATGCTGGTCGATGGCTTTTATGCACGACCCGTTGTCGGACGGACGCAACTTTCGGGTTTTCAATTTGATTGACGCCTCCAACCGGGAAGCACTGAGTATGGACATTGATTTTTCGCCTCCGGCTGAGCGTGTGGTTCGAGCGCTTAAACCGCACGGTACGTTACGTACTGGCTGGATGATTACTGGTTTGAATCGATAGCTGAAGTTCAGGACTACGGGGCAAACTGGATCTGGACATGCAATCATGAGCGACAGAATATGGCCCGTGGGGGATTACTTTGCCCGAGCGCGTATTAACCCTCTACCCCAAAGCATCCTAGCCAAGGCCTTCCGAGGCGAACGGGTCCTGCAAGACCCGAACGACGAACCCGCTGTCGTGCTGATGGAGCGCATCAAAGCCCAACGCGCCGCCACGCCCAAGGCAAAACGCGGTCGCCAAGCCGCTACGCCGAGCTAAGCCTTTCATTAGGAATGATAACGAACCATGTCCGTCCCCACCTACGACCAGTTCATCGAGCCCATCCTGCGTTTTCTCGCCGCCCATCCGGAGGGTGCCACGGCGAGTGAAACCCACGAAGCGGCCGCACAGGCATTAGGGCTTAACGAGGCACAGCGGCAGGAAACCATCGCCAGTGGCCAGGCCACTTACAAAAATCGCTCCGGTTGGGCGCATGACCGGCTAAAACGCGCCGGCTATTCCAGCAGCGCCAAGCGGGGCTACTGGCAGTTGACCGACGCCGGCCGTGCATTCGCTCAGGCTAACCCTGCCCCGTTGAGCGCAGAGCAGGTCGAGCATTTAGCGGTGAACTTCATGAACGTAAGGCTGAAAACAGCGCCGGACGCCGCACCGCTGGATGAAGGCAACGACACGTCAACGCTGATTGCCCCGACCGATATCGCTACTAGCAGTCCGCAGGAGCGCTTGAACCAAGCCCTTCTCGAGTTGCGCACCAGCGTCGCGGGCGACCTGCTGGACAGCCTGCTGCAAGTGAGCCCGACGCGCTTCGAACACATCGTTCTCGATGTGCTGCACAGCCTGGGCTACGGCGCGAATCGTCAGGCGCTGCAACAAGTCGGCGGCAGCGGCGACGGCGGCATTGACGGCGTGATCTCGCTGGACGCGCTGGGGCTGGAAAAGGTCTACGTGCAGGCCAAACGCTGGCAGAGCACCGTCGGCCGCCCCGACCTGCAAGCGTTTTATGGTGCCCTCGCCGGGCAGAAAGCCAAACGCGGTGTATTCATCACCACGTCCGGCTTCACCGCCCAAGCTGTTGAGTTCGCGCGATCGGTCGAGGGGCTGGTGCTGGTCGACGGCAAACGCTTGGTCAATCTGATGTTGGATCACGATGTTGGCGTCAGCTCGCAGCTTTACAAAGTGCCTAGGCTCGACAGCGACTACTTTGACGAGTCGCTCGGCTGAGTTTAAAAAGCCCCCTTCAATCGAAAGCCAGATCAACCAGCATTCCACCGGGTATTCCAAGCTATTTATCCGACAGATTATTAGTCAACACAAACAGATGGCTCCGGCATTTTGGCCCTCATTTGAACCCGCCATCGCACGAATCAATAAAACACAATGCTCCCAAGGCCACACCGTAGGGGCCATGCAGCGCCGGGCTCAAAACTGTTCAGCCGTGAGGCCGTAGAGGGTTTCGCTTCCGGCACATAGGCTGGCTTCCAGGCTCAATGTTCGTGGCAGTAGGCGGGCATAGAAGAATTGCGCAGTGGCCAGTTTGGCACCATAGAAGGCTTCGTCTTCGGCCCGTTTGGCTTGGGCCACTGTGGCCATTCGTGCCCACATCCAGGCGTAGGCGGTGTAGCCAAGCAAGTGCAGGTATTCCACTGAGGCGGCTCCGATTTCAGTGGGGTGGCCGGCGGCGCGCGTGTGTATCCACGCGGTGGTGCGTTCCAGGCGGTCGACAGCGTCGAGTAGTTGCTCGCTAAAGCACGCGTCGGGCTGTTGCGCAGAGTGGCGGATGTTTGCGGTGAACAGGCGCAGCGCAGCGCCGCCGTTGGCAATGATTTTACGACCGAGCAGGTCGAGGGCCTGGATGCCGTTGGTGCCTTCGTAAATTTGTGCAATGCGCACGTCGCGAACCCGTTGTTCCTGGCCCCATTCGCGGATGTATCCGTGGCCGCCGAGGACCTGCTGGCCATGCAAGGTGCTTTCCAGGCCGCTGTCGGTAAAGAAGGCCTTCGCCACGGGTGTGAGCAGTGCCACTAACGTTTCTGCCGTCTGTTTCTCGGTGGTGTCGTCGCTGAATTTGCTGAGGTCGAGTTGTTTGCCAACATAGCAGGCAAAGGCCCGGCCGCCTTCGGTCATGGCTTTGATGGTTAGCAACATTCGGCGCACATCGGGGTGCACGATGATCGGGTCGGCGGCGTTGTCCTGTGCCTGCGGCCCGTTGGGTGAGCGGCCTTGAATGCGTTCGCGGGCGTAGGCGACGGCGGTCTGGTACGACGCCTCGGCACAGCCAATGCCCTGGATGCCAATGGACAGGCGCTCGTAGTTCATCATGGTGAACATGGCCGCCAGGCCTTTGTTGGCTTCGCCAATCAGGTAGCCTTCTGCACCGTCGAAATTCATCACGCAGGTGGCGGAGGCTTTAATACCCATTTTGTGTTCAATGGAGCCACAGCTCACGGCATTGGCGGCCCCCAACGAACCGTCGGCGTTGACCTTGATTTTCGGCACCAAAAACAGCGAAATGCCTTTGGGGCCCGACGGGGCACCGGGCAGTTTAGCCAACACCAGGTGAATGATGTTTTCAGTAAGGTCCTGCTCGCCGCCGGTGATAAAAATTTTGCTGCCACTCACTGCGTAGCGACCATTGGCCTGCGGTTCAGCGCGTGTACGGATCATGCCCAGGTCGGTGCCGGCCTGGGCTTCAGTCAGGCACATGGAGCCCGCCCAACGGCCTTCATACAGGGCGGGCAGGTAGGTCTTTTTTAGCGCGTCGCTGGCGTGGGCGTCGATGGCCAGGCACGCGCCGGCGCTCAATGCCGAATACAGGGCGAAACTGGAGTCCGCGGCGTAGAGCATTTCTTCGAACTGCACGGCCAGCATCTTGGGCATCCCCATGCCGCCAAACTGGGGGTTACCCGACAACCCGACCCAGCCGCCCTCGATGTACCGCGCATACGCCTGCTTAAACCCCGCGGGGGTGCTTACGGCCCCCTTCACCCACTGCGCGCCCTCTTCATCGCCGCTGCGATTGAGCGGGGCAATCAGCGTTGCAGTTATTTTGCCGGCCTCCTCCAGAATGGCGTCAGCGGTGGTGGCGTCGACCACCTCGGCCAGCGCTGGCAGGCGAGCCCACAGGCCAGGGGCATCGAATACTTCATGAAGCACGAAGCGCAGGTCTCGCAGGGGGGCATTGTAATCAGGCATCACGGTTTACTCGTCAAGGTGGTCGCGCCACGCGCGGATAAAATCAGACGGTACAAAGCCCGCGCCGCATTGAACCGGCACCACGGTGTGGGCTGAAAAGTGAGGTGGGGGGTGAACTTAGTCGGCCAGCGGCCCCATGCCACTGGCCACAATGGCTCGGCTCATGCCTGGTTCTCCCCGCTCTGCAAGCGTTTAAGTCGCCGCCACAGCGTGGTCTGGCTAATGCCCAGGTACTCGGCGGCCATGCTTTTGTTGCCAGCGAACAGTTGCAGGGCTTTGACGATTTCCTCCTGCTCGACATGGTGCAGGTGCCCGCCGTTCTCGGGCTCGTTAAGCGGCGCGTAGAGTTCGGGAACCACGCGTTCCAGCGCGTCGAGCAGGGCTTCGCAACTGCCGTAGAGACGCTGGGAAACGATCAGACGCTCCACCACGTTTTCCAGTTGGCGCACGTTGCCCGGCCAGTGATAACGGCGGAACAACGCCGCTACGCCTTTGATCAGTGCGTAGGGCTCGACTTCAATGCCATAGCGCAGGGTTTCGCGGCGCATCATGTAGCGGGTCAGCAAGGGAATGTCTTCGGTTCGCTCGCGCAAGGGCGGGATGTGCACGACAAACGTGCTGATGCGGTAGTACAGGTCTTCGCGAAAACGCCCGGCGCGCACTTCGTCCATCAGGTCGACGTTGCAGGCGGCGATAAATTTGATGTTCAACGAAATCGGCCGCCGCGACCCCACCGGAATGATCTCCCGCTCCTGCAGTACACGCAGCAACTTGGCCTGCTGCGGCATCGGCAGCGAGTTGATCTCGTCCATAAAAAAGGTGCCGTTGTTGGCACTCTCAAGCAGGCCGGACTTGCCGCCGCTTTTGGCGCTGGTAAAAGCGCCTTCGGCGTAACCAAACAGCTCGGATTCAAACAGCTCAGCGGGAATCGCCGCACAGTTGATGGCGACAAACGTGCCCTTGGCATTCGCACACGCCGAATGCACCTGGCGCGCGGCCAGTTCCTTACCCGTTCCGGTCTCACCGCGCAGCAGCACCGTGCTGGGTGTCGCCCCGTAGATATTCAGTTGGTTCTGCACTTCAGCCATGCGGCTGGACTGGAACAGCAGGCGCCGACTATCGTCTTGCGCCAATGCCTGCGGGCTGGGCACAAAGCTGTAGAGAAAGCCGACACGCTCGCCCTCTACCTCGAAGGGTTGCTTGTGCAGGCTGCACAACCGCTCGCCGACCAAAATGCCTTCGGCGCGCAAACTCGGCGCATCGATCAATTTGCTGCTGAGCACACTGTCCAGGCGCCGTCGCCGGCTCATGTTGCCAATAAACTGCGCGGCGGCACTGTTCCAGGCGATGACCATGCCGCCCTGGTTGGTCAGCACTTGTGGCAGTGGGTTTTGCTCCAGCAAGAACTGCCCCAGTTGGGCTTGTTGCTTGTGGCGTTTGTGCTGCCCGGCGGTGCGAATGGCTTTGCGCAGCAGGTTTCGGCAAGACTCGCGCGAGTAAATCAGCACCGAATTCAGGCCCCACTGCTCGGCCAAATCGCAGGCGTAACTGGAGCCAATCACCACACCAAAGCCCTCATTGCGCACGCTGTGAAAAATCTCCTTGGCGTGTTCGGCCGTGCTGTAGGTGTGGTGGGTCAGGTCGAGGCCCTCGAACAACCCCAACAACTCGACATTAGCCTCCTGCCGCTCGTAGGTGAGCATCAGTATTTTCGGTGAAATCCGCCGCGCCGTGAGCACTGCCTGAATCAGGTCCGCCTGCTCCACTTTCAACGCCAGTACCGGCGTTGGCAGCGTGTCCTGAAGGTAGAACGCGTTGGCCCCGGCGCTGATGAAAATATCCACCTGCTGGCGCTCGATCAGGTCACGCGCGGCACGCACGGCATCGTTAAAAATATTGTCGATGATCGTGATGCTGGCGAGCGACTCGAACTCGGGGATCAAACTGTGCACGATCTGACTCAGCTTTGAGTTGCCGATCAGGCAAATCTTGACCCGATCCTGCTCCGCGTTAGCAAATTCCACGGCGTACCTCTCTTATTATTATGGGGCCGAGGGTGTTTCCTTCAGTGACGAAACACCCACTGTTCGGCTCTTTTGCGCTGTTGTTCATAGGCACTGATGCGGTCGGCGTAACGCAGGGTTTCACCGATTTCATCCAACCCCGTCAGCAAATTCTGGCGGCGCCCCTCCTCCAACTCGAACCGCCAATGCTGCTGCGCTGTTGCAAGCAAACGCTGCGCCAAATCCACCCGAACGGTAAAGCCCGGTTGCTGCTCGGAACAAGCAAATAGCGTGTCGATCACGGCCTGCGGCAGGTGCAGCGGGAGTAAGCCGTTGTTAAAACAGTTAATACGGAAGATGTCGCCAAAGCTTGGGGCGATGATGACCTTCACCCCAAAATCGCGCAGTGCCCACACCGCGTGCTCCCGGCTGGAGCCGCAGCCAAAGTTGGCCTGTGCCAGTACGATTGAGCCCTTGTTGTAGGGTGCCTGATTGAGGATGCACTGCGGGTCAGGTCGTCGACTGGCCAGGGGCGTGTCAACTTCGCCGGGGTCCAGATAGCGCTCGTCGTCCATCAGAAAATCGCCAAAGCCAACCGATTCCAGGCTCTTCAAATACTGCTTGGGCAGCAGCCTGTCGGTGTCAATATTGGCGCGGTTGAGGGGGATGACGATGCCCTCGTGCTCGATAAACGGTTGCATGTCAAAAACTCCTGATATCGGTGAGCTCGCCGGCCACCGCCGCGGCAGCGGCCATGGCCGGTGAAAGCAAGTGGGTACGCCCACCTTTGCCTTGGCGGCCTTCGAAGTTCCGGTTGGACGTTGCCCCGCAGCGCTCGCCGGGGTTTAGCCGGTCGGCGTTCATACCCAGGCACATCGAGCAACCCGGTGAACGCCATTCAAAGCCCGCCGCTTTGAACACCTGGTCCAGCCCTTCGCGCTCGGCTTGCAAGCTCACCAGGCCAGAGCCTGGCACCACCAGCGCCTGTTGGATGCGCGCATGCACCCGACGACCGCGCAGCACTTCGGCGGCGGCCCTCAGGTCTTCTATACGCGCATTGGTGCACGAGCCGATGAAAATTCGGTCCAGCGGCACGCCAATCATCTGTTGCCCGGCTTCCAGGCCCATGTAGGCCAGGGCACGCTCCCAGTCCAAACGCTGCAGGGCGTCGCGGGCCTTGTCCAATGTCGGTACCGCCTGGTTAATGGCCACGACCATTTCTGGCGAGGTGCCCCATGTCACTTGCGGCAGGACGTCTTCGCCACGCACTGTCACGCTGTGGTCGAAGCTGGCCTGCGGGTCGGATTGCAGGCTGCGCCAGTACGAAATGGCGTCGTTCCACTGCTCACCTTGGGGGGCCAGCGGCCGCCCTTTCACATAGGCCTCGGTGACTGGGTCATACGCGATCAACCCCACCCGCGCGCCCGCCTCGATGCTCATGTTGCACAGGGTCATGCGGGCTTCCATCGACAAGGCTTCGATCACCGGCCCGCAGAATTCGATGGCATAGCCGGTACCGCCCGCGGTGCCGATCTGGCCGATGATAAACAGCGCCAGGTCCTTGGCCGTGGCATAGGCGGACAAGGTGCCGTCGACGGTAATGCGCAAGTTTTTCAACTTGCGGCTGCGCAGCGTTTGGGTGGCCAGCACATGCTCCACCTCACTGCTGCCAATGCCGTGCGCCAGTGCCGCCAGTGCGCCGTGGGTGGCGGTGTGTGAGTCGCCGCACACCAGCGTCATGCCGGGCAGGGTCAGGCCCTGCTCCGGGCCGACCACATGCACGATGCCCTGGCGCATATCGTTCAAGGCAAACAACGGAATGCCAAACTCACGGCTGTTGCTTTCCAACATGGCAATTTGCTGCCGGGCGATCTTGTCGCTGATACCGCTGATGCCCAAGTCGCGACCCAATGTGGGGACATTGTGGTCCGGCGTGGCCAGGCTGGTGTCCAGCCGCCAGGGTTTGCGCCCCGCCAGGCGCAGGTTGGAAAACGCTTGCGGCGATGTCACCTCGTGCAACAGATGGCGGTCGATATAAAGCAGGCTGGAACCGTCAGGCAGGTCGTCTACCCAGTGGCGGTCCCACAATTTATCGTAGAGCGTTTGGGCTCCCACGTTTGGTACCTCGGCAGTGAAAAGGGTGAGTCTTGTGATTGGGTTTGCCTCAATGGGCAGGCTTCCAGGGCACCCAGCGGTACAGCTCGGCACCCGTCGGGTCGTCCACTCGGTAGCCGCAGTAACTGTTCAGGCGGCCACCCGCTTCGGGTTGCACCACGCAGAACGGGCGCTCGCACGTCGTCTCGGTTACCCCTGCACGCGCCAATGCTTCGCGCGCCTCATTCAGGCGTTGTTTGGGTGCATCGCGGGCCTGGCCGTCGAGCCGCGCCACGTTCGCGCGGAAATGACCGACCCAGGCATCGACATACGCCGTGCACGGTGCCGACTCGGCAGGCCGCTCGGCAACCGGCACCGGTGCCAGTGACGAGCAGCCCGACAAGGCGCTGAGAACCATGACGCTAAGCCAGCAGCGCAAGGCAGTGCTCCAGCGTGACCACATCGGCGTACTTGATGTGCAGGTCGCGCAAGTTCGCCCGATGCGCCTCGGCGTCGCGGTCGCCCACGGCCTCCTCCGGCACCAGCACACGCAGCTCGTTCTGCAAGGCATCCAGCACCGTGGCGCGCACGCACCCGCTGGTGGTCAGGCCCGTGACCATCACACCATCCGCGCCAGCCGCACGAATGCGCTCGGCCAAATCGGTGCCAAAGAAGGCGCTGGCCCAGTGTTTCACCAGCACCGGCTCGTCGGCTTGCGGTTGCACGCGCGGGTCAATCGCCACGAGCGGCGACCCGGCTTCCAGCACGTTCAGCACCGGTATCTTGCTGCGAAACACATGGGCCTGAGACGGCGCGCTGTACGCCACGGTAGTGAAAAACACCGGCCAGCCACGGTGCCGGAAGGCCGCCAGCAACCGCTGGTTGGCGTGCACCACCGCGCTGCACTCGGCGGCCAACGGGCTTAGCACCGGGTTGGTAAAGCCCACGGACAGGTCCACCAGCACCAGCGCATAGCGCTGGGCGGCAGCCAGGGAGCGGGAGTCGAGGCTCATGGTCGCTCCCTATGCCCAGACCGGCGTGGCCGGCGCAGGCAAACCGGTTTCCACCAGGCAGCGGGCCTTGAGTTCCTCAAGCGTGCCGCCACGGTCGAACAGCTGAATTTCGCCGCGCGCGCTGGCCATGGCCTCACGCAACGCCAGCGTGGCCTGTTCGTCTACCGCGTCGTTAACCACGACAACCCCATACCGACGCGCGCCGTCGACACTCACCAACCCCCGGCGGATATCGGTCAGCACCTTGCCCGGCTCGCGCAGAAACGGGTCACCCCAACCGCCGCCGCCCCAGGTATCGAACAGAATCAGGTCGCCGGTTTTCACTTTAATGTTGTCGCACTTGGCCGGCAGCATCTGGCGGGTGCCGTCGGCCCGCAGCAGCTCTTTGCGACTGCGTTCGCCGGGGGCTCCACCGTTGACGCCCCAAGGGTAGGTCAGCCAGCGATCGTCATGGATCGACACATCGCCATCCACCAACAACCGATACGCGACACGCAGCCCGTTGCCGCCACGGTGCAAGCCGGCCCCCCCGGAGTCGCAGAGGGTTTCGTAGGTTTCAATCCGCAGCGGGAAATACGCTTCAACAAACTCGTTGGGCACGTTGGTAAAGCCTGGCCACAACGAATGACCGTCCGGACCATCGCCCACAGGGCGCCCTGGAATACCGCCGAAGCCGATCTGAAACAACTGGAACCACTCGCCTTGCTGGTCATAGCCCGAATACATAAAGTGCGGTGAGTCAGAAAAGCCCGCCGCGTTCATAGCCTGTGGCGTGCCCTGCCCAAGAAGCCCGCCCATCATGTCGAAGATGCGACCAAGTAAATGGGTGCGGCACGACAACGCCGCCGGGAAGTTAGGCTTAAGAATCGAGCCCTGCGGAATGCGCACTTCTACCAAGTCGTAGAAGCCGTCGTTTAGCAGAATGGCCGGGTCAAAAAGGCTGATGGTCAATGCGCCAAAGAAGATTTTGAACATTTCCTCGTTGACGTAGAAGTTGACTGACGACGGGGCTTGCGGGTCAGTGCCTTCGAAATCAAAGATCGCTTTGTCACCTTCGCGCCACAGCGCGCAGCGCAAGGTGTAAGGGCCCAGGCCCGCGCCATCGTCGCAAATGTAGTCTTCGAACTCTTGACGGTGTTCGGGCACCACACGGTTGATCACTTCTTTCATGGCTCGGTGGGTGCGTTCCAGCATCTCCTGCTGGGCGCTGAAAAAAACGTCGTCGCCAAAGCGTTCCGCCAGCTCAATGCAGCGTTTGCTGGCCGTGCGGCAGGCCGCGACAATGGCGTTGAGGTCAGAGCGGTTCCAGCGCGGCATACGCACGTTGTGCAAGATCACATCGAGCATGTCGCTGTTCATGACGCCACGGCGGTACAGCTTCACCGGCGGAATACGAATGCCCTCTTCCCAGATAGAGCTGGCATTGGTCGGCAAACTGCCGGGTACCTTGCCGCCCACGTCGGACATATGGCCAAACATGGCGGCGTAGTTAATCACCCGGCCGTCTTTGAAGATCGGCATCAGCACCAGCCAGTCCGGCAAGTGGCTGACGGCCCCGCCGCACAGGTAAGGGTCGTTGGTGAGGAATACGTCGCCCTCTTCAATCTCGCCTTCGTAGTTCTTCAGAAAGCCGGTGATGAACGAGCCAAACTGGCCGACGATCATTTTGCCTTCGCTGGTGGCGATCATCGGGAAGGCATCGCCTTGCTCACGAATGCCCGGGCTCATGGCGGTGCGAAACAGCACCGCGTCCATTTCGTTACGGGCGTTGCCCAGTGCATTTTCGACGATATCGATGGTGATGCCGTCGACCTCGACCCGCTGAAACGATTGGCTGTTTTCTTGTTTAATTCGCGCAACCATGACTGTTACTCCTGATGGCCCAGCGGGCGGATCAACAGGTTGCCGACGCGGTCCACAGCCGCTTCGTAACCTGGAAGAACAAGGGTGGTGGAATCCATTTCCATCACAATGGACGGGCCCGGCACCACTAACCCCGGGCTCAGCTTGCCGCGCGCATACAGCGCGGCGCTGTAGTCCTTGCCGGCGTAATGCACGGGGGTCTCGCCGACATGCGCATCGGCCAGGGTGTGATCGGCACCTTCGAAGGCACGTTCGGTGATTTCCGGACGCGGAGCCCGGGCAATGGCGCGCAGGTTGACCAACTCGTGGGCTTCACTCAGGGCAAAGGTAAAGAGCTGTTCGTGCTCGGCATCAAAGGCAGTGGTGATCGCCGCCAGGCCTTCGCTGGCCACACGTTCCAGATCGATTTCCAGGGTCAGCAGCAATGCCTGGCCCTGGTAGCGCACATCGGCCTGCCAGTTCAGTTGTTGCACCTGGGCCGGAATGTTTTGTGCCGCCAGAGAGCTGCGCACACTGTCGCCCAGTTGCTCGAGAATCTGCGTCACCTCCTCCACGCTGAGGTCGCTCACACGGCGAACCAGCGAGCGCGAGGCTTCGTCTTTCACCCGCGTGGTGGCATCGCCATAGGCGCACAGCACGCCCGGCCCCGGCGGAATAATCACCGGCCAGGCGTTCATCAGAATGCCCAAGGCATTGGCGTGCAACGGGCCCGCGCCGCCAAAGCCACACAGGGCAAAATCGCGCGGGTCGTAACCCTGCTCGACGCTGATCAAACGCAGCGCCCCAAACATATGTTCGTTGGCGATGCGCACAATGCCTTCGGCGGCTTCGAACAGCGACACCCCCATGGCATCGGCAATGAGTTGCACGGCGGTGGTCGCCAGGTCTTTGCGCACCTGAAAATCGCCCCCCAGTTTTTGCTCAGCGGGCAGGTAACCGAGCACCACGTTAGCGTCGGTAACGGTCGCCACGGTGCCGCCCTTGTTATACGCCGCAGGCCCGGGCACTGCGCCCGCGCTTTCCGGGCCGACACGCAGCGCGCGCGTCAGTTCCGGCACAGAGGCCATTGAGCCGCCGCCGGCCCCAATGGTGCGTACGTCCACTGACGGAGCCCGCACGGCCACGTTGCCCACGCGGGTTTCACGGCGAATGCGCGCCTGGTTGTTATCGATAAGCGCGACATCGGTGGACGTGCCGCCCACGTCAAAGGTCAGCACTTTGCTAAAGCCACCCCGGGAGCAGAACCAAATGGCCCCCGCCACACCGCCCGCCGGGCCGGAGAGCAGCAGGTTAACCGGCGTGCTGGCCGCCGACTGGCTGGTGGCCAAGCCACCGTCGGAGCGCAAAATGGACAACTGCACATCCGGGCGCAAACGCCGGCACAGCTCGCCCTGCAAGTGTTCCAGGTAATTGGCCACTTGCGGACGCACGTAGCTGTTCACCACCGTGGTTTCGGTGCGCTCGTACTCCTGCATCTCCGGCACCACTTCCGACGAGAGCGACACCGGCATACCCGGCATCACTTCACGGGCGATATCATGAATGGCGCGTTCGTGCTCGCCACTGGCGTAGGCATTGATCAGGCTGATGGTCAGCGCTTCGATGCCGGCGGCCTTCAGGCGCTCCAGCTCGCCACGAATCGCCTCGCGGTCCAGCTCGCGCACCACCTCGCCATGGGTGTCGATGCGTTCGTCGGCTTCAACGGTCCACTCCAACGGAGCCAGCAGTTCGCCTTTGTTAAACGTCACCCAGCCGCCCAAACCGCCCGGCACAAAGGAACGCGCGATATGCAGCACCTGCTTGTAGCCTTTGGTGGTGACCAGGCCAACTTTCGCGCCGCGCCGGGTCAGAATGGCGTTGGTGGCCACCGTGGTGCCGTGCATCACCGAACGAATGTCCGACGGCGCGACCCCGGAGGTCTGGCAAATTTTCTCGATGCCGTTGAGCACGGCGATAGAGGGGTTGTGAGGCGTGGACGGAACCTTGGCGGTAAAGCTGTCGCCGGTTGCATCGTTAATCAGGAGCAGGTCGGTGAAGGTACCGCCTACGTCAACACCCAAACGGAAACTCATGTTGCCTCCAGCACTTTTTTGATTGTATGCGTGCAATAGCGACCGGGGCGCAGACGCCCCGGCCATACAGGGCTAACGAGCAGCTTTTTCCAGTTCCCGCAGGTTGACATCGTCACCCTTAACGCCTGGGGTATTGAGGCGCCCTTCATCGCTAAGGATGAACGCGGTGCCATGCCGGCGTTGGTAGTCGATCGTGAAACCTGCAGATGACACGATGCCGGTATCACCGTCGGCTGTCTTGATGGTTTTCAAGTGGTAGTTCATCCACTTCCAGAACTGCCCTTTACGGTCATAGGCTTCCGCTTGGTAGAAGCGTGGGAACTGGGTATCCATGTACAACACCTTCTTGCTGTAAGGGTGCTCCGGCGGCGTAATCGCTTCGATCACCCACACCTCACGCGGCTCCCAGCCATCCTTCGGGTTCCAGTGCGGGGCGTTCGCCAGGTCGATGATGGGGAACTCGGCATCGCCCGACGCGCCCTGTTTCCAGGCCTGCGTGGTGGAGTTGGGAACGGCCAGAATCCAGCGCTTGCCCAGCAATTTGTACCCGGCATACCAGCTGGGGTGAGCGTTGAAAATCTCGATGTCGTCGTTGAGCTGGTCGGTGCCGCCGATGGGGTCCATCCAGGTGCCGCCCGACAAGCGACGCGTACGCCGCACGGACTTGATATAGGCCCACGAGTCTTCCAGTTTTGGCGAGTCGTGGCGGATGGTGAACAGACCCAGGCCACGGATATCGTTGGGGTAGGTCGCATACAGCAGGGTTTTACTGAGGATGCTGCCGTCACCCTCAATCACATCGTTGGAACCCAAACGGCCTTTCATGAAGTAGCGTTTGAACGCCCACTCTTGCTTGCGCTCCAGGCCGGTCTTGTCGCTGATGAACAAGTACGCAAACTTGGGATAATCCTGCAGGTTTTTGGTGGGCTGCGCGTAGTGGTGGTTCCAGATCAATTTGGCGGCGGCATCCGGGTCGTCGGCGCTGACATTCGGGAACGGCACGCCACTGACCCAGCCGTCGACCTGACGGGTGTCTTTGTTGTACACGGCTTTGCCGGCGTTGGCCTTGGTCGCGGCTTCGAAATCCTTGCCCAGAACAACCGGCTGCGAAGCCTTGAGGATGATGGTTAAACCCTCCTCGTGCATCAACTGCTGCATACGCTCAGTCAGCAAGTCACCGATTTTATGGCCTTCAAAGGTGTCGCCCAGGTGCTGGCCAAGATTGGCACCGGTCAGCGTGGTGCCTGCCGTTAAAGGCGCAGCCTGAACACCCAGGGTGAATGTTAAGGTCAGCGCCAGCGAGGCGGCCAGGCGGTTCATCAGGATCGTCATTATTGTTGTCTCCTAGATCAGAACTGGTAAGTCAGACGCACAGCCAGTTGGTCGTTACCTTTGAAGTAACCGAAGAGGTTGGTGTTGTTGAAATCACGCAAGGTGCGCTTCTGACTTTCGTCGTTGAAAAAAATGTCGGCCTCAACGCGCACACGCCAGTTGTCGCCATAGGCAAACTCAACGCTGGGAATCACAAAACCGCCGCCATACGTGAGGTCGCTGCCCACTGCCAGGCTTGGGTTGATCCGGTCGTTGTCGTAGTTGGTGGCAAGGATCGCGGTGACGATGGTGGAGTACTCTTTGGTCCGGCCGCTGAACCCGGCGCTGTTAACCACTTCATCGCTACGCTTGTAGTTCGTGATCCAGGTATTGAACAGTTGCAACGAGAAGAACGATGGACGGCTGGTGCCCAAGTAGCTCTGTAGCGCCAACTGCTTGTCCATGCGCAACATCGACTTGACCACGTCCTTCTCGATAATCCCGCAGAAGCCCGGGAAAAACGCGCAGCCGCCAGACTCGCCGGCATCAACCCCGACGTTGTAGGGCGAGTCGGGAATGTAGGAGAGCTCTGCTGAGAACACCGCGTCGAGGGTTTCCAGGTAACGGTTGGCGGTGATGCCAAAGGTGTCGATGTACGGGAAAATCAACTCGCCCACGGTGGAGGAGCGGTCCGAGTTGTAATCGCCTTTATAGGCACCCATGAAGGGCCGACCACTGGCCGAGTTACCCACGCCCAGCGGGTTGTCCGGGTTCGGGTTGATGACCGGGTTGTTGGACGGGCCGTGGAACCAGCCCAGCGAGTACTCCCACTGCGCAACCATACCTTTCCAGCGCAGGCCATAGGAGCCATCGTCCATGTTGGCGTCTTTGTGGTTGTAGTTGTACGGCACGTCGGCACCGAAGGGGGCCGAGGCAAACGTCAGCCCCTTGTTCGGGTTGTTGGCCCAACGGCCGCCTTCCAAGTCGTAGCTGTTACCGCGCTGGTCCGCAGGGTTCATCTTGCCGGGGATGTAGAGCGCCTGGAGGGTGCCGTCCACGCTGTCAAAACGGTGCACCAGGTTGAGCATCCACAGGGGTTTACGCAGTTCCTCGTTTTCCGGTTCCAGGAACGAACGCCAGCGGAAATCGTAGCCCTGGACCACATCCATGGACTGGAAGAAGTCACTCTCGCCCCACACCACCTGCTGTTTGCCCAGCTTCACGGTGGTGTTCTCGGCCAAGGTGGTTTGCCACCACAACTCACGCAGTTCGACGCCGTTGTATACGTCGTCCATCAAATTGACACTGGACTTGTTTCGCGAGCTGAACAGGTCGGTGGCGGCGTAGCCATCCATCGACGCCTGCAGGTCTTTGAGGTAGTTGGTTTCGTACTCTTCAGACGCTCGCCCGGAGATGCTGAACTGCGAGTTACCGAAGTCCTTGAACAGGTTTAGCTTACCCACCGACCGTGCCATCGACAGGTCGTAGCGGTAATTGCCCCTGGGCTCGCCGTTGTTGGCCGGGTCCGGCACGTAGGGGTTCTCAAGGTTCCAGGACATGTATTGACGGATGTAGCCGCTGGCCTCCCAGTTTTCAAAAAAGCCGTCGTCTGCCTGCACGGCTCCGTTCAGCCCTATTCCAGCCAACACCAAGGCGCAGGCCTGTGGTGAGCTGATGAATCGCACTTTCGTCTTATTTTTCTTAGCGCTCATCTTCAATTCCCGATGTGTTCAGGTTGATGGACAGGTTCAGTGCCAGGAGCACTGTTCGAATGGCGGTGTTCAAAGACGAACTGCGGCTTGAACACCAGCGCAAGCGAAGGCATGACGAAGAGCGACGTGAACGCCGAGACCATTAGCCAAAGGCCAATGAGCATTCCCATCTCCGCCTGAAACCGGAGCGAAGAGACCGACCAGAACAGCACGCCAGCAGCCAAGGTGAAGGCTGTTAACAGCACCCCTCGGCCAGCCGAACCGAGCGACTGCAGCACCGCATCCAGCGGTTCGGCGTCTGGGTTCTTCTCCAGGTATTCCTTGATTGAATCGACGATATAGAAGGCGTAATCAACGCCCAGGCCGATGCCCAGGGCGACCACAGGCAACGTGCTGATGCTCATGCCGATGCCCTGCCACGCCATGAAGGCAAAAGTCACCACGTTGGAGATCAGCACCGGGATGATGAAAAAGATCCCGCTGACCGAGGAGCGGTACACCACCAGGCAGCACAAGACCACCACGAGAAACGCCAGGGCGATGGCTTCAATCTGGTCGCCCAACAAAATCTCGTTGACCGCTGCAATGATGCCCAGCACCCCACCGACCAACTTGACCTGCGCCCCTTCCAACGGGTTGTCCTGAATAAACTGGTTGGCGTAATGGGTGGCCTTGCGCAGCGTGTCGCCCTTGTGATCGCGGAAGAACAAGGTGATCGCGCCGTTCTGGAACTTCACGTCAGCGAACTGCGCCAGGTCGTCCGGGTCGGCCCCCTGCATGTAGAAACTGATGAGCTCACCGTTTTCCAGCTGGGTAGCGCCCAGTTCGCGGTAACGCGGGTTGCCTTCGTAGAGGTTGCGGCGAATGTCGACCACGATGTCAGCCATCGACACGCTGCCACCGATCTCCGGTTGGCGCTCCATGTAGCGCGAGAAGCGCTGCATCCAATCCAGCACCTGAGGCATTTTCAGCGCGTCCGGGGCGTCGCCTTCAATCACCACAAACATCTGTTCGGAACCGGGATACAGGCGGTTGATCAGTGCGCTGTCCTGGTTAAACGATGACTTCTGCCACAGGATCGGCGAGCCATCGCTGGCATCGCCCACGCTGAGCCGTGTGGCCTCGAACAGGAAGCCGCCGAGCAGTACCAGGGTGATGGGGGCCACGGCGTAACGTGCGCGGCTTTTCACCACCCAACTGGCCGCACGGATAAAGACCTGCAGCACGCCGTCAAGGTTGATCGGGTGCACGTAGCCCTGCGGGTGCTTGATAAAAGACAGCAGCACCGGCGTGAGCAGCACCGCCGACACCGCGATGGTCATGACCCAGATTGCGCCAATGATCGCCACTTTGTGCATCAGCGGAATGGGCGTCAGAATCACACACAAAATGGCACCCGCATCGGCATACAACCCCAGCATGCCCGGGCGAAACAGTTCGCGCATGGCCTGTTGCGCCGCCTTGCGCGGGTCAATCGATTCGCCCACCGCCAGGTCGTCGAAGCGGGTAATCAACTGCACCGAGTGGGAAAACGCCCGGGCGGTGATGATGAACGCCACCACGATTACCAACGGATCAAAGTTGTAGCCCAGCAGGCTGCCAACGCCGAGTGCCCAAATCGCCGACACCACCCCGGCAATCAGCGGCAACACGGTGCCGCGCCAGGTACGGCTAAAGATAAACAGCAGCACCAACATGGCGGCCAACGACAGCAGCGCGATGCTCACGGTTTCGTGCAGGTAGTGCGCCACCCAGCCATACAAAATCGGCTCGCCCACCACGTGCAGGCTGACCTCTTGCTTGATCGGCGACGCCTCAAGAATCGCCTCGATCTGCGGGAAGATTTTCCCGTAGTCGACCAAGTGGTCGTAGAAGTCCACCTGGATCAGCGCTGAGCCCAGGTCACGATCAACGTACAGGCCGTACACCAGCGGGTTATTGAGCACCGCCTGGCGCAACTCAAGCATCTTTTGCTCGTCGGACGGCAGGTCGGGCCACATCATGGGCTGGGTTTCGATGCCCTCGCTGGAGGCGTTGACGCGCTTGAGTTTTTTCGACGCCAGTGAGGTGATTTGCAGCGGGTTTACCCCTTCCACCTGCTGCAAGTCATAGGTAATACGGCGGATCTCCTCCAGCACTGGCAGGCGAAAAATATCGCCCTCCTTGGCCTTAACCAAAATGGTCACGCGGTTGCTGGCGGCAAAGCTGTCCTGGTACTTCTGGTGCACCTTCACGTAGGGGTGGTCGTGGGGGACCATGTCGCTAAAGTGGGTGCGAATATCCAGCTGGGTCAGCGCAGCCGCAAAGCCAAGGGTGATGAGGGCGATCACCACGCACACGGCCACACGCTGGCGGATAGCCCACTCGGAAATGCTCGCGGCCAGGTTCATTAAAGGGTTCATCGTACGGACTCCTGCGGCCAGATCTGCAAATCGTTGTCGCGCAACAGCCCAAGCTGCTGGCCGATAACGACCACACCGTGTTCACTGTCGAGCAACCGGCTGTGGTAGCTCTTGTCGAGCCCCGCCGGGGTCCACGCTTGCCAGCCGCTGGCCGGGTTGTCGCTGCGAAACAGCGCGCCGCGGTCGCCCGTCACAACCCAGTGACCGTCATGCACCGCCACGTCGAACAAATGCTCGGTGGTGAAATGCGGCAACGCTTGCCAGTGATCGCCGCTGTCGCTGCTGAGGTAGACCTCGCCCCGGTTGCCCACCGCCATGGCGGTGCTGCCACTGAACACCAGTGCGCGCAGGCTTTCGCTGCCCAACTCGACAGGGGTCCAGGTCAGCCCTTGATCACGGCTGCGCAGCAGGCGACCAAACTCGGCGGTGATCCACAGGTCGCCGTTGGCACCTGCACGGATGCTGTTAAAGATGACGTCGGCTTCATCGCCCAACGCTTGCCAGTGCTGTGCATCAGCGTCGCTGCGAAAGAGCGCGCCCATTTCGCCCACGGCCCAGAAATGGCCGTCAATAAAGCTCACGCTTAGCAGCTTGCCGGCCAGTTCCGATACCGGTAGTTGCGCGCTTTGCCAGGCCTGGTCAGACAGCCGTGTCCACACGCGTCCCTGGTTGCCCACCACCACCTGACGCCCCTCGGGCGACACGGCAATCGACTGCAAATTGCTGCGCCCGGGCAGCTCTTCACGGTCCCAGCTGTTGCCGGCATCAGCGCTGGACAGCAACGCGCCATTTTGGCCAATCACCCACAGCTGATCGCCCTGTACGGCACCGTCAAAGAACAGGTCGCGACGTTCCAGCAAGGGCTGGTGAAGCGGCACCGACTCAACGCTCGGCTGAATAAACACGGCGGCATACGCCAGCCCGCCAATCACCATCCACGGGGCCAGGCGCGCCAGCCAACTGGCGACGAAACTAACCATTGGTCACCTCCTGGCGCTTGTTACGCTCGCGGTGCAACCAGCGGTAGCTGTGCCCGCCAAGGGTGGCTCCGGTGAGCCGTTGGGCCTGCTCAACAGCGGCCACCAGGCGGTCACTCTCAATGCCGGTGTACAGCCCCATGGAGTGCAGCATCAGCACCAGGTCTTCAGTCGCGAGGTTGCCACTGGCACCGGGGGAAAACGGGCAACCGCCCAGGCCGCCGATGGAGCTGTCGAACTCACGCACGCCACATTCCAGGGCGGCCAGCACGTTGGCCAGCGCCATGCCGCGCGTGTCGTGGAAGTGGCAGGACAGCGTGTTCGCCGCATCGAGCCCGCCAAGCCGCTCCAGCACGCGTTTCACGCTCTGCGGGTTGGCGGCACCCATGGTGTCGGCCACAATCACTTTGCCCGCACCGGCTTCAACCATACGCAGGGTCAGCGCCTCGACGACGGCGGGTGAGGTCAGCCCTTCGAACGGGCATTCGAAGGCCACGGCCACATAGGCGCGGGCATCGATGCCGTCTTCACGGGCGCGCTGCATAAGTTGCGCACACACGGCCGTGGTTTGTTCCAGGCTCATGTTGATATTGCGCTGGTTCATGGTTTCGGTGGCGGACAACACCACCGCAATGGAACGTGCGCCCGCGGCAAGGGCCAATTCGTAGCCACGTACGTTAGGAACCAACGCGGAGTAAGTCGCCTCGTTGCGCAACGGCAACCTGCCGAACAGTTCGGCGGTTCCGGCCATTTGCGGCACGGCGTTGGGCGACACAAAACTGCCCGCTTCAATATGGCGTATACCGCTGCTGAGCAACGCTTCAATCAGCTGCAAACGCTCGTCGACAGTCAGGGTTTTGCCCTGGCTTTGCAGGCCGTCGCGCGGACCGACTTCATTGACGATGACAAAATCGCTCATGGTTTAGCCCACCGTCTGCTGGTTTTTCAGCGCGGCGATGCGCGCCGCGTCGTAACCCAGCACCCGCGCCAGTACCGCGTCGGTATGCTGGCCCAGCAGCGGCGGTGCGCTAAAGCTTTCTTCGTCGTCAACGGACAGTTTGATCGGGTTGCCCGGTGCCTCGACGCTGCCACCCTCGGGGTGCGCAATGTTCACCACCATGCGCCGGTGGCGCACTTGCGGGTCGGCCAAGGCTTCGCTGAAGCGGTTGACCGGCGCACAGGGCACGCGCACGGCCGATAATTTTTCGACCCAGTAATCAGTGCTCTGGGTGATCAGGATTTCTTTGAGGGTGCCGTCAATCAGCGCCTGGTCGGCCAAGCGCCCGGCTTGCGTTTTGTACTTCTCATCGCGCAATACCGGCACGTCGATCACGCTCACCAGGTTGTCCCAGAAGCTGTCGAAGATCACCGCGATAATGACGAAGCCATCGGCGGTGCGGTACGTGTTGTAAGGCACATGAACGAAATGGCCATTGCCCAGCGGCACAGGGTTCTCGCCACTGAGGAAGTACATGGTGGCCATGTAATTGAGCATGCTGATCTGGCAGTCGAGCATGCTGATGTCCACGTGCTGGCCGTGGCCTTTGCTGTGCCGCGCTTGCAACGCGGCGAGAAGGCCCATCACCGCAAACATGCCACCGCCCAAGTCGCCGATGGGAATGCCGGCACGGGTGGGCGTCTGGGCGTTATCGCCGGTAATCGACATACCGCCGCCAATGCCCTGCACGACTTGGTCAAACGCGGGGCGCAAATAATTGGGGCCGTCTTGACCAAAGCCTGAGACCGAACAGGTGATGATCAGCGGGTTAATCGTGCGCAGGTGGGCGTAGTCGATCTTGAGTTTTTGCGTCACGCCAGCACTGAAGTTATCCAGCACCACGTCGGCCTTGCGCACCAGGTCGTAGAACACTTGCAGGCCGGCTTCGCTTTTGAGGTCGATGCACACGCTTTGCTTGTTGCGGTTGAGCGTGAGGAAGTAGGCCCCCATGCCGTTGAGCGAATGCCGTGGGTCTTTGGCCAACAATGCGCGAGTGCCTTCACCCGCAAGTGGTTCGACCTTGATCGTGTCCGCACCCAGGTCGGCGAGGATCATTCCGGCGTAGGGGCCGGACAGCATGTGAGTCAGATCGAGGACCCGAATTCCCTCTAGCGGTTTGCTCATTGTTATTCTCTTTTTACGTGTTTGAAATATCCGCAAAAGAGGTATTGCAAGCCGCTTGCCAACTCTGAAAATAATTTTATGTCTTTGTTTTTATTGTGTTTTTTATAGAAAACTGAACAGTATTGCCAGGCTGCAACCTGGCACCTATTGCAGGGTGAAATTATTTTTCCAAATTGAATGACCCGGTTAAATCCCGGTGTCAGCTCTCGTACGCCCAGGCCAAATTTCAGGCAAAAAAAAGCCGGTCACACAACGGTGCCGGCAAAGGAGCAGCTCACGATGAATCAGATAAAACGGGCCGTTTCAATGGGGCCATCAAACTGCTCTATGGCACCGGGTTCGATGTAGCGTTTCCAGTTGTCGAATATCTCGCGCCCGGCAAGAAAGCCCTCGAAAATCGCGTGATCGGTTTTACGCGGCACCACGCAATCGCCCACACGATGAACATTCGCCACCTCGCCTTTAAGCGCGTGGTACAGGCCGTCCACCGGCAGGTGCCGAACCGCCAACACGATGCTGTCAAAACCCTCCAGGGTTTCCACGTCGGCGCTGTACAGATTGAACAGGTCCACCGCCGACCCGCGCACTTCACTCACCCATGCATTGAGCGTGTAGGTAAGGCCACGGCTGAACAAATTGGCGTACACCAGGGGTTGGTCGAGGGTGGTGCCCAACCGGTGGAACAGCGCATTCCACCGCGTGACCACATGCACCTCATGGCCGCTCTCCATCAGCAACTCGGCGATGCCGGCGGAATAGCGGTTACCCTCCTCGTCCAGCACGAGCACGCGCTTGCCAACCCGCTCGGGATGCGCCAGCACGTCCAGGGCGGTCAATACGTGGTCAGCGTCCAGCCCCGGTACCCGGTCGACCAAGGGGTTGATGTCGGAGTAGCCGCTGCGATCCGGCAAAGAGCCCGTGGCCACAATCACGCCGTCGGGCTGCAGCGCCTTGATCAGCTCGACACTGGCCTCGCAATTGAGCCGTACCTGCACGCCCGCCTTGGCCATGTGCACCTTGAGGTCTTCGGTAATCCAGGCGAAGGAATCCCGACGCGGCAGGCGCACGATATGGTTGACTTGCCCACCCAGCTCGGCCCCCTTTTCCAGCAGCGTCACGCGATGGCCGCGCTGGGCCAGCCCCTCGGCGGCTTTCATGCCGCCGGGGCCGCCGCCCACCACGACCCAATGCTTGGCGACGGGAGCCAGCTCCAGGGTTTGCGGGCCAAAGACTTCTTCACGGCCGGTCGCGGGGTTGATCTGGCAGGTCATTGAGGTGCCGTGAAACAAGCGGGACACGCAGCCCTGGTTGCAGCGCAGGCAGTGGTAAATCTCGTCCTCGCGCCCTTCAGCCGTTTTACGCGCGAACTCCGGGTCGGCAATTTGCGCACGGGTCATGGCCACCATGTCGGCGTCGCCACGGGCAAGAATCGCCTCGGCTTCACCGGCACTGCCAATGCCCGACACGCAAAATACCGGCAGCTTCACGGCGCGTTTGAGCCGTGCAACCGGGTCTACGAGCCAGCCGTTCGGCACATCGTAGGGCGGCATGATGTAGGTGGCGGATTGGTACACCCCGGCGGTGGCCATGATGTAATCGATGTTGCCCGTCGCTTCAACCGTCTGCGCCACCTTTATCCAGTCAGCGATTTCCATGCCGCCGGGCACCATTTCGTCCATCGACAAACGAATGCCGACCACAAACTGCGGGCCGACTTTATCGCGCACCGCCTGGATCACTTCCAGCGGAAACCGCATGCGGTTTTCGAAACTGCCGCCGTATTCGTCGTCACGTTTGTTAAACAACGGCGAGATGAATTGATGCAGCAAATAGCTGTGAGCCAGGTGCACTTCCACCCCATCAAACCCGGCCAGCCGCGAGTACTCGGCGGAGCGCACCCAGCCTTCGACGATCTCGTCCATGTCCGACCGTTCCATGGCCTTGGCCATTTCACCGAACACCGGCGACTTGATGTTGGACGACGACCAGAGCACCCGGTAGTCATCCATCGCGTGGGTTTCGCCCATCACGCCAAAGTGGTTGAGTTGCGCAAAGATATGCGCGCCAAAGCCATGCACAGCCTCGGTCAAGGCCGTGTCGCGCTCGACCATTTCCTCACGATAGCCATAGGGGTAGCCCCGGCAAAACGTATTCGAGGTGGGGTGGATCAGGCGGTTGCCGGTCACCATCAGGCCAATGCCGCCCTTGGCCCGTGCCGCGTGGTAAAAAATGTCGCGGTTATTGGTCAGCCCATCCGGCGAGTTGAAGGCCATGGCATGGGCCGATTGCATGATGCGGTTACGCAGGGTCAGCCCGCGCAGTTGCAACGGTTGGAACAGGTGCGGATAACGTTCAACAGTCATTGTTTTTCTCCCCGGCAGACAACCGGTTAAACACCGGGTGCGCCCATGGTGCTGCGCCAGTCGGCACCGAAGCCTTCCAGCTCACCTTGTTCGATAAACCGCGCGGGGTCGTCCAGCAGCTCGCGGCCCGCCAACATTCCCTCGTAGATCGTGTCCTGCAGGGGTCTGGGCAAGCGCGCATCGCCAATGCACTGCAGGTTGCTCACCCGGCCTTGCAACGCGCGGTACAACGCGTCGTGCGAACTATGCCCGGCGGCGATCACAAAGCTGTCCGCTTCCAGGCACTCGCCGTCCTGGTCGGTAAACAGGTTGAGCAACTGCGCCTGCTGGCCATTGATATGGCGCACCCAGCTGTTGAGGGTGTAGGTGAGCCCCTTGCGGAACACATGCTGGTAATTCACCGGTAAATCCAGCGTCAGCGCGAGGTTGGGTGACAGCGAAATAAAGCGGCTGACGACGTGCACCTGATGGCCACGGTCGAGCAGGAACTCGGCCGTGCCCAGCGCATACCGGCCGCCGTCTTCGTCGAACAGCACTACGCGCTTGCCGATCTGCGACGGGTCTTCCAACACGTCAACCACGCTGTACACGTTGTGCTGCTCGGTACCGGGTACGCGGTCCACGGCGGGTCGGGTCGAGGTAAAGGCGGTTTTCAACGGTGTTGAGCCGGTGGCCAGAATGACCCCGTCGGCAGCAAAGGCAACCACATCATCGGCGCTCATCGCGCAATTCAGCCGGATCTCGACGCCGGCTTTGCGCAGTTGCCGCTCCAGGTCACGGGGAATAAAGCCGAACTTCTGCCGACGCGGCAGAAGCGCCGCCAGGTTCAGCTGGCCGCCCAAGCGGTCGCCCTTCTCCACGAGTGTCACCTGATGACCGCGCTCGCGCAGGGTCAACGCCGCCTTCATCCCGGCCGGCCCGCCGCCCACCACCAGCCAACGCGCGGGCGTGTGCGCCGGTTGCAGCGTGTGCAAACCAAACCGTTGCTCACGGCCGGCTGCGGGGTTCACCACGCAGGAAATCGCATTGCCTGCCATCAACCGCGCAATGCACGCCTGGTTGCAGCGAATGCAGTGGTTGATTTCGTCTTCGCGGCCGTCACGCAGCTTGTTGCAAAACTCAGGGTCGGCGATTTGGCTGCGGGTCATGGCCACCATGTCGGTCGCGCCGCTGGCGATCAACGACTCGGCTTTGGCCGGGTCGACAATATGGCCCACGATAAAAACCGGAATGTCGCTGATTTTGCGCAGCGCCGCACGCAAGCGTGCGCCGTCCTCCACCAGCCAGTTTTCCGGGTAATCGCCCGGCGGAATCTGGTCCGCGTGGGCGGCGTAAGTACCGGCGGTGGCGCTGACGTAATCGATCAGCCCGGTTTCGACCAGCTGGGTGGTCATTTGGATAGCGGTGTCGGCGTGCATCCCGTCAACGGTGCATTCGTCCAGCGACACCCGAATACCGATCACAAAATCCGGCCCTACGGCCTCGCGCACGCGTTGCATCGTTTCAATGGGAAAACGCACGATATTGTCCAGGCTACCGCCGTACTCATCGGTGCGTTTGTTGTACACAAACGACAGGAATTGCTGGTGCAGATAGCCGTGGGAGTAATGCAGCTCCACGCCATCAAACCCGGCGGCTTTGGACTTCAACGCCGTGTCGGCAAAGGCCTGCGACACCTCGTCCATTTGCGCCTTGGTCATTTCCTTGGCCCACTCGTTGTAGGCGGGCGACTTCATGGTCGACGGCCCCCACAGCACGCGGTAGTCGTCCAGCGCACCACTGCGCCCTTGCGGGCCGAAGTGAATCAACTGAGCAATGATCCGTCCGCCAAACGCGTGCACCGCGCTCACCATCTCGGCATCGCGCTCGACCATTTCTTCACGGTTGCCACGCGCCAGCGAGCGGTTGGGCCCTGTGGAGTTGGGGTGAACGTGGCGGGCACCGGTCACAATCAAACCGATACCACCCTTGGCACGCTCGGCCTGGTAGTGAATGTCACGGTCGTTGGTCAGCCCTTCGGCCGAAGCAAAGCCCTTGGCATGGGCTGTTTGCATCAGCCGGTTGCGTACGGTGATGTTGCCGATTTTCAGGGGCGTAAAAATCGAGGGGTAGCACAGCTCCCCCGGTGTCTTTGGCTGGGTCATGTCGCTCATCCATTATTGTTGTTCTGGTGAGTTCCCCGCCCTTGCGGGGCGGGCTTGTGCACGCTGCACACCGTGAGAACCGGCGTGAGGTACAGCACACCGGGCAGCATCACGGCCATGCGCCCGGGTACACAGGTGGCGCGGTTAGCGCAGCACGTTCTCGCCACTCATAAACACAAACACGCGGCGGAACTTGCCGTCTTCGACGTACCAGAAGTTGCAGTTACGCAGGCGGGTTTCGTTGCCTTGAGGGTCCTTCAGCAGCACGTTGAAACGCGAGCAGATCGTCTGTTTTTCAACGTCGATGGCGAGTTCAAAATCGCCGTGCCAGATGTATTCAAAGTTGTTGAACAAGTTGTCGAACATCTTGCGCACGCCGGTATGGCCGTCGTGCGTGAGGTTGTCGGTTTGGATGGTGAATTGCACGTTCTCGTGGCAGCAGTCCAAGACCGCCTGCATGTTTTTATTGTCCACGTTACCAAAGTATTGTTCGGTGGCCAGATCACTCAGTTGCTCACGGGTAAGACGGCTCATGGGGCAGGCTCTCCTTATTGAAATTATTGACCAGCAAAGCCGTGGTAGGCGGCGTCGTTGAGGTGTTGCGGAGCGGGGTACGCCTTGCGGCTCTGCTTGAGCCCCAGGGTCAGGAACAGTTCACAGAGCTTGTACGACACCAGGCCAGGGTTGATCACCGGAATCGGCAGGCGCTCGGCCAGGTAGGCATGGGACTGGTGCATGGTGGTGGAACCGAGCACGATGACATCGGCACCGTCCTCATCCATCGCCCGCCGCGCTTCGGCCTCGAGCTTGGCAAACACCACCTCCTCCTTGCCCTCCAGCAACTCTTTGAGGTCAGGGCGAGTCTTGATCGAACGCAGCGACGCCACGCGTGGCCACAGGTGGTGCTCAGTCAGGTTTTTTTCGTAAAGAGGAAACCACTCATCCCACATGGTGATGACACTGAATTTCTTGCCAAGCATGCAGGCCATATGAAACGACGCAATGCCCGGTGCGATCACGGGAATGTCCAGGCGCGAACGCAGCGCGGCCAGGCCTGAATCGCTGACCGTGTCGATGCACACGGCGCTGTACCCTTCCTCCTGAGCCCGCAGGCCCGCCTGCACAACGGAGAAATCCATCAGTAGCACGTCGTAAGCGCTATCGGCGAGCGATGCGCCCTTGGCAACCGGCACAAACTCGGGGGAAAAACCGGGAAGAATGACACTGGCCGGCAACTGCGCCGCACGGTTGTCGGCACCGGCCTGATCCATGGGAATCGGAATAATGATCTTGATGCGGTGGTTCATGCGTAACCCCCAGAGAAAGTGTTCGTCATCAAAAACGAACGTTGTTGTTTCCTCCTTCACAGCAAGACCGATGCCACAACACGAAAAAAATATAAGACGCTGATTAACATGATTTTTTAACGATAACAAACGGCAGCGATAACGGGCTGGCGTTCAATTTGAAACGAATTTCAGCAACCTGAAACCTCACGATCGATATGGGCACGAACACGGACCGCGTTTATTATTTTGAAGCAACTTGAAAAGGCTGACGGCGGTCTTTAGGGCTATGTCGACTGGCCAGCTACCCGCATCTCCAACCGCCCCGTTGACATTTCGTCGGTTAATCCCTTGCAATCACAGCTCGTAACCTGTAATTGCGCCGCCTGTGTGTGCTAATCTCAAAGCTAAGTCTATTTTCACCGTTATGGGTACTTCTGCCATGATCAACGGCTGCCTGCATTCAAAAGACCTCAGCTTTGCGCAAATCATGAGCCTCAAAAGCAGTTCACGAGACCGCCAGGTTGATGCTGTCTATGCGGCCGACTCTCAGGCTCTTGAAAGGGCGGCGGCCCGTGCCAAAGCTGCCCTTCGTGGCAACTCTGCTTCAATCGCTCGCCCACAACGATTCTCTGCGCTAAGCAACTGATGCCCGAAGCGGTAAACGAAGACGCTCCGTTCGCCCTACTTGAACGTTCAGAGCTCTTCGTTTTCCTGCTGGATTTGATTCAACGTGTCTACCGCCCCTCAATTCAATCAGCTGTCACCGATTACGGCCTCGTGATCGTAGGTGGCCAATCGCTCACGCTTTGGGCACGGCAATACCTCATCGACGAAATGACAGGCGAGGATGTCGGATTCGTCACCAGTGATGACCTGGACTTTATCGGCCAGCCCAACGCTGTGGAGTATTGCGCCCGCATGTTGGGTGTGCCTTTTCGCAAGGCAAAGATGGACGATAACACCATCAATATTGCCGCTGCGTACATTGACTGGGTTGACGGTAAAGAGGTTATCGTCGATATCCTGGAAATGGACAGCGTCGGGGGCGCGCCCAAAAAAGAGATTTTCAAGTACTTGTCTGTTCTGGATATCGAAGGTGTACAGGTCGCCGTCATCGACCCCATCACCTGTCTAAAATCCCGTTTGTTCAATCTATTCGCTTACTGGCAGGATAGACCGCATCGAGAGTCAGTACGGGTCAAGATCGCACTGCGCGCGTCGAATCATTACCTGCGCGACCTGCTTGTGCATGAGGGATATCGGGTTATATCAGAGCATATCCGTCGAATTAAAGCCTTGGCACTGACTCAGCTTGGCAAGCGTGTTTACGTTGAATATGGCATCGATGTGCTGGACGCCATCCCCTACGATCCACCACTGTTTCCAGCTGCTTACTTGGATCGAGAAAGACCGAACATGCTTCGCCAAATAGATGAGGCACGCCGACGAAAGTTAATTCAGTACCAACGATTCGCTTGCGGCCCTATTCATCCAGGCCATCTTCAGCCCGCCATAAAATACGATCCCAGATAAAAATCGGGACGATGCGAAATACGAAATACTCGCGCTTTAATGACCTCAACTTATCTTGCCTACCGCTTCGTTCACCACAACTAATCCGTGACGATCCGGCCGCAAACAGAAGCTGGCCTTAGTGGCCCGAACGCTGTGTCTGACGAAGATTGGAACTGGGGGGACCGCTCCCTTGAACAAGAGAGCGCTTTTTGGACCGTATGCAGCAAAAATAATGGCGGAGAAGGGGGGATTCGAACCCCCGACACCCTTTTGAGGTGTACTCCCTTAGCAGGGGAGCGCCTTCGGCCACTCGGCCACCTCTCCGCGAAACGCCGCGTATGATAACCAGCCTTGCGTCAGTTGCCCATAAAAATGTGAAACCCGAAATGCACCTTGTCGGTCACGGCAGGAGCGGTGAGTTTGAGGTATGCCGTGAAGAACGACGGCGGTGTCTCAAGCCCAAGGTTTGGCCTTCAGGTGAGTACACTGGCAGGCGGGTGTTGAGGTTTGGCTGGGGGTGCGCTGTCCGTTTGACCCGCACTGTGCACTTGGGCGTTTAATTCCTGTAAGCGTTGGTTCAGCGCGCGGTGGATATTTTTGTAAGCGTCGCTGCCCAAGATCAATCTGAGGGGCGGTTGTGGGTTATCGGCGCATTGAATAATGGCCGTGGCCATATTTTCAACACTGCCCGGGCTTGGGAACTTACCCATCGCCAGCAACCGCCTATAGTTACCCACTGTGCTGCCCTGGTAAGCGGGAATCAGTTGGCGAGGCGTAACGATGTTCTCGTCAAACCGCGTTGAGACTCGCCCTGGGACAACCAGGGTGACTTCAATACCCAAACATTGTACTTCCTTGCGCAGACCTTCGCAAAAGCCTTCAATGCCCCATTTGCTTGCCTGGTACAAGGCAAGGGCCGGAAAGCTCATTTCGCCACATTCGCTCGACAGTTGCATCAAGTGGCCATGGCCTTGCTTGCGCAAAAAGGGTAAGCACGCTTGAAGCAGCAAAATAGAACCCAGCAAATTCGTGCGCAGTTGGGCTTCAATTTGGTTGCGGTCGAGCTCTTCCACCGCCCCAAACAAACCGTAGCCGGCGCTGCTAAGCACGACATCAATGTGATCGCCCCCTGCAAAGGCTTGCTCGATTACGCGGCTAATAGCGTCGGCGTCATCCAGGTCCAAGTGGATGCAGTGCAACTGGGCACCGTACTGCTGTTGCAACGCTTCCAGGCGATCAAGACGCCGTGCGCAGGCGATCACCCGATCGCCACGGGCCAGTGCCTGCGCGCACGTTGCATAACCGATACCACTGCTGGCACCGGTGATTAACCAAGTTTTCATATTCAGGTTCCAGAGTTAGTGGCGCAGGCTGACGTGCACGGGTTGACCACCGTCGCGCAGCATCAGCGTCTTCCAATAAAAGCTCGGCGTTTGATCGTGATTAAGGCTGAACTCGGCTTTGTGCAAGAACACCGCGATAAACGTCGCCAGCTCTATCAGGGCGAACTTTTTGCCACCGCACACCCGAGGGCCGAAGATAAACCCCACATTGGCACCGGAACTGGCGTTGTTACGATAGCGCTCAAGATGCGGTCTCCACGGGTCAGGATGGTTCTGGGCATCATGCTGGATACCCACGATTGATATTGAAACATTGGCCCCGGGCTCGATCTTGTGCCCACCCACCTCATCCTGACCATAAGCCAGGCGTGTGACGATGGGCGTGGGTGGGTACAGGCGAAGGGTTTCCGATACAAAGGCTTCGAGCAGTTCAACTTGGCTCAGTTGCTTCCAGCTAATGTCAGGCGATGCCCAAAACGGGGCGAGCGCCTCACGCAACTGCTGTTGTAAATCGGGGTAGCGCGCCAGTAAATAACACGCCCAGCCTACGGCTGCCGCCGTTGTATCGGCACCAATGGTGAAAAACGTCAGCAGCTCATGCTCTAACTGGATGTTATTGGCGGGGTCTTGATCGGCGGCTAACAGGCTGTCCAACATCGGCGAACTGGGCAGTGTGTTGTCACGAAAGCGCCGAAAATCTTCGAAAATTTGCCGACGCAAAGTGGGTAGCAAACTCAGTCGCTGGTGATTAAGAAGGTTGCCCGCCGTGGGCACAAACACATACTCGGAGACAAAATCCATGATGTTGGCCAGGTGGTCTAAATCGACACCGGTCTCGCTCAGAGGGACGTCGAAGAAGTTTTCTACCAGCACTGACAATACCAAGCGCCGTAATTTTGATTCGCTTAAATGCTCAGCACCGCTGGCGCTGTCATCAGCCAACTCACGTACCGTGGTTTGAGCCTGTTGCAAGGCCAGCGTAAAAGTCTGTTCCCGGTCAAACTTGGCCAAATAACGCTGTGTGAGCTCGCGGCGAATTTCCCACGCGTGGCCGTCTTCACTGAAACGTGAAGGGCCGAGCATATGGCGAAACCAATGCATGTTTTTTTGGTAGTTGGCCGCATTTAAGCGCAACACCTGGTCGGCTTCCTGCAAGCGCTGCACTAACAGCATTGGGCTGCCTTTGATATCGACCCACAGGTTTTCACCATTATGTTCACGCGCTAATTCGTACAGCCAGTTGGCGACCTCATGGTAAGCACCCTCAAAGTGAGGGGTGCTCATCGTGAACCGCTTTCAAGAATATTCGCCAGGTCGCGCACGGTACGCATTTCAAGCAGTTCCATGGGGTCGACTTCAGCTTTCAGGAACTCCTCGATTTCGACCACAATCAGCGCGAAATTAATGCTGTCGATCTCATGTGCCGCGTTTATGTCGGCGTCATCATCGATCTTTTCGATGGGCACGAATAAACTGCCGGATAAGATTTTTTTCGCTTCAAACATATAGTCCATGGCATTCCATTCCAATAATTCATAAATTCAGCTGACTGTATATTCGCCACGCAGATAAGCGTCGCGCGCTTTAAGACGCGATAGTTTCCCTGAACTGGTCAGCGGCAAACTACGTGGAGACAGCAGATGCAGTTTTGCATTTATACCGAAATGCTGGCTGAGCGTACTGCTCAACTGGCCAAGTAAGGTTTGGCTGCGCTGTAGGTCGTGGTGCAGACGCGATTGAATCAGTACAACCAAGTGTTCTTCATCATCCTGAACGATGGCAAAGGCTGCTACATCACCAGGCGTTAACGGTTCCACTCGCTCCAGAGCCCATTCAATGTCCTGGGGCCACACATTACGCCCGCGTAGTTGAATCAATTCTTTGCTGCGACCACTGATGACCAACTGGTCCTGGTGCCAGTAACCCAAGTCGCCAGTGTCCATAAAACCGTGTTCATCGAATACTGAACGGTCTAGCTGAGCACCGTGTAGATACCCCTGCATGAGGCTGCTGCTGCGTAGCCAGATATGACCAATTTGACCGTGAGATAGCGCGTGCCCCTGATTGTTCAAGATGCGTATTTCGCTGCCTGGCAACGGTCTCCCGCAGCACATGAGTACCCTGCCAGACGGTTGCCCTGAGGGGTCATGACTGAGTTCAAGCCCTTGGCCCGGCTGGCCGATGCATACCGCCAAACAGTTTTCCGCCAGGCCATAACTCGGTAGCCATGCATGGCGTTGAAAGCCATGTTTCTCCAGACCTTTACTGCATTCCTCAAGCACGCTGGGGCGAATCAACTCCCCCCCAATACCGGCAATGCGCACATTCGAGAGGTCCAGTTCGGCGGCGTCTTTAAGCCTGTGCAGTGCCAGCCGGTAAGCGAACGCTGGGGCATACGTGATGCTGCTGCGGTTGTCCGACATCAGTTGCAGCCACAGGCTCGGGCGTTTGGCAAAACTGATCGGGCTTAGGTAATCGACGCTGCATTGAGCACTCAGCGCCGCCAGGAAAAAACCTACCAGGCCCATATCGTGGTACATCGGCAGCCAAGAGAATGCACGATCAGCGCTGTGCAGGTTCATGCCGTCATGAAGAATCGCATCGATGTTGTCACACACCGCCCTTTGGCTAATGAGCACGCCTTTAGGGTCCGACGTTGAGCCGGATGAGAACTGAACATAGGCGCTTTCATCAGGCGATAAAAACAACGACTCAACCTCGAGCGCCAGGTCATTTAGCTGTGATTCACCAAGCACCTGCAGGCCTTCGGTTAATTGGGTATCAACCAGCCACTCGGCTAACGAATCGGGGGCAATTAATAGGTGTGCACCGCAGGCACTGAGCATGTGCCGCAGTTGCTCTGCGTAGGCCAACTTACCCCCAGGATGGGTGTTGTAAGGCAATACGCACGGCACCAGACCCGCGTATTGGCAGGCAAAAAACAAACTGAAGAATGCGCCGCTGGTTTCACCTATTAGCGCGACATAACTGCCACGAGGCAGCTTTAAGCTATTGAGGTGGCGTGCACTCAGCGTGGCCTGCGTGCGCAAGGTTGTATAACTCAGGCATAACTGTAACTGGCCCAGGCTTGAGTAGATATTAAGCCCCGTTTCTCCTTGAGCGGCGTAGTCCAGTGCGGCGGACAAACTGCTGAAGCCGCCGATGCGCGCAGCCAGTTGTCGGTTGCGGGTAGGTGTTGGCCGCAGCGCCTCCATTAGGGGGCCTTGTGCGAGGCGAAAATTAAAACATCCAAGCGCTTACCATCGGGCCCCAGGCATTCACGGCTTAACTTTGCTTCGAATTTAAAGCGCAGATTGCTTCGGAAGTTAAACAGCATGCCCAAGTTACGGGCAAGGACACGCGCGGTGATCTTTTCGACGCCGCGGTACAGGTAAAAGTGGTCCAACAAGGCATCAATGGTTGCCCACAGTACACCTTTGCCTTGATAGTCTTTTTCACCCAGGCCTGTGGTGATGTTACCGGCACGGTGGACATGATTAATATCAAGGGTGTAGAAGCCGATTAACAAGCCATTGCCAGGGTCGAATATACCAATCATAAAACTGTTGACGTTATCGAAGCGGGTAACAAATGCTTTAAGTTGTTCCAGGTTGAGGTTCAGCGAAGCGAGGTTCAATCCCCTGAGCATTTCTGAATTATTCAACCACTCAACAAAACGTGGTGTGACATCCTGCGCCGTCAGGCTGCGCAGCAGGTAGCCATTGGTTTCTATGTGCACCGGTGCACCCTGGGACGCGAGGGGACGTACAGGTTCGGCCACGAGCTGCTCCTTCTTATAATTAACTAAAGGCGTAGTTTCAGCGCCGATGGCTATGAGCGTAGACGCTGTTGCCCAAGTGCATCATTTATTTATTGGCAGGTGGCCAGACACCTCATCATTCGTACTGCATGGGTAGATTAAGCATCACGGTTTAATTCAGCAGGGTGTTTTAACCCTCACTTTATTACGCGTAAAGGTGGACGAAAAAAGTATCATCCACCTCCCCTCTACCCGTTAAAAGTCAAATTGAATACCCACGTTCAGCGCTGTGCCCTTGGCGTCGCCACCAAAGGACTGACGGTAGCGGGCATCGCCAAACACGGTGGTATTTTTGCTCAAGGTCATGCGCCCGCCGACGCCTAGTTCTCCTGCGGTGGAGTCATAGTCGTCACGCACACGCGTGTCGCCGAAGCTGACCTTGGTGGGCTTGATAAGGTCATGCAGCACGTTGGCAATCACATACACCTGGCCTGGTTTTTCCTGCTCCGTCAGGTCATTGAACAAACGTACGCCCACCCGCCCGCGCAGGCTATTAACGTGATAGCTGTCGACCTTGCTGACATCGTCCTCAAAGCTGTTGTAGCGGGTGTACTGGTAGCTCAGTTGCGCTTGTGGTTCGAGCTTCCAGCTCTGGCCAACGCTGGCAACAGGCTTGCCCACCTCGGCAGAGAGGCCCGCACGCCACGCTTTTTGAGTGCCTGTGCCGTTATAGATGTCTTCAAAGCCGTTGCGCAGGTGTGAAACCATCGCAATGGTGTCCAGGTAGCTGCCATCCTCACGGGAGAGTGTGTAGTAACCCCCGAGGCTCACCGCGTTGGTGTCCATAGTGCCGGTATGCTTGCGCCCCAGGTTCTCGCGACCACGAATTTGGTCAGCCAGGTCGGCATTGGCGTTGGTGTAGTCAACACTCACCCCGGCCCGCTGAGTCACGCCCTGCCCATTGTGGCTCACCCACAGGTCATGGCCGAGCTGCATGCCCGTAATACGCTGGTTATAGTTGAAGCGGTCGCCCTCGGTACGATCATCGGTGTTGTACAAGCGGCTCCAGGCCAGTAGTTCGTCATCCTGCAGGTTGTAAGTACCGCCAATGCGCTGGTGCAGGCTGGCGAGCATGGTCATGCCTTGCTCCATGTTGGCACTCTGGCCCGCGACCACGTTAGCCACACCTGGACGGTAGTACGGTTGTGCATCCGGGTCGGCGCAAGGCCCCGTGCTGCCGTCCGGGCAAAGGCCGGGTATTCGTGATTCTGAGGACAGGTACCAATTACCGTTGGCCGCGTTTTGTGCATCGCCTTTTATCAGGCGGTACTCAAAGGCTTCCGTTTGCACGGGGCCGGCCAAGACGAAAGTGCCCGTAGAGGTCCCCCCCACCTGCACCACCTCGATGCCTTTATCCGTTTGAGCCCCTGCACCACCGGCGTTACTGATCTGCAAATAGCTTGTCCCGGTGCTATTGCCGTTAATCACCAGTTTGTCCGTGAGCGAGTTATCGCCACCCAACTGGGTGGTGAGGTGTACTAACCCGCCAGAGCCGATGTATGTGTTGGCACCGGTGACGGTCAATGTGGTGGGACGAAAGACCGAATTCTCCACCCAAGGTGCGTTGAATATCACAAGGCCGGCATTGTTCAGGGTGTTCACACGCTGATCAAAACCATTGAGCAGCAAGGCACCGCCCGCGTCGACGGTGTAACTCGCATTCGGGCTCAAGGTATTTTGGGCCATGGCGCTTAACGCCCCGCCATTGCCGATGGTGGACGTCCCTTGGTAGGTATTGGCACCGCTTAGTTGCTGGATACCACCGCTGACGTTGAAGCCGCCGACCCCGCTGATCACGCCACTGAACAGGCCGCTGCCCTCGCCATTGCCGCCACCGGCGGTAATGTTCAGGGCATTGCTGCCCAGAGTGACCGCGCCGCTGCCGGCAAGGGTTCTAATGTCACTGTCCGTTTCCAGCTCGCTAATATCCAGCACGCCAGTGGCCGTGACACCGGCTGAGCGGGCCAGGCTGGAGTCGTCTCGCAACGCCAATACGCCTTCGGCTATGTGTGTGTTGCCGGTGAAGGTGTTGGTACCGCTGAGGTTCAGGGTACCGGTGCCGACTTTATTCAAGTTACCGCCGCCGCTGATGTCACCTGCTTGTGTGGCGCTGTCGCTGTTGTCCACACGCAAGCTGAGGTGGGCACCGGCCTGCAACTGCATGTCATTGGTCAGGTTAATGGTGTTGGCGTAACCGAGCGTACCACCCTCTGGAATAGCCGCATGGTAGCGGCTGCGGATGACCGAAGTACCCAAGGCTTCTGGGACATCAGCAAACAAGGTGCCACCGTAGATATCCGCAACGCCATTAAGTTGCGCCAGTGCGGTGTCTAAATGAGTAGTGCCGGTATAGCTGGCAATATTGAGCGTGCCATTGCCTTGCACACTGTTATCAAAAAATGGGCTGGCGGCAGCTCGATCGGGCATGGTTGAAGGAGGAACGGCATACTCTGGAAGTAAGGAGCTGTAGTTCAGGGTTTCATCGAAATTGAAGTTTATCCAGGTTTCGCCCTCGCCTAGAATGATTTTCTCTGCGAAAAGCTTGCCAGCCGCCGCGCCGCCGATGTTTTTATCAGGGTCACTACCAAAGTTGATGATCCCTATCGAGGACTGAGTGCTGGCTGAATAAATAGAACCCCGTTGATCATAGACGGGTTGGGTGCCTGATTTTACTCTATCAATACCCCCTATATCATTGTCATACACCTGTTCAGTCTTCGTCGCCCCTACAAATAGCTCTCCGCCATTTGAAAGCGTTATAACCCCTTTGCCGTTTGAGCCAAGATTAAGATTACCAATGGTGGAGGACTGGCTGTATACAGCGCCCTCCCCCGTCACCATCCAAATAGAACCAGCCCCATCAATAGTGACCTTCCCGGTTCCTTGATCTACTCCGACGGAGGCTACATTGATAGCGCTATTTGAGTGCTCGGAGGAAGAATCATAGCTGGTTAGTTTCCCGCCACCCAGTATGTTAACGGTACCATTGCTTCCGCTGCCGCGCCCCACTGAAAGGCCTTGATAGATTGATGCAATATTACGGTCCAAGCCAGTGCCAGCGCCTATATTTAAACTCCCAGTTCCGCCTTCGTCGCCAATGACCAAGCCAAGGTTTTGACCTTGACTAGAATACGTATTGGCCACAAATTTTCCGCCGGCGATAATATTCATCGACCCCATCGAGCCGATACCATGACCTAAAATGGTGGTTAAGCCGCCGCTTGTGGAAAGCGAACCACCTTCGATATTGATGATGCCTTGCCCCTGATCGGCACCCGCATACAGCATGCCGCCCTCAGAGGAAGGGTCATCCAGCCAGAGCCTGAGTGAGGCATCTTTAAAGTCACTCGACTTGCCATTACCGAGGGCATTTATGGTTCCGGTGCTACCCAACCCTGAACCCAGATTTAAACCATCAGTAAAATGCAAATAATAAGTACTGGACTCAGTATTGGTTGCGTCCAATGTGCCTGTACCGCCATTAACACCTATAGCAATTGCGCCATTTAAATCGCCGGACCACGATTGATTATCAGTGGATAACGTTACCTGGCCTTCGCTGCCCTGGGCAGATCCAATATTGAGAGAGCCCGCGGCTATCGGGTCTTGCAGCACCGCGCCAGGCAACACATTAAAGTAGAGGTTATCACCACTATCAGGTACTGAGCCCGATGCCCAGTTATTAGCGTCGTAGAAATCTCCGGCGATACCGGATCCATTCCAGTTTGAATCCGCCGCATGAACGTTCCCTCCTGCACTCATCAATACCGCAGTGCTGATGCCAAGTGCCAACTTGCAGAGGTTAAAGTACCGCGTTTTACTTCCCGTCATTAACGCATTGTGGGGAGCCTTATTTTCTTTGCTGTAGGGGGCGACGGAGGCTGTACATGTACTACAGATTATTGTTTTTTCTATTTTTCGCTCAACCATGTGCATATATAACTCCTATAGCCTCACGTAGGAACCCATCGCTAATCGAGACTAGCGCTTAAGCAAATTCCGTCCGCTTAACCAGGCTCACCAAAGTACTAATACTTTATGGTTACCTACGTGTTGCGATACTCGTGGTACCTTAGTCAGCCAATTAACTATCAGCCAATCGGGTCTTATACGAACCGATAGACGGTATTTATTTAATAAGCTTTTAAAAAAGCACGCATAAGGCACAGGGTTTTCACCGACTTGATCAAGGACTCTTTCGTAAACAACACACCGCTTTTTTTTAGACCATCAAAGCCATGACAAAAGGGGGAATGCACGCTCGGCGACGATACCCGGCGCTGGCGGCCTAATGGCTAGTCGCGGCGTGTAGCGGCCGGTCAGCGACCGGGAATACCCCACGGGGGTATTCTTTCGAATTTGGACTCAATCCAGGCCTTAAAGGCGAGCACAGTGGCCTTGGGGAATTTAGAGGACGGCCTGACCAGAAACACCCCGCCTACGGCGTCGAGCCGCCAATGGGGCAACACCCGGACAAGATCACCTGAGGCGATATGCCGGCTCATCAGCCATTCCCCGGCACCCAAAATGCCATGGCCTGCCAAAGCGGCTGACAGTAATGTTTCACTGTCATTCGAGGTGAGCGAGCCTTGGGTCATCACCACTTCCTGATGAGCCGCCTGATGCAGTCTCCACTCGGGGAAAGAGGCCAGCCCGCTAAAGCGCAGACAATTGTGGCGCTTCAGGTCTGCGGGCGTCAGCGGGACCCCGCAGCGCGCCAGGTAGCTGGGTGACGCACACAAGATACGGCCATGGTCACTGAGCTTATTGGCGATCAGCCTGCTGTCCTCCAGCTGACCTATTCGCAAAGCGACGTCGTATCCTTGTTCGATGATATCGACCACATGCTCACTGTAGTCAGCAACGATTGAGACACCGGGGTGTTGGCTCAAAAACTCAGGCAGCATAGGGCCAATCCATAGGCGCCCCATGGCTGCGGGTAACGCCAGCCGTAAAACGCCCCGCACTTCAGCAGCACCAGAAATGGCCTGTTGCTGCGCCTCTGCAATCAGCTCCAGAGCAGACCTCAATCGCTGCTCCAGAATGGCACCCACCGGGGTAATTTTGACCTGGCGGGTCGAGCGTTCCATCAGGCGAACACCCAGCCGTTTTTCCATCGCGCCAAGGCGCTTGGAAATCACTGTCGGGTGGCGCTGGAGCAGTTTGCCCGCAGCCACGAACGAGCCCTGCCCGGCAACGGCCAAAAAAGCAGCAATTTCGTCACTGTGCTGACTGTCTAAAGCGTCGAAATTCATGGCTTAAGGATGATCGCTCCAGATGACATGCCTGACTCAAGGGCTTCGTGTGCCAGCGCGGCATCAGCCAGCGGGTACGTCTTCCAAATTCGGGGCGAAATGATTCCCGCCTCAACGGCGGCCAGAACATCAGCCGCACGTTCTTGATACTCCTCGACGGACAACGTATGCGCGGCAATCGAAGGGCGCGTTAAAAACAGCGAACCCTTGGTGTTCAGAACGGACAGTTCGACCGCCGGTGGAACCCCCGATGATGCCCCAAAGGACACCATCAGTCCCCTTGGTCGCAGGCTGTCGAGAGAAGCCTCAAATGAGATTCGCCCTATAGGATCATAGACAACGTCCACTTTGCGGCCTTGGGTTATCTGCGAGACTTGCGAGGCAAGCGTGTGCGGGTTAAAGACCAGCACGTGGTCGCACCCTGCCGATCGTGCACGTTCAATGCTTTCGGCCTTTGAGACAACACCGATAACGAACGCCCCCAAATGCTTCGCCCACTGCACCATGATCTGGCCAAGGCCACCCGCTACGCCATACAGCAACATCGTTGTGCCTGGGCCTACCGGATAGGTGGACTTGAGAAGGTACTGAGCCGTAATTCCCTTGAACATGACGGCAGCGGCCTGTTCAGCCGTGACCCCCTGCCCAAGTTTGACCAGCCGCTGTGCCGGGTAAATACGGTGCGTGGCGTCCCCCCCGAGCGGGCCCGTGGCATAGGCCACGCGGTCGCCAGGGCGGACGTTGGTAACGTGCGCGCCAATCGAAACGACAACCCCCGCCCCTTCGAGGCCCAGCCCGGAAGGAAGCGCTACCTTCACAGCACCATTACGCTGCGTGACATCGAGGTAGTTGACCCCGATAGCGTCTTGTTTAAGCAAGACCTCACCCGCTCCAGGCGTTAACGGGCCCAGCGGTTCAAGTGAAAGGACAGCGGGCTCACCCGGTTGGTTGAAACGGATCACTTCGGCCATGTTATTGCTCCAGTTGGTCAAGGTTCCGTCTCAGTATGAAAACTCACTCAGCCACGAACAAGATAGCCTGAATGCAGTACATAGCTGCACCCAATGCTGCAATCAACCTGCAGGCTGCCGGTAAGGGTCGAATAAAGCCGGCCTTGCGCCACACACACCTCACCCCTCACTTCCCAACGCCAAAAGGCTCCGAGTGGCGTCGTTGGTGCGTTTGGCGTAGTCGAGGATCCAGTCTTTGAACACCCTGTGGGCGCGCGATTGCTCCAGTGCCTTGCCGTACACAAGGTGCTCAACGTGCCCCGTCTTGACCACGTGCGGCACCGGACGCAAAAGGGTGCCGCTGGTGAAGTCGGCCACGGGCGCGACGTACGCCCACATCAGGACCACGCCTTGCCCGGCCAGGGCCGCGCGGCAGGCAAGGTCGTAGTTGGACACTGAGAGGGTGTAGTTGATGCCGCCGGTTTCACACCCCGCGCGGCTGAACCAGTCCGGCCAGCCTTTGACCGTGCGCAGGTGTTTAACCTCAAAGTCGATGAGTTTTTCCCGCGAGAGTGCTTCAAGGCTGTCGATGCTGCGGCCTCTCAGGTACGCCGGGGTACAGACGGGAAAGATCACCTCTTCGAACAGGCCTGTGGACACATAACCGCCCCGCTGCCCCTGGTCATAGAGGATGGTGAAGTCGGTTTCATTGCCATGAAGCGCCGCGTAATCCTCGCCGTCACCCGCAATGACGCGAACGCGGATGTCCGGGTGCAGGTCTTTGAATTCAGCGATGCCGGGCAGCAGCCAGAAGCTGGCGATCGCCATGCTGGCACTGATGGTGACGGTGGGGCTTCGGTCGTTTTCGAGGGTGTCCAGGGTGCGGCGCAGTTCCGCCAGGCTGCGCTCGATGCCGCCCAGCAAGGTTCGGCCAGCCTTGGTCAGGCTGAGGGTTTTGTGGGTACGGGTGAACAGTTGCACGTCCATGCACGCTTCAAGGTGTTTGATTTGACGACTGACCGCACTTTGCGACAGGTTGATCTCCTGCGCCGCCTTGGTAAAACTCAGGTGCCTGGCGGCACATTCGAACGCTTCAAGGTTGTGCAACGGTGGAAGTCGTTTTCGTGTCGTGCTCATGGCCACCCTGGGCAATCACGCCTGGTTAGTACTCTTGCCTCCCGACCCAGCGTTCTTTGGCCAGATAGGATTTCACGCCAATATCCAGGAACGGTCGGGGCGGTAATTTGCGCGGCTCGCCCAGTTCCCGCATATCGGCGATCAGGTCATTCTCCACACCGCAGGCCAAATCGGCCAGCGTCACGCCTGCAATGGTCTGTTTGGCAATGCCGACCCCATTGCAGCCCACCGCTGCGTAGCGGTTAGAGTCAATCTGGCCCCAGCGTGGCGCGCCATTGCGCGTGATACTGAAAAAGCCCATCCAAAAATGTTCCATGGCCACCTCCGCGAGTTGCGGGAAGCGTGCCAGGAACACCGCCTTGTGCTGTTCGCGTACCCGCGCGCGGGTGCTTTCGGTCACCTGCAAGGTCGGTGTGAAGTCGAACTGTTGACGAATCAGGATGCGATGGTCGCGGGTGTAGCGCAAAGTCGCACCGCTGACGGCGTTGGCGGGTGTCACACCCCACTCTTCGACATCGCCCAGGCGCGCGCGCTGCTCGGGCGTCAATGGTCGGGTCAGCGAACCATAAGACGCGACGTTGAACAGTTGCCGCTCGAAACCGGGCAGTTGTAACGCACTGCCATTGCTGGCAATGATCAACTGGCCCGCGCTGACTGCCCCTTGTGCGGTGCGGGCGCGTATCAGCCGGCCGCATTCCAGGTGGGTCACGGCACTGTTTTCGAACAGCGAGACGTTCTCCGGCAGGGAGTCTGCCAGCCCACGGGTCAGCGCCGCCGGGTTGAGCAGAATGCAACCCGGCGTGTAGATGCCGCCCTGGAAGAAGGAGGTGCCCAGGCGTTTAGCCAGCTCGGCCGGGCCCAACCATTCGTAAGGCTCGCCCAGAACCTGTAATTCGTGGGCATGCTGGCGCAGCAATGTCTCGACCAGATGCGGCGCGGCAGCACAGTGATATTTGCCCTTTTCGCTCCAATCGCACGGGATCTGGTGCGCCTTGACGATGCCATCAAGGTGAGCGATGCCCGCTTTCATCAGGCGCTTGTAGTTGCCCGCTTTTTCCAGCTCGGCGGTGGAACTGCCAACGTTATGTGGCACATCAATAGCGAACCCGGAATTGCGCCCGGAGGCGTTCTCCCCGGCCTCGCCCGCTTCGAGCACCACGATCCGTTCATTCGGCCGGTTGTGCGCCAGCCGCCGGGCAGCGGCGAGCCCGGCGTAGCCCGCGCCAATGATCAGCCAGTCGGCGTTTATCGGCTGGCACAGGCTCGCCTGCGCACGCCGCGCCGGAAGAATCGCCGACCAGCCGTTGGTGCGGTCATCGTGAGGTTTGAGTGTGATGTCCATCTGCGCAGCCTCCTGGGCCCGTCACTCGCCGGGCGGGGTAATGACGAAAAAGACGTTGGCCTTCGAACCGAAATATTTCACCGCCGTGTGTTTGGGGATGCGCAGGGTGGTGCCCGGCCCGCCTTCGAAACGCTCGCCGCTGGCCAATTCAAAACCGAACGTGCCCTCCAGCACGAGCAACACTTCGTCGTAGTTGAGCGTCTTGAACGGCGACTCATCCCCGTCCCATTTCGCAAACCCGGCCAGTAACGCCCCGTCATCTTGCGGGGTAATGGACCAGCCCATGTCGACCTGCGAATCGCCGGAAAGCGATCGCGGGCTGTAGATCACGTTCGCTGCGTGGACACTCAGTGGCGCGGTCATAGCGATTCCTTTTTCATCAGTCGGGCACAGGCCCAATAGTGGTAAGCGGCCCACAGGCCGGTGAAGGCGCAGCCCAGCAGCACATAACGCAGTGATTCGGCCGGGTTGCTGATACGGGGGGCGACGACATCAGACAGCAGGCCCACCAGTTGGGGGGCGATCGCGAGGTTGGCGATGTTGGCGGTGAACAGCAGGATGGCCGAGCCTTTGGCGCGCATGCCTGCCGGGTAGAGGTTCTGCAGCAGCCCGATGGAGGGGCCGATGTAGATGTAGGTGATCGGGATGAAAAGCCACAGCAGGACATGCACCACGTCCAGCCGGTTGGTCGCGAACACGCCAATGGACAGCAGCGTGCCAAGCAGCGTCGTCCAGAACACGAAGCTCGATTGCGCGTGCATCGGTCGGCTGCGCAATTGCAGCATCACCAGCACCGTGATCACCATCATCGCGGTGCCGGCAATGCCATGGATCGGCCCGAGCAGGGTCCCCGCCTCGCCCACGGTCAGTGAGTAGGTGCGCACCAGGAAAGACGTCATCCACCACAGAATCCCCCAGCCCCAGAACGTGATGACTGTGGCCCCGGCAATCAGGTGGAACAGCGCGCGGTTCTGACGCGTGTAACGCAGTGTCTCCCTGAAGCCGATAGTGTCGCTGTCGATATCATGGCGGGTGCCGGCGTCGTGAACCCGTTTCGGCTCGCGGATGCCCAGCCATACCAACAGCGCAAACGGTAGCCCGCACAGCCCGAAGACCAGCAACGCGGTGCGCCAGCCATAGGCATCGTTCAGGTAGCCCGCGCCCGATGCACCGAGCCAGGCACCCACACTGGCACCAATGCCGTACACCGACAGGGCAAAGGCGCGCAGTTTGGGGCGAAACTTGTCGGCAATAATCGAATGGCTCGGGGGCGTGCCGCCTGCCTCGCCAATGCCGACACCGATACGGGCCAGCAAGAGTTGCCAAAAGCTGCTGCTCAAGCCGCAGAACACGGTCATGGCCGACCAGACCGCCACCGCCGCGCCGATCATGCGTTTGCGGTTGGTCCGGTCTGCCAGCGCGCCCAGCGGCAGGCCCGCCGCCACATAGAAGATCGCCAACGCCACGCCGGTGAGAAAGCCGACCGACGAATCGCTGAGCTGAAACTCGTTTTTGATTGGCTCGATCAACGTCGACAACACAAAGCGGTCAGCGATATTGATCGCGTACACCGCCGTCAGAATGAAAAGCGTGGTCCAGGCACCCGAGCTGGCGGCCACGGACGACGCATCGGGCGATAAGGTGCCGCTGATGCTTTTAGACGGTATAGACATGCTTACCTCCAGCCGCTCGGTGCGTAGGGGGGAACGCTACGAGCTTTTTTATTGTTGTTCAGGGCAAATGGGGTAGTTGTGCAGGTGCTGGCGTCAGCCGGATCGTTTGCGGCAGGCGGGCGCGACCGGGTCGTCAAAACGGCGTGTTTTCATGGCTGTCCCTCGGGCATTTTTTTTGTGGGAAGGGCTGGACACCAGGGTCCGTGTGCAGGCTCAAACTACCCGCGGCGAGCGATTGGCAAAAGCGTATATTCCGTGTGCACTGCATGCGTCAGGCGCATGCACTGGCAGCACGGACGCGGTCGTTTTCGACACCTGCTCAAGCGCGTGACTTGCTGCAATCAGCCGATAAAAGTCGACAAAAAACCCGCATTGCGCGGGTTTTGTGTGGGTTGTGGTTCAGAAAAAAAGGCGGGCATTCGGATCATTGCCGCTTAAAAACGCCCGCTAATCCCCAGCAATGGGCCTTTCTGGACGATGTCGTAAACGAAGCCGTCGTGGCGGTAATTCACGGCCATCGCTCGATACCCTGCCACCGCCGAAAAACCGGGCCAAAACTCCCACCCCGCCAGCGCGGCCAGGTCCCAGTCTTTTCGCGATTGCCCGGCACCCGCCATGCCCCAGGATGATAACCAGAACCGGTCATTCACAGCATAGTGCCCGCGTACACCCGCCATGGCGTCTGCCCACGTGGCGCTGTCCGACCCCGACAAGCCGCCGGCCGGCCCGCCATGAAAGCTGATCGTGGTGCTGCTGTACCAGACACGCATACCGCCAGTGACGTCCAGGCGGCGGTTATCGTCGCCCAACACCGTGTAGCCGCCGCCCAGAAACCCGGAGGCTGTTTTACTCTCGACCTCGAGTTTGTTCGCCAGGGCATTGGCGGGCAACCGGTTGCGGGTATCGGTTTCGATGTACATCAGGTCTACGACTACGCTGTACGGCCCCCGGCGAGCCTCGCCCATCAGCATCAGCGACATGTCGACGGTGCGGGCAATATCAGAAAAATCAGACTGAATAAACTGAGTCCCGGTGCTGCGATGGCCCACGTTGCCGCGAATACCTGCGCCCCACACATAGGGCCCGCCGTTGAAGGTCCAGCCATCGTTATCCGCCGCAAGGGCCACTGTCGGCAAGCTATAGCCGACGGTTATCAGGGCGCTCATCAGCAGCGCCTGACGCGAGCGCGAGGTATCACGGTGCATGGGGGTGTTTCTCCGATCAATGCTGGGTCAACGAGAGGGCCACCGCTTGCGCCGCGCAATCTTCTGAAGGCTTTAGGCCCGCCTTTTCTGCGGCCTGAACCTCTGCCTTCGCCGCCGCCAGGTCCGCCAGAAAGGCCGGGTTACTGTGCAGGCTCGCCACAGTGGCCGCGCCCATCAGGCGGCCGGCGTCGACATCGCTCTGCCAGTGCGCATCGCAGATAACGCGGCTTTGGCCGAATGCCAACCCGCGGGTCATCACTTCGGTCGCCCGCGTCGGCTGCACCTCGGCCAGCAACAGCCCCCAGGCCCAACCGGCCGCTGAGTGGCCGGACGGCCAAGAACCATCGGTACGCAACAACGGCTCCATGTCTTTGCGGCACGTGCCTTCGTCATGCACGACGAAGGGCCGGGTTCGGTTGTAGGCATTCTTCCCGGCATAGGTAGAACCGCCCGCATCCGACAAGGTGCGCTGCATTAAGGTGTACAGATGCGGCGTGGTTTTCTCGGAGATCGGGACACCCAGTGCGCAGGAAAAAGTGTTAGCCGGTGCTGGAAAGGCCAGCTCAGCATCCGCTGCCGCGAGTTTCTCCCGGGCCGTACCACGCAGCGACAGTGCCGCGCGGCGGGCTTCTTCATCCCGCTCTAGTGCTGCAGAATCGGGCTTTGGTGGTGCACCAAGCAACGCCAGGCGCAGCGGCAAGTCAGCCGGGGCAAGGTAGCCGGGGGCCAGTTTGAAGTGCGGGTCCGTCACCGTCGTCGCGGCTTCGTCCGCCAGCGCCCACCCTGAGCCGAGCAGGCCGGCCACCGCCGCCGCCCCCCACCGCTTATGTACGTTTTCCATCGAGCGTTCCCTTATTGGTCCCTGCGTCTGCTGACGTCGGTATCACCCGGCGATCAAAAACTGTACAGCGCGTTCAGATACGCGCCTGCACCCACTTTCTCACCCGTCAGCGGGCTGTTACGGGCATCGCCGGCCAGGGCGTAAGCCTTGATGCCGCCTTCCAGGGCCAACTGCGGTTGCCACTGCCAGGTAAGGCCCATTTTCAAGGTCACGTCGCGCAGCCCGCCGCCCGGGCGGTATTCATCAAATCGGGTGCGGGCCGCCTGCTGGGAAGTAACACCGAAGCGCGCCATCATGTCTTTGTCATTGCTCCAGGTGCCGTACAGCGTCGAGTCCAGGGTCAGTGTCGACGACAGTGAATAGGCCGTCGCCGCACCGGCTTCCAGGTACGCCGTGCGCCCGACGCTTTCGCCCCCATAATTGCGGCTCTGGCTGGCTTGCAAACCGCGAACAAACAAGCGGCCGGCGGGTAACACCCAGTAGGCTTCGGCACCGACCAGTGCCGTGCTGTCCAGGTTGCCCATGCCTCGCAGGTAGTCATCACGACCGTCCAGCGTGTGGATTCTTTCTTTGCGGCCCTGGTCATAACCGATCAGCAGCGCCACCCCAAAAGGAGACAGCCCCGGTAAATCCCAGCGCAGGCCTTCCGGAAAAGACGCGCTAAACGTGCCCCACGCATCGGTGGGCGCAATGGCCCGCACTTTCAGCGAGGGAAACGCCGCGTACCGCGAAGCGCCTTGGTACAGGGGCCCCACCGCCAGGCCCCCACCCACCGTCACCGATGGCGAGCGGGCGGGTGCGTCTGGGGCTGCATTCGCGGACGATACCAGCACACACGCAAAGGTTGCGCCCACCGCCCACGTCACGCGATTGCGGAATAAGCTTGAAGTGCCAAGCGCTGTCATGACTGCTTTCCTTTAGGTAAAAACGCTTTAGTTCAGAGCCGTTGAAGGTGCGATGCGCGCACCGTGTGCCTGGACAAATACGTTTTCGACCAGGCGCGCCATGGCCTGGGCGGACTCTATAAGAAGGCGTCGGGGGGGCGCTTGCCATTTGGTGCCAAAAGCGCAGTGATCAGGTGCAGAGCACCCGGGCATCAGCGCCCCGAAAGGCCTTTCGCCGCCTGCGCCAACCGCTGTATCGCCTGATGGATCTCATCGCGATTGAGCGAAGCAAAGCCCATGCGCAAGGCATTTTCCGGTTGGTCTTCAGGTGAAAACAGTCGGCCCTTGCGCACGACCAGGTTATGGCCCCAGGCGTTTTCGACCAGTTGATCGACGTTGATGCTGTCGTCAAACCGCACCCACAGCGCCAGGCCCCCTTCCGGCTCCTGCCAGGATGCCCGTTCGCCAAAGGCCTCAGCCAGGCAGTGCTGCAGGGTTTCGCGCCGGCCCAGGTATTCTTTGGACGCACGCCGCAGGTGCTTTTTCAATTCGCCGTTATGGATCAACGCCGCCAGCATTTGCTGCATCACGGCATCACTTTGGCCCAGCATCAGCGTGGCGTTGCGCGTCAGCACGTCGATCACCGGCGCAGGTGCAACCACATAGCTGCAACGGAACGTCGCCCCCAGCGATTTGGACAGCGAACCGATATAGATCACATGCCGTTGCGTGCGGTCGCTGGCCAGGGGCAAGTAGGGCCGGCCGTCGAAGTGATACTCGTGGTCGTAGTCTTCTTCGATCACACAAAAATCATGGCGCTTGGCCAATGCCAATAATTGCTGGCGGCGGCCCGCGCGCAGGCTGACGGTGGTGGGAAACTGGTGATGGGGGGTGACAAACACCATGCGCACCTTGTGCAACCGGCACAGCGCGTCGATTTGATCGACCCGGCAGCCTTCGCTGTCCAGGTCGACCGTCACGATGGTCGCGCCCAACTGGCGGAATATTTCCCAGGCCGGCGGGTAACTCAAGCGCTCCACCAGCACCACATCGCCTGGTACCAGCAGCGCGCTGGCGGCCAGGTACAGCGACATCTGTGTTCCTTGGGTGAGGCAAATATGCTCGGCCCCGACAGCCAGGCCGCGATTGTTTCGCAGCATCTCGGCCAGCGCGCTGCGCAGGTGATAACTGCTTTCTTCACTGCCAAAGCGCATGTTATTGGTCGTGAAACTGTGGCGCAGCGCATGGCGGTAGTAGCGGTGCAGCACGGCCTGGGGCAGTAAGCGGTGGTCGCAGCCGCCATTGTCGATAAACAGCGAATCAGGCCGCAGGTGCAGTGCCTTGACCTGCTCGCTCGGGGTGAAATACGCCACGCGGGGATGTTCCTGCAGCGCCAGGGCAAAGGCCGGGGGCTCGCTGCGAGACGGGGGCATGGACGGCAGTTGCGTATTGACGAACGTGCCCCGGCGCGGCTCGCTGATCAGCCACCCCTTGGTCACGGCCTCTTCATACGCCAGGATCACGGTCTTGCGGTTAAGGTCGAGCAACTGCGCCATTTCCCGCGTTCCGGGCAACAGCGTCCCGGGGGTGAGGCGGCCGTCCCTGATCGCCGTCACCAGGCCCTCTACGATCTTGCGATAAGAGGCTTGGGCCTCAGGCCCGTCGAGGTTGAGCAACGGGCGCCACTTACGTAACTGGACCATCTAAACTTTCCAAAACTGGAGGTTTTAATGGGCCTAGTCTAGCGCAACAATTGGGCCTCATTCACCCGAGGTTGCTATGAATACACGCCATGTCATTGAACTATCGCCCTCGGGAAAAACCTTTGAGGCCGGTGATGAGTTACTGCTCGACGCCCTGCTTGCCAGCGGCCTGCCGGTACCGTTTTCGTGCCGCCGCGGGGCATGCGGGTCCTGCAAAGTCACGGTAATGGCCGGGCACTACCGCAGCAAACACCTGGCCCCGGGCGTGGTGGCCCCGTCTTACCCGCTCGGGCCCCATGAAATGCTGCTGTGCCAAAGCCATGCCTGCGCAGACATGCGCCTGGAGATCCCCGGCTGGTCACTGGAGACCCCGGCCCTGGCCATCAGCACCCGGGTCTTGAGCAAACGCGCACTGAGCCGCGACATCATCGAGCTGGTACTGATGCCGGACTTACAAAAACCGTTGGAGATTCGCCCCGGGCAATACGTCAAATTGCGCTTCGGTGATGATCAAAGCCGCTGTTTCTCCGTGGCCAACCTGCCCGCGCAGGACCACGGCCAACTGGTTTTTCATATTCGCCAAGTGCCAGGCGGGGCGTTTTCCGAGGCGGCGCTGGGTGAACTGCAGACCGGCCATGCGCTGACACTGGAAGGCCCGTTCGGAGCCTGCACCTGGCAGCACGCTGACGAACGCCCGGTCGTTCTGTTTGCCACGGGCACCGGCTACGCGGGCGTCAAGCCCATGCTGCTGACCGCCCTGGCCCGCCAGGCCGAAGTCACGTTGTACTGGGGCGGTGCCCACCCGGCCGATTTTTACGACCGCGCGTTTCTGGACCAGGTGAGCGCCGAACATCCCACCGTACGCTGGCACCCGGTGCTGTCGACAGAGGCGTCAGTGCAACAGGTTGCCCTGGCTCAGCCCCATCGTTGGGCCGACACACAGGTGTATGCCTGCGGTAACAGCGCGATGATCCGCCAGACCCGCGAACATTGCCTCGCGGCGGGGGTGCCGCCGCACGGCTTTGTCGCGGAAGCCTTTGTGCCCAGCGGCCAGCCCGCTTGCGAGCCGGCCCTCAAACCGCTGGACCCGGTGTGGGAAAAAGTCGGCCCGCGCTATTCACTCGATGGCATGCTCGCGGCCCGTGAGCAATCGGTCCGCGCCTTGGCGCTGATTAAAAGCCAACTGCGGATCGGCATGACCACCGCCGAAGCCATCGAAATGGCCAACCTTCAATTGCAGGCCATGGGCGCGTCTCATACGTGGCACCCGACCTACATCCGTTTTGGTGATGACACAGCTCACACCCCCAGCGAAGGCATCGACCCGCAGCGCCGGTTACGTGCAACCGATATCGCCGTGGTGGATCTTGGCCCGGTGTGGGACGGGTATGAAGGTGACTATGGCGACACGTTCGTGTTCGGCGAGCAGCCGTTGTATCAAGCCTGCGTCACCGCCTTGCACGAGGTCTTTGACGAAACCCGCGAAGCCTGGAACCGAGGGCTGAGCGGTCGTGAGCTGTATGATTTTGCCGAACGCAGCGCCGGGGCAAAAGGCTGGATGCTGGAGCGCAACCTGGCCGGGCACCGCATTGCCGACTTTCCCCATGCCTTGTTCGGCCCTGCCACATTGGCCGAACTCGACATCGTGCCCAGCGAGATGGTGTGGGTACTGGAGATTCAACTCCGCCACCCGACCGAAGCCGTGGGCGCGTTCTTCGAAGACATCCTGGTCCAAACACATTGAGCCACAACAGCCTGTGGGAACGAGCTTGCTCGTGATCTTTTGATCTGGTTTTTGAACTAAAGCCCCTCGTACACCCGTCAACCCTGTGTCCGGTTCTGTACAAGATCAAAAGATCGCGAGCAAGCGAGCGTCGACCGGCTGCTCCTACGGATCACGGATGGCAGCGTTTGTAGGAACGAGCTTGCTCGTGATCTTTTGATCTGGCTTTTGATCTAAAAGCCCCCCATCAATCACGCCGGCCATGCACCAGCTAACCCTGCGGGAGAAACTCGACGTGAAGACCGGAGATATCCGGTAATTGCGCCAGCAAATGATCCCGCAGTTCCAGGATCTGCCCGCGTTTCAGGCTGTTTTTTAACCACACCAGGTAGTACGCGTCGCCCGAAGCGACGGCCGAGGTGTACGGCAGCGAGACATAGCCCTCACGCACATCATCGGCCACCAGCGCCAAATCCCCGATGGACACGCCATGCCCACGCACGGCGGCCGTGATGCCTTGATCCAGCGTGTCGAACACTTTGCCTGTGTTCAGCGAGACCTGGTCACTGAGGTTCAGGGCGGCCAACCAGCGGCGCCAGTCACGGCGGTCGGCCGAGGGGTGAATCAGGGCGGCCGCCTGAAGCTGCTCCAGGCTCCACGGCGTTTGCCCCGCCACTTGCGGCGAGCAGATGGGAATCAACCATTCATCCAGCAGCTTGCAGTGCTCGACCCCCGCGTCAAAGTGGCCGTCACTCAGCAGGATCGCGCAGTCATAAGGCTCAGCGTGAAAGTCCACGGTGTCGACGTCCATCCACACACTGGACAATTGCACCGGCAGTTGCGCGGCACGTTGATCGGGCATTTCCAGCGTTTGCAGCAGCCAGCGCATGGTCAGCGTTGAAGGGGCTTTAAGCCTCAATTTGGCACTCTGAGCACGGAACGGCTGGCACGCCTGCTCAATCACCCGAAAACCGACCTTCAGTTGCGCCGACAAACGCTGGCCCTCCTCGCTCAGTGAAATTCGCGGGCCGTTGCGCGTGAACAAGCGGCACCCCAGCGCGTGCTCCAAGGTGCGCACATGCCGGCTGATCGCGCTTTGGGTAATCGACAGTTCTTCGGCGGCGCGCGTGAAGGAGCCGGTGCGCGCAGCCACTTCAAAAGCCCTGAGCGCATAAAGGGGCGGTATTCGTTCAGCCACGACAAACCCTTACTCTGATTAATACTCATAGTAAGCCGTGGTTTTATCCGTTTTTCAACGGCCGCCGATCCCTTCAGAATCACGACTTATCGAGGGCTGTGCAGGTGGCCTGGCCCGCACAGCACGAAAACATCCCCTTTCAATAATGAGTCAAACCCATCATGGAACTGCCCTTGCTGCTGGTTTACGCCCTCAGTGTTTTTATGTTGTTCATCACCCCGGGGCCGGTGGTGGCGCTGGTCATCAACACCACGCTGACCGCCGGGCCGCAACGCGCCCTGCTGACGGCACTCGGGACCAACTGGGCGGCGCTGGTGCTCATCCTGTTGGCCGCACTGATTCTGGCGGGCACGGTGTCGCTCAACCCGCTGCTGCTTAATGGCGTGAGCCTGGTGGGCTGCCTGTTTATTGGCTACCTGGCGCTGCACGGGCTCAAGGATGCGCTGAGTACGCGCGCCCTCGATCAACCTTTTGGCCCGCCGCCCACCGCACCGACACGCAACGCGCTGCTAACGGGTTTCTGGGTGGGCATTTCAAACCCCAAGGACATCATTTTCTTCGTGTCGTTTTTCCCGCAATTCATTCACGTCACGCCCTCATTCAAAGGCAGCATTACACTGCTGTCCCTCGTCTGGATCGTGATCGACTTATCCATTCTGGCCGCGTACATCGTTCTTATGCGCCGCCCCTTCGCCCTTAAATACCGCAAAGGCATCAGCGTGGCCTCCAGCCTGACCTTGCTCGCCGTGGCGCTGGGCGGGCTGTTTTATTCCGTGCAGGCCCTGCTGAACGCCTGATGGGCCTGCGCTTTTCACACGCCCACAAAAAAGGCCGCTGATTGCTCAGCGGCCTTGGGTGGGGCTTACTGCGGGCCTTGCTTATGGATCAGGGCCGCCAGTGCTTCGTATTCCTCTGGCAACAGTTCGGTCAGCGGCGTGCGCACAGGGCCTGCGCTGTGACCTGAGATGGTGGCACCTGCCTTGACGATACTGACCGCATAACCGGCCTTGCGGTTACGGATGTCCAGGTACGGCAGGAAGAACTCATCAATGATTTTGTTGACGGTTTCGTGGTCTTCACGGGAAATCGCGCGGTAGAAGTCCATCGCGGTTTTCGGGATGAAGTTGAACACGGCCGACGAGTAAACCGGCACGCCCAGCGCTCTGTAGGCAGCGGCGTACACTTCAGCGGTCGGCAAGCCGCCCAGGTAGCTGAAACGGTCACCCAAACGGCGGCGAATCGAAACCATCAGTTCGATATCGCCCAGGCCATCTTTGTAGCCGATCAGGTTCGGGCAACGCTCGGCCAGACGCTCCAGCAGCGGTGCAGTCAGGCGGCAGACGTTACGGTTGTAAACAACCACACCGATCTTGACCGAGTTGCACACGGCTTCAACGTGGGCAGCGACACCGTCCTGGCTGGCTTCAGTCAGGTAGTGCGGCAGCAGCAACAGACCTTTGGCACCCAGGCGCTCGGCTTCTTGTGCGTATTCAATGGCCTGGCGAGTGGAACCGCCCACACCGGCCAGGATAGGCACGCTTGTAGCGCACGTATCAACGGCTGTTTTGATCACTTGCGAATATTCGCTGGCCGCCAGGGAGAAGAACTCGCCCGTACCGCCCGCCGCGAACAAGGCGGAGGCACCGTACGGGGCCAGCCATTCCAGTCGCTTGATGTAGCCCTCTTGGTGGAAGTCACCTTGGGCATCGAAATCGGTTAACGGGAAAGACAGCAGACCGGAAGAGAGGATGGACTTCAGTTCTTGTGGATTCATTATTCGAACACCCTGGGGGCTTGTTGTGATGAAAAAGTAGCAGCACTTGGCTGTGTCGTAAGTCATCGTACAACTTAATAAATTAACGTCAATCTCATTTCTTCAAATCCACGACAAAACGGTTCGCGTTTCTCTCTATAAAAACCATAAAAGCCTTTAAATATAGATAGTTATACGAGCAATCCGAGAAGCGAATTATTTTTCCGACAGATATACGTTGTCTGAGCACACGCCTTACAGGCGAGACTGATCACTCCCCTCGCGTTCTCCGTGACGACACGACCTACCGAAATGAAGCCCTTTTCCATAGACCCGCTGACATAACGTGTCACCGACCTACGACACACCCGGACACATCCCCCGAACACCCCCTCTGCGTCCGATACGCATTCATTGGCCGAGTCGCCACCCTATCCGCCCCCCTCATCAGCCAAAGGATCCCAGAGGATGCTGAACCCCAAACAACGCAGCCACTCGCCCCACCCCGGCCTGCTCCACGCCTCGCACTGGCGGCTCACCGTCAGCCTGTTGGCGGGCTTGTCATTACCGGCACAGGCCTACCACGAACAGGGCCGCCTGCTCGATGCGTCGAGCTGGCACAGCCCTGAGTTCAAGCGCGTTTGGGGCTTGGAGGCGATCGGGGCCGATTTTGCCTACGCTCGGGGGCTGAGCGGCAGTGGCGTGCGTCTGGGGGTGGCCGACAGCGGCGTCGATACTCGTCACCCCGAATTTGCCGCCAAGGATGTGCAGGCCCTGCGCCTGGCCGACGAGGGCTGCGCGCGCGAAAGGCTCGCCACGGCCACCGACAACGGGTGCTTCCATACCGATGGCGACAGGGCCAGCGTTCACGTTAACGAAGCCGATGAGTACTATCTGGCGACCCTTAAATCACTCACCGCAAAAGGTGCGCTGCCCGAGAAATACCTGACTGACTACCTCGCCAGCCTGGGGGCGAGGTATGAAGACCACGGCACCCATGTCGCTGGCACGGTGCTGGCCGCTCGCAATGGCCAGGGCACCCACGGCGTCGCTTATGCAGCGGGCCTGAACACGGTGCGTATTGCCAGCCACTCCCTGGACACCCCTACGCCCTTAACATCAGATGCTCCCCGCGCGATAGAGCCGGTCGACCCCCACACAGCAGCCACCCTTTATGCCCGGTTACGCGAGCAGAACGTGCGGGTCGTCAATCACAGCTGGGGGTTGAACGAAGAGCTGAAGACCGTCGATGAACTGGACGAGGTGCTGCATGATCAGCGTTCAGGCGTGGGCGCATTGCTGGCTCAGGGCTCGCTCGACACGGGGGTCTTACAGGTGTTTGCCGCAGGCAACGTCCCAGAGCATAAGGTGAACCTGTCACCTGAGACCGCACCGTTTGCCGACCCCATCGCCACTTTGCCACGCGCATTCCCGGCACTGGAACCGTACTGGTTGAGCGTGGTGAACCTGGACAACAGCCTGAAGCTTTCCACCGGTTCAGCGCGTTGCGGCTACAGCAAGAACTGGTGCGTGGCCGCACCGGGCAGCGACATTGACGCCCCCACCCTCAGCGGGGAAATCGACTACGACCTGCTCCATAACGCCCAAGGTGAAGTCGATGGTGTGCAGGTCACGGGAGACCGCCCGGTCTTTGATTATGCCCGCCACAGCGGCACATCCATGGCCGCCCCTCATGTGACCGGCGCACTGGGCCTGTTGATGGAACGCTTCCCTTACCTCGACAACCCTCAGGTACGCGATGTGCTGCTGACCACCGCACGTGACCTGGGCGCACCCGGCGTTGATGACGTGTACGGCTGGGGCCTGGTGGACTTGAAAAAAGCCATCGACGGCCCCGGCCAGTTACGGGTCGACACGCAGGTGGTGATGGACCGCCGGGCGGGCGGCGCAACCGTGTGGCAAGGCGGTGCCTGGGACGATTGGCGCAACGATATCAGCGGGCCGGGACGCCTCGAAAAATCCGCTGACGGCTGGCTGCGGCTCAGCGGTGACAACAGCTTTGGGGGCGCAACCGTCAACGGCGGCATCCTGGAATTTGACGGCTTCAATCGCCTCTCCCGCGACGTGACGGTCGAAGGCGGCCTGTTGCGGCTGAACGGCACCTTGCAGGGCAGTCACCTAGACATCAATGGCGGTATGGCCCACATCACCGGGCAACAACTCGATGCCGACACTCGCGTGGGTAAAAACGGCTGGCTCAGCGGTGATGGCCAACTGTCCAATACCACCGTGTCCGGCACGCTAATGCCCGGCAGTGAACACCGCCCGATGACCATCACCGGCGATTATCAACAACACCCTGAAGCCACCCTGATCGCACGCCTTGGGCAGGCCCCCGGCTTGCCGGCGCTGCATGTCACCGGGCACGCGACGCTGGCGGGCGGCACGCTGCACCTGACGCCCCAAGCCAATGTGTACCCGCTGGGGCAACGCTTCCAGATCCTGCAAGCCGACGGCGCACTCACGGGCGAGTTCAGCGCGCTGGATACTCATCAGTTCTCACCCTTTCTGGCGTTCACCCCCACCCAGGATGCCCACGGCGCGTGGGTCGAGGTGACGCGCGGCCTGCCGCTGGCCTCAGCCGCTCATACGGCCAATCAGCGCGCCACTGCACGGGCCGCCGACACGCTGGAGATGTCCCGACCTCTGGCGCAGCGCCTGACCTCATTGGCCCCGAACGAAGCGCCCCGGGCACTGGACCAATTGAGCGGCGAGTTACACGCCAGTACCCAATGGGCGCTGTTTGAAAACAGCCGGCTGATACGTGATGCAGCATTGGGTAGGGCACGGGGCGACCTCAACAACCTGGCCCTTCAGGCCGACGGCGCGCGCCAGACTGTTTGGGTGCAGGCCCTGCATCAAAACGGCCGCCGCGAGGCCGATGCAAACGCCTCGCAGGTCAATCACAACAGCACCGGCGTGTTGATCGGGGCCGACCATGTGTTCGAACAAGGCACCCGCGCCGGGGTGCTGCTCGCCAGCAGCCAGGGCCACATCAAAAGTACGGGCGGTGCCAAGGCGTCGTTCGACACACAGCAGATCGGCCTGCATATCGGCCACACCTGGAGTGCTTTCAGCCTGTCCGCCGGGGTGGCCTACGCCCGCACCCCGATTCAGACCAAGCGCCGCGTCAGCCTTAAAGGCCTCGATGAAGGCCTGTCCAGCGACTACCTGAGCCATACCCGGCAACTGTTTGTCGAAGGCAACTACGCGCTGCGCCACGGGGCCTGGGATGTTCAGCCCTATGTGCAACTGGCGAGCGTTCGCACCACCCACGACAGTTTCAGTGAACGGGGCGGTCACAGCGCGCTGAAGGGCCAAGGGGCCAGCAACACCGTCAACCTGGTGACCAGCGGCGTGCGGGCCCAGTGGGACCTGAGCAAAACGTCGTTCGGGCCGTCATGGCTGAGCCTGACGGGCGGCGTGGGCTACACCCACGCCAGTGGCGACCTGCGCCCGACCGCTGACCTCGCCTTGGACGGTGCCAGCCGCCAGCGCATCACCGGCGCGGCACTGGACAAACAGGCCTTGCAACTGGACCTGGGGGCTGTCGCACGGCTGTCCCGTGACAGCGCCTTGAGCCTGAGCCTGAACCACCAACACGGCGAGCATACGCAGGAGCACAGCGTGAACGCGCAGTACCGCTTCACCTTCTGACCCACCTGCACCGCCAGCCCCTCCGCGCCGATCTCCCGATTCGCCGCGGGGGGCGCTACATCATTCTGTAAGAACATCTCGCTATACAGGTGCGCTCGGTTATCCCCTAAAAGGTCGTTTGTCATGCCCTCTTCACCCCACCGCCTTGCATTCGCCATTGCGCTTATCAGTGCGTCCAGCGGTTTTACGTCGTTGGCACAGGCCAAAGACACCGTGCTGAACAACGACAGCACCAGCGCCCTGAACCTCAATGCCAGCGACACGCTGACGGTGAAACCCGGTGCCAGCCTCACCACCCCAAAAGTCGCCGTCACCCTCAAGGGCACGACCACCGGCACGGGCGTGGTGATCGATAACGCGGGCCAGTTGGTGTCCACCGGCGGGCGCGCCATCGACAGCTCCGGCAGTGCCGACGGCGAGCGTATCTATCGCATTTACAACCGCGCTGGCGCGACGATCCAAGGCAGCAACGATGCGCTGCGTATCGACACCGACTTCAGCAGCGGCAGCCTGCTGATCGACAACAGCGGCACCCTTCGCTCCACCGACGGCGGCCAGGCCATCGACCTGGATTCCGTACGCAGCGAGGGCGTCACCACGACGCTGATCAACCGTGAAGGCGGGCTGATTCGCGGCGAGTTTAGCGACGGCATGAAGACCGGCTCCAATGCCAGCATTACCAACCTGGGCGAGATCTCCACGGGGGATGCGAAGTCCGACGACAACAAATTCGACGGCATCGATATTGACTCCGCCACCGGCGTCACCGTGACCAACTACGGCACTATTTCAGGTGGCCGTCACGGCATCACCACCGACCTGGGGGCCACGCTGCACAACTTTGGCGAAGTCACTGGCCGCAACGGCTCGGGCTTTGGCTCGGACGGTAATGGCACCGTGATCAACCACGGCATCATCACCGGCGCTTATTCCGGGCTCAAGGCCAACGGAGATGGCGATGGCGTCGACATCGACCTCATTGCCCATATCGAAAACTATGGCGTGATCCAGGGCACCGGGGCGGGCGGCGTCGACAAGAACGGTTTCGCCAACGGCAGCGAGGGCGTCGCCATGGGCGGCGGCTATCTGCTTAACGCCCAAGGTGCGCGCATCAGCGGTGCCAACAATGCCGTGCTGGTGGATGACGGCAGCGATGGCGCGGGCGTCGCCGCCTCCACCCTGATCAACTACGGCACGATTGAAGGGCTGAACGGCTTTGGCGTGACGTTTGTGGGCGAGTTCGATGACACGGTCTACAACAACGGCCTGATCAGCGCCAGCAACGGGCTGGCGCTGGACATGGGCGGCGGCAACGACACCCTGATACTGGGCAGCGCCAGCCGTTTCGTTGGCGTAGTGGACGGCGGCAGTGGCATTGACCGGGTCGTGATGGATGACGCGGCAGGCGGCAGCTTCGGCAATAGCCGCAATTTTGAAGGCTTGGACGTGAAATCAGGCAACTGGACCCTCACCAGTCAGGGCGACTTTAGCGAGGGGGCCAGGGTGTTCGACGGCGCACGCCTGATCAATCAGGGCGCTATCAGCGGCACCGTCACCGTCGATGCCGGCGGTGTCTACGCGGGCGGTGGCAGCGCGGGCCACATGCAGGTCAACGGCACGCTGCAAACCAGCACATCCCTGGGCAGCGCGACCATCACCCATGACCTGACCCTGAGCAACGGCGCAACCCTGGCGTATGGCGTCAACCCCGACGGCAGCAGCGCACCGGTGCATGTGGGCGGCACCGCCACCCTCAATGGCGCAACCCTGGCGGTGCAGGCCGGTAGCGGCACTTACCCCTGGTTAAGCCGGTACACCGTACTGAATGCCGGGGCGATCAACGGCACCTTTGGCACCGTCACCAGCGACTATGCCTTCCTCACCCCGACGCTGGCGTACAACCCTACCCGCGTCGACCTCACTTATGCGCGCAATGACGTGGCGTTTAGCCAATACGCCAGCAGCACCAATGGCCGCCACGCCGCTCAGGGTTTGGCCACACTCGCGGCCGGTAACGCGCTGTACAACGCCTTGCTGAACACCAGCACGCACACCGCCGGTGCCGCCATCGAACAACTGGCGGGCAGCAGCACTGCCAGCCTGAGCAGCGCCACGTTGATCGCCAGCCAGCACGTGAGCAGCAGCATGTTGACCGCCCTGCACTCGCTGGGGTCAGGAGCTGGCCTAAACATGGCCGTCACGGCCCAGGACACCCCGGCCCTTGCGGCCACTGGCGTGCCCGCCGGGTTACGCAACCTCAATGACCCTAACGCCCAAGGGCGGCTGTGGCTGCAAGGCTTGGGCAGTTACGGACGGCTGGATGGCGAACACGGTAGCAGCGACCTGACCCAGCGCACCCAGGGCGGCTTGCTGGGTGCGGATTGGGCACTGACGCCGGACTGGCGTGTGGGCGTGGTGGGCGGCTACTCAAAAACCGACATCGACACCAACGGCCTGGACGGCACCGTCAACAGCTGGCATGCCGGTGCTTACGCCATGCGCCAAAGCGGCGCGCTGGCGCTAAGGTTGGGGGCGGCTTACAGCGGCCATAAGGGTGACAGTCAACGCACCGTGGCCTTTAACGGCTTCGCCGACCGGCCCAAGGGCGACTACCACGCCAACAGCCAACAGGCGTTTGCTGAACTGGGTTACGCCCTGGGCAGCGGGCGCTTGAGCGCAGAGCCTTTTGTCAACCTGGCCTATCAGCGCTATCACCGTGACGGTTACACCGAAAAAGGCGGTGCGGCGGCCCTGAAGGTCAATGCACACACCCAAAACAACGTCAGCAGCACGGCGGGCCTGCGCCTGGCGCACCTCAGCCAGTTGGACAATGGCATGAGCCTCACCCCTCGCCTGAGCGCTGGCTGGAAGCACAGCTATGGCGACGTCAGCCCTTCAACCCGACAAGCCTTTGTGCTCGGCGGCTCAGCCTTTCAGGTCGAGGGCAGCGCGTTGGCCCGCGACAGCCTGGTGCTGGAAGCCGGCCTGGACATTGGCCTCTCGGCCCGGCAAACACTGGGGGTGGGCTACACCGGTGATATCGGCAATAACAGCCGCAATCACGGCCTGATGGGGCAATGGCAAATGAGTTTCTAACCCCCTGCGCTGCCGGCCCCCCGGGTGCATACCCGGGGTGTCTCGGCGCGGCCACCGGCTGCAATCAAGCGAAGAACTGTCACGCTCAGCGCCGGCGGTGATTACACGTGGGTGTCGTTTTTCGCGTCGACCGGCTTGGGTTCCTTCGCAGGAAAAATGACACTGGCCGCGATGCCGATGGCCAGCACCACCAGCACCACCATCAGGCTGGTAGTAGGATCGATCTCGTAACCGTGACCAAACAAATGGTCCGTTGCATTCAGCGCCAGCTTGCCGGCGATAAAGAACAGCAAGGCAATCACCGCTTTTTCCAGGTGCACCAAATAGCGTTTCAGCGCCTCCAACACAAAGTACATGGTGCGCAGGCCCAAAATGGCGAACATCATGGCCGAGTACACGATCAACGGTTCACGGCTCACGGCGATCACCGCTGGCACGGAGTCAAAAGCGAACAGGATGTCCGACACTTCCACCACCACCACACACAGAAACAACGGCGTCGCAAACAGCGCGCCCTTGCCCGCCAGGGTCATGCCCTGGTTCTGCGGCTTGGTCAGTTCCTTTTCCAGCTCGGTGCGCGACACAAAAAAGTGATGGCCATGCAACTTGGGCCACACGGGAAACAGCTTCTTCGCAAAGCGGTAAGCAATGTGCCGGGAATAATCCTCTTCTTCGTCTTCTTCCTTGCTGCGCAGCATCATGACCGCCGTCCAGCCCACGATCACCGCGAACAGCACTTCGACCCAGGGCCCCAACGCCAACAGGCCCGTGCCGATGGCAACGAAGATCAAGCGGAACACAATGGCCCCGATAATGCCCCAGTACAGAACGCGGTGACGCAGCGCATCGGGCACTTTGAACCAGGCAAAGATCGCCATAAACACAAACAGGTTATCAACGCTGAGCACCTTCTCCAGCGCATAACCGGTCACGAACAGGCTGGCCACGGTGGGCCCATGTTCAACGTACAAGTAGCCTGCGAAGGCCAGTGAGATCAGCACCCAAAACACCGACCAGAGGGCCGCGTTGGTCAGCGTGATCGGCTTGTCGCTCTTGTGGGTGAACAGGTCGACTGCCAAGGCAAAGACCGCCAGCGCCACAAAGACAGCGATGGTCGTTGGCGGAAAGCCAATTGCCGTATTTTCCATAATGTCCTCGAAGATCAAAAACGTCAGGGCTCAGCCCGACTCATTGCCCAGGGTGCGCTGCACCGCCCATGTCACTTGTGCTCAGAACACGATAGGCCAATACCCCTGTTGACGCGGTGTGTTTACGCCAGGCCTACAACTCTTCACGCAAGCACACATCGAGCGGGCGCTTGCGCCGCCACAGTGCATGAAATTCCCGCCAGTGCGGCTCTTGCGCGGCACCCAGCATCTGTTCGTCGCCCCGGGTATCGCCCCAGGCGCGCAACGTGTAGCCGTCCAAAGGCCCGTATTGCGCCTCCAGCCGAATCACTTTTTGTTCGCAGCGGCAGTTGGTGCCCTCAATCTCCCCCGTCAACACGCCATCCACAGCCACTAGCCGGGTACCGATCAAACCCACCCCCAACTTTTTCGCAAACGGCGACAGCACCAGCTCGGGGGACGCTGAACAGAGCGTCACCGTTGCCTCTTGCGCCAGTTGGTCAGCAACACTGACCAGGCCCGTCGGCCGCATAAGCTGCGACCATGAAGCCTCACAGAACGCTTCGGCGCGCTCTTTTACCCAGGCTTCCTTAACCCCGGTCAGGTAGACCGTTATCAGTTTCTCTTTCAAATCGTTACGCGATATCCGGCCCAGCACGTAACACGCTGTGGATGGGATCATTCGCAGCAGCCGCATGAAAAACAAACGATTGCCAAACGCAAAGCGCAAAAACGGCACAAATGAATCGTGATACGTCAGCGTGCCGTCGAAATCGAATGCGGCCAGTGCCGGCTTTTCTGTAACGCGAGCGTTCAAAGTGTCGTTCAACCTACTGATTCAGCCAATCGCAGGCTGCCTCCAAAAGTGTCTGACGCATGCACGCTTTAAGGGTTAACCCCTTGCCCATGCGCCCGTACGATAATGATGTGTGCCCGTGTGTGATGCGTCGCGGGCGTAGGCATGGCGTGAATACTGCCCATGCCGACTCATTGACGATGTGGCGTGCACTGCCGAGATCTTCAAGGCTGGCTGGCAATGTCGAGCCCCTCGCCGCCTCCGTCCGCGATGCAACGCCATGATCCGTCCGGGCAATTGTGCCAGCATTGTGCTGCGCAGTCCGGCCATTGCGTTCGACCACGTACTGCAAGGGCCCCAAGGGTGAGCGCGGGCAAGCCCCTCACAGGCTAGCCGTTGGGCCGCCAGCGTATTAAAGCTTTCACATTTTGTTAAGAATTACCCTCTTATACTGCGGCACACCCTTCACTTGCCCCCCTGCCCGGTAGCCCCATGCGCCTGACTCGCCCTTTTCTGCTGTTAACACTGCTGACCGGTTTGTTGATGTTCTTCATGCTGGGCAATCACCAATTACAGGGCTCGACCGAATCACGCGTGGCGGGGATCGCCATGCAAATGCACCTGAGCGATGACTGGGTCACGCCCTCCTTGCTCAACGTACCCTTCCTGGAAAAACCGCCGCTGAGCCTGTGGCTGGACGCCGGCGCGATACGCGTGTTCGGGGGTGAAGTGTTTGCCGTGCGCCTGGCGGCGGCCTTTGCCGGCTTTTTTTGCGTGTTGTTGCTGTACGCCATGTTGCGCACGCTCGGCCGCCCAACGGCACTGGCCTGGGTGGCAGCCGCGATGCTGGCAACCATGGGCAGCTTTTGGGCCAACTCACGCATGGTGGGTGAGGATGCGCTGCTGACGCTGGGCATCACCATGGCGTTGCTGGCGTTTTATCACGCCAGCCGCCAGGCCCATTTCGCCCGCGGCACCTGGCTGTTGTTTACCGCCGGGATTGTCATTGCGACCCTGAGCAAGGGCGTGCTGGGGCTGGCCATGCCGGGCGTGGTGATTTTTGTCTTTCTTGTGTGCGAAAGCCTGATGACCCGCCGTGTTGTCGTGCGCAATTGGTTGCGCCCCGCGCTGATGACGCTGCTCGGGCTGATTCCGTTGTTCATCTGGTTGTGCATGCTGTATCAGCGCGGCGGGATGCAAGCGGTCGGTGAGGTGTTATGGACCAACAGCGTCGGGCGCTTCAGCGGATCGTTTGTCGAAGCCGGGCATTACGAACCGTTTTACTACTACCTGCGAAAACTGCCTGAGACCTTCTTGCCCTGGAACTTGCTGACCTTTCTGGGTTTGTGGCACTTTCGCAAGCAGGTGCGCGACAACCCCTACCTGTTGTTTTTCTGCGTGTGGGTGCTGGCGCAATTTGTGCTGTTGAACCTCGCCTCCAGCAAACGCGCGGTGTACCTGATGTCGCTGGCACCTGCCGCCGCGGTGATCAGCGCCGAATACGCGTTTGTCGTGCTGCAGTGGCTGCGTGAAAAGAGCGCGACCTCGCCACTGGCCCGGTGCCTGAGCGTTTATCACCGTCCACTGGCGGCCACGCTGTTGGCCGGTGTGGTGGTGGCCTTTCTGATGGCCGCGCTGGCGGCCCCGCGCGCCGACAAAACCGATTCGTTCCAACCCATGGCGGCCCATGCGCAAACCCTTGAGGCTCAAGGTAAACGCATCGCCCTGCTGCAACCCGACGAGCGCCTGGGGGCGATGGTGTTTTACCGGCAGCAGCTACAAACGACGCTGGCGTCCCCTGCCGAGTTGCAAGCATTCCTCAGTGCATCACCCGATAACATCGCTATTGTCGAGTACCCTGACGTGCTGGGCGTGCCCCTGAACATCCTGGACACGGTCAGCGTCGGGCGGCACCACTACTACTTTGTCAGCCTGCCCCCGGTATCGCCCGACCATTGATCTCGAGCAAGGGAGCGTCACTTGGCGTGGCCGATTACCCAGCATTGGCTACGCTCCAAGGCATTTCCAGCCAAGGAGCCTGTCATGGCCATCCGTATTACCAGCAAAACCTTGAGCGATTACGACGCGCAACGGGCCTTCAACACGGCCACGGCGTACCTGCGCACATCGGACCTCGCCCTTTACCTGATCAAGAACCTTGAGCACAGCAAAAAAGTCACGCTCAACGTGGAGGTCTGCGCTGACCCCTCGCCCGCCAATGCCGACACGTGCGACGCGGGCAACCTCGTGTGGAACCTGCACGGTGCCGCGCTGGCAGGTCAGCCTGAAGTGATCGCCAACGCCTCTGCCGAACAACAGGCCTACCTCGCCAGCCAGTGGCGCTTGATGCACCTGTTGGCCCAGGCCTGCGAGCAACTGAATGCTGACCTCAACTTCCGCGATGCCGATGCCACCTGGCCGTGGCTGGATGAGGACACACTCAGTGCCCGCGATATCGAAACGGCCGTGGCCCGTGAGCTCAACACACAACCCCTGCCTGACGGGCAAAGCTGGGACCGCGTGCTCAAGGCCTGAAACGACAACGCCCGGCACAAGGGCCGGGCGTTTCGCGGTACACGTTACAGCGGCGGGGCATCACGTGCGGGGCTATTGAAGGCCAGCGGCTGGGCTAAAATACGCCCCCAGTCGGCAGGCTCGATATAGCCCAGCATTTGCGGATGAGCGCCGGCATGGGCGACGCTGACAAACATCGTTGAACCAAAGGCCACCGGTGTATCCGTCGGCACCTGCATGTCCGTTTCCAGTTGATCCATGCATTCGCTATGGGTCACCAGCACCAGGTTGCGACCGGGCACCTTGTGCTCCAGAACATCACGCAACATCGTGCCCCGACAGTTGAACAGCCAGTCTTGGGCTTCTACCGGGCGGACGAACATCGCATCTGCCGTTTGCCGGGCCCGCGTCAGCAGGCTGCTGAACACATCGGCATTGTTCAGCCCCAGTTGCCTGAAATCTTCCCCCAAGCCCTGCGCAACCGCCTCACCCCGCACCGTGACACCATCGGCCGGGCCCAGGCACGGGGTGGTCGAACGGTCACAGCGCTCCACATGGCGCACCAGCGCAACCACATCGCCTTGCGCCCAACGCTGGGCCAGGGCCTCGACGCGCCGGGCATTCTCAGGCTCGGCCAGGTTCGGTGCCGCACCGGGGGCCATCAGGTGCAGCGTCAGTGCTGTGGCCAGCACACCCGCACCGATCACCACACATGCATTTCGATAACGCCCCAACCATGAGCGCAGCATTGCGCGCTTGGCCCCCGCCAAACGTAGACTCAGTATCACAGTGCAACTACTCCCACATGAATGGTGCTGGTCATCACCCTAAAGCGCGAATATGACAAGGGGTGCATGGCCGACGGGTCAGTGACGAAAACACAGTGCCTGACGGTGCTGGCCGTAGATTAAAAAAACAGACATTGGAGGTAAGTGAAAGGAATGTGAAAAAAATGCGATGAGGCCCGGACAGACCGGGAAGGGTCGGTTTATTTTTTATATAAAAACGTTTCAGCTCTGAGTTTTACCGCCGATAAAGCCCGACACACTGACTCGACTGGGCGAAAAAATATAAACCTCCAGCGAGCCCGGATCTTGCGTGCACCGCTCCTGGAGATTGTTATGAACACCTGGCTGAACAACATCAGCGTTAATTTAAAACTGGCCTTGGGCTTTGGCCTGGTCTTGGCCCTGACGTGCCTGATGGCCATCGGTAGCTGGTTCAGCCTGGACACGCTGATTGACCGCAGTAACTGGATGAGCGATATCACCCGCCTCAACACAGCGCTGACCAATATGCGGGTGGCGCGCCTGCAATACATGCTGACCAACGGCGACGAAACGGCGGCGCAGAATGTGCAAAAGACCCTGCGGGCCTTCATGGACCAACAGGACGCGCTGATCGCCCGCTTCACCAGCCCGCAAAACCTCACGTTACTCACAGAACAGCGTGCCATCAGCAACCAGTACGAAAGCGCTCTGGCCACCATGCGCAAGGCCTACGTGGAATCTGCCAGCGCCCGCGACACCCTGGACCGCAGCGCCAAAACCGCCCTGGCCGCGATTGATGCCCTCGAAACCCGCGTACTGCAACGCGACGCCGGTGACGCCGGTCGCTTTGAGCAATACCAGGCCGAAACCCGCGTGCGCGAGCAGTTCTTGCAGGCCCGAGACGTTGCCCGCGCCTATACCGCGTCACCGTCACCGGCCGCCGAGCGCGCAGCGCAGGCTCAACTGAGTGCGGCCAAGGCCAGCCTTGACACGCTGACGCGTCACTTCGGCGACACGGCCCCCGACACCTTGCGCACCCTGAGCGAAGCGATTGCCCAATACACCTCGGCGCTAAAAGTATTTGCCAGCACCGACACCACCATTGCCGACGTGCGCAAAGACATGACCGATTATGGCTACGGCATTCTTGAGCGCAGCGACAAGCTCTACGCCCTCCAACTGGAGCGCCGCGATATAGAAAGCGCCCAGGCCAACACACTGCAATTGATCACCACCTTGCTGGTGCTGCTGTTCGGCGCGGGTGCCGCAATCATCATTACCCGCCAGATCACCCGCCCGCTGCGCGAAACGCTGGCCGTCGTAGAGCGTATTGCCGGAGGCGATCTGAGCCAGGACCTGCACGTCACACGCCGCGACGAACTGGGCATGTTGCAGCAGGGCATTGCCCACATGGGGGTGACCTTGCGCGACTTGATCGGTGGCATTCGCGACGGCGTCACCCAAATCGCCAGCGCCGCTGAAGAACTGTCGGCCGTAACCGAACAGACCAGTGCCGGGGTGAACAGCCAAAAGGTCGAGACCGATCAAGTGGCCACGGCCATGCACGAAATGACCGCCACCGTGCAAGAAGTCGCGCGCAATGCCGAACAGGCGTCGCAAGCAGCGGCGGCTGCCGACACACAAGCGCGCCAAGGCGACGATGTGGTGAACCAGGCGATTGATCAAATCGAGCGCCTGGCCGTCGAAGTGGGCCGTTCAACGCAAGCCATGACAATGTTGCAGGCCGAAAGTGACAAGATCGGCAGCGTGATGGACGTAATCAAGGCCGTCGCGGAGCAAACCAACCTGCTGGCCCTGAACGCCGCCATCGAAGCCGCCCGTGCGGGTGAAGCCGGGCGCGGGTTTGCCGTGGTCGCGGATGAAGTACGCGGGTTGGCGCAACGCACACAGAAGTCCACCGAAGAGATTCAAACCCTGGTCGGTGCCCTGCACAGCGGCACACAACACGTGGCCAGCGTAATGAACACCAGCCGCGCCCTGACCGACAGCAGCGTCCTCCTGACCCGCCAAGCGGGGACCGCCTTGCAGGGCATCACCCACACCGTGTCGAACATTCAACTGATGAACCAGCAAATCGCCGCCGCCGCCGAACAACAGAGCAGCGTGGCCGAAGAGATCAGCCGCAGCATCATCAACGTACGCGACGTCTCGGAACAAACCGCAGCGGCCAGCGACGAGACCGCCAAATCCAGTGTCGAACTGGCCCGCCTGGGCACCCAACTGCAAGAAATGGTCAGCCACTTCAAGGTGTGACGGCCGGTTGAAAAGAAGGCCTGCTCATGATCTTTTGACCTTTAAAAGATCGCGAGCAAGCTCGCTCCTACGCGCGCCCCTTGAACCACGCGGGTCTCGCGCCGGTTTTGCGCAGCGGGACCTGTAGGAACGAGCTTGCTCGTGATCTGTTGATCTGGTTTTTGATCCTAGGGCCCCCTTGAACCACACGGGTCTCGCGCCGGTTTTGCGCAGCGGGACCACAGAGCAAAACCTGTAGGAACGAGCTTGCTCGTGATCTGTTGATCTGGTTTTTGATCCTAGGGCCCCCTTAAACCACACGGGTCTCGTGCCGGTTTTGCGCAGCGGGGCCACAGAGCAAAACCTGTAGGAACGAGCTTGCTCGTGATCTGTTGATCTGGTTTTTGATCCTAGGGCCCCCTTGAACCACGCGGGTTTCGCGCCGGGTTATTCGGGGTGAACGCGGGCGCGGCGCAGCAGTTTTTTGCTGCGCTCCGACAGGTGCAGTACGCGCAGGTGCTTGCCAGCCTTGCGGTAGCGTTCACGCACCGTGTCCAGAGCCGCAAGGGCCGAATAATCGACAAGGCTCAGGTGGCTGCAATCGAGCGTCACTTGCGCCGGGTCATTGGCCGGGTCGAATTGTTTGATAAAGGCCGTGGTGGACGCAAAAAACAGCGTGCCGTGCATCCGGTACACCTTACTGCCGTCCGCTTCCAGGTGAGTGTCTGCGTACAGTTGGCGGGCCTGCTGCCAGGCAAAGTTCAGCGCCGCTATGATGATGCCGCAGAACACGGCAAACGCCAGGTCGGTGAACACGGTGACCACCGTGACCGCCACAATCACCAGCACATCGTTGAGCGGCACTTTGTTCAGCACCCGCAGCGAAGCCCAGGCAAACGTCTGCTGCGACACCACAAACATCACCCCCACCAGTGCCGCCAGCGGGATGCGCTCGATATACGGCGACAGAAACAGCACAAACAACAGGATCATGACCCCGGCCGTGACGCCGGACAGCCGCCCGCGCCCACCGGAACTGAGGTTGACCACGGTTTGCCCGATCATCGCGCAACCGCCCATACCGCCAAACACCCCCGAGACCATGTTGGCCGCCCCCAGCGCCACGCATTCGCGGTCCGGGAAGCCGCGGCTTTCAGTGACTTCATCTGTCAGGTTGAGGGTGAGCAGGGTTTCCAGCAGCCCCACCATGGCCATCAAAAACGCATAGGGCGCAATGATTTGCAGGGTGCTCCACGTCCAGGCAATGTCCGGTAGGCTAAACGTCGGCAGGCCACCCGCGATTTGCGCCATATCCCCCAAGGTGCGGGTGGGCAGGCCCAGCGCATACACCGCCAGCCCCACGCTCAAAATGGCCACCAGCGCCGGCGGCGCGGCGCGGGTCAAGCGCGGCAATAGATAAACAATCGCCATGGTCAGCGCCACCAGCCCGACCATCACGTACAACGGTGTGCCCGTGAGCCAATGGTCGCCGTCCTTGAAGTGCTCCAGTTGCGCCAGCGCAATCACAATCGCCAAACCGTTCACAAACCCCAACATCACCGGGTGCGGCACCATGCGTACCAGCTTGCCCAGTTTGAGCAAACCAAATGCCAGCATGATCAACCCGCTCAACAGCACGGTGGCCAGCAGGTACTGCACCCCATGTTGCACCACCAGTGCAACGATCACCACCGCCATGGAGCCGGCCGCGCCAGACACCATGCCCGGCCGACCGCCGAATAGCGCCGTCAGCGTGCAAATAAAGAAGGCCCCATACAAACCCATCAGCGGGTTGAGATGAGCCACCAGCGCAAACGCGATGCACTCGGGCAGCAAAGCAAACGACGTCGTGAGTCCGGCCAGGACATCCGCGCGCAGACGGGAAAATTTCATGGTGTACCTAACATTCAGGGCGGGAACAGCAGAGGGAGACACAGGAAACGGATGGTAACAAACTGACGGCGATAGTTAAAAACCGCCGAGCCTCTGCCCAGCAGCCGTACTTGAGCAGAGGCAGCAGCGTGCTGTCAGGTGACCTATGGGTGCGCGTAGCTCGCCAGCTTGGCCTGAATGAAATCCAGAAAGCACTGAATCCGCAGGGCCAACTGGGAGTTGCGGTAGTACACCGCGTGGATCGGTTGGCGATAGCCGCTGTTGAACTCACTGAGCACCGTCTGCAAGCGCCCCGTAGCGATGTCTTCGTGGGTCATGAAATGCGACAGGCACGCGATGCCCTGCCCTTGTAACGCCAGTTGACGCACGGTCTCACCGCTGGACGCACTGATGGCGGGCTGGATTGGCCAGCGGTCCCCTTGGGCAAAACGCAGCGGCCAGTGGTTCAGGCCGTCGTTTTGGGCAAAACCGATCAACGAATGGTCAGCCAGGTCAGCGACGCTGGCCGGGGTGCCGTGCCGGGCAATGTAGTCGGGGCTTGCCAGAATATTCAGCGGGCTGCACCCCAATGAGCGGGCATGCAGGGTGGAATCCGCCAGGGTGCCTATGCGGATGGCGATGTCGGTGCTTTGCTCCAGCAGGTCGATGATCAGGTCGTTGCTGTTGAGTTCCAGTTGAATCTCGGGGTACCGCTCACGGAACTCACTGATATACGGCACGATGGCGTGCAACATGAACGGCGAGGCGGCGTTGATGCGCAAACGCCCGGACGGGGTACGCCGATGGGAAACCAGACGCTCTTCAAGGTCATCCATTTGCTCAAGAATCCGCTTGGCCTGCTCGAAAAAAAACTTGCCTTCTTCGGTCAGGTCCATGCGCCGCGTGGTGCGGTTAATCAACGTGGTCTCGAGCTTGGCCTCCAGCCGGGACAGCGTGCGGCTGACGGCCGAAGGCGTTTGCCCGGCCTGTTCGGCGGCGGCCGAAATGGAGCCGCACTCGATGACCGAGACAAAAATTTGCAGCTCATCGGATCTGGCTTTCACAGGCACCCCTCATTGGTCACGACTGATAGTAGTCGCTGACGAGGTACGCGGCTGCGATCGCAGCCTCGCGCCTCGACACTGACGACAGACAGATTACAGGCCAAAGACTTCCGTCAGGTGCTGCTCGTAACGGGCGGCGTCGACATCCGGTTGCGGGCGCTTCATCACGTCGACACACAAGAACGTCGGCAAACCGGTCATGCCCAGAAACTGGTTGGCCTTATGGAACGGGAAGTACACCGCGTCCACGCCCTTGCCTTCAAAAAAGTCAGCCGGGTCATCAAACGCTTGCTGCGGTGCGTTCCAGGTCAGCGACAGCATGTACTGCTTGCCCTGAATCAGGCCGCCGCTGCCATAGCGCTGCGAAGCGTCGGAGCGGGTGCGACCGTCACTGGCGTAGAGCTTGCCGTGGCCTTCGGTGAACACTTCGTCGACGTACTTCTTGACGATCCACGGCGCGCCCATCCACCAGCCCGGCATTTGATAAATCACCACATCCGCCCACAAGTACTTCTCGACTTCTTCAGCAATGTCATAGCCCTCATCAATGTGAGTGACCTTGACCTCAAAGCCGTGGCGATCGAAAAACGCCAAGGCCGTGTCATGCATCGTCAGGTTGTAGCGACCGTCGGAGTGGGCAAATTGTTTGGCACCGTTGAGCAGCAAAATCTTTTTCATCATCAGCCTCATCAGGAATTAACCCTCAGCGCTGTCGAGCCGCGTGGGGTCTTTGTAGTCAGGAACATGCCGATCAGGTTATCGACGCCCGGCCGTTGGAAAAACCCGCGTTGAGGCAAATGACCTTTGTCTTATAGTCACGAATGGCAATTTGATTATTGCATTGACGACCTTAACCACTGATCAATAAATGCACTCCCAATAGCGCCATCCCCACAAAGAACACCCGCTTGAACAGCGTCGCACTGATCCGTTGACGCAGCCATTGCCCCAGCCACATCCCGAGCATGGCGGGCAACAGCGCCAGCACAGAGGCATTGAGTGCCCCGCCGCCCAGGTTGCCGCGCCAGTAGAGCCCGGCCGCAAGGGCCAATGTGGAGACACTGAAGGACAATCCCAAGGCCTGAACCAGTTGGTTTTTATTCAGGCCCAAGGCCTGCAGATACGGCACGGCGGGAATCACAAACACGCCCGTCGCGGACGTAATAACCCCTGTGATCAACCCGCACACCGGGCCCCACACGCGTTCAGCGCAAGGCGCGACACTCAGCGCGGGCAGAAACAACCCGCTCAAGGCATACAGCAGCAGCGCCGCGCCCAAGGCCCGTACCACCCAACCGCCACCGTCAATACTTAGCCATAACATGCCCACGGCCGTGCCCAATAGAATGGCGAGCTGCATGGGCCACAACCGCTTGATCAAGCTATGCAACTCACCGCCGGCGGCCAATTGCCAAGTATTGGTGACGAGAGACGGAATAATCAGCAATGCCGCAGCCTGCGCCGGAGCAATAGCCAGCCCCAGCAAGCCCATGGCAACGGTGGGCAACCCCAAGCCAATCACGCCTTTGACCGTGCCCGCCAGCAAAAAGGTCATCATCACCAGCAGTGACAAGGCCCAGCCCAAATCTTGGTAGTACGCAATGAGTGTATTCATGAGGCCATGCTGGGGGATGACGGCCAGCTTGAAAAGGCGTCATACATTGAGCCAGACTCTTGTTTAGACATAGGCAGAATACCCACGTGTAGGAACGTCGACCGGCCCCTCCTACCGTCGAATAAAGGCGCACCCGAACCATGCATTTCGACCTGATTGATCTGCGCTTGTATGTGAATGTGGTGCAGGCGGGCAATATCACGGCGGGGGCCAGCCTCAGCCATTTGTCGCTGGCCGCCGCCAGCGCCCGGATCCGCGCCATGGAGGCTTCGCTGGGGGTCGAGTGTTTGCAACGCAGCCGCCGAGGTGTCAGCCCGACACCGGCCGGGCAAGCCCTGGCTCAACATGCCCGGCTGTTGCTGCAACAGGTCGAGCGCGTGCACCACGACATGGCCGAGTACGCCCAAGGCTTTAAAGGCCAGGTCCGGTTGCTGTGCAATACGGCGGCGCTCACGGAGTACTTGCCCGAGTTACTGGCCGACTTTGTGCGCCAGCACCCGCACATCAGCCTCGATCAACACGAACTGACCAGCCTGCGCATCACCCATGCGCTGCGTGAGCAGGCCGCCGATATCGGCATCGTGTCAGATGCGGTCGATACCCGAGGCCTGCAAACCCGGCCCTTTCGCGATGACCCGCTGGTGCTGGCAATCCCCCTCGACCACCCGCTGGCACAGCGGCCGTCGGTGACCTTCAGCGACACACTGAGCCACGACTTCGTTGGGCTGTCGGCTAACAGCGCATTGGCCGTGCACCTGGAGCAACAAGCCCTGCATTGCGGCGTTCGCTTACAGGTATGCCTGCGGGCCGACGGTTTTGAGGGGGTGTTGCGCATGGTTGCCCGTGGCGCGGGGCTGGGCATTGTGCCCAAGGCCACGGTCGAGCGCTGGCAAGCCGCGCCCACCTTTAAGGTGGTGAACTTGAACGAACCGTGGGCAGCCCGAAAGTTGCTGCTGTGCGCTTATTCATTCGAACATCTGCCGCCCTACGCCCGCACGCTGCTGGAGGCACTGTCAGTCGACTGAAGCTGTAAGAAATGTCTCATAGTTGCCCGCAACTGTATGTCTGAATGTTTACCCAGAGTAATATTCGGGCCTTTCTGATACTTGGAGCGCGGGCCGCTCTTTATCCACTATCAAACAACCACCAGCAGGACATTCGATGGCTGACGCTAATTCCCCACCGGTCACACTCAAACGTGGCTTGAAAAACCGCCACATTCAGCTGATTGCCTTGGGCGGCGCGATTGGTACAGGGCTGTTCCTGGGCTCGGCCGGCGTACTCAAGTCGGCCGGGCCATCGATGATTCTCGGGTATGCGATTGCCGGTTTTATCGCGTTTCTGATCATGCGCCAGCTCGGTGAAATGATCGTCGAAGAACCGGTGGCGGGCTCGTTCAGCCACTTTGCCCACAAGTACTGGGGCGGTTACGCCGGCTTTCTGGCGGGCTGGAACTACTGGGTGCTGTACGTGCTGGTGGGCATGGCCGAGCTGACAGCCGTCGGCAAATACATCCAGTTCTGGTGGCCCGAGGTGCCCACGTGGGTGAGTGCCGTGGTGTTCTTTGTGCTGGTCAACCTGATCAACACCCTGAATGTGAAAGTCTTCGGCGAAATGGAGTTCTGGTTCGCAATCATCAAAGTGGTCGCCATTGTCGGCATGATCATCCTGGGCTGCTACCTGCTGTTCAGCGGTGCCGGTGGCCCGCAAGCCTCTATCAGCAACCTGTGGAGCCACGGCGGGTTCTTCCCCAACGGCGGCATGGGCCTGCTGATGGCGATGGCATTTATCATGTTCTCCTTCGGCGGCCTGGAACTGGTGGGCATCACCGCCGCTGAAGCCAGCGAGCCGAAAAAAGTGATTCCCAAGGCCATCAACCAGGTGGTGTACCGCATCCTGATTTTCTACGTGGGTGCCCTGACCGTGCTGTTGGCCCTGTACCCGTGGGACCAATTGCTGGTCACGCTGGGAGCCGGTGGCGATGCGTACAGCAGCAGCCCGTTTGTACAGATCTTTGCCTTGATCGGCAGTGATACCGCTGCGCAAATCCTCAACTTCGTGGTACTGACCGCCGCGCTGTCGGTTTACAACAGCGGCGTGTACTGCAACAGCCGCATGCTGTTTGGCCTGGCCGAACAGGGCGATGCCCCCAAAGCGCTGATGAAACTCACCAAAAACGGCGTGCCGTTGCGTGCGCTGGGCGTATCGGCGCTGGTGACGTTGCTGTGCGTGGTGGTCAACTACGTGGCCCCGCACAAGGCGCTGGAGTTGCTGTTTGCGTTGGTGGTTGCCTCGTTGATGATCAACTGGGCGCTGATCAGCCTGACCCACCTCAAGTTCCGCAAAGCCATGCGCGAACAAGGCGTGACACCTTCGTTCAAGGCGTTCTGGTCGCCCCTGAGCAATATCGTGTGCCTGATCTTTATGGCGGTGATCGTGACGGTGATCTGGATGATCCCGGACGTTCGCGCTTCGGTTTACGCCATCCCGGTGTGGCTGTTGATCATTTACGGCTTCTACCAAGTGCGCCTGCGCACGGGCAAAGCGCTGGCTAACCCGCGCTAACCCAGACGCAACACCCTAAAGCCCCGGCCCTGTTCAGCAGTGCCGGGGCTTTTTTACGGGCGCAGGCTGCGCGTTCGGGCCGCTGGGGGTCGGAAACAGGCAACTGCCCAGGGGTAAGGCCGGTTACGGTGGCGATTGTTTGTTCACCCATTACAGGAGTTCACATGTCAGCGCCGATTACCGTCCTTCGTGACACCCACCCACTGCCCCTGCTCGATGCCTGCCAGTGGAAAAAGCTCGAAGGCGACCCGCACACCGTCAACCTCAACGCCTACACCAGTGAGGACGGCAGCAAAATCATGGGCACGTGGATCTGCACGCCCGGCAAGTGGTACGTGGAGTATGTGAAGTGGGAATACTGCGATTTTCGTGAAGGCTACTGCATCATCACGCCGGATGGCCAAGAGCCAATCCACCTGCGCGCCGGGGATATTTTTGTCGTGGAGCCCGGCATGAAAGGCACATGGGAAGTGGTCGAAACCGTGCGCAAGTACTTCGTGTTTGCCTGATTAAGCGGCCAAAACCCGGGAACCCGCCCGACGCGGATTCCCGGAAAACCCCTAGCGGGGTTTGCGATAGCTGTTGATGATGGCCGAGAAGTCTTGCCCCCCTTCCCCACGTTGACTCATGGCCTGATACAACTGCTGCGCCACCGCGCCCAGTACCACCGGCTGATGCGCCTGACGCGCCGCCTCAGTGGCCAGCCCCAGATCCTTGAGCATCAGCTCGGCACCAAAACCGCCGGTGTACCCGCGCGATGCCGGTGCGGTGTCGACAATGCCCGGCCACGGGTTGTACACCTCCGAACTCCAGCAACGCCCGGTAGAGCTGTTGATAACCCCGGCCAACACGTGGGTGTCGATACCCAGCGCCGCGCCAAGGGCCATCGCTTCACTGACCCCGACCATGGAAATGCCGAGCAGCAAGTTGTTGCAGATCTTGGCCACCTGGCCGGTGCCCGCCTCGCCGCAATGCACGATATTGCGGCCCATTTGCGAGAGCACCGGGTGCAGGGTGTCGAACAGCGCCTGCGTGGCACCCACCATAAAGGTCAGGGTGCCCGCTTGCGCGCCCCCCGTGCCGCCGGACACCGGCGCATCGGCCAGGTGCACGCCCTGCTTGGCCGCAATGGCCGCAATATCACGTACGGTTTGCGGGTCGATGGTGCTGCAATCCACCGCCGGTACGCCTTCGCTGATACCGGCCAACACGCCGTCTTCACCCAGCCACACGCTGCGCACATGGGCGGCGGCGGGCAACATGGTGATCACCAGTTCACTGCCCTTGGCCGCTTCACGGGGCGAAGCGCTGACCTGACCGCCCAGCGCCGCCAATTCGGCCAGAATTTCTTTATTCAGATCAAACAGGTTCAGCGAGTGGCCCGCCTTGATCAGGTTGCGCGCCATGGGTGCGCCCATGTTGCCCAGGCCGATAAATGCAATGTTCATGGTCGTGCCCTCAACGAAGATTGATGGTGGTGTTCACGCCATCATTGACGCTGTCATCGTCGAACCAGCGGCTGGTGACGGTCTTGGTTTGAGTATAGAACTGCACCACTTGCTTGCCGTACGGACCCAGATCGCCGAGTTTCGAACCCCGGGAGCCGGTGAAGCTGAAGAACGGTACCGGTACTGGAATCGGAATATTGATGCCGACCTGGCCCACGTCGATCTCGCTCTGGAACTTGCGGGCCGCCGCACCACTTTGGGTGAACAGGCCAGTGCCATTGCCGAACGGGTTAGCGTTGACCAGCGCGATAGCCTGGTCGAGGGTTTCGACCGCAATCACCACCAGCACCGGGCCGAAGATTTCCTGGGTGTAGATCTGCATGTCGGTGGTCACGCCCGAGAACAGGGTCGGGCCGATGAAGTTGCCTTGCTCGAACCCCGGCACCTTGACGTCACGGCCATCAAGCTCCAGCACCGCGCCTTCTTTGATACCGCTTTCAATCAGCCCCAATACGCGCTCTTTCGCACGTTTGGAAACCACAGGGCCTACATCAGTACCCGGCTCACTGCCCGCATTAACCTTCAGCTTTTGGGCCAGCGCCTTGAGGTCCGGCAACCATTGCTTGGCTGCCCCCACCAGCACCACCACCGACGTGGCCATGCAACGCTGACCGGCCGCGCCAAAACCGGCACCGACCAGCGCATTGAGGGTTTGCTGACGGTTGGCGTCCGGCAGTACCACGGCATGGTTTTTCGCGCCCATCATCGATTGCACGCGCTTGCCGTGACGGCCTGCCAGGTCATACACATGGGTGCCGACCGCGGTTGAGCCGACAAACGACACAGCCTTGATGTCTGCGTGGGTGCACAGTGCATCCACCACGTCCTTGCCGCCGTGCACCACGTTGAGTACGCCGGGCGGCACACCGGCTTCAAGCGCCAGCTCGACCAGCATCAGGGTCGACAGCGGGTCCTGCTCGGACGGTTTGAGTACGAACGTATTCCCGCAGGCGATAGCCATCGGGAACATCCACAACGGAATCATCGCCGGGAAGTTAAACGGCGTAATGCCCGCGCACACGCCGATCGGTTGACGCAAGGTGTAGGTGTCTACGCCACCCGCTACGTTTTCAGCGAATTCGCCCATCTGCAATGTGCCGATGGAGCACGCGTGCTCGACCACTTCCAAGCCCCGGAAAATATCGCCCTCTGCGTCAGCAATGGTTTTGCCTTGCTCGGCACTCAGCACGGTGGCGATACGTTTGGAGTGCTCGCGGATCAACGCTTGCAGCTTGAGCATGATGCGCATGCGCGCGCCAATCGGCGTCAGTTTCCAGGTCTGGAAAGCGCGTTGGGCAGCGTCAATGGCCGCGTTGACTTCGTCGGCAGTGGCGAACGGCACCTTGGCCAGCACCTGCTGAGTGGCCGGGTTAACGATGTCGTGCCACTCGGTGGTCTGCGAATCGATCCACTCACCATCAATCAGCAAGCGGGCATTTTGATACGGGGTGTTGGACACGCTCATGGAAGTCTCCGGTATTATTTTTATGATGGCTCGCTCAGCGGCGACAAGGCTGTAAAAGCTAACTTGTCTCGCGATGCAAGCGACGCGGCATGTCTGAAAACCGCAGTGAGATCGTCAGCTCTAAGCGGTTCAAGGTTGGCCGCTGGACTGTTTTTGGAGTATAGGTGTGCGTTCTTCTAATAAGAACGCACATAAAAGCCGGTCTAATATGCAAAAAAACATCACATCGTTAAGCGCCCTGAACTGGGACGACCTGAAGTTTTTTCTCGAAGTGGCCCGCACCCGCAAAGCCAGCAGCGCGGCCAAACGGCTGGCGGTGGACTACACCACCGTATCGCGCCGAATCACATCACTGGAGGCCGCACTCGGCACGTTGCTGTTTGAAAAGTCGCGCACCAATGGCTTCACCCTGACCAGCGAAGGCCAGCGCCTGCTGGGGTATGCCGAATCCATCGAAAGCACGCTGCACATGGCTTGCGAGCAAGTATCGGGATCGGGGGTGGCGTTGTCGGGGCATGTGCGCATGGGGTGCACCGAAGGCTTTGGCAGCTTTTTCATCACGCCACAGCTGAGCCACTTTGTGGACACCTACCCGGCCATTTCCGTGGACATCCTGCCGCTGCCACACTTTATTAGCCTGTCCAAGCGCGAGGCCGACATCGTGATTGCGCTGGAGCGCCCAGAACACGGGCCTTACGTGTGCTGCAAACTGTGCGACTACCGCCTGCAACTGTTTGCCACCCAGGAATACCTGGACAAACACCCGCCCATCAAACGGGCGGCCGACCTGGCCAACCACCCCTTTATCAGCTACGTCGATGACCTGGCGTTCAGTTCAGAGCTGTTGTACCTGGCCAATGTCCTGCCGGGTGCCAGCGCCAACCTGCGCAGCACCAGCGTCATCGCCCAATACGTGGCCGCGCAGCAAGGGCGATCAATGGCCATCTTGCCGTGCTTCCTTGCCGCCCAAGACCCGCGCCTGCTGCCAGTACTGCCGGATGAAATCACCCTGACCCGCCATTTTTGGATGTACTGCCGCGAAGACCTGCGCAAGCTGAAACGGATTACCTTGTTGTGGGATTACATCAGGGAGGTGACGGAGCTGAATGCCCCGCTTTTGCAGGGAGAAACGCGGGACATGAAGTTTGCGCAGTGAAGACGCCGCTCTACCAACGAGCCAGCCACTTTCATGCAGGGAATCTCTGTAATCGTTGTAAGAATAATGTCTCAACGATATCGCTGCCCGTCTGCCAAGCGGGAAACACCTCCCGCTTTGGCGACGTGGAACAGCGCGCCGTGCGGCTACGCGCCCAACCCCAACATAAGCCCGCTCAGGCGTTTGACCTTACGCTCAACCGCACCTTCGAACACGCCGGCGCGAGGCTCGATCAGGCTGAACCAGTGCCGGGCACGGGTGATGCCGGTGTAAATCAGCTCTTTGGTCAGCACCGGGTTCAGCGCCTCAGGCAACACCAGTGCGGTGTGTGAGAACTCTGAGCCCTGGGATTTGTGCACGGTCATGGCATACACGGTTTCAACATCATTGAGGCGGCTGGGCAGAACAAAGCGTATGCCGCCCTGCCCGTCGTTGCGGGCAAAGGCCACCCGCAAGACGTGTCGCAGCCTGTGGCCGTCACGCTCCGGCAGTTTGAGGGCAATGCCAATATCGCCATTCATCAGCCCCAGACCATAGTCGTTGCGGGTCATCAATACGGGGCGGCCTTCGTACCATTGCTGGTCGCTGTCGATGAGTTTGCTGGCGAACAGCGCACGCGTGATGCGCTCATTCAAGCCTTCGACACCCCAGGGCCCTTTACGCACCGCGCACAGCACCTGGAACGACTCAAACGCCTTCAGCACCTGGCTGGCCCACGCGGCCCAACACGGGTCTTCGAGCGCGGCATCGCCTTCAGGGCGACGGTCACGCACCACCTCCAGGTAATGCCGATAGCCTTTTGCTTGCGCGCTTCGCCCTTCCAGGGCCAACCGTTCAAACGCGCGGTCCCGCTCACCTTTAAGCGCCAAGGCAAACAGATCGTCATGGTTGCCGGCAGCCAGCAATTGGCGCGCCTCACGTGCCTGCTGTTGGTTGACCAACCGCGAGAGCTGTCCAATGCCGCTGCCCTCACCAAAACGCCGTGAATGACGCAACATCACCACTTGCTGCGCCAAGGGGTGCGTGCCATCCAGGTCCTGTTGCAGGTCACTGGCCGCAAGGTTTTCGCCACTGACCTGCTCCAGCCAGGCGCGGGTAGGCGGCGAATACCAGCCCGCTTCGGCATCGCGGCACAGGTCGCCAAGCACGGCACCCGCCTCGACCGAAGCCAGCTGATCCTTGTCGCCCAGCAGCACCAGCCGCGCATGGTCGGGCAAGGCATCCAGCACGTTGGCCATCATTTCGAGGTCGATCATGGACGCCTCATCCACCACCAGCACGTCCAGCGGCAAGCGATTGCCCGCATGGTGCCGAAAGTGCCGCGTGCCGGGACGGCTGCCCAACAGCCGGTGAACCGTGGTGACGTCACTGGGGATTTTTTGCCGGACGCTGTCATCCACTTCCAGCGTTTTGACTTGCGCGCTGATGGACTCGGTCAAGCGCGCGGCCGCCTTGCCCGTGGGGGCGGCCAGGCGAATACGCAGCGGCGCGCCCGCCTCAACCGCCGGGGCCTGCAACAGGGCCAGCAAGCGCACCACGGTGGTGGTCTTGCCCGTGCCGGGGCCGCCGGTGACGATGCTGAAGGCACCGCGAGTGGCCAGTGCGCAGGCCAGTTTCTGCCAGTCAATCAGGCCATTGCCCGCCGGGCTGCCGAACAGTCCGGTCAAACGCGCGGGCAAATCTGCCGGTGTGGTTTCCGGTGCGGCCAGACGTTGACGTAAGGCGCTGTCGATACGGCGCTCATACGCCCAATAACGGCGCAAATACAGGCGTCGTTCACTCAGGACCAAGGGCCGACTGGCTGCACCGGGCTGTGCCCCGCCGGCCTGCTCAACCAGCGGGCTGGCCTGCAATGCCTGGCACCACGCCTCACCCTGCAGGGCCTCCAGCAATTGCGAAGGCAGCAACATGGCCCCCGTCTGTACATCGCCCTCGGGCGGCAGAGACAGCGCAAAATCAGGGGCTTTGAGGGTTTCAAACACGTCCAGGCACACATGCCCATGACCTAACTGATGGCTGGTCAACGCGGCCGCCAACAGCACCAACGGATCACCGTGGGGGTCGCGCTCATGCAAAAAGGCGACAAAGGCCTTGTCCAGCGCACGCAACCACCCGCGCTCCACCCAGCGTTCCAGCAACAGCAGCAAGTCCTGGGCTCGGCTCAGGGGCTGCAACTCGGCCAGGCTTTGGGCCGTAAGCGGCGTGGGCAACAACTCGGCAAATGAGCGACTCATAGCAACACTCCCTGTTCCCACACGGGTTCGGCCGGTTTCGGCACAGGCTTGCCCTGGAACATCAAGTCCAGGCTCTCAATCAACACCCGCGGCGGGCGGGTAAAAAATACGCCTTGGCCCTGAGAGCGAGTGCCCCGTAAAAACAGATACAACGCGCCGCCCATATGCCGGTCGTAGTCGTAATCGGCCAACCGAGCCTTCAGTTGCCGGTGCAAGGCCAGCAGGTACAGGACATATTGCAGGTCGTAGCGGTTCTGCAGCATCGAAGCCTCAATCGCCTGTTCGGTGTAGGCCGAATCATCAGTCCCCAACCAGTTGGATTTGTAGTCCGCGACGTAAAAACGGCCCTCATGCTCAAAGGTCAGGTCGATAAAGCCTTTGAACATGCCGTTCAACAGGCTCGGCTCGGCAGCCGCACGCGAGGCCCCCCCGTGGGTGTACTGACGAATCAGTTGATCCAGTTGCAACACATCGACCTTGTGACTGGCAAACCAGAACTCCATTTCGATCTGGTACTGGCTCAAGCCACTCAGGACGACCGCTGGCTGACCATTATTCAGGCGCAGCGGTTCATCTTGCAGGTGCAGCAGCCACTCGCTCAGGGTGTCGATCCAGCCCTGCCAGCCGCGCCGATTGCAGCGCCGCGCCACCGCATCATTGATCGACGCGGCATCGGCCTTGAAGCCTTCGCTCCCCGCCCATTCCAGCAGGCCGTGGAGGAAGGTTCCGGGATTTGGGCCACGGGGGAAGCGGTGAATATCGCCGCCGCCAAGTAACACCTCACGCGGCGCATCGGTATCCAGTCGCTCATCGTCCGAGAGCTTTTGCGCCAGAGCGCTTTCCGGGGCTTCAGCGGGACCGACGCTATCGCCGATACGTAATGCGCTGTAGGACGCGATCCACCAGTTTTCAGCGGCGCGGCGTTTTGGAATCAACGGCGGTAACAAGGTCGCCAGGTTGGGCGGTGGATGAAAGCGTGTTTCGCTGATCGGCGGTACGGGCAGGCACGCAATGGCATCGCACCCGTGCTGCACGTCAGCCAGCCAGCGTTGCAAGGCGACCGATTCGGGCAACACCTGGCCGCCGCCGAGCAGGTAACCCAAGGCCGACAGGTGCAGGATCGAGCGGTTGTTATTGCCGCGCTTGAGGTCGGCCACCCCCAGCCAGCAGGCATGTTCGGCACGGGTCAGGGCCACATAAAGCAAACGCAGGTCTTCGGCCAGCCGTTCATCATCGGCCTGGGCAATCAATTCAGCTGTCGGCTTGAGGCTGATCTGGGCGTTGCCGTGGGCATCGTGATAATGCAGGGGCAATCGGCTGCCATCCACCGGTTTGGTCGCGCAAATAAACGGCAGAAAGACCAACGGGTATTGCAGCCCCTTGGATTTGTGGATCGTGACCACCTTGACCAGTTGCTCATCGCTTTCAAGCCGCAGGATCTGCTCTTCCCCGGCCTGACCGGACAGCGCCAGGTGTTCCGCCAAGTGGCGGATCAACGCTTGTTCGCCATCCAGCTCGGCGGCAGCCTGCTGCAATAGCTCGGACAGGTGCAGCACGTTGGTCAACACCCGCTCGCCATCGGTACGGGCAATCAGGGCCTGGGGCAATTCGAAGTCGTGCAACAAGCGCCGCAACATGGCCAGCACGCCTTGCTTGCGCCAGGTCTCGCGGTAGCCACGAAACTGCATGACGCGTTTTTCCCACGCCAGTTCGTCCTGGTTCAGACGCTCTAGTTCTATCAGAGGCAAATCCAAGGTGATGCAGGCCAATGCTGCTCGCAGCGGTCGTTCAACATCCGGCTCGGCGCAGGCTTTGAGCCAGGCCAGCACGTCGTGCGCTTCCTGCGCGGCGTACACCGAATCCTTATCCGACAGGTAAACACTGCGTACACCCCGCGCCGACAGTTCACGCCGCACGGCCTGAGCTTCCTTACCGTCACGCACCAGAATCGCGATATCCGCAGGCAAGACGCCGCGCAGCGCTTCACCGTCTTTGGCAAACCCGCAGCGGCCTTCCTGGCCGCCATTGAGCACCTCGACAATCTGACTGGCGCACACGGCTGCCAACTGCTGGCGATACACGGCACCCGCCACAGGCTGTTCGGACGGTAACTGCCAGACATTAAATGCGGTCACCGGCTGCCCCTCCCACTGCAGCACATCTTTACGGCCTTGTGATTTCACCGGAAAGAAGGGCACCTGGTTTTCAGGGCCTTCGCGGAATAAAAACGCACCGCGCCCGGTATCACGCCGTTCGGCCCGCTCAAACACGTGGTTCACCGCCGTGACCAGCGCGTGGCTGGAACGAAAGTTGGTGTCCAGTGTGTGCCAGCGACCCTGGGTGGCCTGACGGGCACGTAAATAGGTATAGATATCGGCACCGCGAAAGGCGTAGATGGCCTGCTTCGGGTCACCGATCAAAAACAGGCCGGTATCGGGGCTGTTGTCCTCGATACGGTAGAGCGTTTCAAAGATCCGGTACTGCACCGGGTCGGTGTCCTGGAATTCATCGATCAGGGCCACCGGAAACTGCTCGCGAATCAAGGTTGCCAAGCGCTCGCCACCCTCGGCCTGCAGGGCCGCGTCGAGCCTGAGTAACATGTCGTCAAAACCCATTTCGGCGCGGCGACGTTTTTCTGCTTCGAAGCGCTCACTGACCCAGTGCGCCGCATGTTGCAGAACCGCCGCGTCCGGTGTCGGCAAGGCGTCGAGGGCAGCCTTGAGCTGCACCATGGCGTCCAGCCCCGGGTGCTGCGGCGGTGAAGCTTTCCAGGCTTCGGCCATGCCATCAGGGGTCAGCCGGGTAAAGCCAGTGCCCAGGTCCAGAGTCTCCTCGGCCTCATCGGCCGCCCAGGCATTGAGTTTTTCAAACCAGGGCTCGAAATAGCGCGCCTGCATTTTGCGACCGTCTACCGCTTTGGTTTCGACACCTTGCAGGCAGATGTCTCGCAGTTCCTGAGCCCATTGCAGCCACGGCGTTTTGAGGGCCACCAAGGCTTCGCGGCGCTCCTGTAAGCAGGTCTTAATCAATTGCTCGGGGGTGGATTCACCCCCCGCCGTGTTGCGAGCCGTGCCGAAGAGTGCCCGAACACGGGGCAACAAGGTCGCCGGGCCGCTCCAGTTGGCGCGTACCCAGCTCAGGGCATCACCTGACATGGGGTAACAAAACAGACGCCAGTAATCACGCAGCACTTCGCCGAGCAAGTCGCTGTGGTCGGTTTCCAGGGTTTGGGTAAACAGGCTGCCGCTGTCGAACGCATGTTCGCGCAGCATGCGTTGGCACCAACTGTGGATGGTCGAGACGGCCGCTTCGTCCATCCATTGCGCGGCGATGTCGAGTCGCCCGGCGCAGGCAGGCCACTGCTCGGGGCTGAACTGGTCGCGCAATTGCTCGACGAGGGCATCCGGCGCGGCGATCTCGTCACGGAAAAACCGTGCCGCTTCAGCCAGCCGAGTCCGGATGCGGTCACGCAGTTCTTTGGTGGCCGCATCGGTAAAGGTGACCACGAGGATTTGGGGCGGTAACAATTCACGCCCAAAGCCCGTTTCAGGCGTGCCCTGGTTCAAGATCAAACGCAGGTAGAGTGCCGAGATGGTGAAGGTTTTACCCGTGCCGGCGCTGGCCTCGATCAATTGGCTGCCGCGCAGGGGAAAGGCTAACGCCAGGGGTGTTTTGTGCGCACTCATCAACGGGCCGCCTCGCTGCTCAATGAACGCCAAGGCGCTTCAAATAGGGGACGATAGAGGGCGTCACACCACGCTTCAAAATCGCCATCGGCCATCAGGGCCGCGTAATCCGCGAACTGCCGGGCCAAGGCCGCACTTTCACGGCGTTCGCCGTCACTGGTCAGGCCATCACCTTCGTAGGCTTTTTGAGCCGCAGCGGCGGCCTTGGTCGGATCGGTCTGAGCCAGCCATGCGAAAGCCGTCTTCACCGCAACCGGCAGTGGCCGGCCCATGCCGACTTTCCAGGCCATCAGCACATTACCAAGGATATCGTGGGCAAGCTGAGGGTCCAGAGGCGCGAGCAACAGGGTGTCATCGCTGGCCACCAGCGCGGTGGACAGGGGCAAGCCACTGGCACACGCGGCCAGGTGATTGACCCATGGGCGGGTCAGCCGGTGCCATTTACGGGTCTTGATCGAGCCGATACTGTTGGGAATCGTCGTAATGGCGAGTAGGCCTGCGTCGCTGCGCTGATGCAGGTGACTGAGCCACCCTTCAAGCACCAGGCCGTGGTCTTCGAACCTGACGGGCAATGCGCTATTGAGCGGGGTCGGCCACAGGGCGAGCAACTGTTGGTAGCGGTGCAATACATCAGGTAGCGGTTCCATCAACTCCTGTTGCAGGCACTCACCAAAACCTGCCATCGGCAGCAGACCGCTGCCTTGCAGCCGTGCAGCACGGGTTTGCAAAGCCTGCTCGGGTTGATCGGGCTGCGCCAGGGCGGCTTCGAGCAAACTGTCACTGAGGCTGTAGCGCTGCAAGGCGTCCAGCACAAACGGCTCCTCATCGGCCAACGGCACTTCTGCGGCCTCGAAGAATACTTTCAAACGCTGACTGAAGAAGTGGCTTACAGGGTTACGCAAAAAACCCTGCAATTGCGTCAGGTTCAGCGGTTCGTCCTGCTGGTAAGCGGGCAATGACTCGGGCGGTCGCAATGCGGTTTGCGGCGCATGCAATTGCTGCCATTCACGGGCGTAGCTAAAGAGGTTGGGGTTACCTTCGTGAAAGTAACGCGTGCTGAACGGCTGGAGCGGGTGCTCTTGGGTCATGGCCTCAAGCAAATCGCCACCGCCTTGCAACTGCCAACCGCTAGCAAGGTGATCGCGCAGTTGCCCGATCAGGACGCAGGCCGGGCGCTCGCTGTTATCGCGAATACTGCGCCCGACCCAACTGATGTAAAGCTGCTCGCGTGCAGAAAGCAGCGCCTCGAGCAGCAGGTAGCGGTCATCTTCACGGCGAGAACGATCCCCCGGGCGGTAGTCGCTGCCCATCAGATCGAAGTCCAGCGGTGGCTGCGCACGCGGGTAGTCGCCATCGTTCATGCCCAGCAGGCACACCCGCTTGAAGGGAATGGCCCGCATGGGCATCAAGGTACAAAAATTGACCGCACCGGCCAAAAAGCGCTGAGACAATTTGCCTTGGTCGAGCCCCGCCAGCCAGGCTTCGCGGACGACCGTTAACGGCAATGCATCCTGCAGGCCGACCCGCTCACAGGTTTCCAGCCAGGTTTCGCGCAGCAACTCGAGTTGGGCCAGCAAGTAATCGTCGTGCTCGGTTTCGGCCAAGAAAAACAGCTGTACCAAGGCTTGCAAACGCTCGCCCCATTGTTGTGGCAGTGCAGGTTGCGAAAGCTCTTGATAGGCCACTTCCAGGGCATCGAGCAAGGCCACGAGAGGGCCGATCAGGGCCGCATCCAGCCCACCAATTTCATCATAAGGCTCAATACCATCGCAGGGCTCACCCGTGCCTACGGCATACCCGAGCAACATGCGACGCAAACCGAAACGCCAACTGTTTTGTTCGAGTTCAACCGGCAGCCCCAGGCTGGCACGTTGTTGGCCACTGAGCCCCCAACGAATCCCGGCCCCTTCGATCCAGCGGTGCAAGGTAGGCAAGTCACGCTCTTGTACGTTGAATCGTGCTCGCAAAGCAGGTACGTCCAGCAGATCGAGAATTTCACTCACCGGGAAGCGGCTGTCGGGCAGTTTGAGCAGATGCTCAATAGCGATCAACAAAGGGTCGCGGCCCCGCTGGCCCTGGTCGGCCAAGGTGTAGGGAATAAAACGCGGGTCATCTCGTTCAATCTGACCGAACACGGCGCTGATGTGCGGGGCGTAGCTGTCCACGTCCGGCACCATCACAATCACGTCGCGCGGCTGCAAATGAGGGTCTTCACTAAAGCGTGCGAGCAACTGGTCGTGCAGGATCTCGACTTCTCGTTGCGCGCTGTGGGCAATATGAAAACGAATGGAGCCATCCGTCTCCAGATCCACGGCGGGCCATGTCACACGGGTTTCATTGAGGGGGCGTAATTCCAGGATATCGTCCTGCAACTGATTGAGCAGGTTCAGGGGTTCAACGTCGCTGAACAAATCAATGCGCCCGTCACGGAACGCCGAACGGTAGCTATTGGGGTCATCGAAACTGTCGAGCAGGTTGATGTAGTCACGCCCTTGCTTACCCCAGGCTGCAAGCAGTGGGTGCGCATGTTGATGCAGGATCTCAGCATCCAGCGCTGTAGGCATCCCAGCTTTTCTGGCCTGACGTTTGTACTGATGACGGAGCAGGTCTTTATCCGCCACGATGTCAGACCAATGGTGCCGGCACGGGTTATGGACGCACAACAGCACTTGGCTGAAGCGGGCAAGCCCGGCCAGCGCTTCAAGTGCCTGAGCGGGCAGCGATGAAATGCCGAACACGATGACCCGTGCGGGCAGGCCGGGCGGGGCCTGTTCAAGGCGGTTGATCTTGTCGATAAAACGCTGATGGACACCGGCGCGGCTCTGGGACATGCCCTCTTGCCCCACATCAAGCAACAGCGCGCGCCATAACTCGGCCTGCCAACAGTTGGCCGGGCTCAGGGCCGGGCTTTCCCCGCGCGCGCTGCGCAATTGATGACGACCGGCGGCCCAGTCTTCAAGCCAGTCGGCGCGGTAGACCTGATACTGGTCGAACAGGTCAGCCAAGCGCTCTGCCAGTTGATAGCGCTTGCGCAGGTCGGTGTCATGGGTCAGAAAACGTTGCAGAGGTTCAAAGTGAGGCTGATCAATAAGGGCCGGGAGCAGGCGCATCAATCGCCAGGTCAGCGGAGCCTTGTCGAGCAGCGACTGAGCGGGGATCTCTTCACTGCCTAATACGATTCGATAGAGCTGCCACAGAAAACTACCCGGCAGTTGTACATCAATAGCAGCGGCGATTCCGCAGCCTCCGGCGTCATCATCCTGGGCATCTTCGGCCAATGCCAACTTCAGCCATTGGGCGATACCGTTACTCTGAACCAAGGCAACTTCATTCTCCAAAGGGGCCAGCGGGTAGCGACGCATCCAGCTCACGACCAAACTGCGTAGCTCATCTAGGCGATTACCATGAACCACCATAAACCCTGGGCTGAGAGGCGTAGCAACCGGCATGACGGCATCCTTAGGTGAAGGCAAAATCCAAAGGCGAACCTTAGCATTGCACGGGGGGATTGGCGCACTGCAAGGTGGGCCTGAACGCAGAGAACGATTCGAAGCAACTGCTGTACTTCGAGCGCCACTTTTTCGAGCCCAAAAACAAACCCCCTGTCTGCGTGAGCAGACAGGGGGTTTGGAATTTAATCTTGACGATGACCTACTCTCACATGGGGAAACCCCACACTACCATCGGCGATGCATCGTTTCACTA
>Ga0308167_1000281_pt1 | contig 106595 bp, 85 predicted proteins | sample PhyCR1_2_FD_202138 | JGI IMG/M metagenome (GOLD analysis project Ga0308167, IMG submission 202138) | Phyllosphere microbial communities from UC Gill Tract Community Farm, Albany, California, United States - DLSLRC.R1 | ecosystem: Host-associated > Plants > Phyllosphere > Unclassified | place...
CTGTTGACCGCACAGATTGTAGCGGCGCGATTTATCGCGCTGATGTTGAGTTGCACCGTGCCCATTCAGGCATCGCGCAATAAATTGCGCCGTTACGGTACGTGCAAAATGTCATTTCGGTGCCTGTCAACCGCACAGATTGTAGCGGCGCGATTTATCGCGCTGATGTTGAGGTGCACCGTGTCCATTCAGGCATTGCGCAATAAATTGCGCCGCTACGGTACGTGCGAAATATCATTTCGGTGCCTGTTGACCGCACAGATTGTAGCGGCGCGATTTATCGCGCTGATGTTCCGCCGCACCGTGCCTGTCCGGCCGGTGAAACCCTGTTATTTCTCAGCGCACCGGCTGGCCCGGCAGCAGCTTATCTGACATCAACTGGCGGCAGACAAATGCGTCCTGCCGCGCCTGCTGCTGCTGTTGCGGTGACAAATCCTGCCACACCGTTTGCAGATGCTCCGCCAGCCCGGACTGGAAATAAATCTTCTGCAGCGCGTAATCCGAATTACCGCCTTCAATAATCTGCTGCATCGCCTGCGCGCTGTTATCGCGCCCGTCATGGGTCAGCGTACAAAAGGTCGCGATGTAATAAGCCTTGTCCTCATCACTGTAATGCGGCATCAGCCACCAGACCAGCGCACTGATAACCAGCAGCAGCGGCAGCAGGAATTTGATTTTTAACATGGATTTATTGACCAGCTGAAAAAGAAACCGCCGCGATCTTAACAGATTCGCCGCGCCATGCCGCACGCCATTTTCAGGCTTTTCTCCGGCAGATTGAGACGAGGCTTAACGGGTGATACACCGATGTGCTTATAAAGTAGCCCGCTCAATTTTCCTCGTCATTCAGGGAATGAACATCATGAAAAAAAGCCAGCTGGCGCTGCTGATTAGTACCTTGTGCCTTAGCGGTTCACCCTATGCCGGGATTATGCGTCATGACATTGACGTGCAGGAATACCGCGATTTTGCCGAAAACCGGGGCAAATATGCTATCGGTGCCACCGATATTCCCCTCTATCGCAAAGACGGCAGCTTTGAAGGCTATGTACTGGACGTGCCGATGCCGGACTTTAGCATGGTCAGCGACGAGGGTTTCAGCTCATTTATCGCGCCATCTTTTGTCACAGGTGCCAAACATGTTCGATATGTTCTGTCGCTGAATTTAGGCAAAAAAGCCAGGTTCGCGCCGACTTACCGCGGCATTAACTATAACGATGATCCTTCGAGAGATTTTCACTTGCCGCGGGTGAATAAGGTAATTGTTGAAAGCGCGCCTACCCCATATATCACCGAAGAAGACTTTCTGGCAAATCGCAGTCGTTATACCGTATATGCGCGCCTGGGTGCCGGTTATCAGCAAATTGATGATCCCGAATCCGGTAAATTGATACCCATCGATGGGGCCTACGTCTATAACACTGGTGGAACCTTCAAACCCGAAGCCATTACAACTTTCTATCATTACTACATAAAGTGGCGAACCTTCGCGCCAGATAATCCGGCATTTTCTCCGTTGAGCATTGGTACCCGTCCAGGTGATAGCGGTAGTCCGATATTTGCCTGGGACAGTATCGACAAGCGCTGTAAAACTGCAGGCCAGCTGGATCGATAGCGATCGCAACCACAACGGCGCACAGGTCAGCTACCGGAATCCGCTGCAGTGGCAGCTCTCCGGCGGCGTAAAATACGACTTCCGCCTCAACGAGAAGCTGAAGCTGGGCGCGGAAACGCGCTACGTGCAGCGCATCAGCCAGCGCGATGGGGTGGCGATTGGTGACGGCCAGCAGGCGGCGCGCTTCGCCACCGGACGCGGCGGCAATAGCCTGCAGTACAGCGGTTACGCCGGCTGGCAGGTGCTGGACAATCTGGAGCTTAACACCCAGCTTCAGGGCCAGCAGCGCCTGACGCAGGAAGGCATCAGCGACTGGAATCTGCAGGCCGGTGTGAAAATCAGTTTTTAATCACGGCTCTCACCACGCATCAGCCCGGGACATGTCTTACCGGGCTTTTTTATGCTTTTCTGAAAAAAAACCAGACAAAACTTAATTGCCACGTTAGTCGGTCGCTTTAGGTTTGCGATTCTCGCTATTTTCATCCATGGAAGAGAATATGAAACTTACCCCGCTGACGCTGGTGATCAGTACGTTCTGTTATAGCCTTCCTGCATTCGCTGATGAGCGCTACCCTGCATTTTCCACATCACAAAATAATAACGTTAACGCTGCGAATATTCCGCATCCACCGGGGCCCTTTCATGGTCCATCAACCCAGGAAATCCCTGAGCTGCCGCTGCTTGCGCAGGCCAGCCGCCAGACCGGCGAAGGGATTAAACAGCTTGGGAAAATGATCGCCCGCGGCTCGTGGTTTGATGAGATCAATCCGGCAACCTCGGGCCTGGTGCGATCCAGCGTGCTGGCCGGCAATAACAGCCATCATTTGTGGTATTACCGATTACAAAACGTGGTTGTGACCGGTGAGCCAGACAATGGTATTCCTCAGTTAATTGATACACCGGAAGGCGTGACGCCAGCACCCGGTCGTGGCGAAGTTGTCATATTGCCGCCGCCACCGCCGCCTGAGCCGGAACCGCCACAATTAGCACCCGCGCCACAAATCCCGACCTATCTCGCCCTGCCCAACATGCTGTATGCCCTCAACGACGCCATGCAAACCCGCTTCCACTTCGCTGCCCGGCAGATGAGCCTGGATGATCATCACAACCTGTTTGTCTATGGCTATAGCGGTGGCGAGCGCTATCGCAGTGCGCAGGGCGATAGCGATGCCACCAGCCGCTACCAGGGCTGGATGCTGGGCGCGCGCTGGACGCCAGAAGCGGAACAGAGCCCGCTAGCCTTCAGTGCGGGCGTGCACAAAGGCGTAGTGACTATGCTGTCGGATACGCCGGCGGGACGCAGCCAGTTGCGTATGCAAACCCAGGGTATTAATGCGCTGATCGGCATTCAGCCGCCTGAGGGCTGGCAGCTGGAGGTACCGCTGGGGCTGACGCATTATCGCGGCACTTTACGCCATGAAACCCAGGGTGAAGTGGCGCGGATCAGCGCCGTTAGCGGCAATATCGGCGCAGAAGCCGGCTGGCGCTGGCAGCAGGATGCGCATAGCCTGATGCCGCTGGCCGCAGCCGGTGTGCAATGGCTGCATATTGCGGATTTTACCGAGCAACAGGGGGAGCAGGTGGACTATCAGCTGGCGCCGCAGTTCAGCCTGGCTGGTGGCGTTAAGTATGATTATCAGCCGCTGTCGTCAGTGAAGCTTGGGCTGGAGGCGCGTTATGTCTGGCACAGCGGCAGGCAGAATACGCTGGATGCCGGCGATATGCGCGGATTACCGATTGAGCGCGCCCGCCACAGCGCCCAGCTGGGCGGTTACGTCAGCTGGCAGCTGCATGAAAACGTGGAGATCGGCACGCAGTTGCAGGTGCAGCAGCGGCTGGATCGCCCCGGCGTGAGCGACTGGAATGTGCTGAGTGGAGTGAAAGTGGCGTTTTAAACCAGTAAAAGGATGCAGATTGTTGTAGCGGCACGATTTATCGCGCAATTTCAATTACCGCACCGCGGCAGAATGCGCAATAAATTGCGCCGCTACCATCCGTGCGGTTATCTGCGGCATCACATGGAAGGGATATCTGCACGATACGTCGCGCCATCATGATTTATTGCGGATGCGATATCTGCATAATCCCGCCGCACAAACCGTAGCGGCGCGATTCATCGCGCATTTCAATTACCGCACCGCGGCAGAATGCGCAATAAATTGCGCCGCTACCACCCGTGCGGTTATCTGCGGCATCACATGGAAGGGATATCTGCACGATAAGTCGCGCCATCATGATTTATTGTGGATGCGATTTCTGCACTGTCCAGCCGCACAAACCGTAGCGGCGCGATTTATCGCGCATTTTAATTACCGCACCGCGGCGGAATGCGCAACAAATTGCGCCGCTACCACCCGTGCGGTTATCAGCGGCATCACATGGAAGGGATATCTGCGCGAGAAATCACACCATTATGATTCATTGCGGATGCGATTTCTGCATTATCCAGTCGCACAAACCGTAGCGGCGCGATTCATCGCGCATTTCAATTACCGCACTACTCCATCACGATGCCTGCAAATAATGCACTACCGACTGGTTCAGCGTATCCAGCTTCTCTTCCAGCAGCAGAAGCCCTTCGCGGATGACCTCCTGATCTTCAGCGCTTTGGCAGGCGCGCTCGATCTGCCCGCACAGATCATCGATCTCGCCGGCATAAATGATCTGCGCCGATCCGCCCAGCCGATGCAGCGACGAGGCCAGCGCCGCCCAGTCCTGCGCATCGAAATGGCGCCAGCACTGCTGCATATCGTTGCGGCTCTCCTCGCCGACCTTCTCCAGCATCTTCGCTACCATCGCATCGTCGTGATACACCATGGCGCGCAGCGATTCGAGCGACAGCAGCGAATCCAGCGCCGGCACTTCGGCGGCTGGCTCGTTGCTGCTCAGCAGCTCGGCCAGCTTGTCAATTTTCAGCGGCTTAAACAGGCAGGCGTTCATGCCCGCTTCAAGGCAGCGCACGCGCACGTCCGACTGCGCATTCGCCGTCAGGCCAAAAATTTTCACCGCGTTGCCGCTGCGGCGCAGGGTCTGCGTCAGTTCGATGCCGCTCATGCCCGGCATATTGCAGTCGGTAATGATCAGATCAAACGACTGGTGCGCCAGCAGCGCCAGCGCCTCTTCGCCGCTGCTGGCTTCGCTGATCTGCTGGCCCAGCTCGCTGAGCTGGCTTCGCAGTAGCAGGCGGTTGGCCGGATGGTCGTCGACCACCAGAATATTCAGCTGCGGCAGCGCACGGCTGCGCGCCACGCGGGTTTTCTCCAGCAGCTTGCGCGCCCGGCGTGCCGGCATCATCACATTAAGCTGAATCAGCGTGCCACGTCCCGGCTGGCTATTGAGGTTCATGGTGCCCTGCATCTTCTCCAGCAGCTGGGCGCTAATCACCAGACCAAGACCGGTGCCGGTCTGCTTGCGCCCCTCTTCGGTCTGAGCAAACGGCTGAAACAGTTTGGCCTGGTCGGCAGCGCTGATGCCCACGCCGCTGTCTTCGATCTCAATTTCCAGCTCCAGCGAACCGTCTTCCCACTCATGGCCGATCACCCGCACTTCAACACCGCCTTCGTGGGTAAACTTGATGGCGTTATTGATGTAATTGGCGATCACCTGGCGGAAGCGCGCGGCATCGATAAACACTTCCAGCCCCGGCGGCGTGTCGCTGTGGTAGTGCAGCGTCAGATTTTTGCCGCTGGCCATGCCGTCAAACAACCGCACCACCGGCAGCACCAGTTGCTCGGTGCTGACCCACTCCGGCATCAGCTCCAGCTGGCCGCTCTCAATCTTGGCCATGTCGAGGATATCGCCAATCAGCCCCAGTAGCGTGTTGGCCGACTCGTAGGCGATTTGAATGGCTTCGTTGTCGCGCTGTTTGCGCCCTTCCAGCTCCAGCAGGCCGATGATGGCGCTGATCGGCGTGCGGATCTCATGGCTCATGGTGGCGAGGAACGAACTCTTGGCGCGGTTGGCCTCATCCGCCACCTTTTTCTCCGCCTGCAGCGCCAGCATCAGCAGTTCGTAGGCGGTGACATCCTGCCAGCCGCAGATCAGCCCGGTAATATTGCCCTGCGCATCACGCTGCTCCTGCGCCCAGTGGTGCACCATGCGCGCTTCGCTGCCGTTTTCGATCTCAATTTCCAGATCCTGTGCGGTATCGCCCCACAAACTGTTGTGCGCCAGCGCCACCAGTTCCGGATCGTTGACCGCTTCCGGACTCATCAGCGGATAGAGTTTGCTGATAAGCGGCGACAGCGGATGGCGCTGATCGTAAAGCGAAAAGCTCAGGCGCTGCGCGTCGACGCCAGCAAAAAAACGCTGAAACGCACCGTTAGCACTGACCACGTTCCAGTTGCGATCCAGCACGTAGACCGGCGTTGGCAGGCCATTCAGCAGCGCATCGCGAAAGCGCAGTTCGGCCTGCAGGTCAGCTTCTGCGCGACGGCGATGCTTCACCTCTTTGCCGCGATAGTAAACCCACGCCAGACAGGCGATCAGCAGCAGCGCGGTCAGCAGAGAGATGGCGTAAAACTGCGCGCGGTATAGCTGCCAGGTGGTGCGCGTGGTCTGCGGTGTGCCCTGCCAGCGGCTGGCAATCAGTGAGATTTCGCTCGGCTGAATGTCGGCCAGCGCCTTATCAATAATGCTCAGCAGCTCCGGCTGATCGCGGCTGACGGCAAAGCTCAGCTCCACCGGCGGCAGCGCCAGACGCGACACGATCTTCAGCGGCTGCTGCGCGTAGCGCGCCAGTAATGTGTTCACGCTCAGCTGGTTATCGATCAGCCCGGCGACCTTGCCCTCCTGCAATAGCTGCAGCGCCAGGCTGGCGTTATCCACTTCAGACAGCTGCAGCGTGGGGAAACGATCCAGCAGCGCCTGACGCGCCGGATTGCCTTTGACGATACTGAGCTTCATGCCGGGATAGAGAGCCTGCGGCGCATCAGGCTGGTCCGGCACCAGCAGCACCAGCGACACCTTCAGGTAAGGTCGGGTAAAGCGCACTGCCTCCTGATGGCCGCCATCCTGCGCCACCGCCGCCAGCATCGCTACCTGATGCTGCTCCAGCTGCTGTACGCCGTCACGCCACGAATACGCCGGCACCGGGCTGAAAAACAGTCCGGTGCGCAGCTGGATCAGATGCAGCAGATCGGCGCTAATGCCCTGAAATTCACCCTGCTCATCCAGCAGCGCCAGCGGTGCAGAGAACGGATTGAACGCCACTTTCACCTGCGCATGCTGCTGCAGCCACTGCTGCTCGCGCGGCGTCAGGCTGAGCGGCTCCTGCAGGCGCCAGACGTCCGGCCGCTGCGTCCACTGCCGCGAAATCAGCCGCTGCTGTTCGCCGGGAATGGCGGCGATGGCGGCATTCAGCGCTTGCAACAACGGCTGATTATCGGCTTTCACCACCAGACGGCTGCCATAGAGGGCGTCCTGCGGCAAAATCGCGGCCAGCGCCAGCTGATTGACATAGCTGCGCTCAATCAGAAATGCTGCCGCCAGCAGGCTGCCGAGCGCATAGTCCGCTTCGCCACTGGCCACTGCCGCCAGCGCCGCCTGGCTGGAGGGATAACGCACTATACTGGCCTGCGGAAAACGCTGTTTGATTTGAGCATCGGTAAGAGAGCCTTCGCGCATGGCGAGGCGCAGCGGCGCATCGTAGGGCACCGGCTGTGAGGCCTGCTTCTCCGCAGCAATCACCACCGGACGATTGATGAGAAAACTGTCTGTCGCCCTGAAGGCCGCCGCATCGTGCAGTTCGCGCCCCGGCGAGCTAAACAAGGCGTCCGCCGCGCCGCTTTTCACCGCTGCCTGCGCCGCCGTCTGACTGGGATAACGCACCATCACCGCCTGCACGCCAAGATTACGCGCCAGCAGTTGCAGATAATCGGCGTAGATCCCTTCCACGCTGTTGCCGCTGCCCGCTGCCTCCTGAAAGATCAGATAAGGCGGCAGCTCCGGTGCCCACACCGCGATGCGCAGCTCATGTTTAATGCGCAGCCAGCGCCACTCGTCACCGCTCAACTCAATATGCATCGGTGCCAGCTTTTCACGGCTGAACAACTGAAATATTTCGGGCTGCGGCTGGGCGGCCAGTAGCGGGCTCAACAGCAGCAGAAGCAGAGTGACCAGGCGCAGCATCGCTACTCCATATGATTACGATTGGCAAAGGCAAAGAGATCGCGCAGGCTCTGACAATGCAACTTATCCAGCAGACGGCTTTTATAAGTAGAAACGGTTTTATTGCTAAGATTCATGCGGTTAGCAATGCGCATGTTATCCAGCCCCTTCAACAGGTAGTTAAATACCTGAAATTCCTGCGGCGACAGCGATTCCAGTAGCCGGATATCGGGATGAGTGCTGCTCTGTTCCGGTGGTGCATTAATACCGGCTAACGGAAAGTAGCCATAACCATTTTGTGCCGCCCGAATTGCGGTGATGATTTCCGGCAAATTGTCTTTTTTACTGATAAAACCATTTGCGCCACAGCGAATACTCTGTATTGCATAGAAACTCTGATTCTTACCTGAGACGATAATAATAATACCCGGAAAACTCCTGGCGCGCAGAGTTTTTACTACTTCAATACCATTTATCGAGTGAATATCAATATCCATTACGACGATTTCCGGGTAATGCTGATCAACCAGCTCGAGTGCTTCGCGACCATCATCAGTTTCGGCAATTAAGGTATGCCCTTCTTTTTCAAGTAAAAAAGTTACAGCCATACGCGCCATGGGATGATCGTCGACGACGATAAAGTTCGCCATGATTCATTTCCTGTCAGTAGCCAAATATAAACTTCCTCTATCCAACTATTAGACTAATAAATTCAACAAATAATCAATAATAATCAAATAACAAAACGTAGGCCACGTCCTACACGGCACCGATGAACAATCCCATATCTTTGTAAGAACATTAATCGTATGATCTTCATGTCGCAATTAATTACCCTGCAAACAATTTCATAAACCGTCATAAAATAAGAGCACAAAAATGGGAATGGATATTCTGTTCAACACTGGTGACGATAATAAACCAAAAAAAATCATTATTGCGCTAAGCTGCAATTTTGCACTGACGGGGTTACACGAGCTTTGCCGTTCACTCCCGGGATGTGAAGTGCAAACGATACTGGGTGCGCCAGAAGCGATATCAGATGAGCTCATGTTTAGTTATGCCGATTTAGTGATTACCGACCTGCCTCGTGATGCGGCAGGTCTGGCAGAATTACTTCTCATCCCTGAGTGGTTCAAAGGCAATACGTTGATTTTATTGGATGAAGAGACTACAGCGATGCGTCGCACGCTTCTGGACGCAGACTTCAGTGATGTAGTAATGAAAAAAGAAAATTTAACGACACTACGTCAGGTAATACATAATCTGTTGCAAGCTAAACCTGAATCGGTTGAAGAACAGTTAATCGGGAAAAACGCCCTCATACGTGAAAAACGCGTCATTTGCGCTTTATTACGCGGAGTGAAACCGTCTTTGATTGCCCGAGAGATGGGACTGCACCCACGTGAAATCAGTCGTAGCAAAATTAATTGCCTGGCAAGAAGCGGTTTTTCATCGCTTAATGCCATGCTGGCGTGCGCATCAAGGACATCACAATGATGTCACTTTCAGTTAATAAAATTTTCTTGCGTTAACAGCGCTCGATTTTTAACACGGAGGGAATAATCCGATAACAACAAAATGCTAACTTTAACAGCGCGACACAATTTTGTTGAAGCAGTATCCTTCAGGCTTTAATTTCCCCTGCCATGGCCGTGTCCAAAACAAATCAGACGTTAAATACCACCTATCCATACATCGCCTGTCTGGTCGAACAGGAAAAATTTCCCGGCTGCAGGGCTGATCACCAGCCTTAGCTTACACCTTTGCGGCTGCAGCTCCCCCAGCGCCAGCGTGCGCGCGTCATTGAAATCCGTCACCAGCGCCGGAAAATGCGCCATGCCGTTAATCTGCGCCCGGTACTCGCGCATCATGCCGCGTCGCAGGTGCTGCACATCGTTAGTGAGCCAGCGCGGCAGGCTGTTCGCCAGCTGATGCGCTGCCACCGGCCCGCCGGTGTAAGCCAGCAAACGCACGCGCGCCTGGCGCGGTGGCTGAATAAAGTGGTGAATGAACCAATCCATGTATGCGTCTTTCATCCCTGCGCTTCCCCTGTGCTGACCGGCTGGCCTCAGGCTATTTTAAGGACTGGCAGGTTTAAGGTTAATGAGACCAGGCCTACGCGCCGGTCAGTGCAGTCTGACAAATGGGGGAGATTCTTAGTCGTTTGGGTTTGGGTTTGCCCTCACCCCGGCCCTCTCCCGCAAGCGGGAGAGGGAGCGGTCCGCTGCGGGCGGGGAATGCCGTGCGTCACATGAGTTAACCAGGAAGGCGCTGCGGGTGAAAAGTGTGAAAGGTATGCACCGCCTAGTTTCCTCTCCCAACCGGCACCGGCCAGTTCCCTCTTCCGCTTGCGGGAGAGGGTTAGGGTGAGGGAAAAACCACTCTGAATTCAAACCATTAAACCGCCTGCGCGCACGCCCACGCTGAGCTCCACGCCCACTGGAAATTGTAGCCACCGAGCCAGCCCGTCACGTCCACCACTTCGCCGATGAAATAGAGCCCCGGCACGTCGCGCGCTTCCATGGTCTTTGACGACAGCTGCGAAGTATCCACGCCGCCCAGCGTCACCTCGGCGGTGCGATAGCCTTCGGTGCCGTTTGGCTGCACGCGCCACTGGTGCAGCGTAGTCACCAGCTCGCTCTGCTGCTTGCTGTTAAGCTGCTTCAGCGTCACGTCGGGAATCTGCTGCAGCTCCTGCAATACTTCCACCAGCCGCTTCGGCAGAATCTTCGCCAGGCTGTTTTTCAGACTGAGATTGGGATGCGCCGCGCGCTGCACGTCGATAAAATCGTCCAGCGGCGTCTCAGGCGACAGGTTGACGGTGACAAACTCGCCCGGCTGCCAGTAGCTGGAGATCTGCAGCACCGCCGGACCAGAGAGGCCGCGGTGGGTAAACAGCATCGCCTCTTTAAACAGCGTGCCGTCCTGAGCGGTGATGGTGGTCGGCAGCGCCACGCCGGAAAGTGTGTTCAGCTGCTCCAGCAGCGGCTTATGCAGCGTAAACGGCACCAGCGCGGCGCGCGTCGGATGGACGCGCAGGCCAAACTGTTCCGCCACCTTATAACCGAACGGCGTTGCTCCCAGTCCCGGCATCGACAGACCACCGCTGGCGATCACCAGCTTGTCCGCGCGAACCGCCGAGCCATTCAGCTGCAGCGTGTAACCGTCGTCGTCGCGCGCCACGCTCAGCACTTCGCTGCGCAGTCGCAGCGTCACCTGGCCGGCTTCACACTCTTTCAACAGCAGATCGACAATCTGCTGCGCCGAATCATCGCAGAACAGCTGGCCAAGAGTTTTCTCGTGATACTCGATGCCGTGACGATTAACCAGATCGATGAAATCCCACTGGGTGTAACGCGCCAGCGCCGATTTACAGAAATGCGGATTGTGCGACAGGTACGCCGCCGGTTCGGTGTAGAGATTGGTGAAGTTGCAGCGGCCGCCGCCGGACATCAGGATTTTGCGCCCCGCCTTCTTGCCGTTATCCAGTAGCAGCACGCGACGGCCCAATTGCCCGGCCTGTGCCGCGCAGAACATGCCGGCCGCGCCTGCACCAATAATGATAACGTCAAACTTTTCCACGGCCATAACCCACCTGATTGAAAGGCGCTGATTGTAGAGATCTGCGGCTTTTCGCGCCAGCGACAAAAAATTGCCGTAAATGTGTCATATTGTAACTTGCTCATTTTGCGGTCTTTTTGCCTTTAATTACCTGCCGGATGACAAATTTAAGACAAAAAAGAGCTATATTTTTCTTTCCCATAGCGCACGTTGTCGCAGATAATGCGCCGCGTTCATGTCCTCCAAAATGGCGTAACGTTTATGCTACATCTGTTTGCTGGTCTTGACCTAAGCACCGGCCTGTTATTGGTTCTTGCTCTGCTGTTTGTGTTGTTTTACGAAGCAATCAACGGCTTTCACGACACTGCCAACGCGGTCGCTACAGTCATTTACACCCGTGCGATGCGGGCGCAACTGGCGGTTGTGATGGCCGGTGTGTTCAACTTCTTAGGTGTGCTGCTCGGCGGTTTGAGCGTGGCTTATGCCATCGTGCATATGCTGCCAACCGATTTGCTGTTGAATGTCGGTTCGGCGCATGGGCTCGCCATGGTGTTCTCCATGCTGCTGGCGGCGATTATCTGGAACCTCGGTACCTGGTATCTCGGCTTACCGGCGTCCAGTTCGCACACACTGATCGGCGCCATCATCGGTATTGGTCTCACCAATGCGCTGATGACCGGCACGTCGGTGGTGGATGCACTGAACCTGCCGAAAGTCATCAATATTTTCCTCTCCCTGATTCTGTCGCCGATTGTTGGTCTGATCATTGCGGGTGGCCTGATTTTCCTGCTGCGTCGCTACTGGAGCAGCACCAAAAAACGGGCTCGCATTCACATGACGCCTGCTGACCGCGAGAAGATCGACGGCAAGAAAAAGCCGCCGTTCTGGACGCGTATCGCGCTGATTGTCTCCGCCATTGGCGTGAGCTATTCGCACGGTGCCAACGACGGTCAGAAAGGCATCGGCCTGATCATGCTGGTGCTGATTGGCGTCGCGCCGGCGGGATTTGTGGTAAATATGAATGCCTCCGGTTATGACATCACCCGTACGCGCGATGCGGTGAACCATCTGGAGCAGTATTACCAGCAGCACGGCCAGTCGCTGACGCACATCGTGCAGATGGCGCCACCGGCGGTGCCGACGCCGGAAGAGTCGCTCGGCGGCCCGCAGGAGTTCCATTGTGATAGCTCCCGTGCGCTTGATGCGATTAACCGTGCGCAGGGTCTGCTGGGTAATCTGCAGAGCTACAGCGATCTCACGCCTGACCAGCGCGGTCAGATGCGCCGTCTGCTGCTGTGCATCTCCGACACCGCGGACAAAGCCGCTAAGCTGCCGGAGACCAGCGCCGACGATAAGCGCTTCCTCAATAAGTTGAAAGGCGATCTGCTCGGCACCATCGAGTATGCGCCGGTATGGATTATCGTGGCGGTCGCGCTGGCGCTCGGCATCGGTACCATGATTGGCTGGCGCCGCGTGGCGACCACCATCGGCGAGAAGATTGGTAAAAAAGGCATGACGTATGCGCAGGGCATGTCGGCCCAGGTAACGGCGGCGGTGTCGATTGGTATCGCCAGCTACACCGGGATGCCGGTTTCGACCACGCACATTCTGTCATCGTCGGTTGCCGGTACCATGCTGGTAGATGGCGGAGGGCTGCAAAGCCGCACCATCAAAAATATCGCGATGGCCTGGGTATTTACCCTGCCAGTGTGTATTTTGCTGTCTGGCTCGCTGTACTGGATTGCGCTGAAGCTGATTTAACGCTTCAGCGTTGCACGGTTCTGTCGTGGTGCGTTGCGAATACAACACAGCGCGCCGCTACAGAACCCGCTCCCCTTCTCAGTGCCAAATCGCTAAGGCGATCAGGCTCACCACCACCAGAAAACACAGCCCGCTGGTCAAAACAAACTGACCGCGCACCCGCTCGCAGCGACGAATAAATTCATCGTCGTGATGATCGCGATAGCGTTTCTCCCAGATATAGCGCACCAGCCGTACCTGCTTGCTCGGCTGACCGTGGGACGTAAAGAAACCGGCACCATCAACATACTGATACAGCAACGGATCGCACCCGCGCAGCACCGCCAGCAGTGAGCGCAACGATGAGAAGTAACGCGCCATATTCACCAGACAAACCACACACAGAGCCCAAAAAAGCGCGATAGTGCTGATCATGTTCCCCTCCCGGCTGGAGCCGCAATGACGTTACGTGCAGCGGGGAAAAGCTGCAGACGCCCCACGGGAAATAAGCCAGCCACAGATGAATCGAATTGCATTGTTGTTATGCGGACCTGAGCGCGCTACCCGGACGGGAGTGGCCCTCATTTTCAGTGTAGGAGATCTGTTTAAATTTTTTCCAGCGATGATTTTCGTTCAGCGCGAGCGAAAAAAGCAATAACCCATGATCTGACTCACAGCCGGGCTTCGGTTTGCAGCATTTGCTACCCACTCTGGCTATACTCGGGATATAACAATTATTCGCCTGCGTGGCTGACATTGTGGTTGGTGGCGCTTCATCGCCGTTACGCGCAAAGGATTACGCCAGCCGAACGGCAGAAATTCGGTTGCCCCAGAATCTTGAGAAAGGAGTTTTATCATGGCTTATAAACACATCCTGATTGCAGTAGACCTTTCCCCGGAAAGCCAGTTGCTGGTTGATAAAGCGGTATCACTGGCCCGTCCTTATGATGCAAAAATCTCGCTGATTCACGTTGATGTGAACTATTCAGATCTCTACACCGGGCTGATTGACGTCAACCTCGGCGATATGCAGAAGCGTATTTCGGAAGAGACACATACCGCGCTACGCGAGCTTTCCACCAATGCCGGTTATCCGATTAGCGAAACCCTGAGCGGCAGCGGCGATCTCGGCCAGGTGCTGGTGGACGCGATTAAAAAATACGATGTCGATTTGGTGGTGTGCGGCCATCATCAGGATTTCTGGAGCAAGCTGATGTCGTCAGCGCGCCAGCTGATCAATACCGTGCATATCGATATGCTGATTGTGCCGCTGCGTGATGAGGAAGAGGAATAACCAGTAAAAAAGCCCCTCGGACCGAGGGGCAAAAGACTGCAATAACAGAACAACTACAACATGGCTTAGGGAAATTCCTGACGCTTACGGCTGTTGGTTCAGCGCCACCCGCACCACCACCCGACGATTCGGCGCGTTACAGGCAATCTGTGCGGCGCGCGATCCTTCACAATACTCCACCACCGGTTCATTGCTGCCCGCACTGCTGGCGCGGATCACCGTGGCCGGCAGGCCGCCGTCAATCAACATCTGGCGTACCGTAGCAGCGCGCTGCTGACCGAGCTGGCGGTTGGCGCTGGCGTTACCAATCGGGTCGGTGTGACCAATCACTTCGAGGCTTTTCAGCTCGGCGCGATCGCGCTGCAGCTCGGCAATCAGCGCGCCGACCGCGCGGCGGCCGGCGGCGGAGATATCGCCAATGGACGATTTGCCAAAGTTAAACAGCACGTCACCGGCCAGCACGTAGTCTTTGTAGCTGCGCGGCGCGAGGTTGTCACACTTCACTACCGATGATGCGCGCGACAGCGCGTGAATCTGCTGCTGCGCTCCGTTGAGTTCCCGCTCCGCCTGCTGGCGGCTGACCACCTGCGGCTGGCCAGTGGTGACGTTGCCGAGGCGCACAAAGTAGGTGGTGCCGCCGGCAAAGTTGTCGCGCCACGCCTGGGCGCGCTTACCGCTGTAGCGCGGCGCGTCTTTCATGTAATTATCCAGCGAGTGGCTGCCCGGCTTGAGGCAGAAGACGCTGAAGCCGCCTGGCAGCAGCGCGGTCTGGAATTCGCCGTCGACATAGACGTGCGCCGCATCATTGCCCGTCTGGGCGAGAGTGCGGTAATACACTACCTGCGATTGCGACGCCGGTACGCCGCTCACCGGCTGATACAGTTCACCGAACGGTTTTGCCGCCAGCGCGGTATGACTAAAGGTGGCGGAACCGGCCAGCAGTGCGGCCAGCAGGGTAAGGCTGAAAGTTTTCATAACTCCTCCACAGGTGCCCAAAAGGGCACCTGATTAGTATTGATGGTTAACAGGTTAAAAAAGCCACGGCTGATTAATGATTATCCAGTTCGACTTTTACCCCCTGCTGCACCAGCAATTCACCTTCCACTCCGCTGTGACGATAAACATCATAGACATGGCCGCCCTGAGTAATCGTGCCCGCAACCTGCGACCAGTCGCCGAGATCGGTGCCGTCTTTGAGTAAATCTGAAAGCATTAGAATGCTACCAGCCTGGCCATCAATAGTAATTATATGCTCTGAGCCAAGATGGAATGAATGTTCACTATCGATAATTAAAGCATCTAAATCTATTAGATTCGCTCGTTCTGAAGAAAGATTGATATTAGTTATTTCCGTATTAACTGACCACTCCTCATTTTCTTTAGAATCATAATGATAATAATCATTTACATTGTAATCATCAGAATAATCTAATAATTCCACTGAATTTAATACTTTATTGCCCCAGCGGAAATTATCTATCCCCACTCCATTAAGATCGTTAGTATCAAGTTCAATATGTCCTATCAACACTCCAGTGGGTGCCGTATAACTATAATATTTAATCTCTTTTGCCTCTCCCTTTATCCTATCAGATTTAATCAACACACCATTAACATCATAAACCCTTATGTTTAAATAATCCCCCATAGGACCGGATTGAAAACCTAAACTTTGGAAACTAAAATCTGTAGTTACTTTACCCTCACCAAAACTTAAACTTAAAATATCGGTATCAAGGACATTCATAAATGGAGAAACATTAGTTTCACCTGATCTATTTGATACGTAAACATGATCTTGTTTAAGTGAAGTAGCGGTTAACCCACTATTGAAAGTAACTGTTTTTTCATGCACCCCGTAACTTGAATCGAAATTTTCAAAACCTTTAGTCTGGGTAATGTCAGGCCCGATAGTTATATTCCAGTTAGTAGATTTATCACTATTCCCTGCTGTATCGATTGCTTGCACATTAAAGTTATGCGCACCATTACTTAATGCTGTCGATGGTGTAAACGTCCACTTACCATCCGCGCCAGTCGTAACCGATCCCAGCTTTGTGCTGCCATCAAAAATGGTCACCACGCTGCCCGCTTCCGCTTTACCGGACAGCGTCGGCGTAGTGTCATCGGTTTTACCGCCGTTGGCCACATTACCGGTTTTGCTGCCGGCGTTGTCATACACCGTATCGATGGTCGGGGTGCTGATCACCGTATCCACGGTAATATCCCACGCAACAGCCTCACCGCTGCTGTTGCCGGCGCTATCGCTGGCTTTAGCGCTGATGTGGTGCAGTCCGTCCGACAGGTCACTGGCCGGGATGAAGCTCCAGTTACCGCTGCCGTTGGCGCGGGTGCTGCCCACCGCTTTGCCATCAATAAAGATGGTTACCAGACTGTTGACCTCGGCGGTGCCGTTGAGGGTCGGCCGCTTGTCGTCAGTGAAGCCATTTTTATCGATGTTGCCCTTAATGCTGCCGACATCATCTTCAATGGTGACAATGACCGGTGCGTTCGGTGCCACGGTGTCTACGGTAATGTTCCACGCCGCGGTCTGGCCGCTGGTGTTGCCCGCGGTATCGGTGGCGGTGGCGGTGATGCGGTGCAGGCCGTCCGCCAGATCGCTGCCCGGGGTAAAGCTCCAGTTGCCGCTGCCATCGGTGCGTACCGTACCGGCAGGCGTGCCGTCGATATATACGGTAACGATACTGTTGACCTCGGCGGTGCCGCTGATAGTCGGCCGCTTATCATCGGTAATGCCGTTGTTCAGCACATCACCGGTGAGGCTGCCGGCGTCATCGTAGACGCGGACAATTGCTGGCAGGTTTGGCGCCACGGTATCAACGGTTATCGCCCACGGCTGGGTTGGGTAGCTGGTGTTACCGGCCGCGTCGGTGGCAGTGACGGTGAACTCATGGCGTCCGTCAGCCAGATCGCTGCCCGGCGTAAAGCTCCAGTTGCCGCTGGCATCAGCTTTCACCGAGCCTACTGCATCTTCACCAATGTAAATGGTCACCAGGCTGTCACGCTCGGCGGTGCCATTAAGCGTTGGCCGCTTATCATCGGTCACGCCGTCGCGCTTAATCTCACCGGTCACGCTGCCAACATTATCCATAATGCTGGTGAGCACTACCGGATTCGGCGCCTGGGTATCGACAATCACCGGCCAGATGTCAGACGGTGCCGAACTGTTGCCCACCGGATCGGTCATCACCACGGTGAAGTTGTGCGTACCATCGTTAAGCGGCGTAGTCGGGGTAAAGCTCCAGCGCCCGTCGTTGCCAACGGTGGCTTCACCAATCGGCGTACCGTTATCGATGATGGTGACCTTATCACCTGGCGTACCGCGGCCGGACAGAGTTGGCGTGGTGTCATCGGTGTAGCCGCCTTTGCCAATTGGCCCCTGAACCGTGCCGACGTCGTCGCTGACGGAGTCAATCACGCCCTTGTTCGGCGCGGTGATGTCAATCAGCAGATCGAACTGACTGGTTGGCTCACTTTCGCCGTGTGCTTCAGTGGTCGCCGTCACGGTCAGGGCGTGCGAACCTTCGCTGAGCGCTGTGCCCGGCGTGAAGTTCCACTGGCCTTGCGCGTTAGCGCTTACCTGACCAATCAGCTTGCCGTTGTCATAAATTTTCACCAGCGCGTTCGGCGTCGCGGTGCCGTACAGCGTTGGCGTGGTGTCATCGGTGGCCTGGCCGGAACTCAGATCGCCTTTGACACTGCCGGCGTTGTCTTCCACGCGGGTCAACGCTACCACCACCGCAGAAGTGTCGACGGTAAAGTCAATCGCCCCGCCAATCGGGCCCTGGTTACCGGCGAGATCGACCGGCTGCGCAGTGAAGCTGTGCTTGCCATCCGTCAGCGGCGTGCCCGGGGTAAACGTCCAGTTACCGCTGTCATCGGCGACCGCTCTGCCCAGCTCTTTGCCGTTGTCGCGCACAATTACCGTAGCGCCCGGCTCAGTTTTACCGCTAAAGGTCGGCGTGGCATCGTCGGTGGTCTCGCCGCTGCGAATCGGTCCCTGTACCTGGCCGACATCATCCGTCAGTACCGGATTGATGATGTTGCCTGGCGCCGTAGTATCCACTTCAATCGGATAGACGCCGGTTTCCGGGCTGACGTTGCCGGCAGCATTGGTGGAAGTCGCGCTGATGTTATGCACGCCGTCACGCAGATCGCTGGCTGGCGTATAGCTCCAGTTACCGCTGGCGTCTGCCGTTACCGTGCCCAGCTTAATGCCGTCTGCATAAAGCGTAACGAGGCTGTTCGGCTGTGCGGTACCGTTAATGGTTGGTCGTGCATCGTCGGTGACGCTTCCCTTCTGCACCAGGCCCTGAATGTCTCCTACGTTATCCATTACGCTGGTAATCGCCGGCGCATTCGGCACACCGCCGCTGATTAGGCCAAACTCAAACTTGTCTGACGACTCGCTGACGTTACCAGCGGCATCTACCGCTTCCGCTGTCAGCGCATGGGCACCGTTGGCCAGCGGTAACGGTGGCTCGAAGCTCCAGTTGCCTTTGCCGTCAGTGCGGGTTGAGCCTATCAGCACGCCATTGTCATAAATATTCACCAGACTGTCGGCTTCAGCGGTACCGCGTACCGTCGGCGTCGCATCATCAGTGGTGTCGCCTGCAGCGATCGGTCCGCGGCGATCGCCCTGATCGTCGTATACCTCGGTAATTGCTGGCTTATTCGGTGCCTGCGTATCCACATTCACTACATAAGGATCCGACGGCTTACTGCTGTTGCCCGCCGGGTCGGTGATCACGGTTTCAAATTTGTGCTCACCGTCGTTGAGCGGAGTTTCCGGCGTGAAGGTCCACTTGCCATTCTCGCCAATTACCGCACTGCCGATGGTTTCACCGTTATCGATAATGGTTACCACGTCGCCCGGCTTACCGCCGCCAGTCAGCGTTGGCGTGGTATCGTCAGTCGCGCCGCCGTTGTCCACGGTGCCCTGCTCTGTACCCACATCGTCACGGACATCCTCAATGCCCGCGTTGTTCGGTGCCGTAACATCAATAGTGATATCGAAGGCGGCTGTGGCCTCACTCTCGCCGTGTGCTGGCGTGGTGGCGGTCGCCGTCAGGCTGTGCGGCCCTTCGCTCAGCGCAACGCCAGGCGTAAAGCTCCAGCTGCCGTCTTTGGCTGCCACCGTGCTGCCAATCAGCTGACCGTTATCGTAAATTTTCACCAGCGCGTTGCCGGTCGCGGTGCCTTTCAGGGTCGGCGTGGTGTCATCCGTCGCCTGACCGGACGTGAGATTACCGGTAATGCTGCCCGCATCGTCATACACCTGAGTGATAGCAATCACCACTTTGGAGGTGTCTACGGTGAAGTCAATGGCGTCACTTTCCGGCCCTTTGTTACCGGCCTTATCCACCGGCTGAACGGTAAAGCTGTGGTCGCCATCCGCCAGCGGCTGATCCGGCGTGAAGCTCCAGTTACCGTCTTTATCGGCTACCGCGCGCCCCAGCTCTTTACCGTTATCGCGCACGATTACCGTCGCGTCCGGCTCGGTTTTACCTTTAAAGGTGGGCGTCGCGTCATCGGTGATGTCGCCGCTGTTAATCGGACCCTGCACCAGGCCAACGTCGTCAATCAGCTGATTACCTTTGCTGGCTTCTGGCGCGGAGGTATCGATATCAATTGGATACGCCCCGGTTTCCGGACTGATATTACCGGCCGCGTTAGTGGCGGTAGCGGTGATGTTGCGCACACCATCCGCCAAATCGCTGTCCGGCGTAAATGACCAGTTCCCGGCGCCATCGGCCTGGGTGCTGCCCACAGCTTTGCCATCAACCAGCAGCGTAACGATGCTGCCCGGCTGGGCGGTACCGTTGATGGTCGGACGCGCGTCGTCGGTCAGACCGCCTTTCTGGATTGCACCCTGAATGTCACCTACGTTGTCCATCACGCCAGTGATAGCCGGTGCCGTTGGCTTACCGCCGGCTGCCAGCGAGAAGTCAAACTTCTCTGATGGCTCGCTAGCGTTGCCCGCCGCGTCGATCGCTTCCACGGTCAGCGAGTGTGCGCCGTTAACCAGCGGTTTGCCCGGTTCGAAGCGCCAGTTGCCCTGCCCGTCAGCGCGCACGCTACCGATCAGTTCACCGTTGTCATAAATCTTCACCAGGCTGTTGGCTTCCGCAGTGCCCTTCACGGTAGGAATGCTGTCATCGGTGGTATCACCGGATTTCAGCGCACCGGTGCGATCGCCCTGGTCATCAAACACTTCGGTAATCGCTGGCTTGTTCGGCGCCTGCGTATCAACAGTCACAATGTACGGATCGGACGGCTGGCTGCTGTTGCCGGCCGGATCGGTGATCACGGTTTCAAATTTGTGCTCGCCGTCGTTGAGCGGGGTTTCCGGCGTGAAGGTCCACTTGCCATTCTCGCCAATTACCGTGCTGCCGATGGTTTCACCGTTGTCGATAATGGTCACCACATCGCCCGGCACGCCTTCGCCTACCAGCGTAGGCGTGGTGTCGTCAGTAATGCCACCGTTGTCGACCGGGCCCTGCACCGTGCCCACGTCATCCAGTACGCTATCAATACCGCCCACGACTGGCGGGGTCAGATCGATGGTGAGGTCAAAAGGTGACGACTCGGCGCTGGTTCCGGCGGCGTTTGTCGCCGTAGCCGTAAAGTGATGTTCACCTTCCGCCAGCGCAACATCTGGCGTAAAGCTCCACTCGCCTTTGTAGTTGGCTTTTGCGGAACCGATGAGCGTGCCGTTGTTATAGATATGAATCAGTGCGTCTGGCGTCGCCGAACCGTTGAGGGTTGGCGTGGTGTCATCGCTGACCGCACCGCTGGTCAGGTTGCCTGTGACAGAACCTGCATCGTCATAAACGCTATTGATGGTCACCAGCACCGCAGAGGTATCGACAATGAAGTCAACTGGCTGGCTTTCCGTACCTTTATTACCAGCTTTATCAACTGGCTGCGCAGTGAAGCTGTGATCGCCATCCGCCAGCGGCTGGTCCGGCGTAAAGCGCCAGTTGCCGTCTTTACCGGCGACCGCGCTGCCAATCGGCTGGCCGTTGTCGCGGATAATAATGGTCGCACCCGGCTCGGTCACACCGCTGAAGGTTGGTTGCGCGTCATCCGTAGTGTCGCCGCTATTAATCGGCCCCTGAATGTCGCCAACGTCATCCGTCAGCTGATTGTCGCTGCTGGCATCTGGCGCGGTGGTGTCAATCACAATCGGGTAGAGTCCGGTTGACGGGCTGATATTACCGGCCGCGTTGGTCGCGGTGGCACTCAGATTGCGCAGCCCTTCGGCCAGGTCACTATCTGGCGTGAATGACCATTTGCCTGCGGCATCCGTCAGGGCGGTCCCCAGCACTTTGCCATCGGCATACACGGTGACTACGCTGTCCGGCTGCGCGGTACCGTTAATGCCAGGACGGACATCATCGGTCACGCCGCCTTTTTCGATTGCGCCCTGTACATCTCCGACGTTGTCCACTACGCCAGTGATCGCCGGTGCGGTCGGCGCGCCGCCGGCCTCCAGCATGAAGTCAAAGCTGTCGGACGGTTCGCTAACGTTACCGGCCGCATCAACTGCTTCCACAGTGAGTGAATGCGCGCCGTTCAGCAGCGGTCGGGTTGGCGTGAACTCCCATTGGCCTTCAGCATTCGTGGCAGCTGAACCCACCAGTTGGCCATTGTCATACAGGTTGACCAGGCTACCCGGCTCCGCTTCGCCGCGCACGGTCGGCTGGGCGTCATCCGTCACCTCACCCGGATTGAGCGCACCCTGCTTATCACCTTGATTATCATATACTTCTTTAATTACAGGTTTTTCTGGCGCCTGCGTATCCACGATAATGGTGTAATCGTCAGACGGTGAGGATTCATTACCTGCCGGATCGGTCACGATGATGCCGATATTGTGTTCGCCGTCTTCCAGCGGCTCTTCCGGGGTAAATTCCCACTTGCCATCGTCACCGATCACGGTGCTGCCGATTGGATTACCGTTATCGATGATAGTCACTACGTCACCCGGTGTGCCGCCACCGCCGATGGTCGGCTGCGTGTCGTCGGTTGATTCGCCGTTTTCGATCGGCCCGGTTTCGTTACCGACATCGTCAATGATATCGCCGATTTCCGGTTTCGCGGGTGGGGTGGTATCCACGATGACAGTGTAAGGATCGGACGGTTCGCTGGTGTTACCCGCCGGATCGGTGATTACGGTTTCAAACTTGTGTTCACCGTCGTTGAGTGGCGTTTCTGGCGTGAATTCCCACTTGCCGTCATCACCGATGACGGTACTACCGATGGTTTCGCCGTTATCAATAATGGTCACCACGTCACCCGGCGTGCCGCCACCAACCAGCGTTGGCGTGCTGTCATCAGTCACCTCGCCGCTTTCGACGGGTCCCTGAACGCTACCTACGTCATCCTGCACCTCGTCAATGCCGTCGTTGCCCGGGGCAGTGATATCAATGATCAGATCAAACGGTGCGGTCGGTGCGCTGACGCCATTGGCTTCGGTCGTCGCCGTGGCGGTAAAGCTGTGTTCGCCTTCATTCAGCGGCTCCGCTGGTGTAAATGACCATTCGCCCTTGTAATTTGCCAGCGCGGAGCCAATCAGCTCACCGTTGTCATAAATATGGATCAGCGCACCTGGCGTCGCTGAACCATTGATGGTCGGCGTAGCATCGTTAGTCACGCCACCTTTTTGCACGTAGCCAGCTTCGCCTACGTCGTCATAGACGTTGATAATCGTCACTTCAACACCAGAGGTATCGACGATGAAGTCGACTGGCGCGCTTTCTTCACCTTTGTTACCGGCGTTATCTACCGGTTGTACGGTAAAGCTGTGATCGCCTTCGGCCAGCGGTTGTTCCGGGGTGAATGTCCAGTTACCGTCTTTGTCCGCGACAACGCGGCCAATTTCTTCACCGTTATCACGGATAATCACCACAGCGCCCGGCTCAGTTTTACCGTCAAAGGTAGGTGTGGCATCATCAGTGGTATCGCCACTGTTAATCGGGCCCTGAATCGCGCCGACATCATCAGTCAGGGTGTTGTCGCCGCTATTTTCTGGCGGGGTAGTGTCAATGATAATCGGATACACGCCGGTCTGCGGACTGATGTTGCCCGCCGCATCGGTAGCAGTAGCGGACAGCTGATGTTCACCTTCAGCCAGGTCCACTTCCGGTGTAAAGCGCCAGCGGCCGTTTTCATCAGCGGTGGTGGTGCCCAGCAGCACATCACCGTCATAAACGGAAACGGTATAGCCTGGCTGCGCCGTGCCATGCACGGTTGGGCGGGTGTCATCGGTGACACCGTTTTTCGCGACGTTGCCCTGAATATCACCCACATCGTCCAGCACACCAATAATCGCCGGCGCGCTTGGCACACCACCGGTGATCAGGGTGAAATCAAAGCTGTCAGACGTTTCGCTGACGTTACCCGCCGCGTCAGTTGCTTCTGCCGTGAGAGAGTGTCCGCCATTGCTGAGCGGTTTGTTCGGAGTAAATTCCCAGTTGCCTGCGGCGTCTGCACGCGCGGAGCCAATCAGCACGCCATTGTCATACAGGTTAACAATGCTGCCAGCTTCAGCCTCGCCTTTTATGGTCGGGAGCGCATCATCGGTCGTATCGCCCGGCTGCAGTTCACCCTGCTGTTCACCCTGATTGTCGATAACCGCAACAATGCGCGGCTTATCCGGTGCCTGGGTATCGACAATAATGGTGTAATCATCTGAAGGTGCAGACTCGTTGCCGACCGGATCGGTGATGATGATACCGATGTTGTGCTCACCATCTTCCAGGGGTTGTTCCGGCGTAAACTCCCACTTGCCGTCATCACCCACGACAGTGCTGCCAATCGGCTTGCCGTCATCAATAATGGTTACCACGTCGCCAGGCGTGCCGCCGCCGCCGATGGTAGGAGTCCTGTCGTCGGTGCTGCCGCCGTTGTCTACCGGTCCGACAATGCTACCCACGTTGTCAGTGACTTCACCAATGCCCGGATTTACCGGTGCCTGCGTATCAATAGTGATGATGTGAGGAGCAGAGGGCAGGCCGATATTACCAGCACGGTCGGCAGCTACCACGGTGAATGCGTGCTCACCATCAGCCAGTGCCGTTGCAGGGGTGAAGGTCCAGTTGCCGTTGGCATCAGTCAGTGCTTCACCGATTTTTTCACCGTTGTCGTAGATCGATACGGTACTGTACGGTTCCGCTTTGCCGGAAAGGGTCGGCGTATTGTCATCGGTGGCCTCGCCGTTGGCAATCAACCCGGTGAGCGAACCGTGATCGTCGAATACGCTGTCCAGCGTCGCCTGTGCTGGCGCTTTGAGATCGATAATTAGCTCAAACGGTTCGGAAGGCTGGCTGGTGTTACCCTTACCGTCGCGTTCAATCACCGTAAAGCTATGGTCGCCTTCAGCCAGCGCCGTGCCTGGCGTAAATGTCCAGTTACCGTCCTGATCGACAATGGCTTCACCAATTTTTGTGCCGTTATCCCAGATCTCAACAGTATTACCAGGATTGGTGCCGGTGCCGCTCAGAGTTGGCGTCGCGTCATCGGTATAGTCGCCGCTGGCCAGCGGTCCCTGAATGGCGCCCACGTTATCCGTCACCGCATCAATGGTTGCGCCTCGCGTGAATACCGGATCAGGCAGATTCCCGCCTTCACCCTCACCTGACTTACCGTGATCTTTTTTGTGATTGTGATAAATGATGCCTGCCGCTGCACCAATCGCGCTCAGTAAACCCAGACCCAACAGCATCGGGTTAATCAGACCATTTTCGGCAATCAGCAGATTATCCAGCCCCGGGACGGATTCTGACCCGAGCACCAGCGCCGAATAATCGCCATCAGCAAGCGCTGCAGCTTCGTGATCATCACGCGCATCAGAGGCGATGTATTCATGGAAAGCGTTATCTTCTGCTTTACCAACCAGCTGACCAGGGTAGACAAAAAAATCCTCAATGATGAGATCGGGTTTATCCAGATCTCCATCCTCCAGGATAACCCAGAGACTTTTGCCTACGCGCTTGACGGTGATGTTTTCAGGTGCAACACCCTTCTCACCTTCAGCAAGGATATATTTCCCATTGGCAATGGCTTTGATTTTTACTGGTTTTCCATTTTTACCGTTGCGAAGCACCTGCGCTTCGACAACCGTTTTTTTGTCTACAACGGCGACATTAACGGGGATGGCGTTCATAATTTATTTAGTCCATGTATTTTAATAGTCACGCTAAACAACCAGGTTAGCGTTGAGAAATTTCCCGGATGAGAGAGCACAATGAAAGCTCCATCCTTAACGCGGAAATAATATCAACAAGGACCGCACTTTCTTATTGAGACATGTCGCAAAACAAATCCAGATAAAAAATACAGATAATTAATTTTATCAATGACTTAAATAAATATTAAGATTAATCTCTCAGGGGAAAAATCTTATATAGCCGGATGTTTATCAGTAATTTCACCCTTAAAAACAAAAAACATAAAAATAGCAACACCGATATCAAAAAAAATAACGGAAATATACTTGATGGGTTAGCATAAGTCTGGAAGGAGTGAATTTCCGGGCGGAAGACAGTAAAGATATGAGTTTTAACCAGTTAACTTATGGCTATGCACAATCCACGTTATGCATCGTCATGATATGAAATTATATGGCTTGCAGCGACGCGATGATTCACGCCGCTAAGCCATAGTGACTGCTTACGACAACGGCGGATAAATATCGAAACGGTGGCTTTTGGTCACCACCGCTGATTGGGTGGCGACGCCGGCCAGCGGCGGTGCGTAATCCGGGCGCTTCACCACGATGCGCTTCTTCGCCAGACGGCGCGCCGGTTCGAGCAACGCATCGGCATCTTCGTCCGGCCCCACCAGCGACTGAAACACCCGCATCTCCTTCTTCACCAGCGCGCTTTTCTGCCGGTGCGGATACATCGGATCGAGATACACTACGTCCGGTGCCGGCGTGATATCACTCAGCGCCTGCTGACTGACCACATGCAGCAGCGTCAGGCGCTCGCGCAGCCAGCCGCCGATCTCCGCATCTTCATAGCCACGCCGCAAACCATCTTCCAGCAGCGCCGCGACCACCGGATGGCGCTCCAGCATGCGCACGCGACAGCCCAGCGCGGCCAGCACAAAGGCATCACGCCCCAGCCCCGCCGTTGCGTCCACCACGTCGGGCAGGTAATCCCCTTTGATGCCCACCGCTTTCGCCACCGCTTCGCCGCGTCCGCCGCCAAATTTGCGCCGGTGCGCCATCGCGCCGGAAACAAAATCGACAAAGATGCCGCCAAGCTTTGGCTCATCCACTTTACGCAGCTCCAGATGCTGCGTTGTCAGCACCAGCGCCAGCGTGGCGCTGTCGTCCTGCTCCAGCCCCCAGCGCTGCGCCAAATGTAATAAGGCGCCGTCTCCGGCGCCTGTTTCATCCACTAAACCGATCTTCACAAGCAGGCTTATCCCTGAATTCCGTAGTGTTCCAGCATCGCATCCAGCTGCGGTTCACGGCCGCGGAAGCGTTTGAACAGCTCCATCGGCTCTTCGGAACCGCCGCGCGTCAGGATGTTGTCGAGGAACGACTGACCGGTCTGACGGTTGAAGATGCCCTCTTCTTCGAAGCGCGAATAGGCATCGGCAGCCAGCACGTCGGCCCACAGATAGCTGTAGTAACCCGCCGCGTAGCCACCGGCAAACACGTGGCTGAAGGCGTGCGGGAAGCGGCCCCACTCCGGACTCGGCACCACGGCAACCTGCTTTTTCACTTCACGCAGGGTTTCGAGGATTTGCGCGCCCTGCGCCGGATCGAACTCGGTGTGCAGACGGAAATCGAACAGGCCGAACTCCAGCTGACGCAGAATGAACAGCGCCGCCTGATAGTTCTTCGCCGCCAGCATTTTATCCAGCAGCGCTTTCGGCAGCGGCTCACCGGTTTCGTAATGGCCGGAGATGAACGCCAGCGCTTCCGGCTCCCAGCACCAGTTTTCCATAAACTGGCTTGGCAGCTCGACCGCATCCCACGGTACGCCGTTGATGCCGGATACGCCCGGCGCTTCGATGCGCGTCAGCATATGGTGCAGGCCGTGGCCGAACTCGTGGAACAGCGTGGTCACTTCATCATGAGTAAACAGCGCCGGTTTGCCCTGTACCGGGCGATTGAAGTTACAGGTCAGGTACGCCACCGGCTTCTGCAGGCTGCCGTCGGCTTTACGCATCTGCCCGACGCAGTCGTCCATCCAAGCGCCACCGCGTTTGTGCTCGCGCGCGTAGAGGTCGAGGTAGAAGCTGCCACGCAGCTCGCCGCTCTCGTCGAACAGGTCGAAGAAACGCACGTCCGGATGGTAAACATCCACGTCGGTACGCTCTTTGGCGGTGATGCCATAAATACGCTTCACCACTTCAAACAGGCCGTTTACCGCGCGTGATTCCGGGAAGTACGGACGCAGCTGTTCGTCGCTGATGGTGTACAGATGCTGTTTCTGCTTCTCGCCGTAATAGGTGAGATCCCACGGATTCATGTCATCTACGCCAAACTCTTTTTTGGCGAAGGCACGCAGCTGCGCCAGCTCTTTTTCACCCTGCGGGCGCGCGCGTTTAGCGAGGTCGTTCAGGAAGTCGATCACCTGAGACGGGCTTTCCGCCATTTTGGTTGCCAGCGATTTGTCGGCGAACGAGTCAAAGCCCAGCAGCTCGGCCAGTTCGTGGCGCAGCGCCAGCTCTTCCGCCATGATTGGGCCGTTGTCCCATTTACCGGCGTTCGGGCCCTGATCGGAGGCACGGGTGGAATAGGCGCGATACATCTCTTCACGCAGCGCGGCGTTGTCACAATAGGTCATCACCGGCAGATAGCTCGGGATATCCAGCGTCAGCAGCCAGCCTTCCTGCTGTTTGGCTTCCGCCTGCGCTTTGGCCGCGGCCAGTGCGCTCTCCGGCATGCCCGCCAGCTCGGCTTCGTCGGTGATCAGTTTGCTCCAGCCCATGGTGGCGTCCAGCACGTTGTTGCTGTAAGCCGATCCCAGTTCGGAGAGGCGCGCGGCGATCTCGCCATAGCGTTTCTGTTTCTGTTTATCGAGGCCGATACCGGACAGCTCAAAGTCGCGCAGGCTGTTATCCACCGCTTTCTTCTGCGCGGTATCCAGCTGCGCGTAGCTCTCGCCCTCACGCAGGTTGCGATACGCCTGATACAGGCCTTCGTGCTGGCCCACCCAGGTGCTGTATTCGGACAGCAGCGGCAGCGTCTGCTCGTAGGCTTCGCGCAGTTCCGGGCTGTTTTTTACCGAGTTGAGATGGCTGACCGGCGAGAAGATGCGGCCCAGGCGATCGTCCACTTCCGCCAGCGGCTGGACTAAATTTTCCCAGGTGTAAGGCGCGCCCTGCGCCACTACGCGCTCCACCGCTGCGCGACAGTCGTTCAGCGCTTCAGTTACAGCGGGAACCACGTGCTCAGGTTTGATGGCGGAAAAAGGCGGTAGCGTAAAAGGCGTGAGTAACGGATTGGTCATAAGCGCAGTCCTTTCAACATGGAGTGGGGCCGCGCGCAGGGGCGCGGCGCAATTTTACTAACATGCGGCCAGACGAGGGGAAAATCAATGCCACCCGCAAGGGCAGAGAGAAAAACGCGCGATGAATCGCGCCGCTACAATAAGTGCACGTATCAGTAGCGGCGCGATCTAGCGCGCAATGTTGAAAAAAAAAGCCCGCCAGACGGCGGGCCAGAGGTTATTTGATGGTCAGCTGATAATGGATCACATCATACGGCGCGACCCACGGTGGCAGCGGCTCGCGCTCATAAATATCTTTCGCCAGCGCCCAGCCTTCCACTGCGCCGCCTTTACCGGTCAGCGACATGCCTTCCTGCAACAGCGGCGGCAGGCTGTCGTTGAACGGCACCTGATCGTGCGAAAAATCGTTGATTACCTTGCCGCTCAGAGTGGTGACGCGGACGCTGACCGCCGCCTGCTGGTCCGGCAGCAGTTTGCCTTTCACGCTTTTCACCGCAAACCACTGCATGCCGAGATCTTTCTTCAGCGCTTTACGCTTCGCCACTTTCTTGTCCAGCTGCGCGTAACCTTTTTCAATCAGTGCGTTTAGTCCTTTGCCAATGGAAGCCTGCATGGTGGCGTAACGGCGCGCCATCTCTTCGCCATCGAGCAGCGAATCACCGCTTTGCAGCTGGGTGGTTAAGCCGGCAATCAGCTGATCCATACTAATGCTGAGGCCGATGTCTTTGACCATCTGCAGCTGCACCACCGCATTGCTGGCAATGAACTGACCCAGCGTGTAGCCATCGCGTTCGGCATCGCTTTTCGGGGCAGAAAGTTTCGGCGCGGCGGCCGGTTGCTGCTTCGCCGCCTCCAGTTCCCGCGTCAGCTGCGCCAGGTTGTGTGCCTGCTGCTGTTTGTCACTGTCCAGCGCGGCGAGTTGTTTTTCACGCTCGGCCTGCTGCGTCTGCAGCGCGGCCAGTTTTTGGGCGCTCTCAGCCTGTTGTGCGCTGAGCTGCTGCTTGCTTTCAGCCTGTAATGCCGCCAGCTTTTTGTCGCTCTCCGCCTGCTGGGCGCTGAGCTGCTTTTTGCTCTCTGCCTGCAGCGCCGCCAGTGCCTTGTCGTTTTCCGCTTTCAGCGCTTTAAGCGCATCGGCGCTCTGGGTGGCCGCCGCGCGCGCGTCGCTGAGCTGCTTCGTCAACTGGGCGATGCCGGCACTTTGCTGCTGCTGTGCCTCTTTCAGCGCCTGCTGCAGCGTGGCGATGTTTTTCTCCTGCTGCTGCTTCTCCGCGCTGAGCGCTGCCAGTTTTTTATCGTTCCCGGCCTGCTGGGCGCTGAGCTGCTTTTTGCTCTCAGCCTGCAACGCCGCCAGCGCCTTGTCGTTTTCCGCTTTCAGCGCTTTAAGCGCGTCGGCGCTCTGGGTGGCCGCTGCGCGCGCGTCGCTGAGCTGTTTCGTCAGCTGGGCGCTGCCGGCGCTTTGCTGCTGCTGTGCCTCTTTCAGCGCCTGCTGCAGCGTGGCGATGTTTTTCTCCTGCTGCTGCTTCTCCGCGCTGAGCGCCGCCAGTTTTTTGTCGCTGGCAGCCAGCTGCGCCTTTAACGCATCATCCGCTTTCACCGCAGGTGCCGCAGAAAGCTTTTCCAGCTCCGCCACGCGCGCGCGCAGACGCGTCAGTTCCGCACTGTGATCGGGCGCTGTTGCGGCTTTTTTCTCTGCCCTGCTGACGGTTTTCGCCGCCGGTTTTGCGGCCGGTTTTGCAGGTGGCTGTGGTTTTGCTGCCGGTGCCGGCGGCAGGGTGCGCGCTGCTTCGCTGAACGCGCGCAGCATGTCATCATCAGCCGCTGACGCGGCCTGTCCGGGTAGCAGTAAGGCCGCGCTAATCAGCACCGCCAGCAGATGACGCTGTGTCATCAAAACCTCCAGTCGCGGCTCCTTGCCGCTAAGAAAACAAAAGGCCTCATCTCAATATGTTAATTGAGATGAAGCCATCCACCGCGCGAGGTTGTCGCACTGTTAAAAAAGGGGTCGGCTTACGCCGTTATTGTTAACCGGCCTGGCGAATAATCAGCTGTGACAGACGGGTTTTAATGCGGAAGCACAGTTCACGGATCTGGAACTGATAGCGCGGCATGACTAAATCGTTAATATCCGCGCCGATCGAATCTTTAATCTGCAGATATTTGTTGGTCTGCGCGCCAATTTTCTGGAACTCCGCCTGGTAGCTGTCATAAGACGCCTGGCTGTAGAGGCGCATCGCATCCAGCTCTTTACGGCACTGCTGAATGTTGCTGGCGCGATCGTCAGCGAACGAGGCAGCGGCCGGCTGGGCTGGCGCTTCGGTTACAAACGGCTGGCCGTCAGGCCGTGCAGCGGATTCAGCCATCGGCTGAGCGTCGGCGGCGGGCGGCGTTACCAGGCTATGAACAGGCTGTTGTTTCGCGCAACCAGCCAGTGCCAGCAGGCTTGCCACCGCGATACCAGTCATTTTTTTCATTATTGTCACCAGGAGTTATTAAGGATGCTTGAAGCAAAAAATTATACGGCCATGGCCGAAAAGTTTCCTTGCCAGAGACGCATTCCTGGCATTTCGCTCGCGACCGCTTCGTTTTCGGCTACTAACTTACTTAATCTGCGGTAAAATTTCGAGAGTCGAATTATCCCTAAGTGAAATTAGTTCTCTACCAGACCGGTCGCATTCCGCTAAAGCGACCCGGGCGCTGAAAACTTAAGCGGATGGTAAAACGTCAGCAATTTTTATGCGGCGCGGCTATAATCGCGCCACACACGATCTATTCGACTTCATTGATCCAACCGCGGACCCCTCTTTTTTATGCTGAGTTATCGCCACAGTTTTCATGCCGGCAACCACGCCGACGTGCTGAAACACACCGTTGAAAGCCTGATCCTCACCGCCCTGATGGAGAAGGAGAAACCTTTCCTCTATCTGGACACCCACGCCGGTGCCGGACGTTACCAGCTGAGCGGTGAGCACGCCGAACGTACCGGCGAATATCTGGAAGGCATTGCGCGTATCTGGCAGCAGCCGGACGCACCAGCGCTGCTGAAGCCCTATCTGGCGGCGATTCGCAACCTCAACCCAACCGGCACGCTGCGCTATTACCCTGGCTCGCCGCTGATCGCCCGCCATCTGCTGCGCGACGAGGACAAGCTGCAGCTCACCGAACTGCATCCGACCGATTACCCGCTGCTGCGCAGTGAGTTCAGTAAAGATGCGCGCGCCCGAGTTGAACGCGCGGATGGCTATCAGCAGCTGAAGGCCAAACTGCCGCCACCGACCCGTCGCGGCCTGATCCTTATCGACCCGCCGTACGAAATGAAAAGCGATTATCAGGATGTGGTGAAAGGCATTCAGGAAGGTCACAAACGTTTCGCCACCGGCGTCTATGCGCTGTGGTATCCGGTGGTGTTGCGCCAGCAGATCAAGCACATGCTGAAAGATCTGGAAGCCACCGGTATCCGCAATATTCTGCAGATCGAGCTGGCAGTGCGTCCGGACAGCGATCAGCGCGGCATGACCGCGTCCGGGATGATTGTCATCAACCCGCCGTGGAAGCTGAAAGCGCAGATGGAAGAGCTACTGCCGTGGCTGCACCAGAAACTGGTGCCCGCCGGCACCGGTCACTACAGCGTGACGCAAATCGTGCCGGAATAAGCGCTACACCTCAAATATCGCAAAATCATGCGCCAGTTCGGTGGCCGGAAACACCGACTGGCACTCTGCCAGTAGCCTTTCCCGATCCTGTGACAAATAGCGCGAGCTAAAGTGCGTAGCGATCATGCGTTTTGCGCCAGCGCGCTGTGCCACGCTGGCCGCCTGCACCGTAGTGGAGTGGCCGCGCCCGTTGGCTTTTTCCGCCATCGCCGCTTCCAGCGTGGTTTCATGCACCATCACATCGGCGTTCGCCGCCAGCTGCAACGCCACCTCGGTGGGGCCGGTATCGCCGAAGATCGCCAGCACTTTGCCTTTGGTGGCCGGGCCAAGATAGTCGGCGCCGTTGATCTCGCGGCCATCTTCCAGCGTGATGCGTTTGCCCTGTTTCAGATCCTGATACCACGGGCCGCGCGGCACGCCTTCCGCCTTCAGGCGCGGTGCGTCAAGGAAGCCCGGCTTATCATGCTGTTCGATGCGGTAGCCATAGCACTCGACCACGTGGTTTAGCGCATAAGCAGTGACGCGAAACTCACCGTTATCCAGCACCGGACCGGCTTCGATCTCGACAATCTCCAGCGGATAGCCGGTATAAGAGCCACTCAGGCTGAGCGCGGTCTCGACAAACTGGCGCAATCCTTTCGGACCGTACAGCGTCATCGGCTCGGTCAGGCCCGCCATCGAACGGCTGGTGAGCAGCCCTGGCAGGCCAAAGATGTGATCGCCATGCAAATGGGTAATAAAGATTTTTTCCAGCTTGCCGGGCTTAAGCGCCGATCGCATAAACTGATGCTGCGTCGCTTCGCCACAGTCGAACAGCCAGGTCTCGCCGCGTTTCGACAGCGTCAGCGCAATGGCGGTGACGTTGCGCTGCAGGCTGGGCGCGCCCGCGCCGGTACCAAGAAATGTCAGGTGCATGATAAGTTCCTTTAAGCCAACCCCTTGCCGGCATTCAACCCTATTACATACATAGGTGCAAACTTTGCGCCGGTAACTGAAGCGGCGTTACACTCTATGCCAGTTTTCCTCCAACAGATGGACACAACGGATGACCAGACATTTTGATTACCTCGCCATTGGCGGCGGCAGCGGCGGTATCGCCTCCATTAACCGTGCGGCGATGTATGGCCAGAAGTGCGCGCTGATCGAAGCGAAAGAGCTGGGCGGCACCTGCGTCAACGTCGGCTGTGTACCGAAGAAAGTGATGTGGCATGCGGCGCAAATCGCCGAAGCAATTCACCTGTACGGTCCGGATTACGGCTTTGATACCACCGTTAATCGCTTTGACTGGTCAACGCTGGTGAAAAATCGCAGCGCCTACATCGACCGTATCCACACCTCGTACGACAACGTGCTGGGTAAAAACCAGGTGGAAGTGATCAAAGGGTTCGCGCGCTTTGTCGATGCCCACACGGTGGAAGTGAACGGCGAGACCATTACCGCCGACCATATCCTGATCGCTACCGGCGGGCGTCCCAGCCATCCACAGGTGCCGGGCGCAGAGTACGGCATCGATTCCGACGGCTTCTTTGAGCTGGAGGCGCTGCCAAAACGCGTTGCGGTAGTCGGCGCAGGCTATATTGCGGTAGAGCTGGCCGGCGTGGTGAATGCGCTGGGCGCAGAAACTCACCTGTTTGTGCGTCAGCATGCGCCGCTGCGCAGCTTCGACCCGCTGATTGTTGAAACGCTGGTTGAAGTGATGCAGGCGGAAGGTCCGACGCTGCACACCGAATCGATCCCGAAAGCGGTGATCAGGAACGCTGACGGCAGCCTGACGCTGCAGCTGGAAAACGGTCAGCAGCAGACGGTGGATTGCCTGGTATGGGCGATTGGCCGCGAGCCCGCCACCGATAACCTCAACCTGGCGGTGACCGGTGTGGCGCTGAATGACAAAGGCTACATTCAGGTCGACAAGTTCCAGAACACTAACGTCAAAGGCATCTATGCGGTAGGTGATAACACCGGTGCGGTCGAGCTGACGCCGGTGGCCGTGGCGGCAGGCCGTCGCCTGTCCGAACGCCTGTTTAATAACAAGCCGGACGAGCATCTCGACTACAGCAACGTTCCCACCGTGGTGTTCAGCCATCCGCCGATTGGCACCGTCGGTCTGACCGAGCCGCAGGCGCGTGAGCAGTATGGCGACGACCAGGTAAAAGTGTACAAATCGTCGTTCACCGCCATGTACACCGCCGTGACCCAGCACCGTCAGCCGTGCCGCATGAAGCTGGTATGCGTGGGGCCGGAAGAGAAGATTGTGGGTATTCACGGTATCGGCAACGGCATGGATGAGATGCTGCAGGGCTTTGCGGTGGCGCTGAAAATGGGTGCCACCAAAAAAGACTTCGACAACACCGTGGCGATTCACCCGACGGCGGCGGAAGAGTTCGTCACCATGCGCTAACACCGCCTCAGCGCCATCATCACAGCCCCCGCCTGGGGGCTTTTTTGTTTGCTGACTACTCAACAGCGCGCATACCCGCTATGATTTTTGCTTTGCTGGCCCGGCGGCCAGCGTTTTGCGGTAACGGGATGACGTCAGCGCGTGAATATCATCAGCATAATTATGGAATCGGGCAAAGCCGCGGTCGACGTCGCGCTTTACACCCTGATTCCCATCATGGTGGTGATGCTATTCATCATGAAATACCTCGAAGTGAAAGGCGTGCTGGATTTTGTCGTGCGCCACGCCACGCCGTTACTGAAGCCGCTGGGGATTACCGGCCTGGCGCTGTTCGCACTTATCCAGTTAAATTTTGTCAGCTTTGCCGCACCGCTCGCCGCGCTGGCGATCATGGAGAAGCGCGGCACGTCAGACCGCCACATGGCAGCCACGCTGGCGATGCTGTTTGCGATGGGCCAGGCCAACGCCTTTTATCCGCTGATTCCTGACGGGCTCAACTGGAGCGCCGCGCTGCTGTTCTCCATCAGCGGCGGCGTGCTGGCGGCCGCCTCAACCTATCATTTTTTTGCCCGCAAACTTTCCGACGTCGCGCTGCGCGATGAAGACCAGGGCGTGGAGAACAGCGACACGAAGCCGGGACTGATCGCCATCATCAACACCTCGGGTGCCGACGCCATTCGCCTCGCGCTCGGTTCGCTGCCGATGCTGATCCTTTCCTTGTCGGTAGTGGGCATCCTGAAGAGTGCCGGCGCCATTGAGCTGCTGACGCAGCTGCTGGCACCGCTGTTACACAAACTGCATATCGCCGAGGTGTATGTGCTGCCCGCGCTGACCAAATGCCTGGCCGGCGGTACCGCCTATTACGGCGTGGTTGCCGGACTGGTCGAACAGGGGCAGTACAGTGCGCACAACATCAACGCCTCGGCAGGCCTACTGATTCAGACCTTCGACCTGCCCGGCATCGGCATTTTCCTCGGGCTCTCCAGCCGTTTTCCGCGCCTGTTCCGCTTCGCCGTGCCCGGCATTTTGCTCGGCATTGCGCTGCGCGCCACGGCGCACAGCCTGCTGTTCTGATGCCCAACGCTTAATATCGACGTGATTCAGGCCGCTTTGAAAACGGCCATCCCGACTCACGTAGCGAAAAATGACAATATTACATCCAGAGCAGCTCAGGCTTATTGAAGGTAACAAATTTCTCGGTAAAGAACCGACACTCATCAATAGCCAGATTAATTTTCATGGTAAGAACAATATTCTGATATGTGAGGAGGGCGTAGTCCTGCAGGATTCCGTAGTGGATTTTCGGGCGGATAATTCAATCATTTATTTGAGCCAAAGTGCGATACCCTACATCGTTAAAATAATTGCATTCTCAAATTCGGTCTGCTTCATTGGCAGACATAATTACTTCAATGAAAAGTTAACGCTGATTCTCTCAGAAGAAAAAAATATCATCATTGGCAATCATTGTTGTCTCTCCTTTGGTATCTGGATGCGAACCGCCGATCCCCATCTAATGTATAACATTGCGGATAATCAGCGCATCAATCATTCCCGCAGCATTTATGTCGGCGATCACGTTTGGATCGGACAAAACGCAATGATTTTAAAAGGTTCATCGATCCACTCCGGCAGCGTAATTGGTGCTATGAGTCTGGTGGCGGGGAAAACGATACACTCCAATAGCTGCTGGGGCGGGAACCCAGTGAGAATGCTTAAAGAGAATATTGCCTGGTCCGGAGAAAGCGTTCATCACTGGACAGAAGCGACAACGCGTGCCTGGAACATGTGCGATACCGAATCAGTGCAGTTTAACCATGACGACCATGTATTAAATATTGCCGTGATTGAACAGGGGTTTAAAGATGCCCGCAATGTTGCTGATAAATGCCAATATCTGTTGAAGCATATCGTTAAAAACGAAAATAAAAACCGTTTTTATGGTTAAGGTAAATAAAAGGGCCAACGATGTCAGCCAGTCCGTGTTAACCAGCCGCAGACCGCCATTAATAACGGTCTGCGCAACCAGGTTACACGGCAAAGTTACGCATCCGCGCCAAACGCCAGCGCTTTCTGCGCGCGCAGCTCTGCCAGCCGGCCTTCCAGCGCGGCTTCGATGTGCTGATAGGCCGTGCTGCCCAGCGCCAGCCGCAGCGGCATCGTTTCCTGATCCAGCGTCGCCAGCGTGGCCGCCACGCATTTTCCGGCATCACCCAATATAGCAAAGTCACCCGCTTCAATCGCCCGACGCAACTGACCGGATGCGTTGTCACGATAGGCGTCGAGCGGCGCGGCGATATCCAGCCCGCTGGCGAAGTTGGTAACGGTCGGGCCCGGCTCCACCAGCAGCAGCTCGATGCCAAAGCTGGCGACTTCCTGGCGCACCGCTTCGACAAAACCTTCAATGCCCCATTTGCTGGCGTGATACAGGCTGAAATTGGGATACGCCACCTGGCCGCCCTCGGACGAGATCTGCGCAATGCGGCCACCGCCCTGCTGGCGCAAATGCGGGATGACGGCGCGAATCAGCTGGATCGATCCGGTGAGATTGGTGGCGATCTGGCGTGCAATCTGCGCGTCGCTGAGCTCTTCCGCCGCGCCAAACAGACCGTAAGCGGCGTTGCTTACCACCACATCAATACGCCCGACACGGGCAAAGGCGCTGGCGATGGCCGGTGCGATACTGGCCGTTTCGGCCAGATCCAGCCGCATCACCAGCAGCCGATCGCCATATTGCTGCTGCAAATCGGCTAGCGCCTGCTCGCGGCGCACCGTTGCCACCACGCGATCGCCGCGCTCAAGTAAACGTTCACTCATCAGTCGGCCCAGTCCGCTGCTGGCACCGGTAATTAACCAGGTTTTCATTTTGCGCTCCTCATGTTGAAAACCTGATGATAGATCGCTTTACTGGTGGTAATAATCTCCCCAATCGCACATGACCCGGTGAGGAAATACCACCAATGAAACGCCCCTCCTGGCACGAATTGCAGGCGATCAAAACGCTGGGCGAGCAGCGCAGCTTTCGGCGCGCCGCCGAGCTGCTTGGCCTGAAGCGCTCTTCGCTCAGCCACCTGGTGAAAACGCTGGAGCACAACCTCGGCGTGCAGCTGTTTCAGCGCACCACACGCAGCGTGTCGCTGACCGACGCCGGTGAGCAGCTATTACAGCGCCTCGCGCCGCTGCTCAATCAGATGGATGAGGTGCTGCACGAGGTCAGCCTGAGCCGCCAGCAGCAGTACGGTACGCTGCGCATCAGCGCCAGCGATATGGTGATTGGCCTGCTGCTGGATCAGGTGGTGCCCGAGTTCAGCGCGCGCTATCCCGGTATTCAGCTTGATTTCTCCGCCCAGGGCGCGCTGGTAGATATCACCGCCGCCGGGTTTGATGCCGGCATCCGGCTGATTGAAGATGTGCCGCAGGATATGGTGGCTATTGCGCTTGGCGGCCCGCTGACCTTCGTTACCGTAGCCTCGCCCGACTATCTGGCGGTGCACGCGCCGGTGCGTCAGCCGCAGGATTTACTGCAGCAGCAGTGTATTCGTCATCGCCTGCCCGGGGGCAAACGCTATCGCTGGGAGTATCAGAGTGCGGAAGAAAGTCTGGAGATTGACGTGCCGGGTACGCTGACGTTAGACAATAACGCGCTGATGGCGCGCGCGGCCATCAACGGTTCAGGGATTGCGTTCGTGCCTTCACTGTACGTTAGCGAGGCACTGCAGCAGGGGAAATTAGTGGAGCTGCTGGCCGACTGGCGCATTCAGTCGGCGGGAATCGCGCTGTGGTTCCCGCCGAACCGGCATCAGTCGATGGCGCTGCGGCTGTTTATCGACGCATTGAAAACCCGCCTGCCGCATCATTGCTGAATCAGCCCTGACGCTGCGGCGCTTTGTGCACCATGGTGTAGGCGTAGTCGACGCCCATGCCGTAAGCACCGCTGTGCTCACGCACCAGATCCATCACCGCATCGTAGGTCTCTTTGCGTGACCAGTCGCGCTGGTACTCCAGCAGCACCTGCTGCCAGGTCACCGGCACCGCACCCGCCTGCACCATGCGCTGTACGGAACGTTCGTGCGCATCAACACTGGTGCCGCCGGAGGTATCGGTCACCACATACACTTCGTAACCGGCTTTCAGCGCCATCAGAGCCGGGAAAGTCAGGCACACTTCGGTCCACAGCGCCGAGATGATCAGTTTTTTACGACCGGTTTTCTCTACCGCCTCGACAAATTTCGCGTCTTCCCAGGAATTCATGGAGGTGCGCTCAATCGGCTTCGATTCCGGGTGCACCGCCAGCAGTTCTGGCCAGATGTAGCCGCTGAAGCTTTCCGTTTCTACCGAGGTGTAAATCACCGGCACGTCGAAAATTTTCCCCGCTTTCGCCAGGGCGACGGTGTTATTTTTGAGCTGCTGGCGGTCAATATTGGCGACACCAAACGCCATCTGTGGCTGATGGTCGATGAAGATCAGGGTTGAGTTCTGTGGGTCAAGCAGGTCGAGTTTAGACATGATAGTTTCCTCTAAAGTGGTTTTAAATTTGTGTGTTGTGCTGCTGGAATAAACTTTAGAGAAAGCGCGGACAAAGAGATAACGCAAAGAATTTTACAACTTGTTCAAAGCGTTTTTAGAAGCTTGATTTAAATACATTAATTAGCCAAAGCGCAGCGTTTTTGCTGGTAAAACAGCGGCTCACCGGCGTTGATTCTGCGCCTGCGACGGGCGTAATCTGTGGCGACAAAATCATAAAAAACACCATCGCAAAATGATCGTACGTCCTCATCAACACTGGTTTCTCCGGTTGTTTGACTGGCACGGCTCAGTGCTGTCTCGCATTGCGTTCCGCCTGTCGCTTAACCTGCTGATGTCAGTGATCGCCATTCTGGGTTATCCCTGGTATTCCACGCTCGGCATTCACCTGACCACCGCACCGTTCAGCCTGATTGGCGTGTCGATCGCCATCTTTCTTGGCTTTCGCAATAACGCCAGCTACGCGCGCTTTATCGAGGCGCGCACGCTGTGGGGCAATATGCACATCACTCAGCGCTCGCTGCTGCGCCAGGTGAAAACGCTGCGCGGACTGCGTGCGGAACAGGTGCAGGAGTTTATCGGGCTGCAGCTGGCGTTTAGCTGGAGCCTGAAACACCGGCTGCGTAAAACCGATGCGCAAGCCGATCTGCAGCGGCTGCTGCCGCCCGCATGGCACGCCGCGGTGCTCGGCCATCCGATGCCGACCTCACAAATCATGTTATGCATGGGCGAATGGCTGGCGCAGCGGCGTGATGAGGGGTTAGTGACGGATATCGTCTGGCAGAGTATTGATGACAACCTTAACCATTTGTCGGCGTATCTGGGTGGCTGCGACCGGCTGGCCAGCACACCGATTCCCTTCGCCTACAGCCTGATTCTGCACCGCACGGTGTATCTGTTCTGCACCCTGCTACCGTTCGCGCTGGTGGCGGATTTGCACCTGATGACGCCGCTGGTGTCGGTGTTTATTTCGTATACCTTTTTGTCGCTGGAGTCGCTGGCGGAGGAGCTGGAAGATCCGTTCGGCACCGCGCCCAATCATCTGCCGCTGGACGCGCTGTGCGTGAATATCGAACGCAATCTGAAAGCGATGAACAACGATTTTCCGCTGCCGGCAGCGAGCCAGCCGGACCGGTATTTTAATCTGACGTGACGGCACGAGCTGATTCAATCGCCATGCTCGCTGAGCGCACCGCATCGTAGCGGCGCGATTTATCGCGCTAATCTGACCGCTGCGCCGCTGTTTTTTGCGCAATAAATTGCGCCGCTACGGTTTGTGCGGAAGGTTATTGCAGCGCCGTTGCAAGCGCTCCTCGATTGGGACCGGTATTTTAATCTGACGTGACGGCACGGGCTGATTCAATCGCCATGGTCGCTGAGCGCACCGCATCGTAGCGGCGCGATTTATCGCGCTAATCCGACCGCTGCACCGCTGTTTTTGCGCAATAAATTGCGCCGCTACGGTTCGTGCGGAGGGTTACTGCAGCGCCGTTGCAAGCACTCCTGGATTGATGCGCCAGTAAAGAAGTTAACCCAGCTTATCCAGCCAGCGGACATACGCCTGGTCCCACAGCGCGGCGGGGGTGCCGGCTTTACCGAGGCCAAAGCCGTGGCCGCCGCTGCTCAGTTCAATCAGCTCAACCGGCACGCGCATACGGCGGCAGGCGTCGCGCATCAGCTCGGTGTTGTGGGGGTTGGAGGTATGATCGTCCTCCGCCTGCGCCAGGAAGGTTGGCGGATAGGCGCGGGTAACGTAATTTTGCACTGACCAGTTGGCTTCCTGGGTCGGCGTGGCGTCATTGCCCACGATCATCTGGTGAGTACGGGTGTGCTGATACGGCGCTTCAAGGGTGATAACCGGGTAAATCAGCCCGACGCTGTCTGCGGTTGGCCGGATGTCATCCAGCGAATCCTGCGGTGAATAGGTGACGAAGTCAGGCCGCGCTGCCGCCATGCCGAGCAGATGGCCGCCGGCCGAAAAGCCCAGCAGGTGCACCTTGTTTTCCATGGCGCGCACCATGCGAATCGCGCGCTGCGCATCCTGCAGCGGCGCCATTCTGCCGGCCTGCCACTTTTCACCCGGCAGTCGGTAGCTCAGTACATAGGCGGTATACCCGTTGGCATTAAGCCAGCGCGCGACCGGCCAGGCTTCGCGCCCCATGCCGATAAAACGGTAGCCGCCACCAGCCGCAACGATCACCGCTTCGCCGTTGGGATTCTCCGGACGAAAGCGCTGAATGGCGGGAGAAACGATATTGGTCCACGAACCGTTAGCGCTGACTTTAAGCAGGCCAGACGGACCGCCGCCACCCGGTGGGTCGTCCGGCCAGAGCGGAATAATGTCATCCCGGGCAAACAGTTTGCCCGCCGTCATGGAGAGTACGGTTGCTCCGCTAGCCAACAGAAAACGACGCCGTGTAATCATCTTGCCCAGTAGCCGGTATGGAAAATGCGCCAGCCCGGAGGCGGCGTCTCATTATGTGATGCAGGTCCTGTTTCAATCTGGCGATAATGTACGCATTTCGTACAAAAAAGCCATAAAAAAACGCGCCAGAAAAGGCGCGTATTCACGAAGAGAAGGGGAAAAGTTAATCCTGCTGCTGGAATTGAGTCATCACCGTCTGCTCACACTGCTGCTGATCGTGACGCAGCTTCGCCCGCTCTTCTTCACCCAGTTCCAGCCACCCGTTAACCACTTCCTGCGCGGTTTCCTCGTTGAAGGAGGGTTTGTTCATGGCCGACGGTGACTGGCTGGCCGCCAGCTGTGACTTCATTTTCTCAGTGTAGCTCTGCATGTCACCGGTTTTCTGCTCCCCGCTAACAATGTGGCACAGCTGGCTGGCGTAGATATTCTCCTGCGCGTCGGCATCCGTATCATCCGCCAGCGCGCTGGCAGACAGCGACAGCCCTACCAGGGCGATAAGCAATGCTTTCATAATAAGCTCCCGTTATTTCCAGAAAATCACGTTTCATCTTGCTGCGTGCGTGCCGCCTGCCGGGCAGCACGCCAGTTCAGTAGCGGCGTCACCGTGATGCCGTGCAGCACAATGCTGCACACCACCAGCGTCAGCGCCATGTCCATCATCTGTTCCGCCTGCGGGCCCTGCAGGCCATGCACCCAGGCATAAGCAATATAATTGATACTGCCGATGCCGCGAATCCCCAGCCAGCCAATCAGCATCCGCCGCATAAACGGCATTTCGCAGCGCCAGGTGGTCAGCCATACCGCCAGCGGCCGCACTACAACAAACAGCAGCAGCGCCAGGCCGATGCCGGTAAGATTCCAGTGATGCGCCAGCGTGATGCCCAGCACCACCATCATCGCTGCCGCCAGCAGGCGTTCGATAGTATCACCAAACGACAGCGCATCGCCGACCACCAGGCCGACCGATTTTACCGGGCTGCCGCCCTGCTGCTTCAGACGCTGGTTAGGATTGACCAGCACCTCTGCCGGCAGGTAGCGCTTCTCTTCCGGCAGGTCTTCCAGCGGAAAGCGTTTAGTCACGCGCAGCTCGGCGCGACGTAAGCCGACGCCTGCTGCAAAAGTGGCAAGGAAGCCAGACGCATCCACCGACTGCGCCGCCGCGTAGCTCAGGGCGATCAGCGCCAGCGCGAGAAAATCATTGGGGGCCACGTCGTGATGCGCGCTGCGCAGATGGGTGGCCAGCTGGCCGATCAGCCGGCCGAGCAGGTAACCAATCGCCAGCCCGCCGCCAATCGCCCACAGCACATCGCGCGCTGCCCAGCCGCCCAGCAGCTCCAGACTGAAGGCGCCCGGATGCATCAGCAGCAGCGCCAGCATCAGCAGCGGCAGCGCTGAACCGTCGTTCATGCCGGCCTCGCTGGAGAGCGCCACGCGCAGCGCATCGTCATCGCGCGCATCGTTAACGGAGATCAGGCTGGCAAGCACCGGGTCGGTCGGGGCAACAATGGCACCAAACGCCAGCGACAGCGGCCAGCCAAAGCCGGTAATCCAGTGAATCAGGCAGGCCATGCCGCCGACGGTCAGCAGCATCGCCGGGAATGCCAGCCGCAGCCCGACGCGCCACGCGTGCGCGCTCATCGGCAGACGCAGCTTGAGCCCGGTGATAAACAGCGAGGCGGCCATGGTGATTTCGGTAATATGGGCGGCGAGCTCGGCGTGACCGATAATGTCGATTTGCAGCAGATTAAGCATCCACGGGCCGCACAGAATGCCCGCGAACAGGTAGAGACCAAACGACGTCACCGGCCCCCGGTGAATCCAGCCGGAAGCCAGTGACATCAAAAGTAGCAGACCGCCAGTGAGGGCGGTCCAGGCCAGGAAGTTCATAACGCTCCGTTTTTAAATAACATCCTCCTTTAAGCCTGGCACAGGATCGTGAATTAGTTTTGCAGATGGCGACTGGCGAGGCGAATCAGCAGCGCAAGCACAGCGGCAGCCGTCGCAAGGCTGACCACGCCATTCCAGCCGAAATGGGCCAGCGCCAGGCTGCCGAGCGCCGCGCCGGTCGCCATACCGATAAACACCACGGTGAACATCAGCGCATTGAGGCGGCTGCGCGCTTCCGGCGCCAGGCTGTAGACCAGCGTCTGATGCGCCACCAGCGTGGCCTGCACGCCAAGGTCAAAGCCGATGGTGCTGAGGATAATCAGGCCAAGCTGCGCCGGCACCGGCAGTACCGGCAGCAGGAACATCAGGGCAAACGACACCATCACCAGCGTGGCGCCATACTGGGTGACACGCGCCGGGCCGATGCGGTCGGCAAAACTGCCCGCCAGCGGCGCGGCCAGCGCCCCGGCGGCACCGGCCAGACCGAAGGCCCCTGCCACGGCGCTGTCGAGATGGAAGCGATCGCTCAGCATCAGCGCCAGGGTAGACCAGAAGGCGCTGAAACTTACCGACAGCAGGCCCTGCGCCAGCGCCGCGCGGCGCAGCGTCTGGTGATGCTGCCACAGATGCGCCAGCGACAGCAGCAGACGCGGATAGCTCACCGTGGTGCCCGGCGTAAAGCGCGGCAGCGCGCGCCACAGCGCCAGACTACTCAGCAGCACCGCCGCCGCCGCCATCATGTACATGGTGCGCCAGCCCAGATACTCGGCCACCACGCCGCTCACCACGCGCGACAGCAGAATGCCGACCAGCAGCCCGGTCATCACCGTGCCGACGGTTTTGCCACGGCTGCGCTCCGGTGCCAGCGCCGCTGACGCCGGCACAATGTCCTGCGCCACGGTAGCGGTTAATCCGGTAACAAAGCTGGCGATCAGCAACGCATTGATGCCGCCGGAAAAGCCGCACAGCAGCAGCGCAGCGACCAGCAGCAAGCCTTTAACCAGAATGATGGTGCGGCGATCGTGGCGGTCACCGAGTGGGGCCAGCAGCAGAATCCCCAGCGCGTAACCGGCCTGGGTCAGCATCGGTACCATACCGACGCTGCCAATGCCCACATTGAACTGTTTACTGATGATATCCAGCATCGGCTGGCTGTAGTAAATCGATGCCACGCTGAGACCGGCACCGGCCGCCAGCGTAAACACCAGCGGCGCCGGCAGCTTTTCAGCAGGCATGGCAGAAGATTGAGACATGGCAGACATAGTGGTTTTCCCCCGTGATAATGCGCTTATTAAAGCGCGTTGCGGCCATACGCGGTAGACTGCTATGACACAGAACTGTTATGCATGGTACGTATGAGCACACTCACCAGCGTTGACCGCATCGAACTGATGCAGACGTTTATCCGCATTGTTGAAAGCGGCTCGCTATCGGCGGCCGCGGCGCAGCTCGGCACCACCCAACCCACCGTGAGTCGCCGTCTGCAGGCGCTGGAACAGCGGCTCGGCCTGAAACTAATTTTACGCACCACCCATGCGCTGAAACTCACCGATGACGGAGAGCGCTGCTATGCCCAGGCGCGGCAGCTGGTGGCGACCTGGCACGCGCTGGAAGATGAGTTAACCGGCGCGAATGACGACCCGATCGGCACGCTGCGCGTGCGTGCGCCGCATGCATTTGGTCAGGATCAGTTGATTGCGCCGCTGATGGATTATCTGCAGCGCTATCCGCGCCTGGCAGTGGAGTGGATGCTCAACGACCGAACGCCGGACTTTGTCAGTGAAAACGTTGACTGCGCCATTCAGGTCGGCGCGCCCACCGATCCGTCGGTGGTGGCGGTGCTGCTGGCGGAAGTGCCGCGCTTTGTCGTTGCGGCACCGGCGCTGCTGGCGGCTCATGCGCCGGTGAAAGAGGTTGCCCAGCTGACACAGCTGCCGTGGCTGGCGCTGACCAGTTTTTATCGTAACGAAATTGCGCTGCAGCGTCTCAGCGACGGCCAGCCGATCAACCTGGCGATTGCCCCGCGCCTCGCCAGCGATAGCCTGTACGCGGTGCGCAAAGCCGCGCTGGCGGGCATGGGCGCCGCGATTGTGTCGTCATGGGTGGTGCAGGAGGACTTAGCCAGCGGCGCGCTGGTGCAGCTGGTGCCCGACTGGCAGGCACCGCCGCTGCCGGTGTGGCTGACCTACCCGTGGGCCAGTTATTATCCGGCCCGCCTGCAGCATTTTTTCGCGATGATCAGGGACGTGATGCCGCAGCTGACCGGCACGCAGCCGGTGCGGTGATGGGCCAGGTCGCCATAAATGGCGACCCTACGGGACACTGCGGGTTTTTACAGGGTGCGCATTGATGCGCACCTGGTGCAATGGGTCAGATCGTGCGTGAAGGTCACGATTTCTTTTCAACCTTCGACATATTATCCAGCCAGCCCATCACAAAGGCCGACAGCACGAAGGTCAGGTGGATGATCACGTACCACATCAACTTTTCGTTGGCGACGTTACGCGCGTCCATAAAAATACGCAGCAGGTGAATCGATGAGATCGCCACAATCGAAGCTGCCACTTTGTTTTTCAGCGAGCCGGAATCCATCTTGCCGAGCCAGCTCAGCTTCTCTTTGCTTTCATCGATATCCAGCTTGGAGACAAAGTTCTCATAGCCGGACAGCATCACCATGACCAGCAGGCCACCAACCAGCGTCATGTCCACCAGCGACAGCAGCAGCAGAATCAGATCGTTTTCCGCGATGCTGAGAATGTTGGGCAGCAGGTGAAAAATTTCCTGAAAAAATTTAACCGTCAGCGCCAGCAGCCCCAGCGAAAGTCCAATGTAAACCGGTGCCAGCAGCCAGCGCGATGCATACATCAGGTTTTCGGTAAAACGTTCCATAAGTTCCCATTTATCAACAGACAAGCCAGCGAGTATAACCGAACTTATGTGAAGTTATTTCAGTGCTTCTTCAGAAATTTCAGGCGCGACTGGCAGCGGCAGCGACAGGCGAAACACCGCCCCGCCCTGCGGCCGGTTTTCCGCCCAGATGCGACCGCGATGTGACTCAATAATGGTTTTGCTGATGGCCAGCCCCAGCCCGACGCCCGGCACGGCCGACTCCTTGTCGCCGCGGGAAAACTTGTCAAAAATGCGCGTCAGATTCTCCGGCGCAATGCCCGGTCCGTTATCCCAGACAGCGATCTCCAGCCGGGTTTTATCGCGCCAGGCGCGAATGCCGTGCTGCGCGGCATTGCCGGCATACTTCAGGCTGTTTTCGATCAGGTTAGTAAACACCCGCTCCAGCATCGCGCTGTCGCCTTTGATCAGCACCAGCTCCGGCGGCAAATCCAGCGTGAAGTCGTGCCCTTTCAGCGACGGTCCCATGCTGCTTAGCGCGCCGCCAATCACCTCGTCCAGCGCCACCCACTCTTCGCGCAGATTCAGCCCGCCGGACTGAATGCGCGCCATATCCAGCATGTTACTCACCAGCCGGATGGTGCTCAGCGTCTGTTCGCGGATCTGATTGGCCTGGCCGACGTATTTCGACTGCTCGCTGGCGAGGTCCAGCATCAGCATCTCGGCCTGGCCAAACAGCACCGTCAGCGGCGTGCGCAGATCGTGGGACAGCGCCGATAGCAGCGCATTACGCAGCTGCTCGCGCTCGGCGGCCAGCCGTGACGCGGCTTCGCTGTGCGACAGCGCCATGCGTTCCAGCGCGTTGGCAATCAGCACCGTAAAGGTCTCCACCAGCCGCTGCTGTTCGGGAATCATCAGCTGGCGCAGGTTGTCCGGCTCAACCACCAGCAGGCCGCGGCAGTGCGCCCCGCTTTTCAGCGGCAGAATCTGGTACGGCACCGCCGGTAACGTATCGGTGCCGGCACCGGCCGGTTGCCCTTTGCTGTAGCTCCATTTGGCGATGCCGAGGTCGGGCGGCGTCCCGATGGTGCTTTCACCCGCCGACTGCAGCTCGCCCTGTTCGTCGGGCAGCAGCAGCTGGCTGCGCGCCTGCAGCGTCACCTCAATGACGCGCTGGCTGGTAGCAGCGATATCCTGCGGCGTCAGCGCGCTGCCAAGCGATTTCGCCATCTCATACAGATGGCGCGCGCGCTGTTCACGGTAGCGCGCCACCCGCGCCTGATAGCGCACGCCGGCGGTGAGATTGCCGACAATCACCCCGACCGCCAGCATCACCGCAAAGGTCACCAGATATTGCAGATCCGATACCGCCACCGTGCCGGTGGGGGCCACAAACACCAGGTCGAAGGCCAGAATATTGATTACCGTGGCGAACACCGACGGCCAGCGGCCAAAGCGCAGCGCCACCAGCACCACCGCCAGCAGATAGATCATCACCGCGTTGGCGGTATCAAACTCCACCAGCCACCAGCGGCCAATCAGCGTCACCAGCACGCACAGCGCGATCGCCATCAGACACCCGCGCAGGTGCAGCCGCCATTTCTCGCCGCTGGCACGCTGGCCGCTCAGGGCCGCTGGCACATCGCGCACCGGCTCATCCAGCGCCACTACCAGCAGGTCGAGCTCCGGCCCCAGCTCGCCGAGACGCTGGGCAAAGCTGTCGCGTCGCCAGCGCCGCTGCGGCTGGCGACCGGTGACGATTTTGCCGAGATTGTGCTCGCGCGCATAGCGCAGCACCGCGCGCGCCTCGTCCGGATCGGACAGCGTGGCGGTTTCCGCGCCCAGCTCCTGCGCCAGCTGCAGCGTGCGCAGAATGGCGCGCCTCTGCGCTTCCGGCAGTCGGTTGAGGCGCGGCGTTTCCACATACACCGCATGCCATTCGCTGCCGAGCCGGGCAGCGAGACGGGCGGCGGTGCGCACCAGCTTTTCACTGCCGGTGTCGTCACCGATGCACAGCAGAATCGCGTCGCGCGTGTGCCACACTTTGTCGCGCCCCTGCTGATCGCGCCAGGCGCGCATCTGATCGTCTACCCGGTCGGCCGTGCGGCGCAGCGCCAGTTCACGCAGCGCGAACAGGTTGCCTTTGCGGAAGAAATTTTCGATGGCGCGCTCGGCGCGGTCGCCGACGTACACTTTGCCCTCTTTCAGCCGCTGACGCAGATCGTCCGGCGGCAGATCCACCAGCACCACTTCGTCGGCGCTGTCGAAAAAGGGATCGGGTACGGTTTCGCGCACCTGAATGCCGGTGACGCCGCCTACCACGTCATTCAGGCTCTCCAGATGCTGCACGTTGACGGTGGTAATCACGTCGATACCGGCATCCAGCAGTTCTTCAATGTCCTGCCAGCGCTTGGGATGGCGCGAGCCCTGTACGTTGGTGTGCGCCAGTTCATCCATCAGGATCACCGCCGGATGGCGCGCCAGCGCGGCGTCGAGGTCAAATTCCGCATGGCGCGACCGACCGGTGGCGCGCCGCGCCAGCACCGCCAGCCCCTGCAGCAGCGCGGCGGTCTCTTCACGGCCGTGGGTTTCGACCACGCCAGCCAGCACGTCCAGCCCCTGCGCACGCAGGCGCTGCGCCTCCTGCAGCATGGCGTAGGTTTTCCCTACGCCAGCACAGGCGCCGAAGTAGATTTTCAGTTTACCGCGATGGCTGTCGCTGTGATTGAGCAGCAGGGCATCGGGATCGGGGCGCGGTAATTCGTCGTGTATGTCGTTCAAATATTGAGTTCCGTACGAACAATGAAACGGTCGCCATAAATGGCGTTACGCTGTGGTGCGGGCATCGAAACGGTCGCCATGAATGGCGACCCTACGTTTGTAGGGTGCGCATTCATGCGCACCGAATTCACCTCATCCCTGCAAATCATCCAGCGCCATATTCAGCCGCAGCACGTTCACCGTTTCTTCGCCGATAAACGGCAGCAGCGGGCGCTCGGTGTTGCGCGCAATCAGCGCCTCGACGTCTTTCAGCGTCATGTTGCGCGCTGCCGCGACGCGCGGTGCCTGCCACAGCGCGGCTTCAGGGGAGATATCCGGATCCAGGCCGCTGCCTGAAGCGGTTACCAGCTCCACCGGCACCGCTGCCGGCGCCTGTGGATTGGCAGCGCGCAGCGCAGCCACCCGCTCCGCCACCGCTTTATCCAGCGCCGGATTACTGGCGGCAAGGTTGCTGCCGCCTGATGCCTGCGCGTTGTACGGCACGTCGCTGGTGGCCGATGGACGGCCCCAGAAGTGGCCCGGCTGGCTGAACGCCTGACCGATCTGCTCTGAGCCGCGCACCGCGCCGTCGCGCTCAATCAGCGAACCGTTGGCCTGCGACGGAAACCACCACTGCGCCAGGCCGGTGGTCAGCAGCGGATAGACCGCGCCGGTCAGCAGGGTAAGCAGCACTAACAATACTATAGCCGGACGTAACTGACTCATTTCTCTTCTCCTTACACCAGGCCCGACAGCGTCAGCAGCAGGTCGATCGCTTTAATGCCAATAAACGGCACCACTAAACCGCCTACGCCATAAATCCACAGATTGCGACGCAGCAGCGCTGCCGCGCTCATCGGCCGATAGCTCACGCCTTTCAGCGCCAGCGGAATCAAAAACACAATTACCAGCGCGTTGAAGATCACCGCCGACAAAATCGCCGAGGCCGGTGAATGCAGCGCCATCACGTTCAGCATATTGAGCTGCGGATAGGTCACGGCAAACGCCGCCGGGATGATGGCGAAGTATTTCGCCACATCGTTGGCGATACTGAAGGTGGTAAGCGAGCCGCGCGTCATCAGCATCTGTTTGCCGATGTGCACCACTTCCAGCAGTTTGGTCGGGTTGGAGTCAAGATCGACCATGTTGCCCGCCTCTTTCGCCGCCTGGGTACCGGAGTTCATCGCCACCGCCACGTCGGCCTGCGCCAGCGCGGGCGCATCGTTGGTGCCGTCGCCGGTCATCGCCACCAGGCGCCCTTCCGCCTGATACTGGCGAATCAGCGCCAGCTTGGCTTCCGGCGTCGCTTCCGACAGGAAGTCATCGACACCGGCTTCCGCCGCAATCGCCGCGGCGGTTAACGGGTTATCACCGGTGATCATCACCGTTTTGATGCCCATCTTGCGCAGCTCGGCGAAACGCTCCTTGATGCCGCCTTTAACGATGTCCTTTAACGCCACCACGCCCAGCACCTGCGCGCCTTCGGCCACCACCAGCGGCGTACCGCCGGCGCGCGCCACCTCTTCCACCCGGGCGTTAACCTCAGCCGGGAAGCTGCCGTGGCTGGCTTCGATATGACGGCGTACCGCGTCCACCGCGCCTTTGCGGATCAGGCGATCCTGCACGTTGACGCCGCTCATGCGCGTCTGCGCAGAGAACGGGATAAAGCTGGCACCCATGCTGCTGAGATCGCGTTCGCGCAGGTTAAATTTCTGCTTCGCCAGCACCACGATGCTGCGCCCTTCCGGCGTCTCATCGGCCAGCGATGCCAGCTGCGCCGCGTCGGCCAGCTGCTGCTCGCTGACGCCCGGCGCAGGCAGGAACTGCGTCGCCTGGCGGTTGCCGAGCGTGATGGTGCCGGTTTTGTCCAGCATCAGCACATCCACGTCACCGGCGGCCTCCACGGCGCGCCCGCTGGTGGCAATCACGTTGGCTCCCAGCATGCGGCTCATGCCCGCCACACCAATCGCCGACAGCAGTCCACCGATGGTGGTGGGAATCAGGCACACCAGCAGCGCCACCAGCACCGTCACGCTGACCGGCGTGCCGCCCCAGGCGGAGAACGGCCACAGCGTGGCGGTCGCCAGCAGGAACACGATGGTCAGCGACACCAGCAGGATGGTCAGGGCGATTTCGTTGGGCGTTTTGCGGCGTTTGGCGCCTTCCACCATGGCGATCATGCGGTCGAGGAAAGTTTCGCCCGGATTGACGCTGCACTGAATCACCAGCCAGTCCGACAGAATGCGCGTCCCGCCGGTTACCGAGGCAAAATCCCCGCCGGATTCACGAATCACCGGTGCCGATTCGCCGGTAATGGCGCTCTCATCGACCGATGCGCCGCCCTCCAGCACTTCACCGTCGCACGGGATGATGTCCCCGGCTTCCACCAGCACCACATCGCCTTTGCGCAGCGTATCGGCCGCCACCGGCCGCCACTGCGCACCGTGAAACGGTTCCGCCAGTTTCTTCGCATCGCTGTGCTTGTTCACCCCTTTCAGGCTGTTGGCCTGCGCCTTGCTGCGCCCTTCCGCCAGTGCTTCGGCGAAGTTAGCGAACAGCACGGTAAACCACAGCCAGATAGCGACCGCCGCGGTAAAGCCGGCGCTGCCGTTCAGCTGACCCGCCGCCATACCGATGGCCAGCAGCGAGGTGAGCACGCTGCCGATCCACACCAGAAACATCACCGGGTTGCGAAACTGTACGCGCGGATCGAGTTTTTTCACCGCATCCAGCATCGCGGTGCGCGTCAGCGCCGCATCAAACAGCGCCAGTTGTTGACGACTCATGATTCCGTTATCCCTGAATAAGTTGCAGATGTTCCGCCACCGGGCCAAGCGCCAGCGCGGGAACGAAGGTCAGCGCACCCACCAGCAGCACGGTGCCCACCAGCAGTGCGATAAACAGCGGGCCGTGAGTCGGCAGCGTGCCGTTGCCCACCGGCTGAATTTTCTTCGCCGCCAGCGAACCGGCAATGGCCAGCACCGGAATGATGATGCCGAAGCGGCCGACCAGCATGCAGAAGCCCAGCAGCAGGTTCCAGAACGGGGTGTTGGCGCTGAGACCGGCGAAGGCGCTGCCGTTGTTGTTGGCCGCCGACGACACCGCATACAGCACCTCGCTGAAGCCGTGAATGCCAGGGTTGGCCATACCGGCGCGTCCGGCTTCGGTCATCATCGCCAGCGCAGTACCCAGCAGCACCAGCGTCGGCGTCACCAGAATCGCCAGCGCGGTCATTTTCATCTCCCACACATCGATCTTTTTGCCCATGTACTCCGGCGTACGGCCAATCATCAGACCGGCGATAAACACCCCGAGCAGCACGAACAGCAGCATGCCGTACAAGCCGGCACCGACGCCGCCAAACACCACTTCGCCCAGCTGCATCAGCCACATCGGCACCATGCCGCCCAGCGCAGTGAAGGAGTCATGCATGGCGTTTACCGCGCCGCACGACGCTGCAGTGGTGATCACCGCAAACAGGCTGGAGTTGAGAATGCCGAAGCGTGTCTCCTTGCCTTCCATATTGATCGCGCTATCGGCGCCCAGGGTCAGAAAGTGCGGATTGCCGCGCAGCTCAGCCCACATCACCGCGACCACCGCCAGCACAAACATGATGCTCATGGCCCACAGCAGCATATGGCCCTGACGGCGATCGCCCAGTTGCTGACCAAAGGCAAAGCACAGCGCGGCCGGGATCAGGAAGATGCTCAGCATCTGCACAAAGTTGGTCAGTGCCGTCGGGTTTTCGAACGGATGCGCCGAGTTGGCGTTGAAGAAACCACCGCCGTTGGTGCCGAGCATTTTGATCGCTTCCTGCGAGGCCACCGGACCGAGCGGCAGCGTTTGCTGCGCGCCTTCCAGCGTGGTGAAGGCATGATAGGGTTCAAAGTTCTGAATGCTGCCCTGGCTGACAAAAAACAGCGCCATCAGCAGGCTAATCGGCAGCAGCACGTAGACGGTGATGCGCGTCAGGTCGCGCCAGGCGTTGCCGAGCGTTTCCAGCGAACGGTTGGCAAAACCGCGCATCAGCGCAAACGCCACCGCAATACCGGTTGCCGCCGAAAGGAAGTTTTGCACCGTTAAGCCCGCCATCTGGCTGAAGTAACTCAGCGTGCTTTCGCCCGCGTAGGCCTGCCAGTTGGTGTTGGTGACAAAGCTGATCGCGGTATTAAGCGCCAGATCCCAGCTCAGGCCAGGCAGATGCTGAGGATTGAGCGGCAGCGCGCCCTGCCCCATCAGCATCGCCAGCAGCAGCACAAAGCCGAGCGCGTTAAACAGCAGGATGGCCAGCAGATAGTGCGGCCAGCGCATCGCCGCGCCGTCAACGCCGGCCAGACGCCACAGCACGCGTTCGCTGCGCGTTAGCAGGGGTTTATCCGCCACCATCAGCGCCAGCAAGCGGCCCAGCGGCTGCGCCAGCACCATCAGCACCAGCAGATAGCACGCAATCAGTAAAAACGCATTCGCCGCCATCAGAATGCCTCCGCATTAAGCAGGGCATAAATCAGGTAGCCCAGTAATAAAAATACCAGCACGATGCCGGCTATCACGCCCACACTCACAGCAACCTCCAGAGGATTTGGTAGTGCAGCAAGCATGCGCGGCGCGGCATAAAGAAGGGGTAAAAAGGCGCAGAGCGGGCGTAAAGAAAGTATAAAAACGCGGGCAGATCAGGCGCTTTCCAGCGCCCAGATGCGGTTCAGGTCAACGTTGTGCCACAAGCCGCTGTCCTCAGCGCCGGTGATGGTATCGGTGCAGAAGCTGTCGCCGAGGTCCAGCGCTTCCGGTTTGACCTCGCGCTGCGAATGCAGCGACCAGAACACATGCACTTTGGGCTTCAGCAGCGATTTTTCCCCGGCCTGCACCACCAGCGCCACGCGCCCGGAAGCCAGCCGTACCAGCGAGCCCACCGGATAAATACCGATGGTGCGCACAAACGCGTGCAGCAGCGCACTGTCAAAGTGGCCGCGCCAGCTCAGCATATTGTGCATCGCCTCAGCCGGCGTCCAGCCTTTGCGATACGGGCGATCGGAGGTCACCGCGTCGTAGACGTCACACACCGCCGCCATGCGTGCGTAGAGCGAGATCTCTTCGCCCTGCAGCCGATGCGGATAGCCGCTGCCATCGAATTTTTCATGGTGATGCAGCGCAATATCCAGCAAATCTTCATCCGCATGGGCTTCCATCAGCATTTGCGCACCGACGATTGGATGCTGGCGCATAATCGTAAACTCTTCGTCGGTGAGCTTATCCGGCTTGTTGAGGATGGTCAGCGGCACCGCGGCTTTACCGACGTCATGCAGCAATCCGCCCATGCCCACGCGACGCAGCTGCTGCTCATCCAGCCCCATTTTCTTGCCCAGCGAAATCATCAGACCGCACACCGCCATGGAGTGCAGGTAAGTGTAATCGTCATGATTTTTCAGCCGCGCCACGCTGAGCAGCGCGGTTGGCTCGCGGGTAATCGATCCGGCAATTTCATCGACCAGCTCAAGGGTAAAGGCAAGATCGAGGCCCTGCCCCATGCGCGCTTCGTTGAACATCGCCAGCACCTGCGGCTTGCCCTGGTTGAAGATGCACTGCGCCTGATCCATCTCGCGGAAAAACGGCGTCTGTGGAATGTCTTTTTTCGGCTGCGGCGTGGCAGGCGCGCGCACCGACCGCTCGGGATCGATCCATACCTGCTGGATCCCCTCGTTACGGATCAGGGCGATCTGACGCTTATCGGTGATCAGCATCTGGTTGCGAATGCGTTTGTCCTTGATCCACCAGACCTCAAGCTTGTGGATAAACATGCCTGGCCGCAGCTCGTCAACGGTAATCAGCTTTATCACGATATCGCTCCTTAATATCAGTGGATGGTAAGGAGTGATATCGGCAGCTGAGCAAAAAATCTTCAGGGCGGCGTGACTGGTCGGGACAGGTTCAGGCAACCTGCGTGCCGCGCTGGGCTAAAAAGGCACTCAGCGTCATGACACGGCTTAACTCCTCCTGCGTTCTGGCGTCATTTTCCACTTCCCACTGATCGAGATGACGCTGCAGGTTAAGCCAGAATTCAATCGAGGTGGCGAAAACCCGTGCCAGCCGGTAGGCCATCTCAGTGCTGAGTTTACGGTTGTTATTCACCAGCGCGCTGACGGTGTTGCGATGCACATTCAGCATCTCCGCCAGATCATTCACTTTGAGGTTGAGCGGTTCGAGAAATTCATACTGCAGGACGTCCCCCACGCTGGTGGGTTTGCGCATTGCTTGTTTCATAAGGTGCTCTCTTTGGTACGGGTAGCGGGCCAGAAGGGATCGTTAGCGCTATTTTTTGTAGCGGTGCGGATCCAGATACAGATCCCAGGCTTCGCCTTTTGCCCACTGGAAAATTAGCCGATACTGCGCGTTAACCCGAATCGAATAGTAACCCAGCAGCGGCGGCTTCAACGCTTCGAAACGGTTACCCGGCGGCGAACGCAGATCCTGGTGCGAAGTGGCGGCATGAATGATATCCAGCTTACGCGCCAGCGCTGATTCAATCGCACGCGGAATCTGCGCATGCGGTGTCCCATGGGTATAAAATTGTGCCAGCCAGGCCTGACGAAACGCCCTGATTGAACCCATCCTGCTTCCCTGCCTGTCTTACGAACCAGCAGGTAAAATAGTGCACTCATGCACAGTGCTCAAGTGCATTTTTTAACATCATAGTTTATTTTCGATCGGGATTCCAGATCGGCAACCTCAGACCGATCGCCTACGCGTTCAATCGGGCCCATCACCAGCAGGAACAGCAGTGCCGCGACGACACAGTGCGCACCGACGAACACCAGGCCAATGCTGTAGCTGCCGGTCAGGCCAACGATCACGCCAAACAACAGCGGCGTAATAAATCCTGCCATGTTGCCGATGCCGTTGAAGATCGCGCCGGCGAGGCCAACCGCCTCTTTGGGGGCCGTATCGCTGACCACGGTCCAGGTGCCCGCGCCCGCCGCCACGCCTTTGCCGAAGAAGGCAAACGACATGATGGCGATAATGCCGGCGTTGGAAGGGATCACCGCCGCCAGAATCAGCGAGGCGGCCATCAGCATGCCAACGATGTACGGCGTTTTGCGCGCCCACGACAGGCTCCAGCCGCGCGCCAGCAGCTTATCTGAGATGTAGCCACCGCTGATGCCGCCCAGAAAGCCAAACAGCGCCGGTGCAATGGTGGCGAAACCGGCATCCAGAATATTCATGCCGCGCGCCTGCACCAGATAGATCGGGAACCAGGTAATAAAGAAGTAGCTAAGCGCGATGGTGCAATACTGGCCGAGGTAGGCGCACCACAGCATGCGGTTGGTGAGCAATGTTTTGAACATCGCTTTGCTGACCGGTGGCCGTGCCCGCAGCGTTTGCGCGGCGTCGATATCCACCAGCGCGCCGCCCTGTTCAATGTAATGTAACTCGCTGGCGGAAACGTGCGGATGCTGACGCGGGCTGCGCATATAGCCCGCCCAGACAAACACCGCCAGCACGCCGATGCCGCCGAGCACAAAGAATGGCCATTCCCAGCCATAACGCGACACCAGCCAGCCGGAGAGCGGTGAGAATATCGCCACGGCAAAGTATTGTGCCGAGGCAAACAGCGACGATGCGCGTCCGCGCTCTGCGCCCGGGAACCACATGATGACTGCGCGGGCGTTGGCGGGAAAGCTCGGCGCCTCAATCAGGCCCAGCGCGAAGCGCAGCGCAAACATCAGCGTCAGCGCCATGGTCATGCCACTGGAAAACTCACCGACAAATCCCATCAGCAGGGTCGAAACCGACCACAGCGCCAGCGTCACGCCGTAGACCTTTTTGGTGCCGAAGCGATCGAGAATCAATCCGCCGGGAATCTGGCCGATGACATACGCCCAGCTGAAAGCCGAAAGGATCAGGCCGAGCTGGATCGCCGACAGGCCAAACTCCTGTTTGATCGCTGAGCCGGAGATCGACAGGATCGAGCGATCGGCATAAGCGACCACTGACAGGAACAGAATCAGGCAAAGGATCCAGATACGCACATGGCTGTTCTGGCTGCGGTTTTTGCGTTGCAACATAGGCTGAATTCCTTGATGGAGGAGCATCCTGCCCCGAAGCGATGATGGTCAGGAATACCGCGCAGATTTCCCTGTTCAGCAAATATAGGAAGCCAGTGTTGCTCTGGTCATTGTGCGAATGAAGGAATCCGCGCGGCGAAACGGCGCGGGTTTTGGTCGCTGACACAAAGCCGGGTGCGGTAGCGCACAAAATCTTCAATCCGTGCTGGCTTTCGCCGCGGAATGTGCGCCAGCGCTGAGAAAAGAGTTTGCGCGATCACTATGAGCAGGCAAAGCATCCATGCGCGTCGGGCAAATTGTGCGCTACACAGCAAATTACCACGCAGCAGATTGCCAGCTCTGCTGCCGGCTCGTAGGCTGAAAATGATTTCATTGAGCCATTTTTAACACCAATGAAAAATTTATTCTAATAAACAGCTTACTCTGGAGTCTGCGATGAAAACCCTCAAGGCGATACTGTTACTTGGCCTGCTGACCAGTTCTGCTTCCGCGCTGGCGGAGAAGATCGGCGTGTCGATGGCCTATTTTGACCAGAACTTCCTTACCATTATTCGTCATGCCATCGATAAAGAAGCCAAAGCGCGCGGACTGGATGCCCAGTTTGAAGATGCGCGCGGCGACGTCGGCCGCCAGACCGACCAGGTGCAAAGTTTTATCAGCGCCGGCGTGGATGCCATCATCGTCGATCCGGTGGATTCTGCCAGCACACCACAGCTGACCAGACTGGCGCAGCAGGCGAAAATTCCGCTGGTGTACGTCAACCGCACGCCAGGCGATAAAACCCTGCCGCCCGGCGTAGTGTTTGTCGGTTCGGACGAACGCGAATCCGGCACGCTGCAAATGGAGGCGCTGGCTAAGCTGGCGAATTATAAAGGTAACGTGGCGATCATGATCGGCAACCTGACCGATGCCGGCGCGCTGCAGCGCACCAAAGATGTCGAGCAGGTGGTGGCGAAATACCCAGGCATGAAAGTGGTACAGAAGCAGCCAGCAAATTATGCGCGCAACGAAGGCATGGACCTGATGCTCAACTGGATTGGCAACGGTGAAGCGATCGATATCGTCGCGGCCAATAACGATGAGATGGCGATTGGTGCGGCAATGGCGCTGGCAAAGAGCAATAAAAAGATTCTGGTGGGCGGCATCGACGCCACGCCGGACGGCCTGAAGGCTCTGGCGCAGGATAAGATGCAGGTGACAGTGTTTCAGGACGCCATCGGTCAGGGCAAAACCTCGGTAGACGTGGCGCAGAAGCTGATTAAAGGCGAGAAAGTGGCTTCACACGTGTGGATCCCGTTCGAGCTGGTGACCAAAGAGAATATGCAAAAGTACGTCGAGCGCAGCCAGTAGCAGACGGACACTGCCGGGGCGCGATTATGGCGAGCTGGTTCCTGGTGCGCATTAATGCGCACCCTACAGATATTCTGCGAACACTGTAGGGGCGCCATTTATGGCGACCTGGTTACCGGGCGCCCCGGTTCCAGGCCGACGCAACCATCACTCGCGCAGTATCGCCATGACGATGATGTCGTGGTACTCGCCCTCGCGCAGGCAGGCTTTGCGCTTCACGCCTTCCTGCTCAAAGCCCAGGCGCTGATACAGACGCAGCGCGCGCTGATTGTCGTGAAACACTTCCAGCTCAACGCGGATCACGCCCAGCCAGTTAAAAGCATAGTCGATACCGGTGCGGATCAGCCGCTCGCCGATGCCACGACCGCTAAACGCCGGATCGACGCCAATACCAAAACTGATGCTGTGACGCGTACGCGGCCGCTGTTCGGTAAACAGCGTCAGCTCGCCCACCATCTGCCCGTCGATTTCCGCCACAAAACCGATATAGCCTTCGCTGTCCATCCGCTCGAATTTTTTCTGCCAGGTGGCGACGCTGGGAAACGGCAGCTGCGTGGTCCAGCGATACACCTCGGGATGACTGTATAAACGTTGATAGGCGGCGGCGTCGCCCGGTTCACGTCCGCGAATCTGCAAATCCATGTCGATAATCCCTGTTCAGTTGCACTAAGCTGTTAACTCTCACCGATCGGAAAGAGTGGCCTTATGTTGTATCGTCGTTTTGAACGTTTTATCAATATTTTTCAGGATGCCCCCACCGATTCCCCACCCGCCAGCGTGTGGCCGTTTTACCTCTATTATCTGCGTCAGGTGTGGCCAAGTTTTGTCGCGCTGCTGATTGTCGGACTGGCGCAGGCGCTGATCGAAGTGGCGCTGTTTAGCTATCTCAGCCGTATTATCGATCTGGTCAATCACACCACGCCCGCTACGCTGTTCAGCGATAACTGGCCGATTCTGCTGTGGATGGCGGCGGTGGCGCTGATTCTGCGGCCGGTGGTGATCGCGCTGCACGACATGCTGGTGCATCAAAGCATTAACCCCAGCATGACCAGCATGATCCGCTGGCAGCACCACAACTATGTGCTGCGGCAGAGCCTCAATTTCTTCCAGAACGATTTTGCCGGCCGTATCGCTCAGCGCATCATGCAAACCGGTAACTCGCTGCGTGACTCGGCGGTTCAGCTGGTGGATGCCATCTGGCACGTGGTGATTTACGCCGTGACCTCACTGGTGCTGTTCGCGGAAGCTGACTGGCGCCTGATGATTCCGCTGATCATCTGGATTGTGGCGTACAGCCTGTCGCTGCGCTTCTTTGTGCCGCGCGTCAAGCAGCGCTCGGTGGTGTCATCCGAGGCGCGCTCGAAGCTGATGGGCACCATCGTTGACGGTTACACCAACATCGCTACCCTGAAACTGTTTGCCCATAACGATCTGGAAAAACGCTACGCGCGCGACGCCATTCAGGAGCAGACCGACAAAACCCAGCACGCCAGCCGCATGGTGACCAGCATGGATATCACGCTGTCGACGCTCAATGGCCTGCTGATTGTCAGCACCTCCGGCCTCGCGCTGTGGCTGTGGAGCCAGTCGCTGATCAGCGTAGGCGCCATCGCGCTGGCCACCGGGCTGGTGATTCGCCTGGTGAACATGTCCGGCTGGATCATGTGGGTGGTGAACGGCATCTTCGAAAACATCGGCATGGTGCAGGATGGCCTGAACACCATTGCGCAACCGCTCAGCGTGCAGGATGCGCCGCAGGCGAAAAAGCTGCAGGTGACGCGTGGCCAGATCCGCTTTGAGGATGTGCGTTTTGACTATGGCGGCGGCCGCCAGGTGATTAACCGCCTGAATCTCAATATCAAGCCTGGCGAGAAAATCGGTCTGATTGGCCCGTCCGGCGCCGGTAAATCGACCCTCGTGAACCTGCTGCTGCGGCTGTATGACATCAACGGCGGGCGCATCCTGATTGACGATCAGGACATCGCGCAGGTCACACAGGCGAGCCTGCGCAGTCAGATTGGCATGATCACCCAGGATACGTCGCTGCTGCACCGCTCGATTCGCGAAAACCTGCTGTACGGTCGCCCGGATGCCAGCGAAGCCGAACTGCAGGCGGCGATTGTGCGCGCCCGCGCCGACGAGTTTATCCCGCTGCTCTCCGATCCGCAGGGCCGTACCGGGCTGGATGCGCACGTCGGCGAGCGCGGCGTCAAACTCTCTGGCGGCCAGCGCCAGCGTATTGCCATCGCCCGCGTGCTGCTGAAAGATGCGCCGGTTCTGATCATGGATGAAGCCACGTCGGCGCTCGACTCGGAAGTGGAAGCGGCGATTCAGGAGAGCCTGGAGACGCTGATGCAGGGCAAAACGGTGATCGCCATCGCCCATCGCCTGTCGACCATCGCGAAAATGGACCGGCTGGTGGTGCTGGAGAACGGCGGCATTGTTGAGATGGGTAACCATCGCGAACTGCTGGCGCACGGCGGGCTGTACGCGCGCCTGTGGCAGCATCAGACCGGCGGATTTGTCGGCGTCGATTAATCGCCGCGCCGGTAAGGCAGGGCGTCGCGCGCTTCCTGTGCCCAGGCGCGTACCCCTGCCCGCTCCTGCTGCAGAAAATCCCCGACCGCGTCACGCAGCCCCGGATGGCACAGATAGTGCCAGGAGTGGGTGAGTTGCGGTTCAAAGCCGCGCACCAGCTTGTGCTCGCCCTGCGCACCGGCATCAAAGCGCTGCAGCCCTTCGGCGATGGCGAAATCCATGCCCTGGTAGAAACAGGTCTCGAAGTGCAGCCGGTCAAACTCTGCCAGACAGCCCCAGTAGCGGCCATACAGCGTGTCGTCATCCACCAGACAGAAGGCCATGGCCGCGGGCTGCTGCTGTAGCGTGGCGATCACCACGCGAATCGCCTGCGGCATCCGCTCCGCCAGCAGGCTGAAGAAGGAGCGCGTCAGATAGGGATGCTGGCCGCGCACCGCGTAGGTGTTGGCGTAGCAGGTATACACAAAATCCCACTGATCTTCACGCAGCTCATCGCCGCGATACCAGTTAAACGCAAAGCCGCTGCTGGCCACCTGTTCGCGCTCTTTGCGCAGCTGCTTGCGTTTGCGCGACATCAGCGTGTCGAGAAAGTCGTGAAAATCGCGGTAGCCGCGATTGTGCCAGTGATACTGCACGCCGAGGCGCGCCAGCCAGTCCGGCTGGGTTGCCAGCAGCGCGTTGGCGTGCGGCGTGGTGAAGTTGATATGCGCCCCGCTTAAGCCGTGCCGCTGCAACGCATCGGGCAGCGCTTCCAGCATCGGGATGATGGCCGTCTCGTCGCCCAGCAGACGCGCACCGGTCACCGGGCTGAACGGAATGGCGCCGAGCCATTTGGGGTAATAGGCGATGCCGGCACGCTGGCAGGCATCGGCCCACGCGTGATCGAACACATATTCGCCCCACGAGTTGTTTTTACGGTAGCCCGGCAGCGCCGCACGCAGCCTGCCGTCTTCGCGCCACAGCAGATGATCCGGCTGCCAGCCGTTTTCCGCGCGCACGCTGCCACTCTCTTCCAGCGCGAGCAGGAAGGCGTGACGCAAAAAAGGTTGATTGTCAGGTAACAGCGCATCCCATTCGGCAGCGGTGATCTCCGCCAGCGATGACAGGTGAAGCAAAGGCATTGTTGGCTCCCGGCCAGCTTAAGGCGAATGCCTAGTTCAGCAGGTTTTGCCGCCGTGCGAAAGGTGCGGCGCACTGAATGTAAAGCGGGTCGTTGCGCCATGCTGCGCACATTGCTGCCGCGGCCCGTGCCACGATTTTTCACTTCGCCTGTGTATACTCACCCTTTTCCCTTGCAGGAAATGCCATGGATCGTCTTGATTGTGATCGCATGTTTGTCGCCGTACTCGAAGTCGGCAGTTTTGCCGGTGCCGCCGCCCGGCTCGGCACCAGCAGCGGCCAGGCGTCAAAGCTGGTGTCGCGTCTGGAGCAGCAGCTTGGCGTGCAGCTGTTCAAGCGCAGCACACGGGCGCTGTCGCCCACCGAGATCGGCCGCGCCTATTACGAGCGGGTGAAAACCCTGCTGGAGGCGTTCGACGCGCTGGATGCCACGGTGCAGGAGAATGCCCGCTCGCCCACCGGCCGCCTGAAGATTAGCGCACCCGGCACCTTCGGCACCGCGGTGCTGGCCAGCGTGCTGGTGGCGTTCGCGCGTCACTATCCGCTGATTGAGCTGGACGTCAACTTCTCCGACCGCACCGTGAATATCGTCGATGAAGGCTTCGATATGGCGATCCGCATCGGCAAGCTGGACGACAGCAGCCTGATTGCGCGCCGTCTGGGCGAGGTGCCAATTCGCCTCGCCGCCGCGCCCGGCTATCTGCTGCAGCACGGCACGCCGCAGCACTGGCGCGATCTGGCGACGCATCAGTGCATCAGCGACACCAACTTTCGCGATCCGTGGCACTGGCCGTTCGTCACGCCGTGCGGCGACAGCGTCAGCATGCCGATTCGCGGCCGCCTGTGCTTCTCCAATACCGAAGCCTGCCTGCAGGCGGCGCTGGCCGGCCTCGGCATTGCGCGTCTGCCCGGTTTTATCGCTGCACCGGCGCTGCAGCGAGGCGAAATCGTCACACTGCTGGAGGACTTTGCGCCGCCAGCCATGGGCCTGTTTGCTCTGTATCCGCCCGCGCGCCATCTGGCGCAGAAAACCCGCCTGCTGATCGACTTTCTGGCCGAGCACTTCCGCCTGCATCCGCCCGGTTGATTCCTTCCATTATGGAAACAATCAAAGCCGTTTTGCCCGGATTATCAGCATAACGGCAGCACGGTAAGCTGCTGACATCACTTCAGAGGAGCAGAGCGATGTTGGTAAACGGTAAGTGGAGCGCAGAGTGGCATCCGGTTCAGGCCACCGATAAACAGGGTGGCTTTGTACGCCAGACTTCCAGCTTTCGTCACTGGATTAGCGCCGATGGCAGCAGCGAATTTGCCGCCGAGCCGGATCGCTATCATCTGTACGTCGCGCTGATCTGCCCGTGGGCCTCGCGCACGCTCATTGCGCGCAGCCTGAAAGGGCTGGAGCAGATTGTCAGCGTGTCGGTGGTTGAGCCGCAGCTTGGCGCGCAGGGCTGGCGCTTCGGCGATTATCCCGGTGCCGATCGCGACCCGCTGAACAACGCTGAGTATCTCCACCAGCTGTATACCCGCGCCGACGCCGACTTTACCGGGCGCGCCACTGTGCCGGTGCTGTGGGATAAAAAAACCCAGACCATCGTTAACAATGAGTCGGCGGATATTCTGCGCATGTTCAACAGCGGCTTTGGCGATCTGGCAGACAACCGGCTCGATCTCTATCCTGAGGATCTGCGGCCGGAGATCGACGCGCTGAACGCAACGATCTATCCGCGTCTCAATAACGGCGTTTATCGCACCGGTTTCGCTACTACCCAGGTGAGCTATCAGCAGGCGTTTAATGAGGTATTTGAACAGCTGGATGAGCTGGAGCAACGGCTGAAAGATGGCCGCACTTTTCTGCTGGGTGAACGACTGACCGAAGCCGATATCCGCCTGTTCGTGACCCTGATACGCTTTGACGTCGCCTATCACGGCCTGTTCAAATGCAACCTGCGCCGCCTGCGCGATTACCCGCTGCTCGATCGTTATCTGAAGAGTGTGCTGGCGGTCTCCGGCGTGCGGCAAACGGTGAACATCGACCACATCAAACAGGGCTATTATTCGATTAAAGCGCTGAATCCCAACGGCATCGTGCCAGCGGGACCGGATATGGCGGACTACGGTTTTTAAGGAGCAGGGCAATGGCAAAAGCGTTAGTGGTGTTTTTACATGGCGTCGGCAGTAATGGCGCGGATTTGGCGGTGCTGGGGCAACACTGGTCAGCGCTGCTGCCCGACGTGGCATTTGCCGCGCCCGATGCGCCCTTTCCCTTTGAACACGCCATGGGCTATCAGTGGTTCAGCCTGACCGGCATCACGCCGGAAAACCGTCCGGCACGCGTACGGGCTGCGCGCGACGCCTTTGACGCCACGCTGCAGCAGCTGATGGCGCAGCACGCGATGGCCGGCGCGTGGCAAAAGGTGATTCTGGTGGGATTCTCGCAGGGCTCGATCATGGCGCTGGATGCGCTGGCCTCCGGACGCTATCCGCTGGCTGGTGTGGTGGCCTTCTCCGGTCGCCTGGCCTTTGACGAGGCGCTCACGCCGCCGCCGCATGCCTCCACGCTGCTGATTCACGGCAAAGCCGATGACGTCATCCCGTTCAGCGAAACCGTCTCCGCCGCGCAGCGCCTGCAGAGCGCGGGCGTCGCGGTCACCGCACAGTATGAACCCGCCACCGGTCACACCATTTCCAGCCACGGCGCGATGCAGGCAGCGGCCTACATCGCCCAGTGCCTGCAGGATTAAGGCCAGTAGCGCTGCAGCGCCTGCCACGCCTGACGCGCGGCCGCTTCCGGCGGCTGTGCTTTGAGGCGATCGTTAAACACTTCGATGCCCACCGGACCGCGATAGCCTGCACTTTTCAGCTTATCGACAAAGCGTTCCACTTCAATGATGCCGTCGCCGGGCAGCAAGCGCTGATGGCGCGCATAGTCGCTCAGCGCCTGCTTTTCCTGCGGTGGCATCTGCGCCATATCGCACAGCTGCACTTCATAAATGCGGTCGGCCGGAATGCCGTCGAGCTGAGAGGCATCGCCACCGCGTGCGCAGATGTGGAACAGATCGACCACCAGCCCGATATTGGGCTGATCCAGCCGCTGCAAACGCTGCCACGCCAGCGGCAGCGTATTGTCGACGCTGCACCACGCCATCGGTTCATACATGATGCGCATGTTATAGCGCGCGGCTTCCGAGGCCAGCCAGCGCAGATCTTCATCAATGCGCTCCGCAACGCAGTCTTCGCGCGTGGTTGCCGGCGCCTGAATGGTATCGCAGCCCAGCGATTGCGCGACGCGAATGAAATCACGCAGTTCGGCGCGCTTTTGCAGCCGTTCGCTGTCCGGCGCGCCGGTAAAGTCACGCAGCACCTGCAGATTGGTAAAGCCAAGGTTCAGCTGCGCGGCCAGCGCCGCCGTGTGCTCAGTAACCTCTTCCCGCCACATTTCAACCTGATCGAACCCGGCGGCACGCGCCGCCTGCAGCTTATGCGCCGATTCACCGTTTAACAGCACCAGGTTAAGGAATTTCGGGTTTGCAGACATCAACAGCTCCTTAATCGTCCGGATAAAGCGGTGACAGAGGCTGTGCGCCACCCGCACAGCATCCTGATCAGTATCCCCCTCTCAAGGGTGATTTCAAGCGTGTCGTTTAGCCCAGCAGGTTCACCACGGCGAAACCGGCAAAGGTCATCAGCAATGAACCGATGACATGCACCATCACGCTCGACATTGCCCACAGGTATTTTCCTGATTGTAGCAACACCACGATCTCGGCCGAGAAGGTCGAAAACGTCGTCAGCCCGCCGCACAGGCCGGTGACGATCAGCAGTTTCCATACGGGATCGATGTGCGGATTGCGCACAAACCACGCCATTGCCGCGCCAATAATAAAGCCACCGACCAGATTAACGATCAGCGTACCTGGCGGCAGGTTGGGGAATAACGTATTGAAACGCAAAGAGATAAGCCAGCGCAGCGTGCAACCGATGGCACCACCGATCATGACCGCGAACAGCGACTTCAGCATAGTCTGGAGCTCCTGAATTGAGATACGCGCAGGGCCGCGGCAGGACAGAAACTACACCTGACACACCGCCGTCTCCCGCGCAGGGATAAGCAAGTTGTCAGGCGTCATCAGCCGTCTGTAACCAGAGGGCGGTTGGGTAAGGTGGCACGCCATCACCTCAGAGGCACGATAATACGCTGGCGCGGCGGAGGTGACAATATTCACCTGCCGTCAGCGTATCGTCGGGGACGATTATGTTTTACCGTGGCAGACATCATCAGCGAGGAGATTCCGATGCGTACCCTGATTTTTGATACTGATATCGGCGTGGATGACGCCTTTGCGCTGGCGTATGCGGCGCGCACGCAGCGGCTGCTGGGCATCACCACGGTGTTTGGCAATGTCGCGGTTGGCCAGGCGGTAAAAAACGCCCGGCTGTTCTGTGCAAAGATGAACATCAGCGCGCCGGTGTATCGCGGCTGTGCGCGTCCGCTGGCGCTGGCCCCTTCCGCACCGGCTACCCTGCACGGCGCAGACGGTCTCGGCGATGCCTTCGATAACCCGTACAGCGAGGCCGCCGACAGCGCGGTACAGTTCATCATCGACAGCGTACGCGCGCAGCCGCATGCGATTACCCTGGTGGCAATCGGGCCGCTGACCAACATCGCCTGCGCCATCAACCAGGCGCCAGACATTATTCCGCTGATGAAAGAGCTGGTGATCATGGGCGGCGCGTTTGGCACCGACGGCCACGCTGGCAACGTGACGCCGTTCGCCGAGTTCAATATCTGGAAAGATCCGCATGCCGCCGATCAGGTGCTGGCCTCGGCGCTGCCGGTGGTGATGCTGCCGCTGGATGTGACGCACAAGGTGCTGATCAGCGGAGAGGAAGTGCGCCAGCTGAATCAGCCGGTGTTAAGTGCCATCTGCCGGCCTTATCTGGCTTACAGCCTGCAAAAAGAAGGATTTGATGGCATGGCGCTGCACGATACCCTGACGCTGTCATGGCTGGCGCTGCCGCAGGCGTTCAGCGTGACGACAGCGCCGGTGCGCGTGGTGACCGAAGGCATCAGCCGCGGCCAGACGCTGCAGCGCGTGAGCACCCTCGCCTCGCGCGACGATCCATTCGCCGGCCTGCGCGCCCAGCGGTTGTGTCTGGGCGTCGACGCCGAGGCGGTACGGCAACATTTTTTTGCCACGCTGCGCGCCTGACACTCTCTCTAGCGGGCGAAATGGATGACGCCTTTGATCAGCTCAGGGTTGTTGATCACCCCGGGCTCAAAAGTCTCGGCCAGCGTCGAGAAGTCGTAATGGCGGTTGAGCATCATATCGGCCCGCAGCTGACCGCCGGCCATCAGGGCGCGCACTTTGTCGAAGTCTTCCCGCGTGGCGTTGCGGCTGCCCAGCAGCGTGGTCTCCTTTTTGTGAAACTCGGTGTCGGGGATCACCAGATCGCCTTTGTGCAGGCCGACAAACACGATGGTGCCGCCGTGACGAATCAACTGCACGGCGCTGTTCATCGCCGCCGGACTGCCGGTGGCGTCAATCACTTTCGCGGCCAGCCGCCCGCCAAACTCTGCACGCAGCGCGGCGATAAAATCATCGGCCAGCGGATCGATCGTCGCCAGCTGCAGCTGCTGCGCAACGTGCGCGCGCCGCTGAGCGCTGGTATCGGCCACCACCACCTGCGCACCGGCTGCGGCGGCAATCGCCGCGACGCCCAGGCCAATCGGTCCGGCCCCGACCACCAGCACCTGCTCATCGGCGACCAGCGCCGCGCGTCGCACCGCATGGGCGCTGATGGCAAAGGGCTCAATCAGCGCCGCTGCTTCGGGCGCCACATCGTCAACCGCCAGCAAATTAGTGTCCGGCACGCTGAGAAACTCGCAAAAACCCCCGTCCTGATGCACGCCAATCACTGAAATCTGTTCACAGCAGTTGGTTTTGCCGCTTAAGCAGGCGTCGCAACGCTGACAGGCCACGTAAGGAATCAGCGCCACGCGCTGCCCTGGCTGAAATCCCTGCGCCGCCGCGCCCAGCGCCACCACTTCACCGCACAGCTCATGACCGAGCACGCGCGGATAGGAGAAAAACGGCTGATTGCCGGCCCAGGCGTGAATATCGGTGCCGCAAATGCCGGCGGCAATCGGTTTGATCAGGACTTCGTGTGCCGCTGGCGTCGGTACGCTGCGCTGCTGCCACACCATGCTGCGCGGTTCGGCGACCACCAGCGTTTTCATGTTCGTCATCGTTTCCTCCAGGGCTGTTCACGCAGTTATGGCGAAAATCGACCGCGGCGGGAGGTTGCGCTGTACGAAGTGTGAGTCAGCGCGATTTTTTTGGGCTTTGTGTGGTTTTTAATGCATAAAAAACCGGAGGGCCGTATGAGCCGAAGCCAGAATCTGCGCCAGAACGTCATCAATCAAATGCTGGAAGCTATTGCCCGCCGCCATGTGCGCTCGCCGCTGCCCCCGCAGGCAGCGCTGGCCGAGATGTTTAATATCAGCCGCACCACGGTGCGCCACACGCTGCAGCATCTGCATCAGCGCGGCGTGCTGGAAAAAGTGGCTGAGACCTACGTGATCGTGCGCGATCCCTGCGAGGAGGATGGGTTTAGCGTACTCAGCCCACCGATCGACCAACAGGCGGTGCAGTTTGAGCAGGCGTTTTTTAACCTGATTAACCAGCGTTTGCTGATGCCAGGCGACAGTTTCACCGAGCTGCAGCTGGCGCAGCAGGTGCGGGTCAGCCCGGTGGTGGTGCGCGAGTTCCTGCTGCGTTTTATGCGTTATAACCTGCTGGAACCGGTTAAGCGCGGCCACTGGCGGATGAAGAAATTCGATCAGGAGTACGCCGAAAAGCTGTTTGAACTGCGCGAAATGCTGGAGACGCACGCGCTGACCCGCTTTCTTAACCTCGCCGCCGGTGATGAACGCTGGGTGCAGGCGCGCGATCTGCTGGATCGCCATCGCGCGCTGCGCGACACCATCGCCAGTAATTACCGCCAGTTTGCCGCGCTGGATAAAGAGATGCATACGCTGATTCTCTCCGCCGCCAACAACCCGTTTTTCAATCAGTCACTGGAAATTATCTCTGTGATTTTTCACTCGCATTATCAGTGGGATGAAAGCGACCTTAAGCAGCGCAACATCGTCGCGCTGGAGGAGCATATGGCGATTCTCACCGCGCTCATCAGCCGCCAGGATGTGGACGCGCTGTGCGCGCTGCATGCGCATCTCAGAACCGCCAAACACTCAATGATCCGCTCTATCCGGCAGTACAATTAAAAACCGATTAAAAACCACAAAGCATAAGCGCCCGCACGAATCAGAAACATGTTTGCAACATCTCCCGCGGTTTACTTCTAGTCTCGAAGGCAGCCCCTTAGGGCAGCCCGTTTCGCTGCCGCAGGAACCCCAAGACTGATAACGATAAGTACCCGAACCTGGGAGGTTGCAATGGAAAATACATCAACGCGCGGCGGCACCACCGCGCCAGCACCCGAGCACGCCGGGCAGGATTATGTGCCGGCGCGCGCCGATGTGGTGCGCTCTCCGCGCATCCGTAAGATTCAAATCACCGCCATGCTGCTGCTGCTGTTCGCCGCCATCATCAACTACCTTGACCGCAGCTCGCTGTCGGTAGCCAACATGACCATCCGCGAGGAGCTGGGTTTATCGGCCACCGAGATTGGCGTGCTGCTGTCGGCGTTTTCGCTGGCCTACGGTTTAGCCCAGCTGCCGTGCGGCGCGCTGCTCGATCGCAAAGGCCCGCGCATTATGCTGGCCATCGGCATGTTCTTCTGGTCACTGTTTCAGGCGGCGGCCGGGCTGGTGCATAACTTCACGCAGTTTGTGCTGGTGCGCATCGGGCTGGGCATTGGCGAAGCGCCGATGAACCCGTGCGGCGTGAAGGTTATCAACGACTGGTTCAACATCAAAGATCGCGGTATGCCGATGGGGATGTTTAACGCGGCGTCGATGATTGGTCTGTCGGTGGCACCGCCGATTCTGGCGGCGATGATGCTGGTGATGGGCTGGCGCGGCATGTTTGTCACCATCGGCGTGCTGGGCATGTTTCTCGCCATTGGCTGGTATCTCACCTATCGCGACCGGGATAACAACAAACTGAGCGGTGAAGAGATTCACTATCTGCAGGCGGGCAGTGTGGCATCACGCAAAGAGCCGCTGAGTTTCGCCGAGTGGCGGGGGCTGTTTAAGCAGCGCACCATGTGGGGCATGATGATTGGCTTCAGCGGCATCAACTATACCGCGTGGCTGTACATCGCCTGGCTGCCGGGCTATCTGCAGTCGACCTATCATCTGGATCTGAAAAGCACCGGCCTGCTGGCCGCCATTCCTTTCCTGTTCGGCGCGGCGGGCATGCTGCTCAACGGTTACGTGGTGGATGCGCTGGTGCGTCGCGGTTTCGACGCGGTGAAAGTACGTAAAGTGTCGATTGTCAGCGGCATGCTGCTCTCTGCGGCCTTTACCACCTTTGTGACGCGCGCCACCGACACCACCAGCGCGGTGACACTGATTGGTATGGCGCTATTCTGCATTCACTTTGCCGGTACCTCATGCTGGGGCCTGATCCACGCTAACGTCACGGCGCGCATGACGGCGTCAGTGGGCAGTATCCAGAACTTTGCCAGCTTCGTTTTCGCCTCTTTTGCGCCAGTAATTACCGGCTGGGTGCTGGATACCACCAAATCGTTCAGCCTCGCGCTGATGATATGTGCGGGCGTCACGGTGGTCGGCGCGCTGGCTTACCTGCTGCTGGTCAGAAAACCGATCACCGATGGGGTGTAGCACCAGGGTTTCTGCTTAATGCTCTTCTCCGGGTGCGCAGGTTATGCGCACCCTTGCTTCATCCGCCCGCCACACCTATTCCAGCCGCCGCGTTATCGCCTGATTCTGGGTCTGATCAGATAAATTAAACTGAATGATGGCAATTACTATCCAGCACTATTAAGCCCAAAATAAGGAAAATATACCGCTAAACACGCCGGTAATAGTTATTATTTTAAGACAAAACTCAAAGACGAATATTATAAATCACCACCCTCAATGTATTATTATCCATTAATGCATTAACGAAGATGAATTAATTAGCCACAGTAAACTTTTGTGGATTAGATCAAAGTTTGACCGGATAATTTAACTTACCGTTCAGTCACTATTAATGTTCAGGTATGAGCGTGGTGACCAAATGGATTTACAACGCAAGGCCCTTTTTATCTCTTTTGATGCTGTGGCATTATCGGGTATTACGGTAGAAGCCACTAAAATTGCCGTTCGGTTACGCGAGCAGGGAATCATTTCCTTTCTTGATATCGGCTACGACATAAAAATTGATAAGGGAAACTTCGGACGCCCCTATTCCGAAAGTGAAATTAATTCGCTGAAGCATCATTTTACATTAGTCCGGCACGATGAAATTCGTCAGGTGGAAGGTTATAACCCGGCCTTTCTGCAATATATTCATGACGTACTGATTAATCATAGCCAGACGCTGGATGCCGCCGCAGAAAAAATCCTGGTGCAGCAGACGGAAAAGATGGCACAGGCGGTGGCAAACGCGCTGTGCGCAAAATGGCAGGCGCTGGATATCAATTATTTAATCATTGAGAACGGGACGCTGCCGGATAATATTATTTTTACCCGCGCGCTCTATCTGGCGATTGCGCAATACGGCGCCGCAAAACAGCTCGGCCGGTTTGTGTTGTGGCGCGACCATGACCTGATGTGGAACAGCGAATCCACCTCATCGCGTTACGGCAGCGCGCCCTGGCCACATGCCGTCAGGCCGCAGCCCTCGCCGCATATCACCTACGTCACGCTGAACCAGGCACTGGCCTCACAGCTGGCGGCCTGGTGCGAACATCAGGTCGAAATCGAGGTGATGCGTAATACCTATCCTTTTGACCCAAGCCATCCGCGCAAAGATTTACGCCGCCAGTTTGGGTTGCTGGCGCAGGACAAGGTGATTGCCCGCACCACGCGAATTATTCCGGCTAAGCGACTCGATCGGGATATTCACCTGTTGCATGCGCTGAACAGTGAACTTATCGCGCAGCATCAGCCACAGCGCGTTTATTTAATGGTCGCCGGCGATCCGCTGGAAGACAGCGTGCATTATCACGCGTTGAAGCAGTTAATTAGCCGATTCCAGCTGGAGCGTTACGTCATCTTTTTTGGCGCGTTAAATCACGACTTTATGGAGCGTAATCCACAGGCCACCACCATTCAGGATCTTTATCACGCCTGCGATGTGGTGTCGTTTTTAACCGCATGGGATTACGACAGCTACGGTAATCCGATTGGCGAGGCGATCAGCCATCAGCGTTGTTATATCGCCACCCGCTATGAATATTATCACGAGGTGTATGGCCAGTACGGTTTTGAAGGCGAACTGATGGCGATTTCCGCCAGCCATGATGGCCTGCCGGATGCCGATTTTATTCAGCGCGTCAGTGCTTTATTACGGGATGACGCACGCCGCGACGCCATCGCCACGCGCAATTATCAGAAAGGAAAATCCCTGCTGTCGGATCACATCTTCCGGCAGATATTTAATGTGTAGTTAAGGAGTGACTATGGATAACCGTTGTTTTATTTCTGTCGTGCTGCCGGTTTATAACGAGGCAGCACGTATTAACGCGGTGCTGGAATCAATATTGCAGCAGCGTTCACCCGGCGGATTGTTTAATTTTGATAATCTGGAAGTGATCATGGTGGATAATAACTCCACCGATAATTCGGTCGCGCTGATTGAAGCCTTTGCCGCGCAGCATCCGCAGCTGACGATTCATCAGCTGCAGGAGACGGTGCAGGGCGTCTCTTCGGCGCGGAAAAAAGGCATGGATTTCGCCTCACGGCGCGCCGGTCTGCGCGACGAGGCCAGCGGTTTTCAGCGCAAGCACTACATTCTTTCGGCCGATGCGGACTGTACCGTTGATGCACTGTGGATCGACGAACTGGTCGGCACCATGATTGCGCAAAACGGCGATCTGGGCACCTGTAACTACTACTACGAAACTGCGGATTTCCACGAGCGCCCGCGGCTGTATGCGGAGATTGATAAAACGCTGCGCTGCCGCCACGCTTCCTTCTCCCTGTTTGGCGGCTTTCCGGACGGCAAAGGCTTTGGCGTCGAAAAGCAGCTGTACGACGAAGTGGGCGGCATCGAGATTTTTTACCAGCTGAAAAACGGTGAGTTTGTTGAACATCTGTCAGACGACTGGGATTTTGGCATCAAGGTGATCGCCGCCGGCGGCAAACCGGTGTATGCGCCCAACTCCCGCGTGCAGATCAACAGCCGCCGGGTGGATAACCTGCTGCACGAAGTGATTGAAGGTGTGGCCTACGGCCATAACGGCACCATCATCATGAAAGATGTGCGACCCACGCTCACCGCACTGACGCCGTTCACCGATGTCAGCGCAGAGCAGGCGCAGCAGGCGTGGCACTACTCGATTAAAGATTACGTGCCAAAAAATCTGGTGCTGCCGGTGCTGCTGAATCCGTCGCTGCTGCGCGACGATGCCGCGGTGATTGATTTCTTCACGCCAGAGGTGGCTGAACGCCTGTTCGACCGCATTCACAGCATAATGCTGGAGATGAGCGTGACCGATTTCCTGCCGATTCACAGCTACAAAACCCCGGCGTTTCGCCTCTATTTTGAATTCCGCCATGAGCTGTTTGCCGCGCTGCGTCGTGCCGTCGGCGCAGAGATTGGCGAGCCACCGCCGCTGCCGGCCTGCTTTGCCCAGGTGACGGAAAATGATTTCGCCCGCTTTGTCTGGTATTACTGCGAAGATCGCGAATCCGGTGAGGCGCATAACTACTTTGCAAACGGCGGGGTGTTCTGATGCGTGCTGCCTGGCTGCAATCCCTGCAGGATATCGATCGTCACTATCCTCGCCCGGCCATATGCGAGGTGCTTAGCCGGCCGGAAAACGCCGATTTGCTGGAATACGTGGTGCATGATCCTTTTGGCTGCCATGTGTTTCCCGGTGATATCGACGATTTTCCGCTGCCGAATTTTTTCCGCGCCATGCAGCACAGCCTGAGCCATGCGCCGCAAATTCATCTGTGGGCGTATATCCCTACCTGCCGCTACAAGTGCCACTTTTGCCAGTTTCCTACAGTGATTGTAAATCCGCAGTCGCCGCGCGCACCTGAGCTGTTCCGCGATATCGTCGATCGCAATATTCAGGAGGCGAAACTGTGGCTGGCGCAGCTGCCGGCACTGGGTGAAGTACCGGTGGGTGAGTTCAACCTGTTCGGCGGCACGCCCTCGCTGCTGCCACCGGATGAGCTGCGGCGCTTAATGGATTTTTACCGCAACCATTTCAACTTCCGCGAGGCCACGCTGCGCTTCGAAGGCGAGCCCGGCACGCTGACGCGCGAATTTCTCGCGCAGCTGCGTGAACTGGGCTTCAGCAAACTGTCGTTTGGCGCGCAGTCATTCTCAGACCGCCTGATCAAAGGCTGTGGTCGCCTGCACAGCGCGGATGCCTGCTACAAGGTGATTCGTGATGCGCGCGAGCTGGGCTTCGCCCTGGTCAGCGTCGACCTGATGTATGGCCTGCTGGGACAAACGGTGGATGACGTGCGTGACGATCTGCAGCAGGCGCGCGCGCTTGACCTGTCGCATCTGGTGTTCACCAAGCTGCACATGAAGCCGTTCGCCGAAAGCCGCACCGGCGTGTCGGCGGAGGGAGAAAATGCCTGGCAGCGTAAGAACGCGGCGATGCCGAGTCTGGGTCAGCAGTATCAGATGCGCGCGCTGGCCGAGCAGTGGCTGGATGGTGATTATCTTGAACATCCCACCATGTATTTCCACCATCGCAGCGCACCGCCGGAGAAGTGGAAAGCGATCATTACCGATCTCGACCAGCAGGCACCGGAAGTGGCGATTGGCCTTGGCGGCAGCTCCAAATGTGCCGGCGCGGAGCTGATTAACCTGACCGACTACGCCGATTATCAGCGCGCACTGGATAACGGTGAGCTGCCGATCGCTTCGGTGCGCGGCATGTCGCCGGATCAGCAGGCCATCAACGGCTGCAAGATGGCGCTGTCAACGCTGATTCCGATCGACGATGTGCTGTTTCAGCAGAAGTTTGGCGTCAGCCTGTTTGCCCAGCCGACCATCGCCCGTGCGCTGCGTGAGTTGCAGCAGCGCGAGTTAGTGCACAGCGATGGCCGCTACGTCACGCTCACCCCCGCCGGCCGCGTGCTGGTAGAAGCCATCATCAACACCCAGTTCGACTAAACCGCCCTTACCTCTCAACGGCACGCGACGGCGTGCCTGGAGCCTGTTATGTCCCAGTCTGTTTATAGCTTTTTTTATATCGCCATCGACACCGAAGCGGGCGTCACCGCTGAACAGTTTGAAACCTTCGTGCGCGAAAAAGGCGTGCATCTGCCCTGCTATCCCGGCTGGCGCTGGACGCTGTTTCGCGGTCTGCGCGGCGAGCGCGTCGATCAATACCTGATGCTGTTTGAAATGAAAGATGCGGCACAGCGCGCGCGCTTTATGCAGGATGACGGTGAACTTACCGCCGAGGCAGAGCACTTCTGGCATCTGCATCCCGACGCGGACGCGCTGCTCAGCGAGTGGCGCCAGCTGGCGACCTTCGCGCGGCGCCCGACAATTTTCACCCATTTCGATCTGCTGGCAGAGAATCCTCACAGTACGCTGCCGGGTGGCCCGCGATTTGATGCCCGCAGCGGCACCGCGCGCATTCTCGGTACCCACTATCTGGCGCTGCGACCGGGCGTGCAGCCGCAGGAATTTGAGCAATTCATCGCGCAGAATGCCGCGCGTATCGTTGATTATCCCGGCTGGAAGTTTCATCTGCTGAAAGGTCACAGCGGCAACCGGCTGGACGGCTATGTGGTGATGATGGAGATTGAGAGTGAAGCGGCGCTGAATGTGTTTTATCCGCAGCCTGATATCGCCACCGCCAGCGCGGCTGACTTTGCGCGCGCGCACCGGGATACCAAACAGATGTATGAAGAGTGGAAGCAACTGGCGTCCTTTTCCGGTTCGCCGCAGCTGTATACCGATTATCTCGCCGTGGCGGAATGCGGCACGCTGAAGTGAGTGCAGGCGGCGCGTTCTGCTCATTGCTGAAACGCGCCGCCGGTTTTCTCCGTTACGACTGGTAGTAATACACCGCTTCAAAAGGCCGCAGGTGCGTCAATGCCCCAGGCGGCGATGCCTCACTGTAATTACTCATGAGCACCTGCCAGTTGCCTTCAACTTCCGGCAGCAGCAGCGGCTGTGCGCTGTGACTCAGGTTCGCCACCACCAGCAGGCTTTCACGCGGCGAATTGCGACGATAACACCAGATGTGTGACGCTTGCGGTGCCAGATCCTGATAATCACCCTCGGTGAAGATAGCGTAACGCTTACGCAGCCGAATCAGCGTTTGGTAGCCATAGAACACCGAGTTGCTGTCGAGCAGCGCGTTAGCCGCGTTGATCAGCGTATAGTTATCCGCCACGCCTATCCACGGCTCACCCCGCGTGAAGCCGGCATTGGCGCTGCTGTCCCACAGCATCGGCGAACGGCTGTTATCGCGCGATTTGCTGGCCAGTATCGCCAGGATTGCCGCCTCCGGCTTGCCCTGCGCCAGCCACGCAGCGTGGATGTTGTGGCTCTCAATGTCCTGATACTGCTCAATGCGGGTAAAATGAGGGTTGGTCATTCCCAGCTCTTCGCCCTGATAGATATAGGGCGTGCCCTGCATGCCGTGCAGCAACATCGCAAAGCATTTTGCCGAGGCGATGCGCAGCGCACCTTCATCACCAAAGCGCGTGACGATACGCGGCTGATCGTGGTTACACCAGAACAGCGCATTCCACGCCACGTCGTGCATCCCGCGCTGCCACTCCGCAAAAATTGCCTTGAGCTGAACAAAGTCCGGTGCCGCCAGCGTCCATTTGTCGCCCTGGGGATAATCCACCTTAAGATGGTGGAAGTTAAAGGTCATCGACAGCTCGTTTTGCGCCAGCGAAGCATAGCGCTGGCAGTTGGCCAGCGTGGTCGAGGACATTTCCCCCACCGTCATCAGCCCGCGCGGCGTGAACACATCGCGGTTGAACTCCTGCAGGTAGTCATGGATGCGCGGGCCATCGGTATAGAACCGCCGCCCGTCATGGCCGGGCAGATCGTCGCTAAAATCCTGATGCTTCGACACCAGGTTGATCACATCAAGCCGCAATCCATCGACGCCTCGAGCCGCCCAGAAGTGGCACACCTGCTTTAACGCCTCGCGCACCGCCGGGTTTTCCCAGTTGAGATCGGCCTGCTCCGGCGCGTACAGGTGCAGATAGTATTGCTGACGCCGTTCGTTCCACGCCCAGGCGCTGCCGCCAAACTTAGACTGCCAGTTATTAGGCGGCGTGCCGGGCACCCCGTCGCGCCAGATATAAAAATCGACGTACGGCTGTTCACCGGCTTCGGCACGCTTAAACCAGGCATGCTCGGTCGAGGTGTGGTTGAACACCATATCCAGCACCATGCGCATACCGCGCCGGTGCGTCTCCGCCAGCAGGTGGTCAAAGTCGGCCATGGTGCCATAGGCGGGATCGATGGCGGTGTAATCCGCCACGTCGTAACCGTTATCGATCTGCGGCGACACATAGATCGGCGTCAGCCACAGCGCATCGACGCCCAGCTGCTGCAGATAATCCAGCCGCTGGATCACACCGTTGAGATCGCCGGTGCCGCGCGCCCCGCTGTCCTGAAAACTTTTGGGATAGATTTGGTAGATCACCGCCTGGCGCCACCAGGGATATTCAGCGTGCCTGTTCATGTTGCACCTCGGCCTGGCTGATGATGGCGGTTGCCGCTTTACGTTTGGTGATGATGATGGTCAGCAGCAGCGGAACCAGAATCGCCACCAGAATCGCCAGCGAGTAAACCGTCCAGTACTGTGGCTGAATCGAGAGGATGCCCGGCAAGCCGCCCACGCCGATGCCGTTGGCCATCACGCCGTTGAGGCCGCACAGCAGCGCCGCCAGCGCAGAGCCAATCATGGCGCACAGCATAGGGTAGCGGTACTTGAGGTTGACGCCGTACATCGCCGGCTCCGTTACGCCGAGCCACGCTGAAATGGCGGCCGGCACGGTGAGGTCGCGTTCAGCACGATCTTTGTTAGCGATAATGATGCCGACTACCGCTGCGCCCTGTGCAATATTGGACAGCGCAATCAGCGGCCACACCGGCGTGCCGCCCATGCTCTGAATCATCTGCAGATCAACCGCCAGCGTGGTCTGATGCACGCCGGTGATCACCATCGGCGCATACAGGAAGCCAAACAGCGCGGCACCAATCGGCGCGAAGCTGCCGGTCATCAGGTGACGCACCGCAAAGGCGATGCCGTCGCCGATCAGACGGCCAAACGGGCCAATCAGGCTGTGGGCGAGGAAAACCGACAGCAGCAGCGCACAAACCGGCACCACCACCAGCGTCAGATAGGCGGGCACGATACGTTTTAGCGCCAGTTCGATTTTCGCCAGCGCCAGCCCGGCCAGCAGCGCCGGGATCACCTGCGCCTGATAGCCGACCCGATCAATGCTGAACCAGCCGAAGTTCCACACTTCCGGCACCTGGCTGCCAATCAGATACGCATTCATCAGCTGCGGTGAAACCAGCGTAATGCCCAGCACAATCCCCAGGATTGGCGTACCGCCCAGCTTGCGCACCACCGACCAGCAAATCCCCACCGGCAAATAGAAGAAGATCGCTTCGCCAATCAGCCAGAGGAAATCGTACAGCCCTTTCACACCGGGATAGAGCTGCACCAGGGTTTTATCATCCGCCACGGCAATATCGCCGAGCACGTTACGGAAACCGAGAATTAAACCGCCGCTAATTAACGCCGGTAATAACGGGAAAAATATCTCAGCAAAATGGGATAATAATGCCTCGTGCCATTTCATCTGGCTGCGCGCTGCAGATTTAATCTGCTCCTTAGAGGTCTCACTAATATTTAGTGCTTCAACTAACGCTTTATAATAAGTGTCAACTTCGGTTCCAATAATTACCTGAAACTGTCCGGCAGAATTAAAGCATCCTTTAACGCCGGGCGTGGCGCGGATGGCCTCTGGATCGGCCTTGTCGACATCCTGCAGCACAAAGCGCAGGCGGGTAATACAGTGCGAAAGTGACAGAATATTTTCCCGACCGCCCACGCGGTCAATGAGATCGTTAATGATCTCGCGACTGATGGTTTTCATTATCATCCCTTATTTCCATGCCGGAATCGGCAGTGGACGATAATACGCCGCTGCTTTTAATTTTAACTATAGCAAAGCGAGGGAATTAGTTGGCGATCACAAAAATATTTACGCAATACATCGCAGGAAAATTAACTTAACAATAATTATTTAACCTGATAACTAAATCTGCGCCATTTAAATATAAATTCGGGACATTTCGTATTGTTGAATAATTATTTAAGCGGTAGCGCGGTGGCAGTGCAACGTTCGCCACCGCGCAGCAAAACGTCAGACGATGCGGTGGCGCAGACGACCAATCTTCTCAATTTCCACTTCGATCTCATCGCCAGGGAACATAAACAGCGGTGGCGTACGCTTTTTCCCCACGCCGCCCGGTGAGCCAGTGATGATGACATCGCCCGGTGACAGCGGACTAAACGCCGAGATGTATTCAATGATCTTCGCCACCGGATGCACCATGCTGGCCGTGGTATCGTTCTGCACTTCACGCTGATTCAGCCAGGTTTTGATCGCCAGTTGCTGCGGGTCCGGGATGTCGTCGGCGGTGGTCATCCACGGGCCAAAGCCGCCGGTTTGCTGCCAGTTTTTGCCTGCGGTAAACCAGGTGAACTGCATGTCGCGCACCGTGGCATCCATAAAGCAGCTGTAGCCCGCCACATGCTGCAGCGCATCGGCGGCTTTTACCTGATAAGCCGCTTTGCCGATGATCACCGCCAGCTCGCCTTCGTAATCAAATTCAGCCGTGGTCGCCGGTTTCAGCAGGGGCTGCTCGTGCGCAGCCAGCGAATCGGCAAAGCGCACGAACAGCGTCGGCGCGTCGAGCGTGGCGGCAAACTCCTGGCGCTTGTCGGCATAGTTCATGCCAACGCAGAAGACTTTGCCTGGGTTTTCCACTACCGGCAGGAAGCGAATCGCGCTGAAGGCATAGTCCACCGGCTCGCTCAGGTAAACCTGCAGGTCACTCAGGCCACCGCGCTGTAGCAGAGTTTTCAAATCCGGACAGCTGTCGCCCAGCCGCGCACCGAGATCGATCACGCCGTCGGGTTGCACGATGCCATAACTTTTTCTTGCCTGGTCAATAAGAGAAAAACTGCACAGCTGCATGATGGCCTCAATGTTATAGAGAATTTGCGCGCAGGTTATCAAAAGCCAGACGGAAAAGCGGTATGACCTGAGGGTAAAGTAATTAATGTTTGTGAGTTTTGGTGACAGAGGTGCGCAGAGGGGGTCGGCGCCGGGTGATAACCACAGGTCGATCCCTGACCGCGATTATCGAGGGTTTCTGGCGGAGCGCTTAGTTTAAGGCGCCCGGCGGTACGTGTTTGAAGGTCTCAACATAAGAGCGAAACACGGAGCGGAAAAAACGTTTCATGGTGCACCTGATACAAAAATTGTTGAAGAATTACGCGAAAATTATAACGCCCGCGCATTTTTCACGCAATTATTTTTGAACCAGATCACAAAAACGCGCCCACCCCATCGTGCCAGACGTTAACGGAACAGCCCTAAGTGCTCAATCAGGATGGTGCAGCCAATACTGATCAGTACCACGCCGCCCAGCACTTCCGCCCATTTGCCCATTACCGGACCGATAAAGCGACCGACCAGCACACCGGTGGTCGCCATGATAGTGGTGGCCGCACCGATGGTGAGCGCGGTGAGCACAATGTTAACCTGCAGGAACGCGAGGCCAACCCCCACCGCCAGCGCATCGAGGCTGGTCGCTACCGCCGTCAGCGCCAGTACCATGAAGCCGTGGCGCTGCGGCGCTTCACACGGCTCGTCGGCCGTCTGACGGAAGCCTTCCATGATCATCCGCCCGCCAAGAATGCCCAGCAGACCAAATGCCACCCAGTGATCCCACGCCATAATGTAGTGGCTGGCAGCCAGCCCGATGGCCCAGCCCACCAGCGGCGTCAGCATTTCAATGACACCAAAAATCAGCCCTGTGCGTAATGCTTCTTTGAAGCCCGGACGATACAGCGACGCGCCTTTGCCCAGTGCTGCAGCGAAAGCGTCCATCGACATACCAAAGGCCAGAATCAGGGTTGCGATAAATGTCATGGTTTTCAGTCAATGCGGTGAAATAAGACGATTAAGCCTGCACTTTGTCCGCATATCGGGTTCAGTAATGAAAAAGTGCGCGCAGTCTAGCACGCCAACCCGCCAAAAAAAAGACAACAAAATCATGGGTTTAAGTATAGCAAAGGCTATAACTCTTAACTACCGCTATTTCTGCAGCTAAGTGGATGGAATAGAAGAAATTTCTTAGCGCGCGCTGCTGCGGGGATTGCACCGCGCCGCGGTTTTATGCGCTAATGCCCGCGCTAACTGATTTGGAATGATGCGATGAAAAACCCGTTTGAAACGCTGATCATCCCGGGCGGCATTCTGCTGCTGGGCTTTCTTTCGGCGCTACTGCTGCCCGCCCCTTCGTTTGGCGTGGCGCTGGCAAAACAGCTGCAGCAGGCTCTGCATCTGCAGGATGTGAATCAGCTGTACACCATGGTGTTCTGCGTCTGGTTTTTGCTGCTGGGTACCGTTGAGTTTTTCATTATCCGCTTCGTCTGGCGCCGCTGGTTCCAGCTGCGCTGAGCGGTGCGCGTGATGCATTTTTCTTCTGACGGGCGCCTGACAAGGTGCCCAAATTAAAAGTCACACAAATGTAACATTATTTTTACACGATCTGGCGAAACATCAGGCAACATAAAATCCGCATAAAAAATCAATTTCGCTAAAACCTATCTTTTTCAATGCGTTAATTTGTGATCCAGCTCACCGTGTGAAATCAACCCTCTCCATTTCCCTCACACTGCCGCAACAACTACGTTACTATAACTGCCTGATTAGGGGATAAAAATCCCTTATGACAGCGCCGTCGGGCTGATTAATTCTTATGCTGAATCATTTCTGCATTTAAAAAATAAACAAACGTTTAATTCCGATACGAGAATGTTATATTCGAATGCATATGCATAACGTGCAGTTAACCGTTATCACACCTATGGCTTAAACCTGAGTCTTAACCTTTGAGAAATAGCGCAACGCGCTTGCAAAAAGCGTGGCTGTTTCGCCTGCGAACCTGTTGAGCTTCAGGGCAACAGAGAGGAGATGTCGCCTCATGAGCAACACTGCGGTAAATCTGGCGCTAGCCGCCGCTGGCATGGAAAGCACACACCTTCAGGAACGAAAAGACGTAGATGTCCTGCTGATCGGCGCAGGCGTGATGAGTGCTACCTTAGGCACCTGGCTGCAGGATCTCGAGCCAGACTGGTCGATTGAGATGGTCGAGCGGCTGGATGATGTCGCGGTCGAATCCTCTAACGGCTGGAACAATGCCGGCACCGGCCACGCGGCGCTGGCCGAGCTGAACTATACGCCCGAAAGAGCGGATGGCAGCATCGACATTGCCAAAGCGGTGGCGATTAACGAATCCTTCCAGATTTCCCGCCAGTTCTGGGCGTATCACGTACAGAAAGGCAACCTGAGTAATCCACAAAGCTTTATTCACAGCACGCCGCACATGAGTTTTGTCTGGGGCGAGGCCAACGTGGCTTTCCTGCGCAAGCGCTTCCAGGCGCTGCAGAAAAGCACCCTGTTCCGCGGCATGAACTATTCCGAAGATCGTGACCAGATCGCTGAGTGGATTCCGCTGGTGATGAACGGGCGCGACCGCAAGCAGAAAGTGGCGGCCACCTGGACCGACATGGGCACCGACGTTAACTTCGGTGAGGTGACGCGCCAGCTGATTGCTGCGCTGGAGAAGAAAGAGAATTTCCGCCTGCGTCTGCGTCAGGAAGTGCGCGATATCAAGCGCCTGAGCGATGGGCGCTGGCAGGTAAGCCTGCACAACCTCGCCAGCGGTGAGTCGCGGGTGCTGACCGCGCGCCAGCTGTTTATCGGTGCCGGCGGTGCGGCGCTGCCGCTGCTGCAAAAAACCGGCATCCCGGAAGTAAAAGGCTACGCCGGTTTCCCGGTGGGCGGCTCGTTCCTCGTCACGGAAAACCCGGACGTGGTGGCGCAGCACATGGCGAAGGTGTACGGCAAAGCCAGCGTGGGCGCACCACCGATGTCGGTACCGCATGTTGATACCCGCGTACTGGATGGCAAGCAGGTGCTGCTGTTTGGCCCGTTTGCGACCTTCTCCACTAAATTCCTCAAGCAGGGCTCGCTACTGGATATGTTCGGCGCGATGAACAGCAGTAACCTGCTGCCGATGATGCAGGTTGGGCTGAAAAGCTTCGATCTGGTGAAATATCTGGTCGATCAGGTGCTGCAGAGCGATGACGATCGTATGGAAGCGCTGCGCGCTTATGTGCCGCAGGCAAAACAGGAAGACTGGAAGCTGGTCACGGCCGGTCAGCGCGTGCAAATCATCAAAAATGATGAGAAAGAGGGCGGCGTGCTGCGTCTCGGTACCGAAGTGGTCACCTCGGCCGACGGCTCGATCTCTGCGCTGCTGGGCGCGTCACCGGGCGCCTCCACCGCAGCACCGATTATGCTGGAGCTGATGGCGAAAGTGTTCCCGGAGCAGATGCGCTCGCCCGAGTGGCAAACTAAAATCCGCGCGGTAATCCCGTCGTGGGGCCGCAAGCTGAACGGCGACGTGGCGCTGACCGAGAAGGTGCTGGCCGAAACCAGTCGCGTGCTGCAGCTGGATTACGCACCGGTCATCACGCCGGAAGCCGCGAACGACGAAGGTCGTGAAACCGCCCATGTGGTGGGCAAGTAAGCGGCGACGCCTGTTCCTTCACCGGTAAATACAGACCTGCCTGAGGCCGCAATCGCGGCCTCTTTTTTTGCTGATTATCGGGAAATGTCCCAAAACGGGATAAAAGTTTGCTATAGTCCCATTACGGGACTAAGATGCGCCGCATGAGAATCATATCCGTTAGGTCATTAAGGGAGTTTATGACGGCGAACCCCGACTCAGCACAGCCGTTGAGAGCCTGGATTGATGAAGCACAGAAGGCCGACTGGTCAACCCCGGCAGACATCAAGGAGCAATACCGCAGCGCCAGCATTCTGAAAGGCAGCCGAGTGGTATTCAACATTAAAGGAAACGATTATCGATTGATTGCCGCCATCGCGTACCCGCAAAAACTGATATTTATAAAATTTATCGGCACCCATCGGGATTATGACGCGATTGACGCCAATACAGTGGAGCAACGCGCATGACTTTAACCATTAAACCGATTCACACTGAGCAGGACTACGAAGCAGCGCTTGAGGCAATCTCTCCGCTGTTTGATCAGGTGCCCAAATTGGGCACCGCCGAAAGCGACTATATGATCGTGATGAGTATGCTGATCGAGGCGTGGGAGAAAACGCATTATCCGATTGAAGCGGCCGATCCTATCGAAGCCATCAAATTTCGTATGGAGCAGCAGGGGCTCACGGCAAAAGACCTTGAGCCGGCCATTGGCCGACGCAATCGGGTATACGAAGTGCTGAATGGGAAGCGCTCGCTTTCGCTGGAAATGATCCGCAATTTACATAAGCAGTTTGGTATTCCGCTTGAGAGTCTGGTGGGTTTGTAAAATGTATGCAGTGAGCCTTAAGCTGCAAAATCCGCGCTGATGAGCTCAACACTGTGCTGCATGGCGCCCTGCTGACGATGCGAAAGCGAGCGCCATCTAACGCCGTAGCATCAGCTCAATAGCAGCGCGTCATACAGCATCCAGCCGGTGGTTGCCACCAGCGACAGCGCCATTAGCGTGTTGAACGCCTGACGTTTCCACGCAATCTGCAGGTGATGGCGCAGCCGATCGCCCAGCGCTGCCCAGATTAAAATGCACGGCAGGTTGAGGGCGGCGAAGCCGAGCAGCACCGCCAGCACACCGTTGCTGTTGGCGTACATCAGCGCCACGTTGGTGACCATCAGCCAGGCTTTGGGATTCACCGCCTGGAAACACACGCCGCCCAGCAGGGTCATCGGACGCGGACGTTCGCGCAGCTGCGGCGCACCGGCGCGGAAGATTTTCCACGACAGCCACAGCAGATAGCTGCATCCCACCACCGTCAGCGGCAACCGCACAGACGCCATCCAGTGCAACAGCAGCTCCAGCGCCACGCTCGCCAGCAGCATCTGTAACGCACAGCCGAGCAGGATGCCAAACAGCATCGGCAGCGTGCGCCGGAAGCCAAAATTGACGCCGGACGTGGCCAGTAACAGATTGTTCGGTCCCGGTGTAATCGACATCACCGTAACGTAGCTAAAGAAGGATGGATCGAGCATGGTGCGTTTCCCTGAGAATCAACGAAGCACCATGCTAATGCGCAAATTACGATGGCAACAGAGACACAAAATCACTATTGTGATGGATACAGTTAAGGCAATTTTAAATTGTACCTATTGCGCGTGGAGGCTTTTGTGTCCCTTCCTCTCTCATCCGGCCAGACGCTGTACCAGCAGCTGGCGGACAGTTTTGCCGAATCTATCCATCAGGGCACGCTGAAGCCGGGTAAGCGCCTGCCGGCCATCCGGCGCGTGGCGCAGTCGCACCAGGTCAGCATCAATACCGTGTTAAGTGCCTGGCATATCCTGGAAGATCGCGGCCTGATAGAAGCCCGTCCGCAGTCGGGCTACTACGTGCGTGGCGTGCTGCCCGCGGTGACGCGACCGCTCAGGCCGATGAGCGCCAGCGTTAATGACCCCAGCACGCAAAAACTGGAACTGATCGAGCAGGTGTTCGCCGCGCAGAATCACCCCGACTACACCAATATTTCGCTGGCCTGCCCGCAGGATAGCGAACTGTTTCCGGCGGCGAAACTGGGACGCATTACCGCCTCCATTATTCGCCGCGATAACGACATCATTGGTCGTTATGCGCTTCCGCCGGGTAGTGAGCGCTTACGGGAGGAGATTGCGCGCCGTAGCCTGCACACCGGCCTGAATCTCACTGTCGCGGACATCACCCTGACCCACGGCTGCATGGAAGCGCTGCAGCTGGCGCTGCGTGCGGTGACGAAGCCGGGCGACTGCGTCGGGCTGGAATCGCCGACCTACTTCTTTTTGTTCCCGCTGCTGGCCTCACTCGGGCTGAAGGCGCTGGAAATCCCCACCGATCCGCAAAACGGCCTGTCGCTGGACGCGCTGGAGATGCTGCTGCAGGAGCAGCGCATTCAGGCGCTGATCGCCATGCCGGGCGCGCAGAATCCGCTGGGCTACGTGATGCCGCTGGAGAATAAAAAGCGTCTCGCGAAGTTAGTGAACACTTACCACGTTCCGCTGCTGGAAGATGGGCTGTATGACGAATTGCAGTTTGACTGGCCGCTGTCGCCGCCGGTCAAAGCCTTTGACCGCGACGGCTGGGTGATTTACTGCACCAGCTTCACCAAAACCGTCGCGCCCGATTTTCGCGTGGGCTGGACGGCTGCCGGCCGCTTCCACCCGGCGATTGCGCGGCTGAAAGCGGTATCGTCGATGACCGAATCAAAACTGCTGAGCGAAACGCTGGCCGAATTCCTCGCCAGCGGCGGTTATGATCACCATCTGCGTTCGCTGCGGCGTCGCTATGCCGCCAATCTGGATGCGGCGCGCGGTATCATTGCCCGTCACTTCCCGCAGGGCACGCGCGCTACCCTGCCGCGCGGCGGCTTTGTGTTTTGGGTCGAGCTGCCGGGCAAGGTTGACACGGTGGAGATGTTCCATCGCCTGTTGCAGGAGCAGATTTGCGTCACGCCGGGCGCGCTCTATTCGCTGAGCGATCGCTATCGCCATGCGCTGCGTCTCTCCTGCTGCTATCCGTTTGATGAGCGTTACACCTGGGCACTGAAACGCACCGGCGCGCTGGCCTGTGAAATCACCGGTCTCGCGCCGGGTCAGGATCAGGGCTTACCGTTGCGGCCCCAGGTGGTGTAACCCTCGCGTTCCGTCAGGCGCTCGTAATAGGTTTGCACGGCAGGAAAGTCCGGATGGTCGAGCGGGGTTTCAAACCAGCGGTTCACCGCCAGGCCAACCGGAATATCGGCCAGGGTAAAGTTTCGGCCCGCGACGTAGCGCCCGGTTTTTTCCAGCTGCTGATTAAGAATACCCATGGTGTGGCTCCAGCCTTTGATGGCGGCAGCCAGCAGGCGCGGATCCTGATGGGCTGGCGAATTGCGCACCAGCGACATAAAAGCATAGCGCCATGAGGTGTTGAGCTCGGTGGCCTGCCAGTCCATCCACTGATCGACCGGCGCACGCGCGCGCGGATTATCCGGGTAGAGCCATTCACCGCCGTTGCTGTTGGCGAGGTAGCGCAGAATCGCGTTGGACTCCCACATCACGAAGTCATCTTCGATGATCACCGGCACCATAGCGTTGGGATTGAGCGCCATAAACTGCGGTGAGTGCAACGACTGCGGGTCTTCGCCCCACGGCTCGTGCTCCCAGGCAATATCCAGCTCTGAACAGAGCCACAGCACTTTACGAACGTTGATTGACGAGTTACGGCCCAGAATTTTTAACATAGCGGACTCCGCTGGCAGAATTGTTAATCTATTCATAGTCCTGTTAGACGCCTTAAGCAATCAGCAGGATGTAAATCCGGATTTCAGACAACCTCAATGAGGAAAGGAGCGAACATGCAGGTGGCGTTTAAACAAGTGGATGTGTTCTCCACAGGCGCGTTCAGCGGCAATCCGCTGGCGGTGATTATGGATGCCCAGGGTCTGAGCGATGCACAGCTGGCGGCCATCGCACGCTGGACCAATCTGTCGGAAACCACCTTCGTGCTGCCACCACAGGATGCCACAGCCGACTATCGTGTGCGCATCTTTACGCCTGGCGGCGAACTGCCGTTTGCCGGACACCCCACGCTTGGCACCGCGCATGCCTTGCTGGAAGCCGGCTGGCCCCTGAAAACAGCGGGTAAGATTGTGCAGGAGTGCGGCGTGGGCCTGGTGGAGGTGCAGATTGGCGCTGACGGTACGCTGGCCTTTGCCGCGCCGGACGCCAGCCTGACGCCGTTCAGCGATGCGCTGATGAGCAGCGCACTGCACAGTGACGCGTTCGATCTCAGCCAGACGCCAGCCGTGGCGGATATGGGGATTCGCTGGCTGTTGATTCCGATGAGCAGCGCGCAGGCGGTGCTGGAGGTGGTCACCCAGGCGGACGATTTACTGCGGCTGCAGCAGCATGCGGGTGTGAACGGCATCGCCCTGTTTGGCCCGCTGCCCCAGGATGCAGAGGCGCAGTACGAGCTGCGCGCGCTGCTGGTCGAGAACGGTAGCCTGGTCGAAGATCCGGTCACCGGCAGCGCCAACGCCTGTCTGGCACGCTATCTGGCGGCGCAGGGCCAGCGGCAGGATTACTGCGCGCGTCAGGGCAGCGCCATCCAGCGTGCCGGTCGCATTGTGGTGCGTTTTGCCGGTGAGACAATCTGGATCGGCGGGCAAACCCTCACCCTGATTGATGGCACGATTGAGGTGTAAAACGGGCGCTGCTCCGTTCGTTAACACGATTCGGTCGCAGCGCGATGTTTTTACAGTGCCTGACCGCCGGAGGCCTCGATACGCTGGGCGGTAATCCAGCCGGTTTCGTCGCTCAGGATGGCGCTGATGGCATCACCGATGTCATCCGGCAGACCAACGCGGCCCAGCGCGGTCACTGAAGCGATATGCGCGTTCAGATCTTTCGTGTCGCGCACGCGACCGCCGCCAAAGTCGGTTTCAATCGCCCCCGGCGCCAGAATGTTGACGCGAATGCGGCGCTCGCCCAGCTCCTTCGCCTGATAGCGCGTCAGCACTTCCATCGCCCCTTTCATGGCGGCGTAAGTACCTGAACCTGGCAGCGTCATGCGCGTCAGACCACTGGAAATGTTCAGGATGCGTCCACCATCGGCGATCAGCGGCAGTAGTTTCTGCGTCAGGAAATACGGCCCTTTAAAATGCACATTCACCAGCGCATCAAACTCCTCTTCACTGGTTTCGGCCAGCAGCTTGTAATGACCGTGGCCAGCGTTGTTTACTAAATAATCAAAGCTATCGCGCTGCCAGGTCTCGTTCAGCGTTGCTTTAACCCGTGCCGCAAAGTCATCGAACTGCTTACTGTCGCCCACATCCAGCTGCAGCGCCACCGCACGCGCGCCCAGCGCCTCAATCTCCTTCACGACCGCCTGCGCTTCTTCAGCATGACCGCGCCAGGTAAACAGAATATCGACGCCCTTAGCGGCCAGTTTCAGCGCGCCATTCTTGCCCAGACCGCGGTTACCGCCGGTAATCAATGCAATTTTATGAGACATGTTTCGCTCCGGTTGGAAAATTGAACACGGATTAAGGATATTCGCGAATAATTGATCTATAAACGCAAGGGAATACACAGCACTGTTTCACTAACAACAACAATCGGTGAACAACATGGATAAAATTCACGCTATGCAGGTGTTTGTGCGGGTGGCAGAAATGGGCAGTTTTACCCGCGCGGCTGAGAGTCTGGGTTTACCCAAGGGCAGCGTGTCCCGTCAGTTGCAGGCACTGGAAAATCAGATGGGCACACGCCTGCTGCATCGCACCACGCGCCGTGTGCATCTCACCCAGGATGGGCTGGTGTATTACGATCGCTGCCTGGATTTGCTGTCGATGCTGGATGATATGGACAGCCTGTTCCAGCACGATCCTGCCACGCTGAGCGGCAAGCTGCGCGTCGATATGTCGGTGGCGATGGCAACCGGTTTTATCCTGCCGCGCCTGCCAGAGTTTTTGCAGCACTATCCAGGCGTGGAGATTGAACTGAGCAGCAGCGATCGCCAGGTTGATGTGATTCGCGAGGGCTTTGACTGCGTGTTACGCGTTGGCGAACTGAAAGATTCCGGCCTGATTGCGCGAAAAATTGGCTCGCACGCCTTGATCAACTGCGCCAGCCCTGGCTACCTTTCCCGCTTCGGCATGCCGGTGCGGCTGGACGATCTCGGCCAGCACGCCATGGTGCACTATACCCAACAGCTGGGGCAGCCCTCGCCGGGCTTTGAGTACTTTGATGGCAAACAGTGCCACTACGTGCAGACCGGCGGCGTGGTGACGGTAAACAGCACCGAAACCTATCGCGCCGCCTGTATTGCCGGGCTGGGCATTATTCAGGTACCGGCGATTGGCGTGCAGCCGCTGCTGGAATCCGGCCAGCTGGTTGAAGTGCTGCACCACTTCCCGGCCAAACCGATGCCGATTTCCCTGCTCTATCCTCACCGTCGCAACGTGGCGCGCCGCGTGCGGGTGTTTATGGAGTGGCTGAGTCAGGTGCTGCAGGAATACGTGACCTGAACGGGCAGGCTATAATTTTATTTTCGCTGTGAACAGGATGCAGAAGGTCTATGACGGACAAAACCACAAAAGCCTCAGCGGCTGAAGCTAAGCCGCTGATTGATATCAAAACCGGCAACAAAACCGTAGATGGCTCAATCCGGCGCGTCTCACGCTTTGCCGCCTGGTTTCAGGCGATCCCGGCAGTGGCGCACTTTTTGCGCGCGCTGGAGCGCTTTAACGATCGCCTCGGCAGCCAGTTTGGTGCGGCGATCACCTATTTTTCCTTTCTTTCGCTGATACCGATTTTGATGGTCTCCTTTGCGGCGGTCGGCTTTGTGCTGGCGTCCAATCAGGACCTGCTTTCCGAGTTGATCAACAAAATCGTTAACAGCATCAGCGACCCGACGCTGGCGACCACGCTGAAAAATACCGTCAATACCGCGATTCAGCAGCGCGCGACTGTCGGCCTGACCGGTTTGCTGCTGGCGCTCTACTCCGGCATTAACTGGATGGGTAACCTGCGCGAAGCGGTACGCGCCCAGTCGCGTGACGTATGGGAACGCAAGCCGGATGACCAGGAGAAGTGGTGGAAGAAATATCTGCGCGACCTGGTTTCGCTGCTGGGTCTGATGCTGGCGCTGGTGATAACGCTGTCCCTGACCTCAATTGCCGGCGCAGCGCAGGCGGCGATCGTGAATGCGCTGGGGCTGGGCGATATCGAGTGGCTGCGGCCGGCGATGACCATCATTGCGCTGTCGATCTCCATCTTCGCCAACTATCTGCTGTTCCTGTGGATTTTCTGGATTCTGCCGCGCCACAAGCCACGTAAAAAAGCGCTGCTGCGCGGTACGCTGCTGGCGGCGATTGGGTTTGAGGTGATCAAGTTTGTCATGACGCTGACGCTGCCGAAGCTGGCGACGTCGCCCTCCGGTGCCGCCTTTGGATCGGTGCTGGGGCTGATGGCCTTCTTCTACTTTTTCGCGCGTCTGACGCTATTCTGCGCCGCGTGGATCGCCACCGCAAAATACAAGGATGATCCCGAGATGTCGCAGCCACATCAATCGGCGTAACGCGACAATTCAGTTACATTTGCCGCAACAGCAAAAAATGTTTCCTGCTGGCTATTAAAGCAGCAAAAACCAGCAGGAAACGCTAAAGGGTCACTTTTATTTGGCCCTTTTGCAGAGAATCACGCCAGAAAAGCCGCGCTTCCCCTTCCCATCCGCCGCCGATTGCCGTAACTCAGAAATTATCCTCTTTTTCACCGCCAAAGCCCGGTGTGACGCGGTTTTTCGTCATTGAATGCGGCAAAACAGGTGCGTAAGATTCTTTGTTTACATTTACAATTAAGAAACAGTTATGCAAGCCTCCATCTCCAAAACACCCGACCAACCACACGACGGCACACCGGTTAACTCACGCAGTAAAGTGGTAGTTGCCTCGCTGGTCGGCACTGCGATCGAATTCTTCGATTTCTATATCTATGCCACCGCCGCGGTAATTGTTTTTCCGCATATCTTCTTCCCGCAGGGTGACGCTACGGTTGCCACGCTGCAATCGCTGGCGACCTTCGCTATCGCCTTTGTTGCGCGCCCTATTGGCTCCGCGCTGTTTGGTCACTTTGGCGACCGCGTGGGCCGTAAAGCGACGCTGGTTGCCTCGCTGCTGACCATGGGCGTCTCTACCGTACTGATCGGCCTGCTGCCGGGTTATCAGACCATTGGCGTGGCGGCACCGCTGCTGCTGGCGCTGGCGCGTTTTGGTCAGGGCCTGGGACTGGGCGGCGAATGGGGCGGCGCGGCGCTGCTGGCCACCGAGAACGCCCCGGCGAAGAAACGTGCGCTGTACGGCTCGTTCCCGCAGCTGGGCGCACCGATTGGCTTCTTCTTTGCCAACGGCACGTTCCTGCTGCTCTCGTGGCTGCTGACCGATGAGCAGTTCATGAACTGGGGCTGGCGCGTGCCGTTTGTGCTCTCTGCGGTGCTGGTGATTATCGGTCTGTATGTGCGCGTGTCGCTGCATGAGAGCCCGGTATTTGCCAAAGTGCAGAAAGAGAAGAAGCAGGTGCGGATCCCTATCGGTACGCTGCTGAGCAAGCATATGACGGCGACCATCCTCGGCACGTTTATCATGCTGGCGACCTACACGCTGTTCTACATTATGACGGTGTATTCGATGAGCTACGGCACCGCGCCGGCGCCAGTCGGCCTCGGTTATTCGCGCAACAGCTTCCTGTGGATGCTGATGGTGGCGGTCATCGGTTTTGGCGTGATGGTGCCGATTGCCGGCCTGCTGGCGGACCGTTTTGGCCGTCGCAAAACGATGATCACCATTACGCTGATGATCATCGCCTTTGCGCTGATGTTCCCGCTGCTGCTCGGCTCCGGCTCGCAGATTCTGGTGATGGGCTTCCTGCTGCTCGGCCTGAGTATTATGGGTCTGACATTCGGCCCGATGGGCGCGCTGCTGCCAGAACTGTTCCCGACCGAAGTACGCTATACCGGCGCGTCGTTCTCTTACAACCTGTCGTCGATTCTTGGCGCCTCGGTGGCGCCTTATATTGCGACCTGGCTGAATGCGAACTACGGCTTGCAGGCGGTGGGCTTCTATCTGGCCTCCATGGCGGTGCTGACGCTGATCGCGCTGATTGCCTGTAAAGAGACGCGCCACCAGACGCTGTATGAAGCGGTGTGATTGATTGCGTGTTGACAGAACCCGGCTCCGGCCGGGTTTTTTATTGGCGGTGTGGGGATGGTGCGGTGTTTCCCTCACCCTAGCCCTCTCCCTAGCCCTCTCCCGCTGGCGGGAGGGGGAACCGTTCGGTGCGGGCTGATGTTTCTACACTTATCTATCAACATCGCGCGGACGCTCCCTCTCCCGTTTACGGGAGAGGGCCGGGGAGAGGGAAATAGTGAGAGAAACTCTTCTGCACTCAAACATAAGACATAAAAAACCCCGGCAGGCCGGGGTTTGATTGGGCTGAAAACTGTGTCTCGCGTGCCTTAGCCCGCGACGGCGATGCGTTTCATGTCGGTCATATAGCCACGCAGTTTGCGGCCAACGGCTTCGATTGGATGCTGGCGGATCGCTTCGTTCACGTCGCGCAGCTGCGCGTTATCCACCTGCGTGCCTTCCACCGCTTTGCCCAGATCGCCAGGCTGCAGCGTGGTCATGAACTCTTTCAGCAGCGGAACGGCTGCGAAGGAGAACAGGTAGTTACCGTATTCTGCGGTATCGGAAATTACCACGTTCATTTCATACAGACGCTTACGGGCGATGGTGTTGGCAATCAGCGGCAGCTCGTGCAGCGATTCATAGTAAGCCGACTCTTCGATGATGCCCGCGTCAACCATGGTTTCGAATGCCAGCTCAACGCCCGCTTTCACCATCGCGACCATGACCACGCCTTTGTCATAGTACTCCTGCTCGTCGATTTTGCCTTCGAACTGCGGGGCATTTTCGAACGCGGTTTTACCGGTCTCTTCACGCCAGGTCAGCAGGTTTTTGTCGTCGTTCGCCCAGTCAGCCATCATACCGGAAGAGAATTCACCCGAGATGATGTCATCCATGTGCTTCTGGAACAGCGGTGCCATGATGGTTTTCAGCTGCTCAGACAGCGCGTAAGCACGGATTTTTGCCGGATTAGACAGACGATCCATCATCAGCGTGATGCCGCCAAACTTCAGCGATTCGGTGATGGTTTCCCAGCCGAACTGAATCAGTTTCTCGGTGTACGCCGCGTCGTGACCTTCAGCCACCAGCTTGTCGAAGCACAGCAGTGAACCGGCCTGCAGCATACCGCACAGAATGGTCTGCTCGCCCATCAGGTCTGATTTGACTTCTGCCACGAAGGACGATTCCAGCACGCCTGCACGGTCGCCGCCGGTGGCTGCAGCCCAGGCTTTGGCAATCGCCATGCCTTCGCCTTTTGGATCGTTTTCCGGGTGAACAGCGATCAGCGTTGGAACGCCGAAGCCACGTTTGTACTCTTCACGCACTTCGGTACCCGGGCACTTCGGTGCCACCATCACCACGGTGATGTCTTTACGGATGGTCTCGCCCACTTCGACGATGTTGAAACCGTGAGAGTAACCCAGCGCGGCACCGTCTTTCATCAGCGGCTGAACGGCCTGCACAACGGCAGAGTGCTGCTTGTCTGGCGTCAGGTTAACCACCAGATCCGCCTGCGGGATCAGCTCTTCGTAAGTACCCACTTTAAAACCGTTTTCGGTGGCTTTACGGAACGACGCACGCTTCTCAGCAATGGCTTCAGCGCGCAGTGCGTAAGACACATCGAGGCCAGAGTCACGCATGTTCAGACCCTGGTTCAGGCCCTGCGCGCCGCAGCCGACGATGACCACTTTCTTACCTTTCAGGAAGCTAGCGCCATCCGCGAATTCATCGCGCGACATGAAGCGACATTTGCCTAACTGCGCTAACTGATTGCGCAGATTCAATGTGTTGAAGTAGTTAGCCATGGGTACTCCGCTCAGATGTTGTGTTTGCTTTTGTTCAGTAACGGTGCCGGATTTAGCGCCGCGAATGACCCCATCATATGACAGGAAATCTGTTGCTTAAATTGATATATTAACAACGTCACATTGCAGAATTTGCAACATCACGCTGAGGGCAAAACGCGCATGGATTTACGAGACCTGAAACTGTTTCTTCACCTGGCGGAAAGCTGCCACTTTGGCCGCACCGCGCGCGCCATGCACGTCAGCCCGTCGACATTATCACGCCAGATTCAGCGGCTGGAAGAGGATGTCGGACACGCGCTGTTCCTGCGCGACAACCGCACCGTGACGCTGACCGAAGCCGGCGAGCGGCTGCGTCAGTTCGCTCAGCAGACCCTGCTGCAGTATCAGCAGTTGCGCCATGTCATGGACCTGAACGGCCCGTCGCTGAGCGGCGAGCTACGCCTGTTCTGCTCGGTAACCGCCGCCTACAGCCATCTGCCGCCGATTCTCGACCGCTTTCGCGCGGAGCATCCGCAGGTGGAAATTAAACTCACCACCGGCGACGCTGCTGATGCCATTGAAATGGTGCAGTCCGGCGAAGCGGATCTGGCCATCGCTGGCCGGCCGGAGTCGCTGCCCGCCAGCATCGATTTTACACCGCTGGGTTTAATCCCGCTGGTGCTGATCGCCCCGGCGCTGCCCTGCCCGGTGCGCAGCCAGGCGACGCAGGGACAGCCGGACTGGTCGCAGATTCCCTTTATCCTGCCGGATCAGGGGCCGGCGCGGCGCGGTATTGATTTATGGTTTCGCCGCCACCGCATTGCCAACCCGCAGATTTACGCCACGGTGTCTGGCCATGAGGCGATTGTGTCGATGGTGGCGCTCGGCTGCGGCATCGCGCTGCTGCCGGATGTGGTGCTGGAAAACAGTCCGGAACCGGTGCGCAATCGCGTGCTGACGCTTGAAAATGTCGAATCGGTGGCGCCGCTGGAGCTTGGCGTATGCGTACAAAAAAAGCGGCTCGGGGAGCCGCTGATTAATGCTTTCTGGCACCTGCTGTAGTTTAGCCGGCGAGGAAGAAGCGAAATGCCGGATTGCTGGCTTCGTCGTGCCACTCATAGCCGAGCGCGTTGAGGTGAGTGTCGAAATCCGGCTCTTTGTCGTTGATCTCGAACGCCGCCAGCACGCGACCAAAATCGGTGCCGTGGCTGCGATAGTGGAACAGCGAAATATTCCAGTGCGCGCCCAGCGTCTGCAGGAACTTCAGCAGCGCGCCCGGCGCTTCCGGGAATTCGAAGCTGAACAGCCGTTCACGCAGCGGTTTTGACGGGCGTCCGCCCACCATGTAGCGCACGTGCAGCTTCGCCATCTCATCATCCGACAAATCCACCACCTGATAGCCGCCTTCAGCCAGCTGGCTGATGATCTCGCTGCGCTCCTCAAGGCCGCGCGTTAAACGCACGCCAACAAAGATGCAGGCGTTGTCGGCATCGGCATAACGGTAGTTGAACTCGGTTACCGCACGGCCGCCCAGCGTCTGGCAGAAACGCAGGAAGCTGCCCTGCTGCTCAGGGATGGTGACCGCCAGCAGTGCTTCACGCTGTTCACCCAGTTCACAGCGCTCAGAGACGTAGCGCAGACCGTGGAAGTTAACGTTGGCGCCCGACAGCACGTGCGCCAGCCGCTCGCCTTTGATGTCGTGCTGCTGGATGTACTTCTTCATGCCCGCCAGCGCCAGCGCGCCGGAAGGCTCCGCCACCGCACGCACATCCTCGAACAGATCCTTCATCGCCGCGCAGATGGCATCGCTGTCCACGGTGATAATGTCGTCGAGGTATTCTTTGCACAGGCGGAAGGTTTCGCTGCCGATACGCTTGACCGCCACGCCTTCGGCAAACAGCCCGACGCGCGGCAAATCCACCGGCTCGCCGGCATCAAGCGCCGCCTTCAGGCAGGCAGAGTCCTGCGACTCGACCGCGATAACCTTGATTTGCGGCATCAGCTGTTTAATCAGTACCGCCACACCCGCCGCTAAGCCGCCGCCGCCTACCGGCACAAACACGCGATCGAGATGCGCATCCTGCTGCAACAGCTCCATCGCCAGCGTGCCCTGACCGGCAATCACCGCCGGATGATCAAACGGCGGCACGAAGGTGTAACCCTGCTGCTCCGCCAGCTCAATCGCTTTGGCTTTTGCCTCGTCAAAGTTGGCTCCGAACAGGTAAGCCTCACCGCCAAACGCGCGCACTGCATCAACCTTGATGTCCGCCGTTGCCACTGGCATCACAATCAGTGACCTGATGCCGAGCGTGCTGGCCGAGAGCGCCACGCCCTGCGCGTGGTTGCCCGCCGAAGCAGTAACCACGCCGCGCGCTTTCTGCTCTTCCGTCAGCCCGGCAATCATGGCGTAGGCACCGCGCAGCTTGAAGCTGTGCACCGGCTGGCGATCTTCGCGCTTCACCAGAATGGTGTTGCCAAGACGCGACGAAATTTTTTCCATTTTTTGCAGCGGCGTCACCTGGGCAATTTCGTACACAGGCGCACGCAGCACCGCGCGCAGATACTCCGCGCCATTGGGCGACGCGGAAAGCGGTTGAGACTCAGCCATCAGAGATTAGCCTCCCAGCTTAGACTTATCGCGCACCGCGCCCTTGTCAGCGCTGGTGGCGAGCGATGCATAAGCACGCAGTGCGAAGGAGACCTGACGCACGCGACCGTGCGGCGTATAAGCCGCTTCGCCACGCGCTTCCTCTTCTTCACGACGGGCATGCAGTTCGTTATCCGGTACCGCCAGCTTAATGCCGCGATTCGGGATATCGATTTCAATGATGTCGCCATCTTTAACCAGCGCGATGGTGCCGCCGTTCGCCGCTTCCGGCGATGCGTGGCCAATGGAGAGGCCCGAGGTACCGCCCGAGAAGCGTCCGTCAGTGATCAGCGCACAGCTTTTGCCAAGGCCCATCGATTTCAGATAAGTGGTCGGATATAGCATTTCCTGCATGCCCGGACCGCCTTTCGGCCCTTCGTAGCGGATCACCACCACGTCACCGGCCACCACTTTGCCGCCGAGAATCGCTTCCACCGCATCGTCCTGGCTTTCATACACTTTTGCCGGACCTTTAAAGGTGAGGATCTCTTTGTCGACGCCGGCGGTTTTCACGATGCAGCCATCTTCCGCCATGTTGCCGTACAGCACTGCCAGACCGCCATCCTGAGAGAACGCGTGTTCGCGTGTGCGGATACAGCCTTCCTGACGATCGTCATCCAGCGTATCCCAGCGGCAATCCTGTGAGAACGCCTGGGTAGTACGGATGCCCGCCGGGCCGGCGCGGAACATCTTCTTCACCGCTTCGTCTTTGGTCAGCATGATGTCGTACTGATCGAGCGTTTCGCGCAGATTGAGGCCCAGCACGTTGCGCACGTCGGTGTGCAGCAGGCCGGCACGATCCAGCTCGCCAAGAATACCGATTACCCCGCCCGCGCGGTGCACATCTTCCATATGATATTTCTGTGTGCTCGGCGCCACTTTGCACAGGTGCGGCACTTTACGTGACAGGCGATCGATGTCGGAGATGTTGAAATCGATCTCACCTTCCTGCGCGGCGGCCAGCAGGTGCAGCACGGTATTGGTGGAACCGCCCATGGCGATATCCAGCGTCATGGCGTTTTCGAACGCGGCTTTGCTGGCGATGTTACGCGGCAGCACGCGCGCATCATCCTGCTCGTAGTACTGTTTGGTCAGGTTAACGATGCGCTTGCCGGCGTTGATGAACAGGTCTTTACGATCGGCGTGGGTTGCCAGCAGCGAGCCGTTGCCCGGCTGCGACAGGCCCAGCGCTTCGGTCAGACAGTTCATGGAGTTGGCGGTGAACATGCCGGAGCACGAGCCGCAGGTCGGGCAGGCGGAACGCTCAATCTGTTCGCTGTCGGCATCGCTGACGTTCGGGTTCGCACCCTGAATCATCGCGTCCACCAGATCCAGCTTGATGATTTTGTCTGACAACTTGGTTTTACCGGCTTCCATCGGACCGCCGGAGACAAAGATCACCGGAATGTTGAGGCGCAGCGAGGCCATCAGCATGCCGGGGGTGATTTTGTCGCAGTTGGAGATACACACCATGGCGTCGGCGCAGTGGGCGTTCACCATATATTCCACGGAGTCGGCAATCAGCTCACGTGAAGGCAGTGAATACAGCATGCCGCCATGACCCATGGCGATACCGTCATCCACCGCGATGGTGTTGAACTCTTTGGCTACACCACCCGCGGCTTCGATTTGCTCAGCGACCAGTTTGCCAAGATCGCGCAGGTGCACGTGGCCCGGTACGAATTGGGTGAAGGAGTTGACCACGGCGATAATCGGCTTACCGAAATCGTCGTCGGTCATTCCGGTGGCGCGCCACAGGGCACGGGCACCCGCCATGTTACGACCATGGGTGGTGGTGGCGGAACGGTACTTAGGCATGCTCTATTTACTCCAGTCTGAAAAATGACGCGGGCGCTGCTGCACCCGCGTTACTGTCTTGTTATGGATTCACCTGATCCAGCCAGCCGTACTTGTCTTCGGTTTCGCCGGTGAACAGGCCAAAAAACGCCTGCTGGATTTTGGTGGTCACCGGGCCACGTTTGCCCTCACCCACCTGGATGCCGTCCACGCTGCGTACCGGCGTAATTTCTGCGGCAGTACCGGACATGAACACTTCATCCGCCAGGTACAGCGATTCGCGTGACAGCACCTGCTCGCGCACTTCGATACCGAGATCCTTCGCCAGCTTGATGATGGCGTCGCGGGTGATGCCCGGCAGCGCTGAAGAGGTGAACGGCGGGGTGAACAGGATGCCGTCTTTCACTTCAAACAGGTTTTCGCCAGCACCTTCGGAGATATAACCCTGGGTATCCAGCGCGATACCTTCCTGATAGCCGTGGCGGCGCGCTTCGCTGCCAACCAGCAGGGAAGAGAGATAGTTACCGCCTGCTTTCGCCGCGGTTGGCAGGGTATTTGGCGCCACGCGATTCCAGGAAGAAACCATGGCGTTGATGCCCTGCTCCAGCGCTTCGGCACCCAGGTAAGCTCCCCACGGGAACGCAGCGATGATCACATCGGTGGTGAAGCCGTCTGGCGGGTTAACGCCGAGACCCACGTCGCCGACAAAGGCCAGCGGACGAATGTAGGCACTCTTCAGTTTATTAACGCGAATGACTTCGCGGCACGCTTCCATCAACTCATCCACGCTGGCTTTGATCGGGAAACGGTAAATTTTGGCGGAGTCGTGCAGACGCTGCATGTGTTCACGGTGACGGAACACCACCGGACCTTTGTGTGAGTCGTAGCAGCGAACGCCTTCGAACACAGAGGTGCCGTAATGCAGTGCGTGAGACATAACGCTAACTTTGGCGTCTTCCCACTTAACCATCTCTCCATTGAACCAGATAAAGTCTGCTTTCTTCGTACTCATTGTTATTTCCTTTGGCGACTAGGCGCGGATTTGTTGTGTTGTCTGTTGCTGGATCTCGACACAGGCGACATCCATAAGTTTGCTTAACTGCGAAGACAGTAAATCGACAGAGCGCTGGCTGGCAACGGTCATTTCGATATTAATGTTCTCCGCATTGACGGCGGACGCCATATTCATCGCGCAGACCTGGAAGCCACGGTGACGCACGACGCGCAAAATGCGCTCCAATATTTCAGGGCGAAAGCGGGCTTCGATAGACAATTGATGCTGGTTCATACGGTTTTCTCCATCATGTTTGCGTTGCTGGCACCCGGCGGTACCAGTGGCCAGACGTTTTCATGCTCATCAATCGCAACATGCAGGAAGTAAGGACCTTCACTGTTCAGCAGAGCATCAATCGCGGCGTCGACCTGATCTTTACGGCTAATGCGCTGGCCCGGAATATCAAAGGCGCTGGCCAGCGTGAGGAAATCGGGGTTATCGGTGAGGATGGTTTCGCTGTAGCGACCATCAAAGAACAGCTGCTGCCACTGGCGAACCATGCCAAGACGCTGGTTATCCAGCAGCAGGATTTTTACCGGCAGCTGCTTACGCTTGATGGTGCCCAGCTCCTGAATATTCATCATGATTGAGCCGTCACCGGACACGCAGATAACGGTGTCATCCGGACGGGCAACCTGCGCGCCCACCGCAGCCGGCAGCCCAAAGCCCATGGTGCCCAGGCCGCTGGAGGTGATGAAGTTTTCCGGCGCGCTGAAGCGCATGTGCTGCGCCGCCCACATCTGGTGCTGGCCAACGTCGGTGGTTACCACCGCGCTGTCAGGTTTACGATCTGACAACTGCTTCAGCAGCAGCGGCGCGTAGATCGCCTCGCCGGGATGGTCGTAACGCCACGCGAACTCCGCGTTCATCGCTTTAACTTCAGTACGCCAGCCGTCGATCTGCAGCGGCATGCTCAGCGCCGGCAACACCTGGTTGAGATCGCCCTGCAGCGAAACGTGAGCGCGACGCAGTTTGTTCAATTCCGCCGGATCGATATCAATATGGATGACGCTGGCGTGCGGCGCGAAGGTATCCAGCTTACCGGTGACGCGGTCGTCGAAGCGTGCGCCGACGGCAATCAGCAAATCACAGGATTGCACCGCCAGGTTGGCCGCTTTGGTGCCGTGCATGCCGAGCATACCGAGATAGAGATCGCTGCTGGCTTCGGCGCTGCCCAGCCCTTTCAGGGTAGAAACCATCGGGATGCCGGTCTCCTGCGCCATAGCCCGCAGCGCCGGGACGGCCTGCGCCATGCCGACACCGCCGCCGATATACAGTATCGGTTTTTGCGCCTGCGCCATCAGCGCGCGCGCTTCGGCAATGTGCTGCGGTGAATGGCTCAGTGCCTCTTCAACCGGCAACAGGTGCGGCGTCAGGTCACCGCTGGCAATTTGAATATCTTTGGGAATGTCGACCAGCACCGGTCCCGGACGGCCGGACTGCGCGATGGCGAAAGCTTCCGCCATCACCGAGGGTAAATCATCCAGCGATTCAACGAGGAAGCTGTGTTTAGTACAGGCTAATGACAGGCCAAGAACGTCGATCTCCTGAAAGGCGTCGGTACCAATAAACGCTGAAGAGACCTGCCCGGTGATGGCGACAACCGGAACGGAATCCATCATCGCATCGGCCAGACCGGTGATCAGGTTGGTGGCGCCTGGTCCGGAAGTCGCGATGCAAACCCCGGTTTTGCCGGTCGCACGCGCATAACCGATCGCTGCCATCACCGCACCTTGTTCATGACGACACAGTAGATGTTCCACGCCGCCATCGTAGAGCGCATCGTACACTGGCATGATTGCTCCGCCAGGATAACCAAACACTGTGTCGACACCCTGCGCGCGTAAAGCCTGAACTACCCACTGTGCACCTGTCATGGTTATTCTCCTGTATTCCTGCTGGAACAACAGAATTTTATGCTACTGCTCATAATCTGTTCCTCGCTGATTCGCTGATATTTCGTCTGGTCGAAAAAAAACCCCCGGACCTTACGGTGCGGGGGTTTTTCGAATTCCAGGCTTGATTTTTAAGCCTTTCTTTCTCCAAGCGTAGCCCCGCACGGTGGGTTAATAATCACCACCACGCTAATCACGACTAGGCTAATCACTTGTAGAAAGGCTTTCATGTGTCGTCTGTTTTTTCGTTAGTTCGAAGTAATACCTACAGAGTTACCATAGTTAGCAGGGGATTTACAATAATTTTCATCGGAAAATTTTATGACGCGCGCAGTTGACGTGCGTTATCGCTTTGTAAGTAAAAGGTTATTCGCATTTGTGATAATTATTCATTACGCCCGCGACGCAACCGTTATTTTGCTTTTGCGATCTGGCTGCGAAAATTAATGAACAGGATGAAAAGCACAGCGATTTTCCTGAATACCGCTTCAGGATGATAGTTTCAGCGGTCGCCGTGTGGATTTTTTTCAGCAAGGATAAAGGCAACAAGGAGCGGTTATGTCTTTATCGAAAGTATTAACACGCGCGGCGCTCGGAGTGCAGGCTCCACTGGTGACGATTGAAGTGCATATCAGCAACGGTCTGCCAGCATTGACACTGGTAGGTCTGCCGGAAACCACCGTCAAAGAAGCCCGCGAACGCGTGCGCAGCGCCATTATCAATAGCGGTTTCACCTTTCCGGCGAAGCGCGTCACCATTAATCTCGCACCAGCTGATTTACCTAAAGAGGGTGGGCGCTACGACCTGCCGATCGCTATCGCCATTCTCGCGGCCTCAGAGCAGCTGCCAGGCGATAAGCTGGCCCATTATGAGTTCCTGGGTGAGCTGGCGCTAAACGGCGCGCTGTGTGGCGTTCAGGCCGCGATTCCTGCTGCCATGGCGGCGCTGCAGGCCGGACGTCAGATGGTCTTAGCGGAGCAGAATCAACAGGATGTCGGCCTGATACAACAGGGTGAAACGCTGGTGGGCAAGCATCTGGTGGAGATCTGCGCTTTCCTGCATAACCAGACGGCGCTGACGGTCGCCCATTACCAGCCTGAAACGGTGCCGCACGAGCAGCAGGACCTGAGCGATATTATTGGCCAGCAGCAGGGACGGCGCGCGCTGGAAATTACCGCCGCCGGTGGCCATAACCTGTTGCTGCTGGGCCCGCCCGGCACCGGTAAGACCATGCTGGCAACCCGATTGCCCGGCATTATGCCGCCGCTGGATGACCAGGAAGCGCTGGAGTGCGCCGCAATTGCCAGCCTGGTCAGCAGCGGTACGCTACATCATCAGTGGCGTAGACGGCCGTTCAGAGCGCCTCATCACAGCGCATCGCTGTATGCGCTGGTCGGCGGAGGATCCCTGCCGCGGCCGGGCGAAATTTCGCTGGCGCACAATGGGGTGCTGTTTCTTGATGAACTGCCCGAGTTTGAGCGCAAAGCGCTGGATGCGTTACGCGAACCGATTGAGTCCGGTGAAATCGCCATTTCCCGTTCCCGCGCCAAAGTCACTTTCCCTGCGCGCTTTCAGCTGATTGGTGCAATGAATCCCAGCCCGACGGGCCATTATCAGGGGAATCATAATCGCTGCACGCCGCAGCAGGTGCTGCGCTATCTCAGCCGGCTGTCTGGCCCGTTTCTGGATCGCTTCGACCTGTCGCTGGAGATTCCGCTGCTACCGGGCGGCTCGCTTAGCCAGAAGCAGCAGCACAGCGAAACCAGCGCGCAGGTGCGCGCCCGCGTACTGGCCGCCCGGGCGATACAGATGGCACGCGCGGGCAAAGTGAATGCGCAGCTGTCGAATCCGGAGATCGCCCGTGATTGTGTGTTACAGCAGCAGGACGCGGAATGGCTGGAGGAGATCCTGAATGCACTGGGATTATCGGTGCGTGCATGGCAGCGCATCTTAAAGGTGGCGAGAACCATCGCAGATTTAGCGGGTGAACGGCAGATTACGCGTCAGCATCTGCAGGAGGCGGTGGGATATCGCAGTATCGATCGTTTACTGATTTACCTGCATAAAAGCCTGGAATGACAACGGGGCTGAAATCAGCCCCGTCATGTTAATCGTCGCTATCGCTGAAGTCTTCCACCGTGTCCATCTGCGGTTTACCGCCGGACAAGGTATGAAAACGTTTCGGACGCTTGATACGTGCAGTGTATTTTGACCAGACACGTTCAGCCTCAGTCTGCGGCTCACGCAGACCACGACAGACTTCAATAAACAGACGCTCTTCTTCGGTCTCCGGATCGCGCTTAGCGAGATCCAGTTCGTTGAAAGCGTATCCGTGGCGTTCCAGAAGCTGAGCTTCTTTAATGGTGAAGTCACCATGACGCGAAAAACCACGAGGGTAATGTTTGTTATCAAAGAAACGATTAGTTGTTGCGAAGCTGTCCGCCATCTTACACGCTCCTGATTCTCATATGGCCGTGCTATTTATGGCGCGGAGTATTAGATAGGCTTGACAGAGTGTAAAACAAAACATTTAAATCAGTACGACAAACATTTTTTGGGAGAATGCTGTGGATACGGAATTACTGAAAACTTTCCTCGAAGTGAGCAGAACGCGTCATTTCGGGCGTGCTGCTGAAGCGCTTTACCTCACGCAATCTGCCGTTAGTTTTCGCATCCGACAGCTGGAAAATCAGCTGGGCGTTAATCTTTTTACCCGTCACCGCAATAATATCCGGCTGACTTCAGCAGGCGAGCGCTTATTGCCCTACGCTGAGAGCCTGATGAGTACCTGGCTGATGGCAAAAAAGGAGGTTTCGCATACCCAGCAGCACCATGAGCTATCAATCGGTGCCAGTGCATCGCTCTGGGAAGCGTATCTTACGCCCTGGCTGCAGACGCTATACGAGAACCGGGAGAGCCTGCATCTGGAAGCACGTATTGCTCAGCGCCATTTGCTGGTCAAGCAGTTACATGAGCGTCAGCTCGATTTGCTGATCACCACCGAAGCGCCAAAAATGGATGAACTCACCAGTCAGCAGATCGGTCATATTTCACTCGCGCTCTTTCGCGCACGCAAAACTGAAAAGCGTGAAAAATATGATTACATCAAACTCGAGTGGGGCGCGGATTTCCATCAGCATGAAAGTTATCTTTCCAGTGATGACGTACCGGTATTAACTACCACTTCAGCACATGTGACCCGCGAATTGCTGCATACCACGGGAGCCTGCGCTTTTTTACCTGATTTCTGGCACGGCATTTACAGTGATTTGATGGTTATTCCAGACACACCTGTCGCAGTGCGACCGTTATATGCGGTATGGCTGCAGAATAGCGATCAACAGGCACACATTCGTCAGCTGCTTAAATATCCGGTCCTGACTCACTGAAGCAATAAATGAGGGAGTTTGAGTGGAAGAAATGAAACTCAGGCTCTTGCGTGTGCCGAATTTCAGGCAAAAAAAATCCTTTGCCGAAGCAAAGGATTATTTTCTGGCAGGGGCGGAGGGACTCGAACCCCCAACACCCGGTTTTGGAGACCGGTGCTCTACCAATTGAACTACGCCCCTAATTAGGGTGGCGGAACGGACGGGGCTCGAACCCGCGACCCCCTGCGTGACAGGCAGGTATTCTAACCAACTGAACTACCGCTCCACCGATTCTGTACTGATATCAGACCGTCGCTGATTTCAGGTGTTTCGCCCTTTCCGCGTCACCGGGAAGGTCACGACCCGATTAGGGGTCTTAAATTGATGCCTGGCAGTTCCCTACTCTCGCATGGGGAGGCCCCACACTACCATCGGCGCTACGGCGTTTCACTTCTGAGTTCGGCATGGGGTCAGGTGGGACCACCGCGCTGTTGCCGCCAGGCAAATTCTT